>Ga0136652_1000068_pt1 | contig 59263 bp, 57 predicted proteins | sample ConPoolayeEmetaG_FD_94864 | JGI IMG/M metagenome (GOLD analysis project Ga0136652, IMG submission 94864) | Hot spring microbial mat communities from California, USA to study Microbial Dark Matter (Phase II) - Cone Pool mat layer E metaG... ...
ATTCCTAGAGAATACCCAAGAATTCAATCTTAAACTGGTAGATTATTTGTGATACTACAACACAGTCAGACCTCATCAATCATTAGATTATTTAACCACTATGGAGTTTATTATGCTCAAGGAAGACTTAGAGTCCAAAAAGTAATGGGTCAGTACCGAGTCTTCTAAAAAGTTATTTTTGGCGCTATAATGGGTAAAGATGGTGTTGGTAAAGTTTTAGCGACTACCACCCATCAGTCAGCAAAATATGAACACGTACAACTGGTATTCACAATTAATCAAACCTAGTTGGGCACCGCCAAGCTGGCTGTTTGGACCGGTTTGGACAGTTTTGTATGCGATTATTGTCATCACTTTTGGCACGGTTTTTTATAAGGCATTAACAGGTAAGTTCGCGTGGATCATCGCTTTGCCTTTCGTGTTCAATCTTATTTTCAACTTTGCTTTTACACCCTTGCAATTTGGATTGAAAAATAATCTTTTGGCGGCAGTTGATATTTTGCTCGCACTTGGTACGCTCCTTTGGGCGCTTTATACTATTTGGAACACTTCATCCAATCTTCATTGGATTGTTTATGCCAACATTCCATATTTACTTTGGGTTTCGTTTGCCACGGTTTTACAGTTAACAATTACCTATCTCAATAGATAATTTATGCGGATATGGGACATACATCCGAAACATTTGTGTCGAAAACATTTACTCGCCGAACATCGCGAACTACACGGCCTTTGGAATATTCTCACCAAGCACAAAGGCAAAGGCGGTTACTCACGTCACCCGGAAACTCTCCGTTGGCTTGGTAGAGAAAAAGCTCTTTATTTGCGCCATGAGGCACTGGTAAAAGAACTAATCCGTCGAAAATATAAACATCGCACACCACTTGACAAACGCCTTGCAAGAGGCTTAAGTACACAAGAAATTCTTCTCAATACGCTTAAGGAACAAAAAATAATTCTTAAAAATAAACCTTGTGAGTGTCTGTTGAATATTTAAAAATGAGAATTGATATCTCCTGATTTGCGGGAAACACAATTTAATGACAAACTTATTTTCCTTAAATTTAAACCAGTCACCAACCCTTTTGTTCTCGCTGGAACCTTAAAACCATTGCCGGTATTTAAGTTGCTAATTTCTCTTTCAATCATATAATTAAGGGTTGATAAAACCACAAGGTCAAAAACGAGACCAAAAAAGGCACTAAATTGATCTTTATAAAAAACAAAAACCTGAACCAGAAAAATGGAGACCAGCATTGATTTTTTAAATTGCAAATAAGCCTGTAAACGCGAGTACCTCATTTTAAAAACACCATAAATAATAAACAAACCTGAAAGAGCGCTGGCTCCCAAACTTAAATAATCGCTCACTCTTAACTGATTTAGCCAAAAAGGTAAAGAGTCTGTAAAAATAAAACTAAAAGTGCCAAATGTAAAAAGAGTAACACTAAAAAAACTTACGATAGCCTGAATTAAGAAAAAAATTTTTACCACGCCGGTAAACCATTTTTGTTGAATAAGTTGAGAGTAAAAAAATTTTAAACGACGCCAATAATAATCCAACAACCTTTGTTTAGGATAAGGAAGTGCCTCTAATTCTTGATATAAATTCTTGAGGGTGTGATAGATAATATTTTCCTCTTTAACTTTACGCAAATAGCGTAAACCTCTCTGTTTCTCCTCTTTATCCAAGTCTCTGACAACCGCCTCCTTAAGTAACTCCAAACTATTAATTAAATTTTCCTGACTAGAAAAACGACTATATTTTTTAAAACTATAAATCCCCAAGTAAATTAAAACAAAAATAACATAAATGATGGCTGCTGCCGGCTGATAAAAATAATTATTATCACTAGTAATAAACTTACCCACTTCATCAATAAAAGCACCAAAACCCAAACCACCTATCACGGCTGCCAGTTTTTTGCTGCGGCGATCCAAAAAAAATAACAAACTCAGTATCGCCAGCAACATTAATAAACCTCCCCAAAGCATATGAGCAATGTGTAAGCCGCGCGGTGAGATTTGAGGATAATCAGTCAGTTTTAAAAAGAAACGGATGCCCAAAATAGCCGCCACCGCCGCCAGAAAGAATTTTTCCCATAAATCTTCATATTCTCTATTTCTGATAAAAATTTGGGGGGCAAATTTCATTCTTCACTATCCTTTAAACTCTCGCACACATCCTTAATAATTTCTTCTTCTAAATTTTTAAAGACTTTTTTTAAATGAGTCTCAATATCCTCAACTTGACCTTGCAGGTAATCAATAAGCTTTAAATCATCTGGTTTTTCTCGGAATTTTTCTAGAAATTCTTCATGTTTTTGCGCCGGTAATTTTTCAAGCACTGCCGAGAGTGCTTGAGTATGAACAGTTTCTTCAATAAGTGTTAAAATTTCTCTCTCTTCTTCTTCTTTTAAACCCGCTTTACGAATATGTCTATAAATTCGCTCACCTGCTAACCAACGATAATAAAAAGGTTTACCAACTGTTTTTTTAGTCATTTTTTTGCCAGTTGTCTGCTCAAGAAAGGCTCGACTGGCCCTAAAGGTACTTTATTTTCCGGATCATCCACAAACAAAAGTAAAACTTTACCCTTTCGCCAACCCTCATGCAAATTTAGGGCCTTCATCACTTCCGGCGAACCACCAAACTGCTTTCCAGTCCAAGCTGCCGGCCCGGCATCACCAACGACGGCAACACAAGCTCGACCATTTTCAGGATTAACCATTACCATTTTACGATATTTGTACCATGTGTAAACCTTCTCCGAGTTAATTTGAAATTCTGGTAGATAAAGAGTTTGCACGGCCACGTAATATTTTTCCCTTAAATAAGCTTCCTTTGTCATTTCTTCTTTATTATCAGCAAAATATCCCCAAGCGCCCAAGCCCGGAGCAATGCCGGCCTCAAGTTCTTCGTCATGCTGGTCCAAAGAATCTCCCGGATAACGATAAAGATGCTGTTCATAACCAGTCCAGCCATAAAAATAATTCAATTCATTATCCTCCAAACGAAAACAGACCTTGAAACCTAAATAATCGTAGAGAAGATCACAAATCTTCTTGGCTTTATCTTCGGGAAATTTGCCAATTTTTTCTGGCAGTAAAGCCGTTAATCTTCGAACCAAAATCTGAGCAACTTCCTCATCGGTAAGTCTAGCTTTTAAATTTCTTACTTCTGCTTCGCCTGGTGGTAAGCTAGTCACTGGCGAGGTTAAACCTCCAGCTAAAAGCAAAGTCCCAGCCAAAGAGCTGGTGGTCAACAAGCGGCCGGTAGTTTGATAAAGATCTGAAAGATTTAAATTTCTTGCCGCCAACCACTTTAAGGCTTTAACTTGTTTTTTTTCAAACTCTCTCTTAGCTCGCCGATGACGCTTAAGTAGTTGTTTTTTAAGTTTTTCAAATTTTGATAATTTCCGAGTCATGCTTGCTTAAAAAAAGATTAAAAATTTGCTAAAGCTTGATTTATTCTTAATAATACTGTTTTTCTACCTAGAATTTCCATTGATTCAAAAAGCGGCAAACCACAAGGTTTACCTTCGATTGCCACATATAAATTAATATAAAATTCTTTTTTTGGATAGCCGCCTTCCTCACAAATTTGTTTGAGAGTTTGGTAGATTACCTTTGCCTCCCACCGATTGAGTCTTTTTAAACCTTCCTTAACTTTTACTAATTCTTCTTTAACTTGATAACCTTTAAACAAGTCTTTCTGAAAAGAAGGAGTCTCAAAAAAATAAGCCAAAAGTTCATTTATTTCTCCTAATCTTGTAATTCTTTCTTTAATTAAAGGAATAAATTTTAGGAGTTTTTCTTCTTCAAGCTTAAATTTTAAAAATGGTTTTAAAGCCAAAGCCAATTTTTTATCTTCGCTGTTTCTAATATAAACACGATTAAGATAATCAAGTTTTTTTAAATCAACTACCGGGCCTACTACGGACAAATCTTTTAAGTCAAAAAATTTAATAAACTCCCCCAGAGGAAAAACAGTTTTGCCGGCGGGATGCGACCAGCCTAATAAAGCAAGAAAATTTAAAATCGCTTCAGGTAAATAACCATTTACTTGATACCAGCTGATGTCGGTATGCCCATGGCGTTTGGAAAGTTTTGACCTGTCTGGTTGGCGCAGTATTGGTGTATGAACAAAAACCGGCTTTGGCCAGCCAAAATATTCATAAAGCAAAAAATGCTTCGGGGTAGAAGAAAGCCACTCTTCTCCCCTTACCACATGGCTAATTTTCATCAAATGATCATCTACCACTACCGCCAAATGATAGGTAGGAAAACCATCGGATTTTATCAAAATCTGATCGTCAAGAAGATTAGTATCAAATTCAATTTTTCCTCTTAAAAGATCTTCAATAACAATCTTTTGGTTTGTGGGAATCTTCAATCTCACTACATATTTTTCTTGATTTGCTGACCTTTTTTTTCTTTCTGCTAAACTTAAACGGCGACAATAGCCATCATATTTTGGTATTTGACCCTTCTTAATCATCGCTTTTCTCACCTGCGCAATTCTGGTCGGTGAACAAAAACAATAATAGGCAAAACCTTTAGCAACCAAAATTTCTGCATATTTTTTATAAACTTTGAGTCTTTCCGACTGCCGATAGGGTCCAAAATTGCCACCATGACGCGGACTTTCATCAGGTTTCAAATTAAACCAAGCCAAAGCCTCAAAAATTTTCTCTTCGGCATCAGCCACAAAGCGACGACGATCGGTATCTTCAATTCTGACAATAAATTTGCCTTTATTTTTTTTAGCAAAAGCGTAATTAATTAAAGCCTGCCAAATCGTGGCAATATGAGGATAACCTGTAGGTGAAGGTGCAATTCTTAACCTTATCATACCTTGAATTTTACCATGCGACAACGTTATACTCAAAGAGATGACTAGCCTCTCGACGGTAGCTTCCACCACGCGAAAGATTATTAAATTCGGTGGCCTTGGTTTTTTGGCCTTTATCTTTCTAAGAATTATCCTGATGACAGGAATTGCCTACTGGAAAAAACTTCATCCGCCGCCACCGCCGCCGCCAACCGTGGAATACGGCAAACTTAATCGTCCCTCATTTCCTGAACAAGCCAAAAAAAATTTAAACTTTGTGCTTCAGTTACCAACTCTGGAATTCCCTACTTTTGCTAATCAAGCGAAAGTCTTTTACATTCCCCCCAGAAAAGTAGACTTTATGACTTGGGATGAAGCTAAGGCTCAAGCCCGCAACCTGGGTTTTACCCAAGAACCTGAACCAGTTTCTAACGAAGTTTACCGCTGGCGCAAAACTAACCCTGTACCCGTAACTTTCGAATTGAATATTATTGACGGCTCCTTTATTTATGAATATCGCTGGCAAGAAGATCCAAACATTTTATCTTTCAAAAATCTCCCCGGCGAACAAGAGGCAATTGCTGAGACTTTAGAATTTGTCAAAAAGTTGAAAGAGTCGGAGATAAGCAATTTGGGCGAAGAAGCAAAAGTGCTTTATTTAAAAGTAGCCGGTGGTGAATTAAAATCCGTAGTTAGTTTTTCCGAAGCCGATTTGGTTCAAGTCAATATCTTTCCCCCAAAAATTGACCAGCTGCCGGTCGTCACCCCAAATCCTGCCCAAGGAGTGATTTCGGCGCTCCTTTCTGGTTCCCCTAGTCAAAAAATTTTAAAAGTTAAATATAATTACTTTCCTATCAATCCTTCGCTGTTTGCCACTTATCCTCTTAAAACTGCTCAGCAAGCTTGGCAGGATTTACAAGCAGGTAAAGCTTTTTTGGCTTCATTATCTGATAAAACTAACGAGGTGGTCGTCAGAAGAATTTATCTGGGTTATTATGATACTCTCAATCCTCAACCTTATCTTCAACCTATTTATATTTTTACTGGAGATAATAATTTTATGGCTTATGTAGCTGCTATTACTGATGAATGGTATCAAGAGTCTGCCACTGGAAATTTTCATAAACCCATTCAATAAGATTGCGCGTTTCTCCAAAACGATCATTACTGCCTAAAATCACGCTGATAATTTGCCCTTTTTCTCTTTGGACATAAGCCACTAGACATTCACCAGCATTCTCTGTCCAACCAGTTTTTACTCCTTTTAGACCTGTTACTTGACCAAGAAGTTTATTGGTGTTTTCCAAAAAGTGACTATTTTTACCATCTAGATCGGTAATTCTGATTTTGCTGGTGGCAACAACTTTGGCAATCAGAGGATTTTTTAAAGCCTCGGCTGTAAGTAAAGCCAAATCGTGAACAGTTGTCTGATGTTCGGCGGTATCTATTCCCACAACATTGCTAAAGTGAGTATCGTTAAGATTTAAGTTTTTAGCCTTAATATTCATCGCTTCAATAAAATTTTTTATCCCGCCCACATAATTCTCTGCTAAAACATAAGCCACATCATTACCCGAACCCACCAGTAAACCATAAAGCAGGCTCTCAAAAGTTAATCTTTCCTCCATTTTTAAACCTACGGTTTGACCAAGGCGCCATTCAGTCTTAACGGTAAGAATATCATTAGGTTGATAAAAATCGGCCGCCACGAGCGCTGTCATGATTTTGGTGGTTGAAGCCGGATAAAGTTTTAAATCAGGATTTTTTTGATACAAAATAGTCTTACTCTTCAAATCAATCACCAGCGCCGCTTTGGCAGTTAGGTAAGGCGGCGGTTCTTGGCTTTGTTTAAATGGTAGGGTCACGGTGGGGGGCAAGGCAAAATTAATTTGCCTCACCAGTGGTTTTTCTCCAAGAGGTTGTCTTGTTTGATAGGCATTCTGAGGAGGAAAAATTAAGAAAAAAAGAGAAAATAAAATTAAATTAAGTTTACGGTAATTCTCTTTCTCGAATGTTAATAAAAATTGTTGGCAGTCTTTCTTCTCGATCACGCTCGCCGATTTTTTGTAATTTGTCTGGATAAACGAACATCAACTCTCTCCATATCCCGCGGGAAAAGCGACGCCTCGCGAATATTCTTTAATTGTAAAATATTCATGGTAATTCTTTCCAAACCTAAGCAAAAACCACCTTCAGGAGGCATCCCATATTTAAACGCCTGTAAGTAGGGTATTTCAAAATTTTTAGGCTCACACCCCCACTTTCTTATATTTCTTACCAACTGCTGGTAGTCGTTAATCCGCTGGCTACCGGTAATCCACTCTTGGCCGCAGCCAATTAAGTCAAAGCTTAAAGTATACGCTGGATTCTTAGGATCAGGATGAGTGTACATCGGCCTTTTTTTGGTGGGGTAATGGGTAATAAATATTAAATCACTACCATATTTTTCTTTTGCCCACCGCCCAATCTCTTTTTCTCCTTCCGGATCTAAATCTGGTTCTTTCCTGATATCTCTTCGGGTTCGTTCGTAAATAATCTCCTGAGCCTCTTTTAATTTAATCTGTGGCGTTTTTTTTGTGGTTTTGGGCAACAAGACCTTATACATCGCCAATTCTTCTTTATTTTTTAAAGCTACGGCTTTAAAAATATTTTTAATTAAATAATCAGCAGTATCGATAATTTCCTGCCAGCTATCAATAAAAGCCATTTCCACATCTAAACCAACGTATTCACTTAAATGTCTCGTGGTCACTGAAGGCTCGGCGCGATAAGCATGAGCAACCGTAAAAACTCGTTCGAAAACCGAAGCCATTATTTGCTTGTAAAATTGAGGACTTTGAGCAAGATATGTCTGATAAGCATAATATTTAACAGGAAAAATTTCGGCACCACCCTCGGTAGCGGTCGCCACAATAGTTGGTGCCTGAAACTCCACAAAGCCCATCGCTTGCATCGTCTCTCGAAAAGCCTGCACGATAGTTGCTTGCACTTTAAAAATCGCTTGAATCTTTGGGTGACGGAGTGTCAAAGCCCGGTAATCAAGCAAAGTCGGCAAATCAACTTTTAAACTGGGGCTGCCCATATCAAAAGGTAAATTTGCCGCTTTGGCCAAAATCCTAATTTTGATCGCCTGAACTTCAATTTCGCCCGTTGCTAAATTTTTATTAATCATATTAGAAGGACGTCTGACTACCTTGCCGATGACCTCAATTGCGTCTTCATGATTCAATTCAATTTTCTGGCTGGTGACTATTTGAATAATTGCCGAGCGGTCGCGCAAATCAAAAAAAACAATTTTACCATGATCACGCCTGGCCACAAGGCGACCTTTAAGTAAAACTAATTGATTGATTTTTTTAGGAGTTTCTGCCGCGAGGGTTCTCTTTGCTGGTAAGTCATTTAATAATTTCGCCATTATCCTATATTTTATTCGCTATTCTGCCTCTTGACAAGCAGTTTTTCTTTTGCTAAAAATTCATACTGAAGATGAACAAATTCTTGATTTTCCGCCATTTTAATTTATACCTCCCTTGGTTTTTGAATTAGGAGGTTTGGCGGGAAAAAATTTTTTAAAATTATACCAAACCTCCTAAACAATAAGGAGGTTTTTTAATTTATGAAACGCGAATGCGAGTATTTACCCACCTGTAGTCGCCGCTTCTGTGGATGTCATGGCGAAGCTGCAAGCTTTCATCGGTGTAAAAAAGCCGTACACAAGGCTGAAAAGCTCGATGGTGGTGCTGAAAAGCTCGATGGTGGTGAACCTTATTTTCGCGAGCATATCTATCCAAAGCTAAAAGAGGCTGAAGAAGCCGTAGACCCTCGTTCTTGTGATAATCAACCACAATATTTACCTCCTAATCCTGAAATTTTCGATAAATTAGGGCTTCCCTTTAAACCGGCAAAAAATGCAACAGATGATTCAGTCGCAGGTTATTGGGTTCAATACCCATCTGGAGAATTCCTCTTCGTCCCCGCTAATGATTTTTAACCTTTACACACCAAGGGTGTTTTTAAGATTACACTGAGGTTATCATCAACTCGGCGGTGATATTCTCAAAACAGGTCGGGTATTTTAAATCTTTATATCCTTCACCTTTAACTGTAATTTATGGTTACCATTCCAACTATCCTCTTCAATGTTATAAAGAATGTCAATTTTTTGACCGGGTGTGAGTTTGAAGGCTAAATCACCATGATTGAAGGCAATGGCTTCGAATTCATTTTCTTTTAAGGAACGACCTTGCGATACTGCAGGGTCGTTCCTTTTAAGTCTTAATTTTAGGTGTTTGCCTTCTGTACCAACCTGCTGGAAAGAAACCACTTCAACTTTGCGACTGATAAAGGTTGGTTGAGGATTGCCGATGCCGAAAGGCGCAAATTTTTTTAATTGTGCATAAAGCTTTAAATCAATTATTGACAAACCAATCTCGCAATCAACAAATAATTTTGGAATTAATAACTCTTCCGCCAGTTGTTTTTGAGCTTCGGTTTCTAAGCGTTTTTGGAGTAAGGGCAATTTTTCCGTTTTAATGGTAAAGCCGGCAGCCATCGGATGGCCACCCAAATCTTCGTAAATATCTTCAAACTGCCGCAGATATTCAATGATATTAAAACCGTTTACCGAACGAACAGAGGCTTTGGAATAAACTTTACCTTTGCTGATCACAATCGCTGGTCGATAAAATTCTTCAACCAATTTCCCGGCAACTAAGCCAATCACTCCTTGATTATAAGATTCGTGGGCAATAAAAATTATTTTTGAGCTCTCCTTTTTGATTTTTGAGTTTTCTTTTGCATGCTCCAAAGTTTCAAAGGTTAATAATTGCCGTTCGCGATTAGTAGCGCCCAGAATCTCAGCTAACTTTAGTGCTTTCGTTTCTTTCTTGGTACACAACAAACGCAACGAATCCCAAGCCGTCTCAATTCTACCCATGGCATTTAAACGGGGGGCAATAATATAACCTACATGCCAACTTTCAATACCACCTTTTATTAAACCAGCTTCTTTAAAAAGAGCCTGCAGACCCGGTCTTTGGGTCTGATTTAATTCTCTCAAACCATATCTAACGAAAGCCCGATTAACACCTAAAAGCGGCATCATGTCGGCAATCGTGCCAATGGCTACTAAATCTAAACCTTCTTTTCCCTGCAAAACTTGATTTTTTAAATGTTTTGACAAGACTCTTGCCAAAACCCAAGCAACGCCTGCACCGCTAACTTTATCTGACCAAATCACGGCATAGGCTTTTGGTAAATCCTCTTTATTATTCTTGATTTTTTTCTGGTGATGATCCGTCACCAAAACCTCAATCCCCTTAGCTTTAGCATAGCTAATCGCCTTATGAGCCACTATCCCGTTATCAACCGTAATAATTAATTTCACGGCTTCGTTGTTAAATTTCTCTTTTGAGAAGTGATTAATAATTTCATCAATTCCCTTTTTTGATAGACCATAACCATGTTCCTCACGACTAGGAATAAAAGGCATCACTTTGGCGTTTAAAGCATGTAAAGCTTCCCAAAGAATAGCCGTGGCACAAATACCATCGGCATCATAGTCACCATAAATTATTATTGGTTCTCGTTGACTAATTGCTTGTTTTATTCGCTCAATTGTTTTTAAAAGTTGCCTTTTGTCAATTTTTAACTGATCTGTTATTCGCTGGGTCCACGGCGGCGGGGGATTAAAAAATTCTTCCTGCTGTTGTTTGGTTAAAAGGCCGCGGTTCTCAAGGAGTACTTTCAGAAGTTTTTGTTTTGAATTTTGAATTTTTGAATTTGCTTTAATTTCCCAATTTTTCATTCCACGAAGTATAATAACATTATGAAATTCATCTTACCATTATTAGTTAAAAAGGTAATCAAAGATTTTCAAAAGAATAATTTTGAGATTTATATTGTCGGTGGTGCCGTTCGTGATTTATTGATGGCTAAAGCTACTTACGATTGGGACTTTACTACCAATGCCACTCCTGAAGAAATTCAAAAAATTCTCCCCGAATCTTTTTATGATAATCGTTTTGGCACAGTCGGAATTGCGGTGAAAGATTTAATTAAAAGATATCAAATAAAAGATAAGCCGTTAAAGGGCATCAATACCTCTCGACCCTTCGAAATTACTACCTTCCGCACCGAAGGTGTTTACAGAGACGGGCGTCATCCAAACGAAGTAAGCTGGGGTAAAACTCTCGAAGAAGACTTAGAGCGCCGCGATTTCACCATCAACGCTATGGCAATAAAAATTCAAGAAGTAGGAGTGAAAACTAACCAATTCACAATTATTGATCCTTTTGGTGGCCAACAAGATCTTCAGAAAAAATTAATTCGCGCGGTGGGTGAGCCGGCTGTCCGTTTTAAAGAAGATGCCCTAAGATTAATGCGGGCTATCAGGATTGCGGCCGAGCTTGGCTTTAGCATCGAAGAAAAAACTTTAAAAGCAATTGCAGAAAATCATCAATTATTAAATAAAATTAGTGCCGAACGTCTTCGCGACGAGCTTTTTAAAATTTTAAAAGCAAATTTTCCGGCGGATGGTCTTAAATTATTAGCCGCCACTCACCTTCTTGAAATTATCTTACCGGAATTATCAAAAACCCAAGGTGTCCAGCAAGCTGGTCATCACACCACCGATGTTTGGCACCATTCGCTGGCTTCCTTAGCTAATTGTCCCTCACCTGAACCAGTGGTCAGATTAGCCGCTCTTCTTCATGACATTGGTAAACCAGTTACTTTCCGGAAAATTGAAAATAAAATTACCTTTTATGGCCATGAAGTTGTGGGTACCAAAATTGCCTCTAAGATCGCCGAACGTTTAAAGTTTTCTCAAAGAGACAAAGAAAAACTTTTAATTTTGATTCGCTATCATATGTTTGCTTATCAACCGGCAATGACTGACGCTTCTATCCGTCGATTTATCAGAAAGGTTGGCCGGGAAAATATCAATGATATGATTTTATTAAGAATTGCCGACCGTTTGGGCGGCGGTTCACGCGCTACTTCTTGGCGATTACGGGAACTGCAAGAACGTATTGGCAAAGTCCTTTATACTCCCATGCAAATTAAAGACCTTAAAGTCAACGGTTATGATGTCATGAAAACCCTCAAGCTTAAACCCGGACCCAAAGTGGGTAAAATTTTAAACCAACTTTTTGAAGAAGTTTTAGAGGATGCTGCTAAGAATAAAAGGGAATATTTATTAAAAAGAATGAAAGCATTAAAGACTACCTAAGGGATAAATTTTTATCTAAATTCATTAGTTAAATATTTTTAAAAACGAAACGTTCTTTATTTTACTTCGCTTTGCTTTCCGTACCTGCATCAATTATTTGTTTAAACTTATCTTAGACTTTAAATTTTTACTTCGAATCCTTTAAAAACCTTGAAATGTTGGTTTTTAAACTTTATTTTTTCTTCTTTAAATGATGCCAAATAACCAACAGGGGCGTCGCCACAAACGGCGAAGAGTAAGTACCCGAAACAGTCCCAATCAATAAAGCAAAAACAAACCATTTAATACTTTCACCACCAATCAACCATAAAATAAGAAGCATGAAAATAATCGTTAAGGAGTTATTAAGAGAACGAGTCATGGTTTCGGTAAGAGCTTTATTCACCAAATCGTTAAAATCAGCCCTGGGAAAATTTTTCATTGACTCGCGAAGCCGATCATAAACAACAACTGTATCATGAACCGAAAATGATAAACTCGTTAAAATCGCCGTCACAAACAACGTATCAATCTCTACGCCTTTAAAATGACCCAATAAAGAAAAGGTTCCTAAAATTACCAGCGAATCATGGAAAGTTGCTAGGGTAGCGCAAATACCAAAGCGTTTGTTATGAAAACGATAAGCAACATAAAGAAGGATGAAGCCAGCAGCCAACACCACCGCAATAATTGTTTTCCTAATCAATTCCTGTCCTAAAATTGGACCAATGGTTTCAAAACGCAATTCTTTGGTATCAGGAAATTCTTGATTAATAACTTTTAAAATCTCATCTTTCTTAAGTTGATCTATGGGCTTTAATTTTAAAATTAAACTGTCCTCACCGCTTTGCTGAATTAAATTTAAATCTACTCCTTCAATATTGACTATTAAATTTTTTATTTTTTCATTAACGACCGCTTCGCTTTCTTTACTTTTAAATTTTTCATTTTTAATCTCTATAATTGTTCCACCTGTAAAATCAATACTGGGTCTCAAACCCCATTTTAAAAGCGAAAACAAACCCGGTAAAATCACTAATGCTGAAATTAAAAAATAAAGCCAGATAAAACGAGTAAAGTTCATGATTAAAATTCCTAATTTCTAATCAATGGTTAATAATGTCTAAATATTTTGTCATTTAACATTTTGGCATTGGCATTTGATTATTCATTAAAAATTTAGGAATTAGGCATTTTTATAAAATGTCCTTACTAAAGTTCTCGTCACCACTATTCCTGTAAATAAACTGAGCAAAACACCAATCAACAACGTCAAAGCAAATCCTCGTACCATGCCCCAAGTTACTAAAAAAGAAAAATTAAAGGGGTTTAAAAGAAGCAAAGCCGTAATAATCGTGCAAACATTGGCATCTTTAATGGAATCCCAAGCCCGCCCAAAACCCAATTCCATGGCTTGACGCAAAGGTCTCCCGCTGCGTAATTCTTCTTTGATTCTTTCAAAAATTAAAATATTAGCATCAACAGCCATCCCTACCGAAAGCAAAAAACCAGCAATCCCCGGTAAAGTTAAGGTGATGGGTATTAATTTATAAATAGCTAAACTTAAAAGACCATAAATAATTAAAGCCATATCTGCCAAAATTCCCAATTTACCATAATATAAAGCCATAAAAATAATTACCAAAAGCAAACCAATTAAACCTGCCCTAATGCTTTTATTGACTGATTCTTCGCCCAAGGTGGCGCCGATATTTTTTTGTTCCACAATTTTAATGGGTACCGGCAAGGCACCGGCGTTAAGTTGAATTGCGAGGTTCTTCGCTTCGGTGGTCGTAAATTTACCGCTAATCACTGCTTGACCTGTTAAAATTGGTTCATTGACAACTGGAGCGGTAATAGGAAAATCATCAAGAAAAATCGCCAGTTGTTTACCAACATTGCGTGAAGTAATTTCACTAAATTTTTTGCTACCTTCGCTGGTAAACTCTAAAGCTACTACCGGTTCACCTGACTGAGGGGAAAACTGCACTGTTGCTTTTTTTAAATCCTTACCTGTTAAATCTGTTTTCTTATAAGAAAAAATAGCCATAGCCGAGGGCGTTGATTCCTTTTCTTCATTAGGATTTTCCCGAAAATCGAGTTGAGCAGTTTTCCCAATCAGCTCAATCGCCTCTTGAATATTTTTAATGCCGGGTAATTCAACGATAATCCGATAATTTTCACCCAGTTTTGAAGTTTGAATGGTAGGCTCAGAAACACCGTAAAGATCAATGCGGCGAGCAATAACTTCTCGTGCTGATTCCAAAGCCTTATCTTTATCCTCAGGAGCAATTTGCGACATATCTCCTTGCAAAACTAAATGAGTTCCTCCCTGTAAATCTAAACCTTTTTTAATGTTTAAATCTCTTTTAAAACTAAACTTTCCCAAAGAAAGGTCAAGGGTAGGTGAGGAAATTTGCGTTTCCAGTTTATAGCCAAAAAGATTAATTTTTAAAGGAAAGTTTTTGGGCAGATCAATGATAATGGCACCAATCACCAATAAAATAATAAAAATTAAAACTTTGGTATTTTTAAGCATTTTTCTTAGTGACTTCTAAAAGAGGCAACTGATAAACGCCCTCAAAGGTATAAACAATTTTACCCTTGTTGGGAATGATTTTAACTTCAACCCACCTTCCTGATTTAATTCCCATTGTCTTAACAAAATTGGCAGGTACGGTAACACCTAAACTGTTGCCTATTTTTAGAATTTTTTGTTTCATGATTTTGGCTTTTTAAGACAACATTTCTTCCTCGTCGCCGATAAGCATGATTTTACTATTGCGTAAAATTTGTAAAATAAAAGGATCACGACGCTCTTTGCGAAATTTAAATTCCTCTTCGCTCATGGCGGTATAATTAATTTCTCTTTTCAAAATTCCTTCATATTGCCGGATAATCGCGGCTACCTGCGGCAAGACAATTTCACCCACAAACAATAAGTCTATTTCTTCTGGAGGACATTTAAAACCTTTGGCAAAACGGCCAGCTAACATGGCAAACTTTACTCTGCCAATTTTATTTCTCTGACTGATAATCTCTGCGCCTAAGCCTGTTGTCTTTACTACCATTCTTAAAATTTCATCATAAAGAAGAAAGCTTTTTTTCAAACCGTAATAAATCCTGTTTGCTCTACTTTCTTTTTGAAGAAGACCAATTTTTTCAAGATGAGCAAGCTCGCGCCGCACCGCATTAATTTCCTCATTTGTCTTGCGTACAAGCTGTCTAACATAAAAAATTTCTTCTAAATTATTAAAAAAAATTGTCAACAGCTTCACTCTTACCCTTGAAATAAACAAATCTCTTAAAGAAGTCATAAATTTCTTAGGGCAGCGTTTAGTTAATACTCAACAACTGTTCCTGTTGGTAAGATCTCTAACCAAATTTTCCCTGGCACCAATTTTATCTCCTTACCTTTCTCATCGTAAAATCTGGTTCTTTCAAGGCGAGCAGATTTTTTCCAGATACCCTTAATTACTTGCCCATTTTGGAAAAACAAGGCTTTCCCTTCTCCTATGGTACCATATAAAAGGTGTAAGTTATTTTCATAACCATCGTTTGCCGAACTTTCCTTTAAAAAGAGAATAATCACATTTTTGACCGTTAACTGCTGATCGTTATTAAGATCTTTATGAGGCTGACCACCGTTTACCCGCAGGTAAAGATTATTGGTTTTATCATATTCCCACCTTACTTTATATTTGGGTGAATTCTTCCAAAACTCAAATTCTATCGCCTTTACTTCTCCTCTTTCTGCTAAGGCCAATTCTTTATCTGTAAATTGCCATTCTTTAAATTTAGCTTGCCAATCTTCACCCTCCGGCGAAAGATTAGTCCAACCTCTTGCTTTGGCAACGTTCCAAAGCTTCTCGGTGGTGGAATACATCGTATGTTCGGTTAAAACCGTCCGGCCTAAACGTTCATAATCGCGCCAAAAAGTGGGATAACCAATAGAAAACTGATTTAAATCATTACCTTTAGCCCCTCCCCAACCATACGTCTCAATTTGACCTAAGGCGTTAGCAGGACCAGGGGTATTAGCCCCACCGACATGGGCATATAAAGGATAACCACCATATTCTGAAGCCCAATCCAAATAATAAGTGCGCGCGCTGCGCACCGGACCCAAGATCACATCTTGAGCCTGCGCCTCACAGTAATAAACCGCCATAAACCGGGTAATACCACCTTCGGCTACCGCTTCATAAACCACATCAGCCTTTGAAAGTCCTGATTGTGGCCGGGCATCTTCATGGTTTTCAATCATCACCAGAAGAGGCCGGCGCTTCTCCCAAGCATTTTTTTCCGCTTTGGTAAACAAGCTATGATTAAGTGGACAGGCTTCAGTTTTAGGCCCAGAAATATCAATTAAAAATTCGCCCTTTCTTAAATTTTCACTTTCACGCTCCTCTTCAGTTCCGCTGATAGTTTGTTGAGTTGGCAAAAAGAAGCTAAAAACGGCAAAAGAAATCCCGGCCGACAAAAAATAAACACCTAAAAAAGTTAAAAATGAAATGATAAATTTACGATTGAATATTTTCATCTTTTACCTTCTTGATTTAGCCAATTTAATCACTTTTTCTTCCTCTTCAGATAAAGCAAAATTGTCGCCTTTGCCCGCCTTAATTCTCTTGGCATAGATTCGGGTCCCTTCTCGCCCATGAAAAGAAGACAAAACTAAACCATTATCATTACCATCCAGTAAAGCAAGAATAAAGCTCTGATCGCCGCCGGTATCCTTAAAAGGATTATAACGTAAAAACCCCACTCTTTGAAGATATTTTGAGGCTTCTTTTTGTAAACTTTCGCTGATTTTACTTAATTCTTTAATTTCAGCATCTCTTAATTCGATGTTTTTAAGAATTTCCTCCAGTAGATTTTTTAAATCTTTTTTTTCTATACCCTTGGTTAAACGCCGGTAATGCCAAACAGCCTGAAAAAGAAAAAAACTCAAGAGAGAAAGCCAAATAATAATGATGGTATTTAACCACGCTAAACTGAGTAACATATGTTCTCTATTTTAAAGATCTTTATAGAAGTTTGTCAATATGATATGATAGCATCGATCACAAAAGGTTGGAAACTAAAATGGCTAAGAAAAGAAGAACACGAACCCAAAAAATCATTGCCCAATTAAAAAGAGAATTACAAAAACAAAAAGTTTATGAACAACAAATAACTCCTGACGCCGGCTTTGAAATTGTTACAAAAAAAAGTCCGCCAGTCCTCTCTTTTGATTATCAATCTTTTAAAAAAGATAAAATTAAAATCAAAGCGACCGAAGGCAACCAAACCCAAAGTAATCTTTATCTTTATGATCCTACTTTGATTAAAAATGATCTTTTGAAAACTTTTTATCTTTCTTTGTTAATGTTCGCCTTTATTGGCTTTTGTTACTGGTATTTTAATTTCTTCAAATAAAAACTGGCATCTTTTTACGTAATAAATTAAAGCTAAAGTTTAAATGAGGAATTTACCTTCCTTGAAAATAAGTTTACCATCGATGATAATTTTTGAGCCAGCCAAGCGCATATCTTTAATCAAATCCCAGTGAATCGCCGATTGATTGCTGCCGCCGCCAAGTTCTTTTTTGGGATAAGCTGAGCCGAGAGCCAGATGAATCGTGCCTCCCATTTTCTCGTCAAAAAGAATGTTTTGCATAAAGCGACTAACGGCATAATTAGTACCCAGACCAAATTCGCCCAGTCTTTTGGCGCCGCTATCAGTTTGTAACATCTTTCCCAAAAACCTCTGGTGTTCTTGAGCTTTAAAATCAATCACTTTACCATTTTTAAAAACTAACGCCACGCCCCTCACCTCCTTGCCACCATATAAAGAAGGAAAGTCAAAATAGACTCTTCCTTCTGTACTTTCTTCTTTGGGGGCGGCAAAAACTTCACCGTCAGGCATATTATATTCGCCGGCACAAATGCAAGCTTTTCGTCCCCGCAGGCTAAATTTTAAATCTGTCTGAAAACCGACAATTTTTATCTCTCTCCCATCATCTAAAATCTTTTTTAGTCTTGCCATTTTAGCTTTCTCTTTTTCCCAGTCTTTCAAACAAGCTTTAAAATAAAAATTCTCCAGCTCATGAAGCGACATCGCCGAAGCATAAGCCATCCCATAAGTAGGGTAATAAGTCGTCACCCATTTCTTGGTTAAAATCACCTCTTTGACAATTTTTGTGGTTTTAAGGCGCAAGGTCTGTCTAAAAGGTTTAATGTTGGTTAATTCTTTAGGATTGTTCTCGGCAAAAATATTGATGAATTTATCTGCCCAACGAGCAACAAAAAGAGAAATTTCAGGCTTCTTAGTCAGCTGTTCTTTGTTAGCATGTTTGTAATAAAAATAATCCAAAGCTTCATCATGAAGTTGAAAATAAGGAAAGGCTCTTTTCAATAAAACCAGTTTATAAACTTCCCGTGCCAAAGGCAAACCGCTTTTAGAACTACAAGTAATTACCACCTTATCGCCCTTCTCAACTTTTACGGAGTAGTCAACTAAAATTTTAGCCAATTTTTTGTTTCTTGGATCAACCATGGAAGTTATTTTATCAATTTCCCAAATACTGGCGGACTTTCGTAACGAGTTGGGCAGGGGTAAGTTCAGCCTTAATAAGATACTCTTTTGCTCCCAACGCTTTGGCTTTTTGTAGTTTCTCCTGATCAATAAGGTTACTGAAAACAATCACCGGCAGATCTTTGCCTTTGGGGTCTTGCCTTAATTTCGTTAAAAAATCAATCCCGGACATTTTTGGCATCATGATATCTAATAAAATAAAATCCACCTTTTGAGAAAGTGCTATCCCCAAACCGCCCCCCCCATCATCAGCCGTCAAAACTTCAAAACCTTCGGTTTCCAGCTTGGTTTTGTACATTTTTGAGAGTAAAGGATCGTCTTCGATGATTAAAACGGTGGGTTTATTATTTGTGGTAGTAATTGTGTTTGTCATGTTTTTTAACTTTTAACATTCAATCTGCTTATTAACATTTTATCACTTTTTTTGATAAATTTATAGTTGTAGCGCAAGCTACCCTGTCCGCGGATGCGGATCCGAGATTTAAATCTCGCCTTTTAGGCGAGATTTCTTTTTTATGAAAGTAATTTTCATCTTAATTTCTTGGCTGTTGATATTAATATCAGCTTTACTTCTTAGATTTTTAGAAACATATCCGGAACTAAAGAGGACAATTTTTTTACCTTGGCGTTTTAAGAATTCAAGTAAGTAAGTAAGTAAAATCAGCGTCGCTGGAAAATAAACAAAAAGTATCGTAATTCTTTATAAACCTCACGGCATCCAAACAAATTTCGACATCAAAATTGCATTTAGGGATGTAGATATATTGACCAGTATGATCGCTTTTAATATCTCGGGTATTTAAACGCCTTTCCTGAGGTTTTAAATAATGTTTAATTAATTGAATTTGTTTAGTGACAGCTTTATCAAAATATTTTCTTGCCAAAGTAATAATCTTTAAGGATTTTAGATTATGTGAGTCTAAACCATAATAAAATCTTATATGTTGGGCAAAATTTCTAGTGAATGAAGCGAGTTTTTTGATGTCAACTACCAATTTGAACCCCTTTTTCAAGATTATCCCTTCCGCATTTCTTATGTCTCGCTCATACCAATAATTTACATTACCAAAATCAATAAAAGTGTAAATTCTGCCCAATTTTTTATCTTTAAAAAGAGGAATTTGATTAATCATGCTTTTTCAGTTTTTTACCGGCAGTTCAAACCAGAAGCTACTACCTTTACCCAATTCTGATTCAAAACCAATCCTACCGCCGAATTTTTCAATGAGAAGTTTAGAAATATACAAACCTAAACCGGTACCAATAGCCTTGCCGGCGCTGGATTCAACACGCGAAAACTTTTGGAAGAGTTTTTCTTTATCTTTAGTGCTGATGCCCGGACCGGTATCGCTCACTTCTAAACGAATAATTTGCGCTTGAGGCTGGCTTAATTTAATCGCCACTACACCTTTGTCTGTATATTTAACGGCATTACTTACCAGATTACTCACAACTTCATGGATACGATCCTGATCTACATAAATTTCGTCGTTAAGATTTTCGGGCATTTCGAATTTGAACTCCAATTGTTTTTTTTCTGCTTCAACTTTAAATTCATTAAAAACTGTCTCCACCACTCGTCCTAAAGCCACTTTTCCCATTTGATAAATCATCCGGCCTTCTTCAATCCGGCCGACATTAAGCATGTTATTCACTAAACGAATAAGCCGTTCATTACCTTCGGTAGCCTCCTTCAAATATTCGGCAATTTTTGGCGGCACTTCTCCAGCATCTCCCTCTAAAATCATTGATAAATAACCTTTTATCGCCGTCATTGGCGCCCGCAGTTCATGAGCGGCAATAGAAATAAATTCATCCTTTTGTTTATCAAGAAGCTTTAACTGTTGGTTAGCATATCTTAATTTTCGGTACAAATTGGCATTTTCTATCGCGACTGCAACCGCATCTGTAAAACCAGCCAAAATACCTTTCTCGTAATCACTAATCTCTTTTTCGGTTTTTGAAAGACTAAAAATCATCGCACCAATACTCTCGCCGTGGATGATCAAAGGAAAAACCAAGCTTGTTTTTATCCCAACCTCTTTTTGTAAATTCCGCCAAATTTCTCGCGTTTTTTCAGGATAAAAAACATCAGATAAATCGTGGGTAACATATATCTTTTGTTTTTTTATTGATTTAACTAATAAATTTTTTTCTTCCTTTAAAGGAATTTTGATTTCTTGGAAGCGAACTTTTGCTCTCTTTAAAATTTCTAAAGCTTCTGGCGTTGGCGAGAAAGAAATTCTTCTTACAATACCTTCTTTTCTATCAACGAGGGTTAATACCGAAATTCTATAACCAATTTGCAGGTAATTTAATTCCTGTAAAACGACACTGACAACTTCCTCTGTTAATTTTTCAAAATCTAAGGTGCTTAAAATAGCCTTATTTACTTTCCAAAGACTTTTAATAATTTGACTGCTGCCTTGTAATAAATCAATCGGATAAGCTGGTTTATAATTGTTATTGTGATTATTGCTTAACCTAGAAGAACGGTGCCGAAAAAACCAAAAAACAAAAAATCCTATACCGGCAAGAAATAGTAGCGTTAAAGTAAATAACTGGTAATCCATCAACTTTTCATAATTGATATCAAGTCCTTATTGGTCACCACCCTCTTTTTATCAGCTATTTTTAAAAATCTTTCATAAATCTTTAATAATTCTTCGTCGGAAGGAAAAATATTCAGTAAGCTCAAGCGATATTTAAGGGCATGTTTTCCCGAACGCGCACCAAGTATAATCCTAGCCGATTTTAAACCAATAGAACTTGGTTCAATAATTTCAAAGGCTTCCCTTTTTTTAAGATAGCCATCTTGATGAACTCCGGAAGCATGAGCAAAAGCATTGCGACCTGTAATGGCTTTATTTGGCTGAACCGGCATTCGTGTTAATTTACTCACTAATCTGCTAATTTTGTAAATTTTTTCTGTTTGGATATTTGTGAAGGCTTTTAATTGATTTCTTCTAACTTTTAGAATCATCACAGTCTCTTCCAAAGAAGTATTTCCTGCTCTTTCACCGATACCGTTAATCGTAGCCTCAACTTGTCTGGCACCAGCTTTTATCGCCGCTAAGCTATTGGCAGTGGCTAAACCTAAATCATTATGACAATGAACCGACAAAAGAATATTTTTATTAAGCTTAATATTCCTTTTTATTTTTTTTACTAAATCTTCCATCTCCCACGGTAAAGCGTAACCAACGGTATCGGGAATATTTAAAATGGTCGCTCCGGACTTAATCGCTGTCTTTAAAACTTTAAAAAGAAACTCTTTATTTGCGCGTGTGGCATCCATCGGTGAAAACTCAACTTCTTTAGTAAAAGTTTTTGCTTGTTTTACCGCATTATTAACAATCTTTAATATTTCTTCTCTTTCTTTCCTTAATTGATGTCTTAAATGAATATCTGAAATACCAATAAAAGTATGAAGGCGAGGTTTTCTAGCTGTCTTAACTGCTTCCCACGCAATTTTTATATCTTTTTCGAGTGTTCTAGCTAAAGCACAAATGGTTGGTCTGCGAATTTTCTTGGCAATAGTTTGCACTGCTTGAAAATCACCTGGAGAGGAAATGGGAAAACCAGCTTCGATAACATCTACTCCCAATTCTTCTAGTACCATAGCAATTTGCAATTTTTCTTGAGGTTTTAAAACTGCTCCCGGTGACTGTTCACCATCGCGCAAGGTGGTATCGAAAATAAAAATTTTCTCTTCTTTCATATTTTCAACCTCTCGATAAATTCCTCCATCTGTTCAAGAGTCCGTAATGGCGGTTCTTGATCGGGATAAATATTTTCATACTCTTTATGGTATTCTAAATTAATCTTATAATTCTTTAGGACATGTCTTGCTAATTCTGGTAAAGCCGTCCCTCTTCTTTTTACCAAAACTTTATTTTTCTCGCCATTAACAAAATCCAACAATGACTGAGAACCTCCCCTCCTCCATTCTTTTTCAACAATTTCATCCATAAGGGTATCACTAAAGATGACCACTTTATTCTTTTCTTCAATCTCCATTTCCAACCAATAATTATAAGCTTGTACAGAGGTCACTACTGCTTCTGTCTCTTGATGGGTTAAAGAAGTACCCATAAAAGGCCAAGGCAAACCAGCAAATTGCTCTGGCGCATTTTTTTCATAATCCGTGATAAATCTTACTAGAGGTGGATAACCTCCCAAACACATAAACCCAGCAGAAACTACCTTATTTTTATTAGGATTATTTTTATTAAAGGGAAATAAATCATAATACTTCTTTTTTATGGGCAAAATCATGTGAAGTAATAACTTACAATATAGCGATTTAATCATTTTTTGGGCTAAGTTCACATTCTTCAGATTAAACTTAAATTTCAACCATTGCCAATCAACCACTTTTTCTAGATAATTAAAAGTTACCAGCATAATTGGCGGTTTGCAATCAAATTTTCTTAATTCTGGAACTTTTACCGGATTTTTTTTTGCAGCAATTAATCTTCGATTGTAAACTTCAGCTGTATGATGTTTCAAAGGAGCAATAATCTTTTCCATAATATGGGGAAAGGTAGCACCAGTGCCCATAACCCCTCCGCAACTAAACCAAACTCCATAACCCTGAATCAGAAACTGAACTAATTTATTAATACTATTTTTTTCTTTTCTAATATCAAACTTAATGACTTTGTTATTTTTCATAAACTTAAATTATTCAATCATCTTTTCCTCTTTCATATTTTTCTCGATAAGGTAGCGAATAAAAACAGAGCGAGGAATTTTTTTGGTTTTTCTGACTTCATCAAGGTAGTTGATTATTTTGGGGGGTAAAATTAAAGTGAAACGCTCGTCACGCTGTTCTTTAGCCAAAGCTAAAGCGTATTTCAAGTTCTCCACTAAGCTCTCCGGTGTATAGGCTATAATTTGTAACTTTTCGCTATGAATACCCTCGGCAAGCAAGGGCGGGGTATAACCTTCTTGATAAAGCAAAATTAATGGTTTGCCTTTTTCTATCGCTCTATTAATAGTATAACCCATTGAAATACTTTGCGCTGAAGTTTCAAGAACAATAATATCAGCTTTTTGAATGTTGTGGTTAATTACTTTATAAAGATTTACCTGATCTCGATATTTTCCCTTTAAAAATTTCTCCGGATCTACCCTAAAAAGAAGATCATCAACATTTTTGTAACCCAATTCTTCAATTGTTTTATAAATTTTTTCATAATAAACTCTTAAGTTTTTGATACCTCTTAAGGTTGCATTAAAATAAACTTTCATTTTAATTACTAAAGATCCCTATCTAAATTTTATTATAACGTCATTTTTCTGAAAAGAAAACAAAAATATGGAAAAACCATCTCTTGGAAGAATAAAGCTAAAAGTTTAAAATTTTTCTCTTCTTAAAATATTTTTCTGTTTCTTTTAAGAAAATTTCGCTAAAATGATTTAAAAAGAGATTTAATTGGCGGCAAATAAGTCACGAACACCAAAAAATTTATTTCTAAGGTAAGCCATTTTGGGAATTAAAAATTTAGCAAGTTTTTCTCCAAATGTTTTGGGAATTTCTGACTCAAAGCCGACAAAAAGAGGGTGTTCACCGGTTACTCTCAAAACCTTGCCTGATTTTGTTTTAATCTCATAATAAGAATCTGTAGCTCTCGCATAATTTTTTTGGATAACACTGGTGGTTAATTTTTGCGTCTGGGGGTCAAAACTTAAAACCTTCTCGCCAACTTTAACTTCTTCAATGTTCTTCTTACTCCCATCTGCCATACTAATCTTCGTCCCGGGCAGGAAACAGGAGCTACCACCCGTACAGGCTGCTACACTACAACTGCCGGTATTACAACCTGGAGGTTGATTTGGATACCAAACACAACTAACTTCTTTAAAACAACCAGAACAAGCATAAGGAGGGTGGGGATCAACTATGCAACAATCATCCCAGCTGTTATAAACACAAGCAGTATCACAAGGAACAGCTAAAACGACACTGGCCAAAAGAAACATGCCTACAATTTGAAGACAAGTAAAGACTAATAAGATTTTAATTCTAAAATTCTTCATTGTTTTTGTTTACTCACACTTATAAAATCTAATAAATTAGGCCGTTCTTTTATCTCTTCACTAAAAAGAATAATTTTTAGGATTTTAAATTGGGTCGCCAAAAAATTCTTTTTTATTTCTATCCCTACCACCGCCACTTCCTTCCCCAATAAATCTTTTAATAAAAAATTTTCAATCTTCTTAATCTTAATTTCATTGTTTTCTTTTAAGTAAAGTTGAATGTGTAGTTCTCCCTGAAAAAACATTTTTAATTTTTCCTTTTTATTTATTTCTAAAATGACATTTTCGTGGTTAATGTCTTTCACCACGCCGGTGGCTTGAAAAAAATTTATCCCTTTTTCATTTTTCCTTATTAATAAAGATTTAGGTATAAACTTTAAATTCCATCTCTCCCCTTGAATATAAAAATAATTTCCCAACAAACTTCCCCCAACTAAAATAATAAAAATTCCCAAAAAAATATCTATCAGGATTAATTTTCTTAAGCTCATCAATTCATAATAAAATACACCAAAATAAATTTCAATATTGAAAGTAGAAAAAATGCTCAATGAAGAATATTAAAATTAGTTATTAAAAGAGGTTATTATCTCCATTATTAATTCTCTATAAATATCTTGCTTTCGTAAATAAGCATTGCTACCAACCTCTTCTTTAATGCTCCCAGAAACCATGGCTGCCGCTAAATTACCTAACTGATAATCTTCTTCAGGTTTATTTTTCCTAGCAGCATAAGAGTCCGGCATTACCAATCTTACACTTTTTCCTTCCTGAAATGGATAAATAATCATTGTGGTTGAACGAGCCGAGCCTTTTTCTCCACCATCAATAATAACTTCCTGCCAACTAGAGGGTGGTATCTTTCCTTCAGATGTCAATTGACCTATGGCCTTTACTACCTCTATTACTCTTCTTCTGCCTAGGGGATTAACGTTTGGTAAAATTTTAAATTTCGTCTCACCAATTTCTATTAACTCCGATTCTTCTAATTCTTGCGCCGAAACTTCATCTGGGCTTCTCGTGTTTCTAAATATTTCGCCTTCCCCAGTTAATAGCGCTGCTGCAATTGCTAAAGCACCCATTCCTTTTTTAAAAACTTCTTTCATACTGTCCTCCTATAAAAAATTATTTTCAAATTTTCTTTATTATACAACCAAAATTAACCTTTTCAATATATATTTTATATGTATCAATTCGTGAGTAAGAAAGAGGAGTTAACCGTGTCATAAGGAATAAAAATTACTTTTAAAATAATTCCGGCTGTAGTTAAAAACTGTGGCCAGTTTTTCGGCTATTATCTTACAATTCTGACTTAAAGTTAAAAAACAATAAAAATTTTACCTTTTAAAAAAAATAATAAGGAAGAAAAAAGAGGTTTGAAATAATTTAATAGTTTAGTTTAGCTTTCCAAAACTTTCACCGCTTCTTGGGCGCATTCGGCGTCTTGTTTTACATCATAGGAACCGCCGACACCCACGCCGCCTACTAACTTACCGTTGATTTTTACGGGTAGGCCTCCGGCAATGGTAGTAAGTTCGCCACCTAAAATATCAGTAATCCCAAAGTATGGTTTACCTTCTTTGGCATAAGCGGCAAGACTTTCACTTGGCATTCCCAGCGAAGCCGAAGTAAAAGCTTTTTCATAAGCAAATCTCGGACTGATGGGAATGGCGCCATCCATGCGACTAACACAAATCATTGATCCATGATCGTCAACAATAACCGTAGTAATAGCAACCCCAAGTTCCCTCGCTTTTTTTTCTGCAGCTTCTAAAGCTTTTTTAGCTTTGGCTAAAGTAATCATTTAAATCCTCCTTTCTTAAAAATTTTTAGTTAACAAGCCCTTGAAATAGGGCGGTAATTCTCATAATAAAGGTGGATGTGGTAAATTATTTTATTTAAAATTAGCTCAATTTTATTCTAAAATCAAGTAGGATAGAATAATTAACATATGTCGCAAATATATCGTTTAGCTAGAAATACGAAAGGTTTAACCGACGCTACCGTCATTAAACTTCTTAAAGCGGCCGTCGATCCTAAAATTATTTCTTTTGCCGGCGGAGTACCTTCACCCAAAACTTTCCCTTTAAAAAAATTTAACCAAGTAAGCCGTCGCCTCTTCAATAATCCTTTGGCTTTTCAGTATCAACCTACTCAAGGAATTAATGAACTTCTTGAAATTTTGTCTTCATATTTAACTGCTAAATGGCAAAGGCAAATCAAGCCGGAAAATATTCTTATTACTTCAGGTTCGCAACAGGCAATTGATTTACTGGGCAAAGCTTTAATTGACAAGGGTAATAAAATTTTGGTTGAACGACCGACTTATTTTGTCGCTCTCCAGGCCTTTTCGGCTTATCAACCATGTTTTCAGGAAGTTATCCTCCATAACGAGCAAGTTAGCTTTAAAAATTTAACTCGCTTCTTAAAACAAAAACCCAAAATCTTTTATCTCAATCCCTCTTTTCAAAACCCTACCGGCCAATCGCTAACTCTAAAACAACGCCAAGAACTTGTTAATCTTGCCGCCCAGTTTCCCCAAACCTTATTTATTGAGGACGCTGCTTATACTGATCTTTTTTTTGACAAAGCTTATCCTGATTTAATCTCCTTCTCGCCCAAAATTATTCACCTCGGAACATTTTCTAAAACTTTAGCCCCGGGCCTAAGAATAGGCTATCTTGTTGGTCCAAAAGAATTAATTTACCAGTTAACCTTAATTAAACAAAGCTTGGATCTTCATACTAATTCTCTCTCGCAACTGATGGTAAATGAGCTCTTACGCGAAAAAAAATGGTTTGCAAAACATCTTTCGAAAATCAGAAAATTTTACTACCACCAAGCGGAAATCATGGGTAAAACTTTAACAAAGTTAATGCCAAAAAGTGTAAGCTGGCAGCAACCTCAGGGCGGGCTTTTTTACTGGCTTAAAACCGCCGTCGATACGCGAAAACTTTATCTTCAAGCAATTAAAAGAGGGGTGGCTTTTATTCCCGGCCACGTCTTTTTTGCTGCTCGCCCAGAATTTAACTATCTACGTTTAAGCTTTGCGACGGTTGATAATAAAAAAATGAAAAAGGGTTTAGTAATTTTAAGTAGTTTATTGACCTAGTATGCTTGTTAACTTTTTTTCAACTCAAAAGTCGGAGCTGATGAAACCTTGAAGAGCGCTGCTAGCTACTACCCTTGGATTAGCCAAATAAGCCTCACCTTCACCCATACGGCCATGGTAATTACGATTGGAGCTAGAAATCACCACTTCACCTTTAGCCACCCTGCCGGGTCCTTGACCGCAACAGGCACCACAGACTGAAGGATAAATCTTTCCGCCTGCAGCAAGAAAAATTTTATCCAAACCTTCCTTTTTCATCTGTTCAGCCACGCCCGTCGAAGCCGGATGAACCACCAACTCCACCCATTTTTTAATTTTCCTGCCCTCTAAAATTTTAGCCGCTTGACGAAGATCTTCTAATTTACCACCGGTACAGGAACCAAGAAAGGCCTTATTGATTTTAATTTTTTTACTTAACATTGAAAGGGGAATAACCTTTAAAGGACTTGGGGGTAAGGCAATCATCGGCTCAATTTTTGCTAAAGCCACCCCCAGTACTTCTTGATATTCCGCTCCTTTATCAGAATAAACAAATAAGTTCTTTAAATATTTTTTCGAAAGTTTTCTTCTTTGGGCTAAATAATTTAAAACACTTTCTTGAGGTTCAACAATACCTGTTAAAGCACCGGCTTCGACGGCCATATTGGTCAAAACAGATAATTCATCAACGGAAAAATTCTTTAAACCTTCTCCGCCAAATTCCAAAACACAACCAACAGCCTGAGATGATTTAACAATTTCCTCAGTAAAAAGATAAAGAATCACATCTTTTGCCATCACTTTTTTTGACAATCTGCCTTCAAAATTAATTCTCACCGTTGGGGGCGTTTTAAAAACAAGTTGATTATTAATTATCGCCTGCACCATGGTGGTTGCTCCCACCCCAAAACACAAAGCATTAAGCGCGCCACCACTGCTCGTATGAGAATCAGTGCCAATAACTATCTGTCCAGGTAGGATGAAATTTTCTCTTAGAACGGCGTGGCAAATACCACTCTCCTTACTCCCAAAACTTATAAGTCTTACGTGAGCTTTTTTAGCAAACAAACGTTGGGCTCTTAATAAAGATTTAACTGTAGGATTATGACTTAAAAGAAAATGATCTTCAAATAAATAAATTGAGTCTGGGCGGGTGATTTTTTTAAAATTTTTTTGCTTTCTTTTTAAGATTTCAGCAATCAGTGGCGTAAAAATCTCATAAGAAAATCGCAGATCTAAAAACACTTTGCCATTTTCAAGTAAATGACGGTTTATGATTTTTTCGACTATGGTCATCGGTTTATTGCCAATTTTTTTAACCGGAGCCAACTTTTTTCTGATTAATTTTTTAGGAATTTTACGGGTTGATAAATATCTTTTTAAAACTACTTCGTAAGTAGTCGTATAAAGATCCAAGTTGGCGCAGTTATCCGCAAAGGTCTTATTGAAAGAATAAGCGTAAATCAGCTCAACACCAGCGTCTTTAAAAGTAATCGCGGCATGCTCTCTAGCCGAGCCACAACCGAAATTTTCGCCGGCAATAATAAATTTAATTTTGTTTTTCTTTAAAAATCCCTTAGGAATTTGACCAAAACGATCACCAGTTAAAGCAAAACGGCCAATTCTTTTAAAATAAAAACAATATTTCACTGGATAAATTTCATCTGTGGAAACATTGTTTCTTAAAGGAAAGTTTTGTAGCCTCGGCGCCTTAACCAGTTTATAACCGCTTTCAGTCAAAATTAAACCCTGCACAGGTTTATTTTAACACCTCTACACATTTTTCAACACCGGGTGTTGCCTCTTGACATAACATCGGTAAATTTAGAATAATAAATTATGGATGCCTGCGAGGAATACGCCACTAGTCACTAATCATTATTATCATGTATTTAACCGTAGCCTTGCCAGAATGCCGATTTTTTCCTACAAATCTGATTATTACCGGGCATTAGATCTTTTGTATTATTATAATTTCAAAAATCCTCCTTATTCTCTTTCCAAACTTAAAAAAGCAGACAGAAAAATAAGAGAAAATATTTATCAAGAGTTGGAAAAGAAGGCAAATTGTCTTGTAAAGATTATCGCTTATTGTTTGATGCCGAATCACTATCATTTATTAATCAAACAGGTTCAGGAAAACGGAATTATGCTTTTTATCAGAAATTTCCAAAACGGCTATGCCAAATATTTTAATCTTAAAAATGAAAGACGTGGTTCACTTTTCGAAAGCAGATTTAAAGCGGTCTTGATAGAAGACGATAATCAACTTCTCCACCTTAGTCGCTATATTCATTTAAATCCTTATTCTTCATTTTTAGTTAAGACCAAAAAAGCTCTTCTTGAATATTGCTGGTCCTCTTTACCTGTTTATCTTAAAAAATCCACTGGTTTCTGCCAGCCTGACATTATTCTTGGACAGTTTAAAAACAGAAAAGACTATCTAAATTTCGTGTTTGATCAAGCTGATTATCAAAGAAACCTAGAAAGAATTAAACATCTTACCTGCGAATGACCGGTGTTGCTTCAAGAGGCAACACCCGGTGTTGGAAGCGAAGCCTTTCCATAAGCAAAGAATAAAATCTTAAATTATGAATTGTTGCCAGTCGCCCCCCGGTAAAAGGGTCAAACCGAAAAAGATGCGCGAGATAAGCTCTTGAATAATTTCGACAAAGAAGACAATCGCAAGCAGAACTTACCGACTGCTTATCGTCAGCATACCTTTTTTTCTTGGGTAGAAAAAAGGAATAGAAATTTTCTTTTTTAAGGTTTATTTCTCTAATTGAAGTAGCATTGTAAACATAAAGTCTTGCGTGTCTGGCATCACGGGTCGGCAAAACACAATCAAAAATATTAAAACCTAATTTCACGCAATTTACAATTTCTTCAGGCTTGCCGACACCCAAACCATATAAAAAATAATCTCTAGGCGTATTTTTAGCGATAGTTTCTGCTGACTCATAATCAAACTTTCCCTCTTCATTAATCGGCCAACCACCATAACCTAGACCATCAAAACCCATCGCCACCAAACTTTTTACGCAATATTTTCGTAAATCTTGATACCTCCCCCCTTGAACCACTCCCAAAATGTAAGGCAAAAATGGTGATTTTTTCTTTTGAGAAAGTCTTTCTCTTTGACAATTTTTTAAATACGCTTCTTTGCTTTTTTGGGCCCAACTAATCGTCCTTTCTACGGAAATTTTTGCCTCTTCATAACTTGCCTGAGGAGGAGTAAAATCATCCAAAACAACAACCATATCTGTTTTCAAGGCAAACTGAAAATCAATTGATTTTTCCGGTGTTAAAATTTCCCTTTTATTTTTTGAAGGATAAAAAACGATGCCTTCGTCGGTGATTTTTCCTTTCATTAATCCCGATTTAATCAGCGACATCACTTGAAAACCGCCGGAATCTGAAATCAATCCTCCCTGCCAGTTCATAAAATTTCTTATCCCATCAAAATTTTCCAAAAAGTCTTTTTTTAACTCCCACCAAAGATGAAAAGTATTCACCAAAACTCCTTTCGTTTTTGTTTTTTTAAGATCTTCTGTATCTAGAAATTTTACCAACCCGCGGGTAGCATCAGGAAAAAAAATTGGCAGAGGCAACCTGACATTTTTTGATCTAAAAAATTTTCTCACTCTTATAATATGTATTTTGTATGTATTTAACTTGGTTTACTAAAAAGAGAGAAGTTTTCCGCTGACTTTAAAATTTAGGCAGGAACTTCTCTCTTTAAATTAACGAGTTACCGTAATGGCACCAGCTAATTCTCCCGAAGCTGAGGCTACTATCCGACCCGTCGTATCCACCATAATTGAATAATGAGTATTGGCTTGCGAACCTACTGATGGATCCACCGGCAACGCCGCAATATAAGTCGGCACAATCGTCGCGCCAGTAACTCCCGCTGAGGCTAAATCAAAACAAGGATCGGTATTACCAATACAAGTCATCGTTGTGGGGAAATTACTGGTTTCATCATTACCATCAGTGTCCGGCAAACGACCGTTATGTTCGGCAGCAAACTGATAAATTGCATTGGTAATCGCGTACAAGTCGCTGCGTCTTTGGGTATCTCTGGCTTGAGCAAATTGTCTTCCGGGATTAACCGCCACCAAAACAATCATCGCCAAAATGCCAATGATACCCATTACCACCAAAAGCTCGATTAAGGTAAAACCTTTTGTCTTTTGCATTTTTTGCTCTTCTCACCTCCTTCCGCACTCTCTCTTATTTAGTTTTACACAAAATCATAGGCCCTCGTCAAGAGAGATAATTTTCTTGTTAAAAATTAACTCATAAGCTTTTTCTAAATCCCCCTGATTTAATTTAAACTGATTTACTGAGGGATGTTCTTGTTTATTAAGTAGGCTCAACGATTGGTAAATTCTTTTAGATGTAAAAAATACCAAAACGGCCAAGAAACCGCTAATAATAATTAATAAAATGTAGAACTGATCAATCTTGAACGAAATTTTGGCTGACATATAAAATTCCTGCAAACTTAAGCATTATTTCCTTATCCGAAAGTAATTTTATTTCTAAATTAAGCCCCCTGATTAAATAAGGTAACTGGTCAATGCTTTTAAGGGTTTCATTTATCTCTTGCCAGCTGCCTTTACTTTCTATAATTAAGGGTAAACCAAAAAAACCAGTTTTATCTTTCATGGGTTTATCCGCCACAAAAGAAAAAGAATTAATTTTTTTCTCTTTTTTAAGAAGATCTATCTGGTTAATAAATTCAATAAGCTCATCTTCATTGGGAAGTACGGTTGCTAATTTCTCGCTTTTTTCTTTATTCTCAAGAAGAGTTTTTTGTATGGCATCAAGATCAATTTGTTTTGCTTGAACCAACAAATTTTTCATTTTTTTTAATTCAGTTGTCTTTGGCCCCAATTTCGTTAAAAACCAAGCCAAAAGAATCAAAAAGATAAAATCAATAACACTAAAAATTAAAACTTTCAAAGTCAATTTACTTAAACCTTCTGTTTCTTTCATGTTGAATCTAAAAGTTTCCGTCGTCGTTATTTAATCGGGATGGTCAAATTTTGTCCTCCCTTTGCTGTTTGCCAGCTAAGATTAATTTCAAAATCAATATCTTTTTCTGTTTCCAAAACAGTTAAAGGAAGCGTAACTTTCTCGAAATTTTTATTTTCTTCCAGAGATTGTTTAAATTTCAGCAACGCCGAGCGATTATCTGCCTTTCCTTTAAGGTTAATTTTACCTTTATCTAGATCAAGTTTATAGGCACTAAAGAAAACTCCTGAAGGTTTGGCTTTAAAAAGAGCGTTTATAATTTCTTGAGGTTGTATCATTGCTGTTTTGATGGTTAGAATCTTGGCAGTCATTTGATTAATAGTCTCAAGTTTAGTTTTCGTTTCCTCGGAAATGCTCGGTACTCTTTCGACTGCTTTTTTCAGTTGGTTTATTTGTATAAACAACCACAAATAAAAACCTAACACGCTCAAAAAGCAGCTCCAGATCACTACCGTAACCAAGGTTAAAAGAATTGAACTTTGTTTTTCAAATTTAATTTTTTGATATTTTTCTACCCAAGTATCAGGTAATAAGTTAATTGTTAGCTCGTTAGCTGGTTCTGCCGGATCCTTAAATTGCAAAGCAAGAGGCAGTAAATATTCTTGAATTTGTTCAGAACTAAGGCCGGCAACCTTAGGAATTATCCAATTTATCGGCTTGTTGATTTCTTTTTGTAAGTTAGTCAAAAGCTGCTCAGTAAATTTTAAACCGCCAATTTCTAAAACTTCAATTTGAGTATCTTTATAATGTCTACTCATATTAACTGCCGTCCAAAGGATACCTTCATAATCAGCAGCATTGACGACCGAACTACCAATAATTTCCTCTCCATAACTCAAAACTAAAATAGCCTCCTCGCTGTTAATATAAATAATTAATCTCCCAAATTTTTTGGAGTCGGCAATTCGCGATAAGGCTAATGAAGGAGTTTCTACCACTACTGGTAAAAGCTCAGCCTCGCCAACGGTATCCACAAAAGTTATTAAAATTTCTTTGGGCATGGCGATAACTAAAATTTGACAATTATTTTTATCTTTCTGAATAATTCTCCAATCTAAAACTGTCTGATCTAAAGGTAAAGGTAAAAAATCTTGAGCCTGCCAACGCACGGCTTCATCTAACTCTTTGGCATCAAGTAAAGGCAGGGTAATATTTTTACTAAAAGCCGAAAATTCAGGAATAATAATCCCCACCTTTTTTTCTTTTAAGTGAAATTTTTGCCAGATATCTTTTAAAATCTTTATCAAAACATTTTTGTCAGTGACTTTATAATTGCTGATTAAACCCTCTGGTAGGGGCACAGAACCGTAACTGATTACTGCTGTTTTGGCGGCATTAAGTTGCAAAAATTGAAGTTTTTTGGGAGTAAAGGATAAAGAAATAAAATTTTTTTTCGAATCCATGGGCAGTAACAATTTATCTTAAAGTTCATTATATATCAGCTTACTCACATTTGTAAATTAAAAGTGTTAAACTTAAATTATAAAATTATAATTTATGAAAACTGCCGGTCAAATTTACCTTGATATTTTAATTGCTGTTGCTATTTTAGGTATCCTCTCTCACGCTCTTTTTAGCCTAGTGCTTTCTGCTTATGAACTCATTTCTTTTAATAAAGCCAGGGTTACAGCAAGACATTTAGCTTTAGAAAAGATTGAACTCATTCGTAACCTTCCCTATAACCAGGTGGGTACTCTCGGCGGCATCCCTAGTGGACCTTTAAGCCAACTTGAAATGGTTAAAAAAAACAATTTAGTTTATAAAATTAAGGTAGATATTATTTATATTGATGACCCTTTTGACAAGCAAGCGCCAGCTGATTTACTCCCTACAGATTATAAACGTGTAAGAGTAGATGTGAGTTGGGGAGGGGTGGCTGCCTCGGAAAGCAATCCGGTAACCCTAGTTACTGATATTGCTCCCAAGGGAGTGGAATCAACCACCGGCGGTGGCACTCTCTCTATTTTGGTTTTTAACGCTGAGGGTCAACCTGTGCCTCAAGCTGAAGTAAAAATCAACGCCTCCACTAATCCACCAGTGGACCTTAACTTAAAAACTGCTGACGATGGCCGGCTTATTCTGCCAGGCGCGCCAGTTTGTAATGATTGCTACCAAATTCAAGTAACTAAAGCCGGTTATAGTAGTGAAAAAACCTATTCTACCGAAGAAATTGCCAACCCAAGTAAGCCCCATGTGAGCGTTTTGGCAGGACAAATTTCAGAAATAAGTTTTACGATTGATAAACTAAGCACCCTCACTATCTACTCTGTTCAAGACGCAGAACATGATTTTCTTCCTCTTCCTTCTCAAAACTTCATTTTAAAAGGAGAAAAAATTTTAGGCCGTGATAGTGACGACGAGGTTATTCTTAAATTTGAAAAGATGCTAACTACCGACAGTAATGGCGTTTTGGTTTTAAATAATCTGGAATGGGACAATTATCACTTATCATTGCCTGAAGGAAGCCCTTATGATTTGTCCGCCAACAACCCTCTACCACCGTGGGTAATTCTGCCCGATAAAACTTATAGTGCTACCTTTGCCCTCACCTCTCATACTCCCCATAGTCTCTGGCTCATCTTCCAAGACGCCAATCAAAATCTCATCGCCTCGGTAGCAGCCCAACTGACGACGGAAAGCGGTTTTCGGGCAAGCGGTTCCAGCGGTCTTGCCGATAAACCTAATTTTGGCCAAATCTTCTTTAAAAACCTAGCGGCTCTTACTTATAATTTAAGTGCCACGGCTTCTGGTTTTAGTGATTATCATGGTATCATTGAAGTTTCAGGACAAACTCAAGAAAAAATTATCATGAATCAATTATGACAAACGAGAAAACTAACGGCTTTACCCTTGTTGAAGTTCTTATCGGTTTATTTTTGATTTCGGCATTGGGATTGGCGGCGCTAAACTTAAACACGGCTCTTTCGCAAACGCAAATCTTGGCTTGGCAAAATTATTTAAATGTTGAGCAAACCAATGCTTATGTCGCCAATTTAATAAGAGAGTTAAGAACGGCTCGGCCGGCTGACAATGGTGCTTATCCTTTGGAAACCGTAAATGACCAAGAAATAAGCTTCTTCTGCGATCTTGATTTTGACGGCAAAACAGAAAAAGTAAGATATTTTATCACTGATACCCGGTTATTTAAGGGAATTACCGAACCTAGCGGTTATCCTATTACTTATCCCCCAACTGAAGAAAAATTAATAAAATTAACAGATTATGTAAGAAACGGCAGTAATCCTCTTTTTACTTATTATAACGGCGACTGGCCAGCCGACCAAGTTAATAATCCTCTTACCTTAGCCACCAGATTGGCGCAAACAAAGCTTATAAAGGTTTATCTAAGACTAAATACCGAAAAAGATAAACCAGATGAAGATTTTATTCTGGAATCATATGCGCAGTTGCGCATGTTAAAAGATAATCTATGAAGTCTCAATCAGGAACGATTACTCCTTCTTTATTGATTATTACGGTTACTTTTGTGGTGGTGATTTATGGTCTACTCTGGCTTTTAACTCTTCAGCTTGATTTTTCCCATCGTCAAGTTGCCGCCGAAGAAGCTCTCAATATCGCCGAAGCGGGAATTAATTATTATCGTTGGCATCTAGCCCACGCTCCTGAAGATTTTCAAGACGGCACCGGCCAGCCTGGCAAATACGAACACGAATATAAAGATCCTCAGGGAAGCCTAATTGGAAAGTTCAGCTTAGAAATTCTGCCACCGTCCAATGGTTCTTCGATTGTCACCATTATTTCGACTGGCTGGACTAACCAGTATGAGAAAGTGAAAAGGACAATTAGAGCCCAATATGGTAAACCTTCGCTTGCTAAATACTCTTTTTTGCAAAACGCCAGCAGTTGGTATGGCAGCGGTCTTACCGTCCACGGCAGAATCCATTCTAATAATGGCATCAGAATGGACGGTATCAATACTTCTTTGGTAACAAGCGCTAAAGAAAGCTATCTTTGCGGCAGTGAAACCGGATGCATTCCCCCACAAACTAAACCCGGAGTGTGGGGAAGCGGACCGGGCGGTGCTCAGGGTCTTTGGCAATTCCCGGTGCCGGCAAAAGATTTTAACCTCATTTCCTTTGATTTTGGTTCAATGCGCGAACAAGCACAAAACAATGGTCTTTACCTTGCTCCTTCGGAAGCCTATGGTTATCATCTCAAATTTTACGCTGGCGGGAATTTTGAAGTTTATCGGGTTACCCAAAGAAATTATTATTATGGCTACGCCGAAGATGATGGTTGTCAGCGTCGCTATCAAGTAATCAGCCAAGAAAATTTAATTGGCAATTATCAGGTTTCTCAAAAACCAATTATTTTTGCTGAAGATTATCTTTGGGTAGAAGGCACACTTAAAGGTCGCACCACCGTTGTTGCCGCCCGTTTCCCCCTTGAAACCAATAATATGAGTATTTGGATAACCAACAATTTGGTTTTTGCCGCCTATGACCAAACCAATGCTTTAGGTCTTATTGCCCAGAAAGATATCTATTTTAGCCGAAATATTCCAGATAATTTCCGCGTTGACGCCGCACTCATTGCCCAAAAAGGTAAAATTATCAGACACGGTTATTTATGGTTTTGCGGTTCAAGTTCTCAGGCTCTCAAAAATAAGCTCACCATTAATGGCACGATTATCTCTTATGAAAAATCTTACTGGAATTTTGGTTCACCCCCTTCTTCGGGTTTTAGAGAAAGGGAAATTACTTATGATGCCGCCCTGCTTTATCAACCGCCACCGTATTTTCCTACCAGTGGTGACTATGAGTTTATTTCTTGGAAGGAAGAATAGAAATTATTGTTATTCTGGACGAAAAAATAAAATTTGAGAGGATCCGGATAAATAAATTTGTTTTTCTTATCCATAACCTTTCTAATTTTCATTTTGACCAGCTTATAAAGTCGTCAAAATTTTAAGTTGTCGGAAAAGTTACTCTGTAGTGTATATAATAGTTAGGACAAATACGCGTAGGCATAAATCTCCATTTTTTAAATTGGCGATAAGAAATTTTTCCCCATTTGATACTAAACCGTAAGGAAATTCGCACCGCTGACGAAGCATTAAGAAAGCGGTTTAAGACCTGCTCATGCTTTTTAAACAATTTCTTCTTAAAACTAAACTCTCATCAGTTCTCAAAATTTTTGAGGAATATGATGAAGAAAATAAAGCATGTACCTCTCACCCAATATCTCCCTCAAAATCTCTGACCCATATCAAAAGGAGTAGACTAACGGCAAATAAAGGTAGCCTATACCATCACCCTTCATCAAGAATCACAAATCTCTCATCATAACCGCCAAGTAACTTTCTGCACAAGCATCTTTATAAAGTTTAAGTTTCAAGTCATGTTAAAGATTTAACTTTTTCTTTTAAAACTATCTTTTGGACTTATTTTAGTGGGAATGACTAAATGAACAATCAATTATTAGTCCTTTTGATTTTGGTTATAACCAAGAGTTCTTTCTTAAAACTGTTATTTTTGTTCTTTAACACAAAGAGTGTTGGAAATTACAGTTCTACCGGTAACCAGCTGTTCCCAAAGACTACAATCCGGAACTGCCGGTGATTTTGTTGGTTTTGGTAAAAAGACAGAAGGTGAGAGCGAAGGAGAGGAAGCACTCGGAGCAGGAGAAAAAGACCAATGACGGGGATAAATACACATACTTAAAATCCATAAAGGACAGTCTGAAGGTCGCCCGCCACCACTGCTTGTTCCCCCACTTGAGCCGCCACCTGTGCCGCCGCTAGAAGTATTACCTGAAGGAAAAACTCGATCAAACCAGTTACTGTCAATACTTTCTCCATCACTAGAATTGTTAAAAAAATTAAAAAGATTATTAATTATTTGATTATCTTTACCTATTTTGAAACTAAAATTGAAACCTCTTTCATCGCTCAGGGTCACTTGATAATTTTCCTTGAAAGCTAAAGCTGCCTGTTCTGCCTCATCAATATTTTCCGCCTCGTCTTTAAGAGTGCTCAATAATATTCTTATTTTTTCTTCGTCCCATGTTTGTTGAACAGAAGTGGTGGGATTTTTAAAAATTATTGAACCGTCTTTATTAACAAGCAAAGTTTTATCTTTATCTTGAATTTTAACTTGAGAGTTTTCAAAATCCTTTATTGTCTTTTTATTAACCTGACTAAAAATGAACCAAAGGAAAATCACTAAACTTAAACCTAAAAAAATGATTAAAAAATAGGAAGGATTATTTAAAATTTTTATCGTTTTGCCTAAGCGCTTTTTAGTCATTTTAGCGTTTAATACTTTCCTGCAAACCACCAATAACACTATAAATGGGAGCAATAATTAAAATAACCATCGCTCCTACTACAATACCAATCAATAACATCAAAATAGGCTCAATTAACGTCGTTAACCTCTTCAATTGATATTCGACTTCTTTTTCATAAAAATCAGCCAGCTCCTGTAAAACAGCCTCTAAATTACCACTACCTTCGCCAGTTCTAATAGTTTGAATCATAATCAAAGGAAAATATCCTTGTTTTTCTGCTAAAACTGTGGATAAAGATTTACCTTTAGCTAAACCAGCAGCAAAATTTTTGGCTTGTTTTTTCAATTGCGGCTGGGTGAGACTATCAGCCGCTACCTCCAAAGCTTCGATGATCGAAACACCGCTTTTTAACAAAATTGCTAAAGTTCGGGAAAACCGCGCTAAATCAATTTGTCCAAGCATTTTTTTTATGGGCGGAAATTTAGTCAAAAGCTTAATCAACTTATTTCTTGTGTTTTCTAGATAAACTAAAAGAAAAAGAAGAAAAAAAAGAACAATAAGTCCTAATAAAAATAAAAATGTGTGACTGCCAATAAAAAGACCGAGATTAAAAATAAATCGCGTCATGGTGGGTAAATTGATTTTCATCTTTAAAAAGACATCGGCAATTTTTGGCAAAACCATCACCAACATTGTTGTGCCAACGACAAACATCGCCCCAATAATCACTGCCGGATAAATTAACGCTCCTTTTATTTTTTGAGAAAATTCATAACTGTTTAACAACTGTTTGGCTAAATAATTAAATGCCTCTTCCAAAGTCCCTGATTGCTCACCCGATTTAATAATTGTCAGAAAGGTGGCATCAAAATCGCTCTTATAGGAAGAAAGTGTTAGGGAAAGACTCTTACCCTTTTTTGTTTGAAAAGCAATATCGGCTAAAATTTCCTTCATTCTTGCATTTTCTGTTTCTTGTTTAATAATTTCTGCAGCTTCAGAAAGCGATAAACCTGAACGTAACATCGTTGCCATAAAACGACAAAAAGCAGATTTTTCCGCTGTAGAAATTTTCTTTCCCCATCTTGTAAAACCTTCATCTAGGCTTTTAATTGTTAAAACTTGCAAACCATCGGCTTTTAAAAAGGAGGCGGCTTCACTTTTCGTAGAAGCCTGAATCGTTTCCTCAACGATTAAACCGTTTTTGTTTTTAGCTTTATAAGTAAAAAGCGGCATTTTAATCTCCCTTTCAATCTTCTCTCACTGCCCGCAAAACTTCTTCAATTGTGGTCAAGCCAGCGGCAATTTTATTTAAACCATCTTCAATCATCTTAACCATACCTTCACTCTGTGCTTGCTTTTCAATCTCATCACTAGCAATTTTGTTATTGATTAAACGTTTAAGGGTTTCGGTTACCTCAATCACCTCATAAATCCCAATTCTGCCAGTATAACCACTTCCTCCGCATTCACGACAACCTCTGCCTTTATAAAATTTTTGCCCGCTTAAGTTTAAACCAAAATCTTTGGTTAGTAATTCTAAAATTTTTTCCTCAGGTTGATATTCAGTAATACATGCGGGACAAATTTTCCTTACCAAACGCTGGGCAATGATGGCGTTAATTGTCGAAGCTACCAGAAAGCCTTCCACGCCCATATCTAATAAACGCGGAATGGCTCCCGCAGCATTATTGGTATGCAAAGTTGATAAAACTAAATGTCCGGTAAGCGCCGCATGAATGGCAATTTCCGCTGTCTCTCTGTCTCTTATTTCTCCCACCATAATAATATTGGGATCATGCCGCATTAAAGCTCGCAAGCCCACCGCAAAAGTTAAACCGGTTTTGTAGTTAACCTGAATTTGACTAACGCGTTTAATCCCATACTCGATAGGATCCTCAATCGTACAAATTTTCACCGCCACGGTATTAAGAATATTTAAAATTGAATAAAGGGTAGTAGTTTTACCACAACCCGTAGGGCCGGTAACCAAAATCATTCCATGAGGTTTGAACATATTATTCTTAACTACCCGTAAATTATTACCCATCAAGCCTAATTCTTCCAAGCTTAAAGGTCTGGCATTTTCTGGAAGTAAACGCAAAACCACATTCTCACCATAAAAACTGGGAATAATGGAAATTCTTAAAGCAATTGCTTCCTCATCAATGATAAATTTATAGCGACCATCTTGAGGAACTCGATGTTCATCAATTTTTAAATTAGCCAAGATTTTAATCCTCGCTACCAGAGCTGTTTCAATGCCGCGTGGTAATTTAATAATATCCCTTAAAATACCATCAATACGAAAACGAATAATCACCTCTTCGGCATAAGTTTCAATATGAATATCTGAAGCCTTCTCCGCCACCGCATATTCTAAAATCGTATCTAAAACCTTAATCACGGGTAACATTTCAGCGGCTTTGGCTAAATTTTCTTCAGGACTGGCTTTTTTGAGATTTTCACTGATGGCTTTATCAAAAACAGCACGGATATTACGTTTATATTGGCCAAGGGCTTTGCGGATGTTGCCTTCGGTAGTAAAATAGGGAACAATTTGTAAACCAGTTTGCCTACGGGCAAATTCCAGGGCCTCAAAATTCGTTGGATCGCTCATTGCCACCTTCAAAACTGAACCCTCTTTTGCAAAGGCAACAATCCGATAAACTCGCGCGAGTTTCTCGGGAATAAGTTTCAAAACATCTTCGGCAATAAACTGGCGGCTGATCTCAATGTAGGGTAATTTGAGGTACTCGGCTACCAGCTTACCTAGCGTAATTTCATTAATAAAACCCCTAAAAATTAAGATATCTTCAATCCTTTTTCCTAAATCTGTGGCAGCACGCAGGGCATCATCAAAATCAGCAGCGGAAATAAAACCAGCCTGAACGAGGATTTTTTTTAATTCTTCATGAGCAAGTTTCATGGGCAGTATTTTGTCATCTTACTTGAGAGCTTAACTTTATTCTAGCTTTTCAGAAACCAAAAATCAAAGTTAACTATTTTAACCAACCTAATTCAATTAATTTTTGAGCAATTAATTCGGCAATAAAAATACAGCCTTCAACAGAAGGGTGAAGATGATCAGCGACACTAATGTAACGAAGATTGCCATCACCATTAACTAATGAAGGATGATAGGCATCAACGAGGGCTAATTTTTGAGAATTAGCAAAGTTAATTGTATTTTCTAAATATAGACTAATTTTTTCTGCATGTTGCCATGCCTGTTCCTTAGTTAAATTAATTCCTGCCGCTCCCAGCCCAAAATTGGCTTTATTGGGAGCAATGGTGGCCAATAAAATAATTTTTGCACGAGTCTGGGTTTTTAAAATCTCTACCGCTTTTGCCAGTGATAACCAATGGTGGTCAAAATCACTTTTTTGAACTCCGCCAGCATTATAAGCAAAGGACTCAATAATCACAATGTCTGGGTTAGTAGAAATTAAAGCGGGGATATTTTTACCTAAATATTGATAATTTTCTGTTAATCTTTGAATACCATAATCAATATTCGTGCCGCCTGCCCCATAATTTAACAATCTAAACTTATAATGAGGATAATATTTTTTTAAGGCTTTTTCTAAATAAGGAAGGCCCTCTCCCATCGTATCTACCATTGAATCTCCCAAAATCGCAAGAGTTAAACTACCAGCATTGAGGGAAACCGCTGGGTTTCTTAAAGCTAAAGAAGAGTCGGTAAGCTCTTCATTTGCTTTTAGAGGCTCATTTTGGTTTAAATTTTGTTTAAAAACTTTCTTGGGCGCTGAAAAGGTTACCCCTGCTGGTCTTAAAATTTCCTCTCCGCTGACGGGCATAATGAAATCTTTGGTGGCGGCCATCGAAAGAGCCACAGGTGCGACTAAAAAATTATCTGATTTATCTAGCTTAAAAAAGCTTAGAAAAACACCGGTAATTAAACCTGAAAAAAATATTAAAAACATCTCTTTAATTTTCATCGCTATTTAATCTCTAAAGAATTATTTAAAGATAGGTTAACAATCTTTTTCTTATTTTTTTTAAAGCCTTGCCCCGATGAGAAACTTGATTTTTTTCTGCTAAACTTAATTGAGCAAGGTGTTTATTTAAACCATCAACAATAAAAATGGGGTCATAACCAAAGCCGCCTTCGCCTTGAGGTTTAAAGGCAATCTTTCCCTGACATTTACCTTTACTGATTTCAATCATCTCCTTCACTGGATCAAAAAGGACGAGGGCACAGATAAAGACTGCACGCCTTTTTGCCAAACTAACCCCTGACATCATCTTAAGTAATTTTTGATAACGATCTTCATCGCTACCCTTGCCAAATCTATGACTGTTTATACCCGGCTTTCCTTTCAAATAATCAACACATAAACCAGAATCATCCGCCAGCGTTAAGCAACCGCTTGCTCGACCAAAAGTTTTGGCTTTTAAAATAGCATTCTCTACAAAAGTCCTACCTGTTTCTTTAAATTTGAAATTAAAAAACTTTTCTCCCAAATCATTAAGTTTAAAGAAATTAAAGGGTAAATCTTGAAGGGCTTCTAAAAATTCTTGAAATTTATTGAGATTGTGAGTAGCAATCAGTAATTTTCTCACCTTTTTATCATAACAAGAAAGCTATTTTTAAAAAAGAGTTTCTAGATTTAAACATTTAAACCGCTCCCCTTTCCCCTTAAAAATTCAATGATTCGAATCATTGAATTTAAAGACCTTTGAGTCAATTACTTTGCTTAGTAAGCAAAACACAAAACATAAAAAAACAAATATTATGGAAATTTTTATGAATTTAATAAACTTATAACATGAAGCAAGTGATTATTTAACTTAAACTCTTCTCCCTTTTATTATCAATCTTCTGGGTCTAACTAAATAAAGAAATTAAAAAACGAGGGAGGTTAAAAATTTTTACCATCTAAAGTGAGCAAAGGCTTTATTAGCTTCAGCCATTTTATGGACATTTTCTTTCCGACGAACCGCCCCACCAGTATTGTTTAAAGCATCTATGATTTCTGCCATTAATTTCAAGCTGTAGTTTTTATACTCCTTATTAGGTCTTTCTCTTGCCGATAAAACCAACCACTTAATCGCCAAGGACTCTCGTCTGTCTCCTCTAACAGGCATGGGTACTTGATAAGCGGCTCCCCCAATCCGACGAGGTCGAACTTCCATCACTGGTTTAATATTTTCCAAAGCTTGTCTAAGCACATCCAAAGCTGGTTTCTTGAGCTTTTCTTCTACAAGTTTTAAAGCTTTATACACCTGCGCTACTGCCACCGATTTTTTACCATTTCTCATAACCCGATTAATTAATCTTGTTACTAGGCGGCTGTTATAAACAGAATCTGGTTCAAGAAGTCTCTTTTTGGCTCTTTTGTTTCTCATATTTAACTTGTGGCTGGAGCTGGTCCAGTAGTTACTCCTACTTTACCACCGATGCGTGTACCATATTTAGAACGGCCTTTTTGTCTACCTTCTACGCCTAAAGCATCATATTTGCCTCTAATAATATGATATTTTACTCCCGGCAAGTCTTTAACTCTCCCTCCTCTTACCAAAACCACCGAATGTTCTACTAAATTATGACCTTCTCCAGGAATATAGGCAGTAATCTCTTGTTTATTGGATAGTCTTACTCTTGCAACTTTTCTTAGAGCCGAATTGGGCTTTTTAGGGGTCATTGTCTTCACTAAAACACAAACTCCTCTTTTTTGAGGAGAAGCTAATTCTTTAACCCTTCTTTCTTTAGCATTAAAAAATTTTCTTAAGGCTGCTGCTTTTACCTTCTTGGGTTTAAGTTTACGGCCCTTACGAATAAGTTGATTAATTGTGGGCATAATTTTAAACCTCCTATTCTATTTTTGCTCTTTCTGGCGTTGTTGGAATCAGTCTGCCTATTATAACATTTTCTTTTAAACCTAAAAGTTTATCTTCCTTTCCTTCCAAAGAAGCATCAGTTAAAACATTTGAGGTTTCCTGAAAAGAAGCTGCCGATAGCCAAGAACTCGTGTAAAGACTAGCTCGAGTAATCCCTAAAATAATAACTTGAGCAGTAGCGGGTTCGCCACCAGAAGCTAAAATCGCCGCATTCTCATCCTCAAAGTAAGATTTTTCTACGAGTTCCCCAGGTAATAAATTAGTATCCCCTGAAGATTCCACTTTAACTTTATCGCTCATTTTACGAATAATCACCTCAAAGTGTTTATCATTGATAGGAATGCCTTGAGATTCATAAATTTGTTGGATTTCTTTGATAAGATAATCCTGAACGCCTCTTAAACCTCTAATCCTTAAAACTTCTTTAAGGTCAAGGCCACCAGAAGCCAATTGCATGCCTACTGGTACCAGGTCACCTGTCTTAACCTTTAAAGTGCTTGTCAGGGGGACTAAATATTCTCTTTCCTCGACTGGTTTTATACCAACACTTCTAATTTTTACGCGATAACCTGATGGTGTTTCTTCAACTTTAACCCTACCGGCAATCTCCGTAATCGGGGATAACAATTTGGGAGTTCTGGCTTCAAAAAGTTCTTCAACCCGAGGTAATCCTTGCGTCACGTCAGAAACTACAATTCCCCCAAAATGTTTCACTCTCATCGTCAATTGAGTTCCTGGCTCACCTATAGATTGGGCAGCCAAAATCCCCACCGGTGTTCCCAAAGAAACCAACTCTTTTTTAGAGAAATCCCACCCATAGCATTTTTGACAAAGTCCATATTTTGCTTCACAAGTCAAAGGGGAACGAACACTTACGCTTTCTATCTCTAGGTCTTTAATTTGGCTCAATTTCTCTTCAGTAAGAATTTCTCCAGCTTTTATCAAAATTTTTTTTGTTCGAGGATTAACTATATTTTTAAGCAAAATGCGCCCCAATAAACGTTGATAAAAAGTAGTCATGCGTTTTTCTTCTCTCTTAATTTCTATACCCTGCGAAGTTCCACAATCTTCTAATCTAATAATCACGTCGTGAGCCACGTCAACCAAACGCCGTGTTAAATAACCTGCATCAGCCGTTTTAATAGCCGAATCGGTAAGGCCTTTTCGGGAACCTCGACTCGAAGTAACATATTCAAATACTGATAAACCTTCTCTAAAGTTTGATTTTGTCGGCAATTCAACTATTTTCCCTAACGGATCAACCACCAAACCTCTCATTGCCGCCAACTGTTTCACTTGATCTTTCGAAGCCCTCGTGCCGCCAGAATCAATAATCATTCTCACGCTATTTTGCAAATCAAAATTTTCCCATGTCTTATTGGCAATATCTTCTGTCGTCTCTAACCAAACATCATTGGATAAACGTTTCTTTTCTTCCTCGGTGATTAAACCTAACTTGAAATTTTTTTCAATTTCGGCAACCCTTTTATTAGCCTCCTCAATAATCTTTTTCTTCTGAGGAATCACCTCACAGTCTGAAATAGACAAAGAAATACCGGAAAGTGTCGCGCCCCAAAAGCCTAAGTGTTTAAGATCATCAATTAATTTAACCATTTGTTCAAGATCAGTCTTTTTAGAAGCTATATTTATTAATTCCTTTAAATAAGCAGCATTAACTGGCTGATTAACAAAGGGTAAAAAAGAAGGCAGAGACTCATTAAAAAGAATCCGGCCAACACTCGTCACCACCAACTTTTTATCTATTTTTACCTTAATTGGTTGGCGTAAACCGATTTTTTTAAGTTGGTAGGCAGTAATTGCTTCATGGATATCGCTGAAAGGCAAGCGTTCTTTTTTTTCTGTTTCCTTAGCAAATGTTGTCAAATAATAACAACCAAAAGCCATTTCTTTATTGGGTAAGGTAATTGGTGAACCATCGGCAGGCTTTAAAAGATTATGTTGAGGCATCATTTGCTCAATTGCTTCTCTGATGGCATTTTTGGATAAAGGTACATGAACTGCCATTTGGTCACCATCAAAGTCAGCATTGTAACCGGCACAAACACAGGGATGAATTTGAATCGCATTCCCTTCGATCAGAACTGGATAAAAAGCTTGAATACCTAATTTATGTAAAGTTGGTGCCCGATTGAGAAAAACAGGGTGTTTTTGGGTAATTTTCTCCAAAATATCAAAAACTTCTGGCGGTCGTCTTTCTAAAAAATGTTTGGCACTTTTAACATTTGGCGCCAATCCCTGTTTGATAATTTCTCGCAATACAAAAGGTTTAAACATTTCTAAAGCCATTTCTTTAGGTAAACCGCATTGATTTAAGGAAAGTTCTGGTCCCACAACAATTACACTCCTGCCTGAATAATCTACGCGTTTACCCAAAAGATTTTGGCGAAAGCGCCCCTGTTTCCCTCGCAACATTTCTGATAAAGACCTTAATTCTTTGGTAGTTCTTCTCTTAGTCCTGCCTGAAATCGTGGCATCAATAAGATTATCAACGGCTTCCTGAAGCATTCTTTTTTCATTCCTTAAGATAATCTCTGGAGCGCCAAGATTAATTAAATGCTTAAGGCGGTTGTTACGATTAATCACCCGACGATATAAATCATTAAGGTCTGCTGAGGCAAAACGACCACCAGAAAGTTGAACCATGGGTCGCAAATCAGGAGGAATCACCGGTAAAACGCTTAAAATCATCCAACTGGGCTGAATACCGGCTTTTTTCATGCCTTCAATTAAACGTAACCTTTTGGTAGCCTTAATCCTTTTTTGTCCTGTTGCCGTTCTTGCTGTTTTTCTTAAATCATCTGAAAGTTTGTCAAAATCAGTTTTCTTAATAAGTTCCAGCAAACTTTCCGCACCCATTCCAACCTTCAAAAAACCAGTCGCTTGATAATCCAAAAGTTTTAGATACTCATCTTCTGTAAGAATACTTTTTATTTTTATTTTTTTAACCATTTCAAAAAGGGCTTTAAAAAGTTGATGAGCTCTTTCTTTTTCCGCAAAAAGATTGTCATTAACTGCCGCAATTTGCTGTTTAGTTCTTAAATTAATTTCTTGAATAGTCAGTTCTCTTCTTTCTACTAATTTAATTTTTTCTTTCAATTCTTTTATGGCTTTAGCCTCTTCTTCTTTTAATTCTGTTTTTTCCTTTTTTGCTTTTATTTCCAGTTCCTCAAGAGTTGTTTCTAGCTTTTTTTTCAATTTATTCAAAACGTCTTTTCTTTTATCTTCATCAACTTCCAAAACTAAATAACGAGCAAAATAGATAACACCTGCAAGATCTCGTGGAATGATATCTAATAATAAAGAAAGCTTAGAAGGGATACCTTTGAAGTACCAAACATGAGCAATTGGGCAAGCCAAAGAAATATGTCCCATTCTTTCTCTTCTTACCCTAGATAAAGTGACTTCTACCCCACATTTATCACAAATAATCCCTTTATAGCGAATACGTTTATATTTACCACAATAACACTCCCAGTCCTTGGTAGGACCAAAAATCCTTTCGCAAAACAAACCGTCTTTCTCCGGTTTTAAAGTTCGGTAGTTGATAGTTTCCGGTTTGGTTACTTCACCATGCGACCATTCTTTAATGGTTTGAGGTGAAGCCAATTTAATGGTTAAAGTTTTAAAATCAATAATTTTATTACTAAACATTTTCTTCTTCCTTCACTTCTTCTTTTTCTGTTTTTATCTCATTATTAACTTGGTCAGAAAAACTACTAATAGCAGAATTACTCATATTTGCTGGCTGGGCAATTACCCCCCCGGGAATAATATTTAAAGTCAAAGAATTAAGTTCTTTAACTAAAACTTTAAAAGATTCCGGAATGGTAGCTTCAGGAATTTCGGTACCTTTAACGATTGCCTCAAAAGCCTTCGCGCGACCAACCACATCATCACTTTTAATAGTCAACATCTCCTGCAGGTTATAAGCAGCACGATGAGCTTCAAGTGCCCAAACCTCCATCTCACCTAAACGCTGACCGCCCATTTGGGCTTTACCACCCAATGGTTGCTGGGTTACCAAAGAATAAGGACCAGTTGAGCGGGCATGGGTTTTATCTTCCACCATATGAACAAGTTTAAGAATATAAGCTATACCCACATTCGTTTTTCTTTCAAAAGGTTCTCCTGTTTTACCATTATAAAGTTGAACTTTGCCATCTGGTGGCAAACCAGCTTTTTCCCATTCCCTTTGGATAGTTTCTTCCTGTAAATTTTCAAAAACCGGTACAGCAACTTTATAGTTTAATCTCTGGGCAGCCCAACCTAATTGAGCCTCAAGCAACTGACCTAAATTCATTCTTGCTAAGATGGAAAGTGGTGAAATAATAATATCGATGGGTGTACCATCCTCCATATAAGGCATATCAGCCTCGGGAACAATCCGCGAAATAACTCCTTTATTACCATGACGGCCTGCCAATTTATCACCAACCACCACTTTTCTCATTTGGGCTACCCAAACTTTAACAATTTTATTCACGCCTGGTTCTAATTCATCACCCTTTTCTCTGTCTAAAATACTTACTTTGATTACTGTTCCTGATTCGCCATGAGGCATCCGCAAAGAAGTATCACGAACTTCTCTCGCTTTTTCACCAAAAATGGCACGCAGAAGTCTTTCTTCTGCGGTCAATTCCGTTTCACCTTTGGGCGCAATTTTGCCCACTAAAATATCGTTTGGATTAACGTTAGCACCAACCACAACAATACCATCCGAGGCTAAATTTGCCAAATCTGTTTCGGAAACATTGGGAATATCGCGGGTTAATTCCTCAGGACCAAGTTTAGTATCCATCACGGCTGCTTCATATTCATTAATATGAATTGAGGTAAGAACATCTTCCTTAACTAAACGATCAGAAATCACAATGGCGTCTTCGTAACCTAAGCCCTCAAAGGGCATATAGGCAATCAATAAATTAGCCCCCAAAGCCAATTCTCCGTTTTGACAGGCTGGGCCATCAATAATAAGTTGGCCTGTCGAAACTTTCTCACCTGTCTCAACAACAGGTATCTGGTTATAGCAGGTACTTTGAGCTGTTCTTTTAAATTTAATTAATTTATAAATTACTTTATCGCCTTCAACCTTGACCATTTCAGGAAGATTCTTTTTAAATTCTTCAAGTTTTGCTTTTTCTTTGGGATCGACTTGAATAATTATTTTTTGGGCATCAACAAACACCACTTTGCCGTTAAAATCACTTTTTACCACCCAATTCATCACACTTGCCACCGTCTTTTCCATACCTGTACCAACTAAAGGCGCCATCGGTTTTACCAGAGGCAAAGCTTGACACTGCATATGAGTACCCATTAAAGCTCGATTAGCTTCATCATGAGCAATAAAAGGAATTAAAGAAGCAGAAGTCCCCACTACCTGCTGAGGTATGACGTCCATAAATTCTACTTGCTCCACGGGTATCTCAATAAATTCGCCTTTATATCTTGCCGGAATCCATTCCTCTCGGATATAACCCTGGTCATCAACTTTGATCGCCGCATGAGTAATATAATGTTCTTCCTCATCATCGGCAGGCATATAAACAATTTCTTCAGTAACTTTCATTTTTACTTGATTATTCTTTTTAACTTTGACTACTCGTCGATAAGGAGCTTGCAAAAAACCATACTTATCAACCTTAACATATAAAGAAAGATAGGTAACCAAACCAATATTTGGTCCTTCTGGTGAACGTACCGGACAAATTCGGCTATATTGCGAGGAATTAATATCGCGCATTGAAAAGGAAGCTCTTTCTCTCGTAACTCCGCCTCTTCCCATCACCGAAAGACGTCTTAAATTATCTAGTTCAGAGAGGGGATTATTTTGATCCAAAATTGTTGACAGCCGATTCCGACGGAAAAATTCACTGATGGTAGCCACTAACGGGCGAGGATTAATAAAAAAACTTGGGGTAGCTAAAAAATCTGGCTTAGTAAGACTCATCTTCTCACGAATAGACCTTTCAAGCCTTAACATACCAATTCTAAAAGCAAGAGAGGAAACTAATTCGCCTACGCGTCTTACTCTGCGATTAGCTAAATGATCAATATCATCAATTCTTCCCAAGCCATTTTGCAGACCAATAAGATATTTGACAGTTCCCACAATATCTTCTTTAGTTAAAACTCGTTTCTTATTATCAAGATTTTCGGTAGGAAGTCCCAAGCGTTTATTGAGTTTATAGCGACCAACTTCTCCAAGATCATAGCGGCGCTGACTAAAAAACATATTATTGAGAAATTGACGAGCATTATCTAAAATCGCCGGTTCGCCCGGGCGCATTTTTTCATAAATTTCAATTAAAGCCTCCTCTGTAGATTTCGTAGGATCTTTATTAATAGTGGCGGCTAAATAATTATGCTTGGGATTGGTATCACTTTCCTTAAAAATTTCCTGTAATTCCTCGTCAGAAGAAATGCCGACTGCTCTTAATAAAACTGTCACTGGAAATTTACGATGACGGTCGATTCTCACGCTGATAATATCGTTGCGGTTAACCACAAACTCCAACCATGAACCACGCAACGGCCGCAATTCTGCTTTGTAAAGTACTCTGCCTGTTAAAACATCCGTCTCTGCCGCAAAAAAAACGCCCGAACTTCTTACCAGTTGAGTTACCACTGCTCTTTCAACACCATTAATAATAAAAGTCCCGCTCCCAGTCATCTGGGGTAAATCACCAAAAAAAACTTCTTGCTCGGTAGTCTCACCCGTTTTTTTATTAGTTAATTTACTTAAAACTTTAAGGGGGCTTTCATAATTTAAACCTTTTTCGATTGCCTCTAAAGAACTGTATTTAGGTTTACCAAACTTGTGACTGAGAAACTCTAAACGCCAATTTTTACCTGTAAAATCTTCTAGGGGGGAAAACTCCATTAAGATTTCTCTAATGCCATCCTCGAGAAAATCTTTATAAGACTCTTTTTGAATCGCTAAAAAATCAAGCTCAGGCAACACCTTATAGGCTTTACCCCAAAAAAGTCTTTCACCGGTATTATTTCTTTTCATCAATTTAAGGTAAAATAAATAAGGCCTTTTTTAAGGCCTGGATGCTTTAATTTTTTGATTTATAAAATATTTTTTTTAATCAAAGGGAATCTTTCCTAATAAATGACACACTAACAAAAAATTACCTTAACAGGCTTTTCTTTTATAACATCAATCCTTTATTTTGTCAAGAGTTATTTAAGATACCTCTCGATATTGGCTTCGTGCTCCTCTAAGGTCTCAGCAAAATGAAGGTTCCCTTTATTGTCCGAAAGATAGAACCAATAGTTAGTTTTTTGAGGAAAAATTGCCGCTCTAATTGAAGATAAACCAGGGTTACAAATTGGCGTCGGCGGCAAATCGCGATTTTTGTAGGTATTATAAGGCGAATCTATGTTTAAGTCTTCACTTTTAACCTCTTGCCACCAACAGTTTTTAGTTTGGTTTTGTTGACACTTTGTTTTACCTAAGGCATACTGCACAGTCGCATCTACCTCTAGCGGCCACCCATTTTCGAGTCTTTTTCTCAAAATTCCTGCGACAATTGGTCTGTCTTTTTCTGTTTTTACTTCTCTTTCGATCACAGAAGCTAAAATAATATCTTCGAAGTTTAAATCTTTAGCTAAATTTTTTGTTTTTTCTTTAAAATTATTCAATAAAATCTTAATAATGGCTCCTGCTGTTGCTTCCTGAGGAACAAGATAAGTGTCAGGGAATAAATAACCTTCTTTTTCTTCTGTCAAAGTCAACCACTCTTGAAAATTAAAATTAAATCCTTCATTGGTTAAAATTTGATAAATTTCTTCGCGTCTTAAACCTTCAGGGATAGTCACCCAAACATCCAGTCTTCCCTTTCTTAACTGTTGAATAATTTCTCGGGCGTTCATTTTTGGACTTAAACGAAAATCTCCTGCTTGAATTTTTTCGGCTGCACCCTCTTTATATAAGAGTAAACTAAAAGCTAATTTATTTTTAATTAGACCCTCGTTTTTGAGCCTCTCAATGATATTTTGCGTCTTTTCGCCTTTCTGAATAACAAAAATTTTTTCTGCTTGACTCTTACTGTCTACTGGATTAATGGCCCATTGCCACCACAAAAAAGAACCAAGTAAAAAGGAAGGGAAAAATAAAAATAAAGTTAAAAACAGAGGTAACCGGTTTTTCATTCTCCTTTTGAAGAAATAAACCTATACTTCATCAAATAAAGCCCTTCTATATTTTCCCGTTTTTGCCTCCCGGATAAATATCCTGCCACATCTACAAGTTACCTTTACTGAACCATCCTTTCTTTTTTCTTGTCGCCCCAAAGATAAACTGGTACCACAACCAACACACTTTCCTCTTGAGAGTAACCAAGCTTGGACTGGCGCAATGATATTTTTAAACATAAATCCATTTTAACAGTAATCAATAAAAATAATCAAGATAGAAACCTAACCTGATACTTTTTTGATTTAACCATAAAATCTTAAACTCAATATCAAAGAAACTTTAAATACCATTAAAAAATATTTGATAAAAACACTAAAAGGAGAAAACTTCGGGTTTTTACAACACTCTAAAACTCAAATACTAACCTCCTTTAAGCCCTTTCACAAGTCCTTAAAAATAAGCTAAGGTTATAAAAATAAAAACTATATAAAATTAGCAAGGTATAAACCGCCGAGAGAGGAAAAACATCACGCCATTAACCATCAAAAATTCAAAACTTCAACTTCATTAGTAATTATTAAAAAGTTTGAAATTCTTAACTTTAAACGGGGAAAGCACTAAGAAGATTAAGAAGATATATTAAGAATATCAGGTGTAGGAAAATATTAAATTTATAAAAATAATTAAGCTCTATGGGGTAATAAATAATCTGCGGCCGCTTAGTTTTTATACCCCACCACCGGCTTTTTCGGCATTTATTTTCCTTTAATCTAACCGTTAAAAGTCTTCCTAAAAGCTGTTTTTAATAAACTAAATGTACAAAAAAATTTAAACTCATCTTCAGTGATAAGAAATTTCAAACTTAAATTGTTAAGTTAATTTTGAGTCTCCAAATATTCCTGAAGAATTAGACAAGCTGCTATTTCATGTTCTTTTCTTTTTTTTCTAAACTTAGAATTTCCCGCCTCGGCCATTTTTTTCTTTGCCTCATAAGTTGTTAGGGTCTCATCGACAAAGGCAACGGGAACTGAAGTTAGCTTTCTTAATTCCTTGGTAAATGACTTAATCCTCCTTTCTAATCTGCCCTCTGGTAAACCAACAATCACTTTATTGATCCGTCTTTTTTGAATGATCTTAATCAATTTAGCTATTACTTCTTGCAAGTTAGTAAATTGAAGGGTAATTAAAGGCTCTGCCAAATAACCAGAAGAAAAGGCTAAACCAAGATATTGGGTCCCAAAATCGATTCCTAAAAAATTCTTCCTCTCTCCTCTTTTTTTCATATTTTCACTAAGCGGGCTCTTAAAATCCCCCGGCGAAGATAAGTTCCCGGCGGCACACAAGTCACCAAGCTTAAGGTTTGACGATCAAAGTGTTGTTCCAAAATATCAATCTCTTCTGGTTTAACCTCAAAATAATCTTCAACTTCATAAACAAAACTCATACCATCAAAATCAAGAATTATTTTATCCCCCTTTTTTAAAGTAGGAATCAAAGAAAAAATAGTTTTGTAATCTTTGGGATTATAAAAGGTTGGCAAAACCGAATGGCCAAAAATTACGGTATTACCATATTCGCCAGGTAAAGCCGTACCAGGATATTGAATTAGACTATCTTTTAACTCTCTCCCTCCAATCGCCACCACGGCTTTTTCAATCTTTAATTGAGGTATAGAAAGATTGTAATGGGTAACTTTACTCGGCTTAATCGGTGGTACTGGTCGCGAAGGAAACCAATTTGCAATCAAGTTATAATCAACCTTATCAATTACTTCCACTTTCCCACCGCTTTCTTCAACTTTTAAAGGGGTAACAAAATCCTTAGCCAAAACTATTTCCGGAATTGGCGAAATAATCGTCTCTTCTTGCCAACGCCAAAGATTAATTTTGTAAGAAAAAAGGGAATAGCTCACCAGCGAAAGTAAAAAAAGTCCCCCTAAAATAAAAACAATTGGTAGAAACCGGTTTTTTTTAAAAGTGGCAATTAAACCCATCTTTGAAGACGACTCATAAAAACTTAATTCTGGAGAAAAAAATACTGGTGGTTTTTTAAAATAAGAATATAATGCCATCGCTTCTAAAAATTAATTATTCAAATTTAATCTCTATCTTTATATTTTTATTGAGATGCGGCAATGTTTTTAGAACACCAAAAAATGAAGGGAAAAGCTCAATCTTTGCTCGCTTTAGGTTAGGTAAAGAAAGAAGATAATTTTTGGCACTAATTTCGCTCTTGCCTGCCAGTTCTTTCTGTAATTTCTCTATCTCTAAGACTGGCACTAAACTTGCTCGCACATTCAATTCAACCTTTGTCTTATTTTCTTTAACTTCGGCATTAATAACTTCTGTCTCTAAATTTTCATCTTCTAAATTAAAATCCCCTGCCTTAGCTTCTTTAATTTGTTTTAAAATAATCTTTTTAAGATCATCTTTATGATAAACTAAACTTTCTGCGGCTAGTTTCATTTTTAATTTCAAAGTTTCCGCTTCATCACCAACTTCTTTATCATATTTTTTTTGAATAATCGTCTTGTTGAGAATTTCCTCTAACATCACTTTGTCATCTGTTAAACGATTCATTAAATCTTCTCTAGCTTTTTCTTCCAATTCTTCAGTTAACTTATCAAGAAGTTGTTTTTTATCTTGAGCGGTCACGATTTTAACCTTTTTGCTACTCCCACCGCTTAAACCTTCTTCAGTTTTGGCAGTAAAGGAAGAAGAAGAATAGTCTTTAAAGGAAAAATAGCTCCCCACTTTTAAATTTGATTCTTCACCCACGGAGGCGGCTGAGATTTTTGCTTTAGCCTTTCCCGGTGTCGTAATTGTCGTTTCATCGCTTTGAACTTGACTAGAACTAGAAGCCACCGTTACCTCTTCGTCTAAAATAAATTTTAAATTGCCTTCGCCCACTAAAACCGTACCTGCAGGGAAAGTTTTAGGCACTTCGGTTTTATTATAAATGGTAACTTCTCCTTTGGCTTTTTCACCTGTCAATTTTTCACCAGTGGTGTTGATTTCTGCCTCACCCTCAACTTCTGTTTTAAGTTGTTCTGCGGGAATAATTACTTTCTCCAAATCAACCGCCGTGGCTTGAGGATCAAGGTTAAAAACGATCTTCTCTTCAATATTTTGAGGTGCAAAGTAAAGGTCTATCTGTGCCTTTAAAAAATTGAAGTAAGCAAATATGGGAAGACCGAGAACAACAAATAAGAGGATAAAAACTAAAAAGAGCTTTCTTTTTCCTAGTTGATATAAACGATAAAAAAATCGAGGCATTTTAAAAAATGATTTAATTAGAGGATTTTTATAATTAATTCTTTTTTCCTCTTTTCTTTCTTCTATTTCTTGATGTTCTTCAGTTTTTTCTTCTTTTAAGTTAATTTCTGGTTTTAGTTCTTTAATATCCTGTTCTTCAACAAAACCTAAGTCTTGAGCCGTTAACTCTTCTTTTTCTGGCGTAAATTCCTCTGAATTTTTTTTAATTTCTTTTTCTTGAATTTGAAAACCTAAAGATTTAGCTACCTCACTTCCGCCAGCAATGGCAATTGCTTTCATTACAAAATCCTTATCTAAAGAATCAACCCGGGGAAAGTGTAAAAATGGAAGTTGTGCCATCCAGTCAAACGAAATAATCTGTTGTTTAGCTTCTTCAAAATCAATTAAGCCATCAAATAAAATCATTCTGGCGGGCAAACTTTCTACTTCTTTAAACCTTGCCAAAGCTTCTTTAATATCTAAGGCTAAATCACCGCTTCGACCAACTTTTTGACTGTCGATAACCTTACCTAAGTTTACGAGAGTAACCACAATTTCAGTTTCGCTCAGCTGAACGAAGATCGCCGAAGGGGGAGTGCCTTGTTGTCTTTTCAAATAAGTAATCAATGCCTCTAAAGAAACCACAAAACCTACTGGTTTTAAACTTAATTTTTCGCAAAGACCAGCCAAGAGCGTCTTTTTTTTAGGAAGAATTTTTTCACCCTCAACCCAATTTAAGGGAAGTCCAAAGATTATTTTTTCTGGTTCAGGTGTAATTCCCTCACTAGCATAACTAATTGAGATATCCGCCGCTTTAATCAAATCTTCTTTATCTTCCCACTCTTCAATAGAGCCAAAACGCAAAATTTCAACTTGATTAGCAACTACCGACCAAACTGCAGCTTTAACAGTTTCGCTATTAATCTCGAGAGCTAAAAAATTTTCTTTTTTTTCAGAAGTTTTTTTGGTTAATTTTAAAAAAAAATTACCAACCGTCATAAAAACAAAACCATTACCATCAACACGCCTCCTTTAGCTGGTTTTTGCATAAAGGCGACGTTTACCTGTCCCCACGGCTTCTTCTTTGATTATTTTAAAACTTCCTATCTTACCTGTAAAGTCTACATGAGGTCCACCACAAACTTCTAAACTAAAAGAATCAATTTTATAAACCTTAACTTTTTCTGGATATTTCTGTCCAAAAAAGGCTAAGGCACCAGCTTTTAAAGCCTCCTTTAATAACATTGTTTGACATTCAACTTTTATATTTTTTTTAATGATTTTATTGACCAATTTTTCAATTTGGCTAAGCTGGTCTACCGTTAATTTATTCGGGTAAGTAAAATCAAATCTTAAGCGTTCAGCAGTAATATTTGAACCTACTTGATGAACCTCTTCTCCTAAAACTTTTCTTAAGGCGGCATGGAGTAGATGAGTAGCGGTGTGAAGTTTTGTGGTTTGTTCAGAATGATCCTGTAAACCTCCGGCAAATTTCTGCTGGGCGCCTTTTCTTGACAAAGCTTGATGTTTCTTAAATTGCCTCTCAAATTCTTCCTTATTAAACTTTTCACCCCTTTTTATGGCTAATTCTAAACTTAAGTCGAGAGGAATACCGTAAGTTTCAAAAACAAAAAAAGCCGTTTTGCCATTAATTACCTTTGCTTTATCTAAATATTTCATGCCATTTTTTAAGGCTTCTGTAAATTTATTTATTTCCCTCACAATTAATTCTAAAATTTTTGGAGAATTTAGCATTAATTCTTTGTAAAAAGGTTGATAAACTTTAATAATCTCCTTACTGATCTCCAAAGAGGCTTCACTAATATTTTTAATTTGTAATTGGCTGAGTTTAAATATTGCCCTTCTAATTAAACGCCTCAAAACATAACCTCTATCTTTGTTTGACGGTTCCACGCCATCTGCGAGCAAAAAAACACTTGCTCTTAAGTGATCAGTAATAATTCTGAATTCTCTCTGCTGTTTTCTATATTCTTTCCCTGATAAAAGTTCAATGATTCGAATCATTGAATTAAAAAGTTCGGTTAAAAATGGATCAGGTTCTTCAATTCTGCCAGCGATAAATTCTGTTAAGGCAACAGCTCTTTCTAAGCCAAGGCCGGTATCAACATTCTTTTGCTTTAGAGTCTCAAAATTACCATCAGTTTTTTTATTAAATTCCATGAAAACATCATTCCAGATTTCTATAAAGCGACCGCATTGACAGTTAGGGTGACAAAATTTGCCAAATTTCTTATCATGAGGTAAACCCGTATCATAAAACATTTCCGTATCCGGCCCACAAGGACCGCTTTGTCCTGCCGGTCCCCACCAATTTTCTTTTTTACCATAAGTAAAAATTCTCTCCCCTAATTTGGCTTTAATTCCGACTTTTTTAAAGACTAACTGCCAAAGTCTAATCGATTCTTTATCCATCGGAGCAGTCTGATCACCTTTAAAGACTGAAATATAAATTCTTTGTGGATCCAACCCAAGCCATTTTTTATTAGTCAAAAACTCAAAAGACCATGCTATCGCTTCTTTTTTAAAATAATCGCCCAAGCTCCAGTTACCCAACATTTCAAAAAAAGTAAAGTGACGCCGATCGCCAACCTCGTCAATATCATCGGTTCGCAGACATTTTTGAACAGAACACAATCTCTTTCCCAAAGGATGAGACTGACCCATAAGGTAGGGAACAAGAGGATGCATACCGGCAGTGGTAAAAAGCACGGTCGGATCATTCTCGGGTATTAAAGAAGCTGAGGGAATTTGTTTATGTTTTTTGGTAAGAAAAAACTTTATAAATTTATTCCTCAACTCTTGTGCCTTCATTAACTTGATTTTAACAGAAGAAGTCTAGAGGAACAATTAAGAATAAAAAGAAGGGGACGTTTATTGATACTTTTCCTTTAAATTCTCTTAAGTAA
>Ga0136652_1000073_pt1 | contig 56169 bp, 48 predicted proteins | sample ConPoolayeEmetaG_FD_94864 | JGI IMG/M metagenome (GOLD analysis project Ga0136652, IMG submission 94864) | Hot spring microbial mat communities from California, USA to study Microbial Dark Matter (Phase II) - Cone Pool mat layer E metaG... ...
GAATGTATCTTTCCTTAAGATTACCAAATTTTTCAATGCCATAAAGGTGCGCAAAAATATGTTCTACGGCTTTGGGACTTTGCTCGTTGTTTTTGGGAATGTCAATTGCCAGTAACACATATTCCAGCGATTCGGCGTAGCGATTTCTGATATATTCGAGATATCCCTCCCAGGCAGCCCATAGGATTGCAGCTACAAGGGCGATCCATCCGCCATTTAAGAATATCATAAGCATGGCGCTAAATGGGTTTGTGGCGCCTGGTAGCTGACCAAGCAGTGCGGTCGGATCAAATGATAAAAAATTCATATTTATTTCCAGGCTAGTTATCTTGGGCTAGCCAGTAAGTACCATCTTGATTTTTTCTGAATCTGGCTTTGTTGGTTAAAGCCAGATTTATGGTGTTTTTTTTGACGATTCTTTGTTCTAAAACCTTCTGAATCAATTCATGACGAGTTAAAGGTTTATTCTCTTTTTTTAAAATTTCCGTCAAAACATCAACGACTACGCCGGGTTTGTACCCCCACTCTTTTAAGGCATAAATACCCCGGCCGACTAAAACATATCTATCGTTTAAAATTAGTTCATTATGGACTGTGGGTGGATAAGCTTTGCGCTCATCGAAACCGGTGTTGTTTATAGCCTCAGTAATTTCTGCAAAATGCATGGGCTTGCCATGTTTTTTTAAAACTAAGTAAATTTTGTCATTCATTCTTTTTGGAACGATACTACCCCACTGACTGAATCCATATTCATGAAAGGGGTTTCTTGAAATATCAGGGCAAATCTCCAAGTAAGAAATAATCGAATCATCACTCAACTGTTCATGATTTTTTTTGAAGAACTCAGTCTGTTTAAAATTGGTGAGGATTTCGTTAAGCTGAACCGGTTTACCAATTTTTTCAATTATTTCTTTCAAAAGCACAACTGATTCCCTTATTAAGTGAAGCGGTGCGTGCAAAATTTGCCAAGATCGCCTAAAATCGGGCGATTCTTTGATTTGCTTAAATTTATTTTTTAATAACTTACTCATTAAAAATAACAGACAGTTTTTGTTGACTTCGTTGTTTCCGATAAGGTGCAGTAAATTTTCCATAAGAGATTCTTCTGATAAAATTCCTCCATGCTGCTCCAATTCGGAAAAAATCCTATTTTCTATGGGATTAATGATATCCAAAAAATTTTTCAGCTTTTTTATCTTCTGTATGGCTGAGCTCTCAATCTGTCGAATCCTTTCTCGGGTAACCCTATAAGAAGCGCCTATTTCTTCCAAGGTCTCTTTTTTGCTGGTCTGCAGTCCGTGTCTTCTTTTGAGTACATCTTCTTCTCTGGAGGTTAAATTTTTTAGCAATAAACCAACAACTTCAGTTGGGTTGAATTGCTCAATTTCCAAGTTTTTTTTGCTGGATATGACCCTATCAAGAATTGAATTTTGGGAATCCATAACTTTAGCAATTTAGTAAAAAATGTGAAAACTAAAATTATTGATTTTATTAGTATAGCACACTTTGTTAAAAGTGTCAAGTTTGAAATTACTATATTTAAACAGATTTTTGGATTTTTAACAAATCAAAAAAACCCAGAAATAATGTCTCGGGCTTGCTCAATATTGATTTAATTCTTTTTTTCGGTGAATTTATTCCAAACTACCAAAAGCGGGCTGGCTATGAATATTGAGGAATATGTTCCGGTAATAATACCTATTAGCAGAGCTAAAACAAAGTGGTTAATTGATTGTCCGCCGAATAAATACAAAGCCAGTAGAACTAAAATAGTTGTAAGTGATGTATTCAAAGATCTTACTAGAGTCTGATTAACGCTCTCATTGACTGTTTCCTCTAAGTCCTTGTTATAATTTACTCTAAGGCGTTCACGTATACGATCGTACACAACAATTGTGTCATGCACTGAAAAACCTAGAATAGTTAGTAAGGCAGTAATAAACAAAGCGTCAATTTCAACATTCCAAAATTTTCCTAAAAAAGCAAAGACGCCAATGACAATAAGTAAATCATGTAGCAAGGCGATGATTGCGCCTGATCCGTAAATCCAGGACTTAACCGGGCCAAAGGAAGCTTTTCGAAAAGCGAATGAAATATATAACAATATAAAAATTAAAACTAAAATTATAGCCGACAGAGCCTTGCTTTTGAGCTCATTACCAATGGTCGGACCAATTGAATCAAAACTTTTTTCCTCAATGCCCCCGAAACTCTCTTTAAGGGACGAAATAATTGATTGATAAGTTTCGTTATCGATATTTTTTAGTTTTAAAGTCAAGCTATCCTCACCCAGCGGTTGAATTGTCATATTGCCGAGGTTAAGACCGCTCAATTTTTCGCTAATTTGAGAAACTGGTGGGCGGGCTTCCAAAAAACCGACCTGAATAAAACTACCGCCGGTGAAATCAATGCCTAATTTCAGTCCTCCTAAGCTAATAAAAACGAGGCTGGCTATTACTAAGACCCCCGAGATTATGAAAAAGATATTTCGTTTTTGAGTAATTCGGTACATATTTATTGTTCATTGGGCTCTATTACAGTTTTTTGCTTAACTCCGCCAAACCAATTATGGTGATTTTCCAGCCAGTGACTTACAATCAAACGTAAAAACGTTCTGGTAACGGTGATGGCCGAAAACATGCTCACCAAAATTCCTATTCCCAGGGTTATGGCGAACCCTTTGATAATGCTGGTTCCAAACCAGGCCAAAATTACGCAAGTAATTAAGCTGGAAGCGTTAGAATCTCTAATCGACAGCCAAGCACGCTTAAAACCCTCTTCAATGGAAAGAGATAAGCTTTTTCCGCTTCTTAGTTCTTCTTTAGTCCTTTCAAATATAAGTACATTGGCGTCCACCGCCATGCCGATAGACAAAATAAAACCGGCCACTCCTGCCAGAGTCAGAGTTATAGAAAAGAGCTTGAAAACGGCTAAAATCACCAGTGAATAAACTGCCAAGGCACATATTGCCATCAAACCAGGCAAACGATAATAAAAAATCATAAACAAGGCTACAGATATCAATCCGATTATGCCGGCTAAAAGACTTTTCTGGATGGCGATTTTACCCAAAGTTGCTCCAACGCTTTGCTGTGAAGCCAAACTTATGGGTACTGGCAGGGCTCCGGCGTTCAAACGCTGGGCCAAAAGCTTGGCTTCGGTCAAATTGAAGTTTCCAGAAATAACTGCCCTGCCCTCGCGAATAACTTCATTTACTTTAGGCATTGAAATAGCTTGACCGTCCAAGTATATTCCGACTATTTTTCCGACATTTCGTTCGGTAATTTCAGCAAATAACTTCTTGCCTTCATCATCAAACTCCAAAGCGACCTGGGGCAGGTTGGTGGTACTGTCAAATTCCACCGTAGCGCTTTTTAATTGTTTTCCAGACAGACCAGTGTCGACAAAATCTGTTGTACCGGTGGTAGCTTGAGTTAAAAAAAGTATGTGACTTGCGGTAGCATGATCACCTTCTTGGCCGGTTTTTTTTATTATGTGATAGCCGAATTTAGTTTTAACTAATTCTGGGTAAACTTCACCAACCGTCATTTTATCAAAAACTGTCTCAGAGAATTCCGATACCATTTGGTCCCTGGTAAAAGATCCTAGATCGCCGCCCTTTTTTTCGTTGGTTGACGGATCCACATTACCAGGGTCTTCGGTAAATTCATTAGCTAACGCAGCAAAATCCGCATCAGCAACTAACGCTTTTTTAAGTACATCCTCCGCCCTAGTTTTAGCCTTGTTATTGGCCTCCTCAGCGGCTTTTTTTTCTTCGTCTGTCAGCTCTGTTGTTTTTTCTTCCTTGAATTCCAGCAAAGGCGTTTCTCCAATCATTTTTATGGCTTGATTCACGTCTTTGATTCCGGGTAATTCTATTATGACCCGCCACTTGTCACCGTTTTGATTTGTCTGGACTAGTGGCTCGGAAACGCCAAAAGCATTAATCCGGCGCTCAATAACGTCGCGGACGCCGGCTAAAGCCGAGAATTTATCTGCCTCAGGCACTTTTGAGGTGTCGGCATCGTAGACCAAATGTGTTCCGCCCTGCAAATCCAAGCCTAAATGAACTTTTAATTCTTTAAAAAAACCACCGATTTTCAGGTCAGGACCTTTGGGATAATCAACCAGTCCAGCTATAACAGCCAGTACAATAATCCCCCAAAAAACAAGCCATATTTTTTTACGTGTTATCATGGAAACAAAAAATAGACACCGTCTTGAATTTATTAACAGTGTTTATTATAACAAATGCTAAATTGATTGACCAGTGGATATTATTGGCGGACAGTGACTTTGGTGCCGATAGCAGTCGAATTATACAACCATTCGGCATTTTTATAATCAATATTAACGCAGCCATGACTCATCCTGTGCCCGAAATTATTATGCCAGTAAGCCCCGTGCAGCCAGCGAGGGCCGTCAAATCTCATGTTCCATAAAGTATTAGGGAGAAAAAATCCTGGACCGGCATATAATTTTGAATAGGTTTTTTGACTAATTGAAAATTGTCCGGTATGCGTATCCATTCCCGGTACTCCGGTTGAAACTAAAAAAGATTTGATTAAAGTATTTTCATTGTAGGCGTACAGTCTTTGTTCAGACAAATCAACGATAATGCTTGTAACTTTTAAATCGGCGTTTTTCTTGTTTGGAGCGGTAATAATATCTTCAGAGCCATCTGCGTTAATATCAGCTATGGCCAAATTAACTCCGCCTTTAAAATCATCCTCATAAACAAAAAAGTTTGTTTTTATTGGCTGGCCATAGGCTTCGAAAGTTTTGACATGGGGGCCGCCACCGCTATTAGCCGCAACTATAATTTCGTCATATCCATCCTGATCAACGTCACCACCACTGACATTAATGCCACCCTTGAAGTTATTAGGAAAAGCCACAAATTCACCAATTAATAGCTGATTGACGTTAGTTTTAATAATTTTGACTAAAGATATGTCTTGACTTTGCACGGCCATTATCAATTCATCCTCCGCGCCTCCATCGACATTGGCCGTGGCGATACTTATACCGCCAGTAAAATCAGGATGAAATGGTTGAATATCAAAATTTAGTAAATCACCGTATCGATTAAATATTTTTACCTTGTTTTCGCTACCTAAAGCTGGTGCGACTATTATTTCTTTTAGTCCCCCGCCATCAATATCGCCAATAGCCACGTTTACGCCACCCCTGAATTTTATATTATAAGCAAAAAACCCGGGAGTAAAAATAGTATGTCCATAACGATCAAAAATTCTGATCTGGGGACCGCCGTTTGATTTTGGAGCAGTAACAATTTCTGCCAGGCCGTCCCCATCTAGATCTTCGCAAGCAACATTAACACCACCTCTAAAATTTTCAGCATAGGCAAAAAACCCCGGGGTAAAAATTGGATTACCCGAACTATCAAAAGTTCGTATTTGAGGGCCGCCGCCAATCCCAGCCGCAGTAACAAATTCACTAGTCCCATTGCCATCGAGATCGCAGGCCGCAATGCTGACACCGCCGGTGAAGTTCGGTGAGTAGGCGCTGAATTCCCCGGTTAACGTAGTATCAAAACTATTAAAAATCCTTATATCGGGGCTACGACTGTCAGCGGCGCTAACTACTTTTGGTAAAAAAAATAAAATTGCCATGAATATAATGGCAATTACTCTGAATTTGTTTTTTTTGTGACTCATGCTTATTTGTTTTTATTTTTATAGATATTATTATAGCATATGCTTACCTTTTTGTAAAGAGAAAAGCTTATTTATTCAAATGCTTTCGCCTTTTAGCCAGATAGGGATTTTACTGTTTGGCCGGTGGTTAATAAAATTGTCTAAAATATGAAATCTTTCCTTTTTTTCCTGCAAGCTGACGTTGTTTACAAGCTTAGCACCCAAAGTATTAGGTCTTGGCGAGTAGCCAGCAATAAAAGCCTTTGTAAAATTTATTTTTTTGACCAAATCTAGCGTTGCGAGAAAATCTTTTTTTGTTTCGCCCGGAAATCCGACAATAATATCTGTGGTAAACTCAGCCTCGGGTATTTTTGATTTTATTTTTTTGATTAGTTTAAGATAATCTTGCCTCGTATACCAACGATTCATGGCCTTCAAAATTTTATTGCTTCCGGACTGGACAGGAAGGTGGATGATTCTGTCGATCTGTTTGTTTTGTGCAATTGTGTTAATCAATTCATCAGAAAAATCCCAGGGATTTGATGAAACAAAAGACAGATTTTTTATTTTTTTGTTTTGACATATTTGATGAAGCAATGGCGGAAAAAGTGTTAATAGTCGATAACGTCCAAGATGCTTAACTGTAACTGGCTTAATATTAAAATTATAGCGCGAGTAAAAATTACTCTTGTTAACTATCAAATCCGCTCCGTAGGAATTTACATTTTGTCCGAGTAAAGTTATTTTGCTATAACCGTTGTCTGTCAATTCATTAATTTCTTCAATGATCTCATCAAACGGCCTGGATCTTTCCCGCCCCCTAGAAAAAGGCACAATACAAAAGGTGCAAAAATTATTACAACCATGGGAAATAGGTACCCAGGCATGATCATGATTTTGGCGCACGGAATTATATTCAAAACCGACTTCATCAATGGGCAGAAACTCATCAGCTTCCGGTAATCTGCGTTTTAATAAATGCATTATTTTTCCGGTTTTATCATGCACAGCCGTGCCTACCAGGCAGCCTGTAACAATAATTTTAAAATTCAAACCCGCCCGCCTTTTCTTGTCCAGGTTTTTTATAAAACCGTAGGCCTTATCTTCTGATTTTTGACGTATAACGCAAGTGTTCACGATTATTACATCCGCCTCATCATAACTTAAGGCGCGTTTAAAACCACGATTCTCGTAGTAGCCGGCTATTCGCTCTGAATCCGCTACATTATGTTGACATCCAAATGTCTTAATAAAATATTTCATCTATTGTTTTGAAATAATAAAAATTAGCCACAAAACACCAAAGGCCGTGATAACTAAACTATTCAGTTGGATAAAAAAATCAAATAATTCACTGATATTTTTATTAAGTATTAAGTTAATTATCAAAAAAATAGTCACGCCAATAACATAAAGGCAAAAAAACAGGCTTAAGGTAAAGACAATCGAGGAATAAATAACCACATCATTGCTTACTTGGCCTAGGGCCGATTTGAAAATCAGCCAACCGTGAACAAAAGCTAAAAACCACAAAATCAGCATTAAATACCAATGAATAAGGCTTTTCTTATTAATCGGCGCTGACTTAGTTTGTTTTTTCTTTATAACCGGCTCAAACAGCATTATTTTATTTAGGCCGATCTTCTCTCGGCCTTTTATTTACCATGACAGTTTTTATATTTTTTTCCAGAACCACAAGGACAAGGATCGTTTCTTCCTATTTTCTTACCTTCAGCCGTGACTAAATTCCCGGCAATTGTTTGTCTAATTGAGCCAATAGTGTCATTTTTAGGCATCAACTGATCTTTATTTGACTGAGCCACGGACATATTTTGATAAAATGACTGAGGCATTTCGTCACTACTTTTGGGCGGGGCAGACAGAACTTGCCGCCGATCCATTAATGTCTTTTGGATATTTTGGATATTGGCGTTGACTTTGAAAATTGTATAAACGACATTTTTTTGAATGCTGGAAATCAGTTCATTAAACAACCGATAGGCTTCCTTTTTATATTCAATGAGCGGGTCGCGTTGACCGTAACCCCGGAGACCAATCCCCTTCCTTAAGTGATCCATTAAATCTAAATGTTCAACCCACAAAGTATCAATAGCTCTTAAATAAACGGCCTTCTCGATAATGCTAAGGATCTTCTTGTCCCCAATTTTTTGTTCTAGAATATCATAGGCATTATTGGCCAGACTAACTAGATATTGAATAATATTGGTTCGCGCTTCAGCATCACGAAGTTGATCGCCAGCTTTTTCTCTAATGTCCTCAAGTCGAACCCTATCTTCGAGTTTAACGGGAAAAATAGTGTCGATTACTTCATAAATTTCATCAAGATTCCAGGAGTGCTCATCTTCAGAAGAGGTATGAAAGGAAACGACTTGCTCGATTTCATTTTCAATCAGTTCAAAAATTTTTTTCCGCAAATGATTTGTTTCAGGTTTGTCAGGATTTTCAGATAAAAGCGATAAATCTAATATTTCTCGCCTTTTTCGATAAATAACTTCACGGTGTTTATTAATTACGTCATCATACTCAACCAGATGTTTGCGAATATCAAAATTATGTCCTTCAACCTTTTTCTGAGCTGACTCTATTGAACGACTAATAAGTTTGTTCTCAATAGGCATGTCATCCGGCAAGCCAAGTTTGTCCATCATGCTTTTTATCCGATCCGAGCCAAAAATCCTCATTAAATCATCTTCCATTGATACAAAAAATTGAGAAGAACCCGGATCACCCTGGCGACCAGCTCGTCCTCTGAGTTGATTATCTATCCTTCTCGATTCATGTCGCTCAGTACCTAAGACATGCAAACCTCCGAGCTGTTTGACTTGCGCCTGCTCCTCGGGATTGAACGGAATTCCTCCCAAAATAATATCTACGCCACGTCCAGCCATATTTGTAGCAATTGTCACGGCGCCTAATTTTCCTGCTTGAGCCAAAATCTGCGCTTCTTGCTCATGGTTTTTTGCATTGAGTACGTTGTGTTTTATCCCTTCGCGCTCCAACATTTGGCTTAATAATTCATTTTTTTCTATAGAAATTGTACCGATTAATAAGGGTTGGCCAAGTTCATGACGGATTTTTACTTCACGAACAATGGCCTGGTATTTGCCCAAAGTGGTTTTATAAATCCTATCAGGCATATCTTGCCTTATCATCGGCTTATTGGTGGGTATAACTACCACTTCCAATCCGTAGATTTTATGAAACTCCTCGGCTTCGGTGGCAGCCGTACCGGTCATGCCAGATAATTTATTGTATAAACGAAAATAATTTTGGAAGGTAATCGTGGCCATTGTCTGACTTTCTTGCTTGATATCCAAATTTTCTTTAGCCTCAATTGCTTGATGTAGGCCCTCTGAATACCGGCGCCCAAACATCAAACGCCCGGTGAATTCGTCAACGATGATAATCTGACCATCCTTAATTACATAATCTCGGTCTTTTTTAAAAAGTGTTTTGGCTTTTAGGGCCTGTTCAATATGGTGTACTGTTTCTATGCCGCCGGCCTCGTATATATTTTCCAAGCCGAGCCATTTTTCCATCTTGGCAATGCCAACTTCTGTTAAAGTCGCGGCCCTCATTTTTTCATCAATGTTATAGTCGATAGATTCTTTCAGTTGGTCTACCAGCCGAGAAAACTGATAATACTTTTGGGTTGACTCCTCGGCCGGCGCGGAAATGATAAGCGGCGTTCGTGCCTCATCTATTAAAATGCTGTCGACTTCATCAACTATCGCGAAATGTAAATCCCGCTGAACCATGTACTGCAAGTCAGGTACCATATTATCGCGCAAATAATCAAAGCCGAATTCATTATTGGTTCCGTAAGTTATGTCAGCTTGGTATGCCTCTTTTCTGGAAACCGGCCGTAAATGAGATAAGCGTTCATCCTGAACGTTTTCGGCAGTATATTGCTTATCAACAATAAAAGCCTGCTCATGCGTGATACAGCCGACACTCAGACCGAGCATGTTCAAAGCCTCCCCATACCATCCTGCGTCTCTCTTAGCTAAGTAATCGTTCACTGTTATGATGTGGACCCCCTTTCCTTCTAAGGCGTTGATATAGGCCGATAAAACTGCGGATAAAGTTTTGCCTTCACCAGTTTTTTGCTCTGATATCTTGCCTTGGTGTAAAACCAGAGCCGACATCAATTGAACATCAAAAGCTCTTTGCTTAACGGTTCTTTTAATTGCTTCTCGGATTACGGCTAAAATTTCCGCTAAATTGTCCTCGAATATAGTATCATGTAGGGTTTTATATGCAGATTTGATTCGTTCGCGGTCTTCTGTAGAAGAAATACTGACTAATTCTTTTTTTATTTTTTCCAGTTCGGGATTTATTTTGGCCAGGTTATTTTTGATAATTTTTTTGAAATTCTCGCTTTTATCAAGAAGTTGTTGGTCTGACTGAGCAGCGATGTTTTTTTCGTATTCATTTACTTGGTTAACTAAAGGCATCAGTTCGTTGATAACCTTCTGATTGGGGTCGCCAAATATTTTTGTCAGGAATGACATAATTAAATTTATATAAAAACAGCTACAGTGTAGCTTATTTAGTTTATTATTACAAGACACAAGCCGTAAAATCGCCAAAAAACTTATCTAAACGACAATTTCTTTTTTATATAGCTAATAATTTTATAAACAATTACTACGGCAGTCATGAAATCCGGGGCAGTTAAAAGTGGCATTGGCGCCAGTCGCCGAAATCAGACACGCCTTATCCTTTCTGATAAGGTCGGCCAACATTGTCCCCACCTGAAAAGAGTTCAAGGCAATGGCAAGGATCACCACTAATTTTCCGCCATTATCTAGGTGTTTCCTTAACTGAGTCGCGCCTGTCTTGTATAGTTATGATTAAAAACGGCTGCGGCATAGGCCAAAATACTAGCATTATTATTTTTGACTAATTCCTCAATCGGTAATTTTAATTTTTTTCGTTCTCCATGACTGTCAATCAATTTTCCCTAGCCTAGTAAAAGTTTATTAAGTAATTGTTGCCTATATTATCCAAATCATTAAATTTTTTATTTTAAATAACCCCAAGTTTGCAATAGATCACTGTCGCTGGCCCAGCGATGACCTATATCGGTACGATAAAACATATTTTGTAAACGGATATTTTTTATACGATGATAGGCCTGTCGTCGAGCATCCTCAACCGTGTTGCCGCAACCACTAACCACCAAAGCGTATCCAGAAGTGCCGGCTAGACGCAAAGTGCCTTCAACCATTTTCACATCACCAATATGAATACCGTCCCAATCAGTATTTTGCCTGCGAAAAAGTATGGATAAATTGTGATAAACTGCAGCCGTTTCCTTATCATTAGAGAGGAACGGATCGACTAAGCAGCAAATTCCTATTTGAAAACCTTTTTTCGTGGGTATGTTGAATTTTTCTCCCTGAGCCAAGCGATAAAAGAACTCACCCATGGGCATCTCAATTCCGACAGCCTGAATTTCTATAGTAGGGTAGCCGAAACGTGAAGTAAATTCCAGCGGGAAAACCCCACGACCGTTAGCAATACAATTAATGTCAAAATATCCTACATAATTACATTTAGCCAATTTCTGTTTCATTTTCTCTAAGGTATTTTTAAAAAAACCGTTTGGCTGAGCCCAAAACATCAAAGCGCCCATATCGCCAGTTAAAGGACCTATATCGCCTGGAAATAAACGTTTTTGCTCAAAATTTATGTTAATTGGGGTTATAAATTCCTTACCGTTAAAAAAAGCACCGACCGCTATTTCTACGCCCGCGGCAAATTTTTGTATTTGAAATGTTTTGATTTTATTTCGCCATATTTTCTTATTGGTGCGCAGCAATTCCAGTATATCGGCCCCATTTTCTTCCTCACCGATAAACAATAAATCCTTGAAATTTTGAGCGGCTCCGCTGGGCTTGAACACATAACGACCGGGATTATCTTGCAAAAAACGTATAGCCGAGTCAAAGCTGTGAAAATCCCAATGAGGCAAAACTTGCATGCCGGCTTTTTTCATTTCTCTTTGTCCAAAATCTCGGTCATCTTCAAGTCGGTCAGTATAGGTACTGCCTCCAACAACCAGCTTCCCTGCTTGGCGAAGCATATCAGCTTCTTTGCCAAACCCGACATCATCGAAAACGATAACATCGGCCCAATCAATGTATTCCTTCCATTTTTTTACCTTGGTCAGAAGGCCGTCATATACATCCTGGTCTGACTTGGCTTTTATATATACCTTTACCTCATGGCCTTCTTTTTGAATACGCCAAGCTATATCACCACTTAAACTCTCCCACGATACGAATAAAAATTTCTTTTTTGTCATATATGATTATTTACCAGCCAAATAGCTTGCCCACCTCATCAGGGCTTTCTCGTTTTCTTATGATTTTTGTTTCTCCATTTTGAGCAATAATTTTTGCCGGTGATGATAATAAACAGTGATGCGAAGCTAAAGCATCCTGATATGCGCCTGTATCAAAAAAAGCAATATACAACGATTCTTCTTTTTCCAAACTATCCAGTGTCGGGAGTAAAATATAGCTGCCATGGGCAATGTATTTGTCGTCCGAATCGCAAGAAGAGCCGGCAATCCAGACTCGAGCCAACTTTTTCTTATTTAACTTATTGATGGGAACGACGTGCCATTTTTGATGCAGAGCCCAAGTATCAAGAAGATCATTCATAAAGCTGCCGTCGATTATATACCATTTTTTTGCATTACCTTTAAGGATATTTTTTTCACTTAAAACTTTAAAAATAGTTATTTGGGCCGGGGCCACTACATATCTGCCCCACTCGCAGATTAAATTAGGATGGCTGATACCCTTCTTGTCTGATATGCACTGTAAAAGTTTGATTATTTTCTTTATCAATGTTTCCACCCTGTATTGTTTTTTGCGGTCATATGGTATAGGCATCCCGCCGCCAATATCCAAACTATCCAAACTGCTGTTAACTTTTTTTATTTTGACAAAAAGGTCCATTGCCTTTCTAACCGCCATGAGTATATCGTCGGAAAATTCTATTTGTGAACCAATGTGGTAATGCAGTATTTTAAGGTTTCTAATTTTACCTATTTTCAGAATTTCATGAGGCAAAAATCCAAATCTATTTATTTTTTTATCCCAATGCGATCTTACCTTAATATCAAGGTCAACTCGAATGCCGACGTCGCCTTTGTATTTTTCCAAATACTGTAATTCCGACTCGTCTTCAATGATAGGAATAATGGATAAATTGTTGTTTTTCAATTCCTCGATTAACTGTAAATAATTCGTAGTCTTGGGACCGTTGCATATTACCCTAATATCAGAACGAAAACTGCCCTGCTCCCATAGCTTTTTCACCAAATATAGTTCGTTATACGAACCTACTTCCAAGTTTGCCCCCTCGGCCACCAAAGAAAGGATATATTCTTTGTTCTGATTGACCTTCATAGGATAATGGTAAAAAAACTTTCCATGATACTTATAATACTTCATGAACAATCTAAAAAGATCTATCAGGTCTTCAAGACGCTCCTCCAAAATAAAAGGAAAAAAGACTTCAAGTGAAGTCCCGTACTTATCAATCAAATTTTTTATGTTGTACTGATAGTTGCCCTCCAAAACAATCAACTCACCGTGCTGATTAACATCAAAATATTGGGTATTGATATCTTTGCGCCCTAGCTTCCAAAAATTTCTAACTGATTTTAAAACCCGCTTATCTAATGATACCTGCCCGGAAGTTTCGGGTGTTGAATTTTCGTTTTTGACCGGGGATCGATTATCAGAAAAATCCGCAGATAATATTTTATTTTCGCTTTTAACGCCATTATTTTTTTTAGTTACCGGCTCTAGATTTTTTTCTAAGGAATTATTCATTCACTCATGTAAGATAAAAAATTAGATTTTTGAAAATAAAAGTTATCCACATTATTTTTACTTATTAATTTTATAATCTGATAAAAAAATATGCAAGTATCGAAAGAGTGAAAAAGCTGGCATATTACTCAACTTAATTTATTTTTTTAAAAACCAACGTACTTTATTTCCTCCTGGAGCTGATACCCGAGCTGATCGCGAACTTGCTGTTTTATGTAGCTAATGAGGATAACTACATCTTCAGCTTTGGCCGTGCCAGTATTGATAATAAAATTAGCATGCTCATCAGAAACTTTGGCCCCGCCAATTTGTTTGCCCCTCAAACCAACTTCATCGATTATTTTCCAGGCCTTTTTACCTTCTGGATTTTTAAAAATTGAACCGGCGCAAGGTTTAGCTGTTGGCTGATGTGAGCGGTTATTTAAAAAATCCGTAACCTTCTTTTGGATAACGTCAGACGGGGCTTTTTCCAGTTTAAAGTTAACGGTCAAAATTACTTCTTTATCATTATATTTAAAACGGCTAAATCTATACGAAAAATCGCATTGCGACTTAGGCACGATTGCAATTTCACTTTCTGCGTTCAAAATTTCCACCTCAGTCACTTTCTCGCCTATCCAATCAGTAGGCGTGCCTACGTTGCCGGCCACACCTCCGCCCACGGTTCCAGGAATCCCAATTAAAAATTCCAAACCCGACAATTTTTTTGCGATTGTTTCTCTGATTAGTTTTTGTAGTGGCAAACCAGATTCTGCCCTAACTAGCTTATCCTCAAATGATATTTTTGTATTCTCCATTTTTATTACCAGTCCGTCAAAACCCTTATCTGAAATTAAAATATTACTACCGTTACCTAAAATAAAATAATTTATCTCCAGTTCACGTGCTAGTTTAACCGCTTTGATAATTGAATTATTATCATGGGCAATAAAAAAATATTTCGCCGGGCCACCGATTTTAAAAGTTGTAAACTGGGCCAGAGGCTCGTCTGTCTTAAGGCCAATTAATTTTGTTTTTAATTTTTTGAGTTGTTCTTCCATGGCCTTGACATTGTAGCATATTTTGCTAATCTTTAGCAAAACTAAAACCTATAACGAACTTTAAAAAAAGAGGTAAAAAATGCTTTTTCCAACCTTAAAACACCTTAAGTCGCTAATCGAACTTTTAGATAAAAGCCCGCTTATTGGCGAAATAGAGATCAAAGAGTTTGGGGGAAGGATTTATATCCGTCGTGAATTCAATTTGTCAGCCGATCATCGCTGGGCTAAAAAAAAAGAAATTAATGTAGGAAAAATTGCGGTGATCGAACCGGACAAGCCCATCAAATTTCCAAAAAGTAAAATTCTGATACTGTCAGATGTCGTTGTTCCGGTTAATAATTACGTGGTCACCAAATTGCCCAGAAACAGAAGATTGCAGATTTGGATACCGCTATTTTTGAGAATGTCAATTGCCGGGACTATTGAGTGGTACGAACTGAGCGCCCTATATAGTCCGGCCGCCGGTATTTTTAATTACACTTCGTCCCCAGGTAAGATCGATCAATTCTCCAATAACTGGTCGTTTCTGGATTTCTTCGGTACTCACGAAAAAATTGGTATCGTAACTACCACAAGACAAAAAGAAATTTTACTTTATTCTAGAGAAGCTGGGCAGGTTGTGAGTTTTCAAGTTTTGGACGGAACCGAAGTTAGGAAAAAAGACATTATCTTGATTTATGCTAAGAAATTATCCAGACGCGTTGTTATCCCCAAAATTTTTGAGGTTGGTGAAAAATTCGTTCTACCCAGAAATCCAAGTATACAAATCTACATTCCGCCACACGTTCCCGTCAAAATCGGACACTCAGCAGAAATCTACGATTTGAAACCAATTCTCGCCAGCAGCCGAGGACGCGTGCACTATATCAATTTAGAATCGGAATTAAAAAAAGGACACACCACACTTCGGCCTCGCCAGTTTTTTGATTTTATAGTTAGTGGTGAGGAAATTGCTACAATTAACTCATCAGAAAACGAAATAATCGAAACCATAAAATCACCTGGCCCCGGCTATTTAGTTGGATTTCAGGTTTTAAACAACACCGAGGTCGAGCCCGGTGACATCATCATGCTCTTTGCACAAAAACACGGCCAGTAAAAAGACTGGCCGTTTTTATTTCAGATAACCATCGCTAATTTCCGTAATGTTTCCAGCGCCCATGGTTATGACCACATCGCCTGAAATTAGTTTTTTACTTAAAATCCTTGGGATAGTTTTGTAATTTTTAAAATAAATACAGTTTTTTTTATAAGTTTTTATTTCTTTATAAAGACTTTTTGCCGAAAAAGGGCGGGTATTTTCACGGCCGGCCACGTGGTAAATTTCCGTCAAAACCAGCCAATCACAATCTTTAAAAGCGCTGACGAAGCCACTGAATAATTTTCTGGTTCTATCTTGGCTATGAGGTTGAAAAACACACCAAATTCTCCGACCGATAAAAAGTTGGCGTGCGGTGGCTAATGTTACTTTAATTTCTGTAGGATGATGGGCATAATCGTCGATAAACAAAATCCCCCTTTTTTTACTTTTAATTTCGAATCTACGCCAAGCTCCCTCATAAGCCAGTAGTGCTTTTTTAATAGTTTCCAGACTTATCCTAAAGGTCAAGGCCAAGACACAAGCCGCTAAAGCATTTTGTACATTATGCAAACCCGGCACTTTTAGGGCCAAATCAAAATTTTCCGGACCCTTGACGGCAAATCTGGTCAATTCTCCGTACCGTCTAATATGCATGGCCTGGTAATCACCATGTTTAAGACCATAAGTAATCAACCGACATTTTACGCCACGCACCGATTTCATGACGTTTGCATCATCGGCATTAGCAATAACGAATCCCTTAGCCGGAACTTTTCGGGCTAGTTTTTGGAAAGCTCTGATGATAGCTGATTCATTCTTATAATAATCCAAATGGTCGGCTTCAATATTATTGATAATCAATCCAAGCGGAGAATAATTCAAAAAAGCTTCTTTGTATTCATCGCCCTCTAAGATAAAATGTCGGCCCAGGCCGAGGCGAGAATTGTTGTTATCGCACTCTTTGATTTTAGTCCCCACCAGTATTGAAGGATCCAAACCGGCCGACAAAAATATTTTCGCCAACATGGCCGTCGTCGTGCTTTTACCGTGAGTTCCGGATACGACCAACGGAATATAATCTTGAAGCAAGCGACCCACGCATTGCGGATAACTCATCAACTTAATTCCCTTTCTCTGCGCCGCCCTATATTCAGGATTATTTTTTTTTATTGCGTTGGTATAAACCACCAATTCCACATCATCGGCTACATTCTCGGCGCGGTGCCTGCCGATCTTAATGTTTGCTTTATTATTTTTCAAGTATCTTATGCCTGGCGAGTCAAATAAATCAGAGCCGGAAACTTTCAAACCAAATTCCAAAAATATCTTGGCTAATCCCGAGATGCCAATACCGCCAATTCCGATAAAATGGACACTGCGAGGTAGCTTCATTTTTTAATCAAACTTAATAATTGATCCAGTATTTCATCGCTAGCCCGAGGCTTGAAAATTCGGGAAATATTTTGTGAATATATGTCTTGCGCATTCTTATCATTCAGTATACCACTTATTTTACCTAAAAGGATTGAGGGCGATAGTTGGCTTTGAAATATCACACAAGCCGCATTTTCTTCCTGTAAAAACAGGGCGTTATCTTCCTGGTGAGAATCTTTGATGGGAATTATTATTGCCGGTTTTTTTAAAAAGGATAACTCAGTAATAACCGAAAGACCGGCACGGGAAACTATAAGATCAGAGGCTTTCATCAGATGGACCAAATCATCAGTTATAAATTCAAACTGTTTGAATCGTTCGCTGTTTTCCATGGCGACCTTTTTTCCAAAACCTGTTATGTGGACAACCTGACAAAATTCGAGTAATTTTGGTAGGCATGATAAAACAATTGAATTTAAAAAAACCGCACCGCTGCTACCTCCAATGATCAAGACCAAAGGGAGCCCCTTTTTCAAAGAATATTTTTGATAGGCCAGCTCGGCATCGGCTGTTTCTAAATCTTCTCGAACAGGATTACCAGTCCAGCTAGTTTTGCTTAATGGAAAATAATTTAAGGATTTTTTAAAAGATACGGTAATTTTATCAGCCAGGCCTTTTACCAGAATATTGGACAGTGAAGGCTTTAGATCTTGTTGATGAATAAATATTTTTTTTCTTAGAAGCCAAGCGGCCCAAATGACTGGCACAGAAACATAGCCGCCCGCACCCATAATTACATCCGGCTTGAATTTGGCTAAAATCACTAGTGATTGGAAAAAACCGACCAACGTCAAAAACACGTCAAATAAATTGCGTAAATCAAAATATCGTCTTAGCTTACCGCAAAATATTTTGTTTGAGTAGAAATTGTACCTGGCAATAATTTCCCTTTCGGCATGTCCGTGCCGCGTACCAATAAATAAAACTTTATTTTCTGGGTTCAGACGGCTAAGCTTACTGGCGATAGTTACTAGAGGCATAACTGATCCGGCCGTACCACCACCGGAAATTACTAACTTGATCATTGGTTTGTTTGTTTAGAAATATTAACCAAAATTCCCGTTGCGGCCAGAGAAACTGCCAATGCCGTACTGCCGTAACTGACAAAAGGTAAAGGGATACCGGTTAACGGAACTAAAGTAACCATCGCGGCGATGTTGATAAAGGCTTGTAGCACGAACCAGGCAGTAATACCAGTTGCCACTAAACGGCCAAAAGTATCTGGTGCATGCTTAGCTATTTGAAAGCCTTTATACATTAAAGCTAAAAATAAGGCAATCAGGACAAAAGAAAATAAAAAGCCGACTTCCTCGGCAATTATGGCAAAAATTGAATCTCCGGTCACCTCTGGCAGATAAAGCAATTTTTGTCGAGAATGGCCTAACCCTAAACCAAAAAAACCGCCACTCCCAATCGCCAAAAGCGCCTGGTTAATGTGATAACCTATGCCCTGCGGATCAATGGCTGGGTTTAAAAAAACAGTAAGTCGAGCCGTCCGGTAAGGTGCGATTTTTATTAACAACAAAAACAATGCCCCTGATCCCAAGATAAGCCACAATAAATGTTTCCAGGATGCTCCGGCCACAAAATAAATGGACAGAGCAATTAGGATAATAATAATTAAAGTACCCATATCCGGCTGCCTCATAATTAAGATAGCCGAGGCCCCTAAAATTACCAAAAACGGTATCAAGCCATAGTTAGGATCTTTTATGTGTTCGATATTTTTTGCAAACAAGGTGGATAAGTAAAGTATAAAAACTAATTTTAAAATTTCCGACGGTTGAATAGTAAAAAACCCAAGCTGAATCCAGCGTCTGGCCCCACCATAGCCGAAGCCTAGTCCCGGAATAAAAATTGCTAATAATAAAAAAACATTTAAAATCATTAAAAACAGGGCGAATTTCTTCCAGACATGATAATCTATCCTTGATAGCAGGAAAAAAGCCCCTAAACCAATGCTTAAGCCATTAAGCAGTTGATGTTTGAGGTAGTAATTGCTGTCGTTAAATTTTTCAAAACCCAAAAAAGAACTGGCCGAAGAAAGCATGACCAGCCCAAAAACAAGAATAACGGCAATTATCAGAATCAAGGTGTAGTCTGCTTTGTGTGTTTTTATGGCCATTTACTTTATTAATTTCACGGCTTGAACAAATTGGTCGCCGCGGTCAAATTCGTTTAAAAATATTCCGAAGCTGGCGGCTCCAGGCGATAATAAAATTAGCGATTTTTCAGAGGATGAAGCCCAAGCTAATTTTACTGCTTGTTTCATATTTGAGACGATTGAGTAATTTCGGTAGTTTAGCTTTTTTAGGCAACGCAATATTTTGTTAGTGGCCGTTCCTTTGAATAAAATTGTCTTGGCAACACTTTTTTTTATCTTGCGCGCCAGTGCTTCATAGTAAAGATTTTTGTCAGATCCGCCGGCTAATAGAATTATCTCTCTGTTTTTAAAGCAATCCAAAGCGGCCACGGTACTGATGGGAGCGGTGGCTGTGGTATCATTATAAAAATCACGCCCTTTATATGTTCTGATGAGCTGCAGTCGGCCAGGAACTCCGTCGAAAGATTCTAGAACTGAACAGATTACTTTATTCTTCACGCCGTAAACTTTGGCCACCGCCACAGCAGCAAGAATATTTTGCAAATTATGCCTACCCATTAATTTTATTTTTTCGATTTTACAAACCCTTTCTGTTCGCCCGTTCACCCTAAAGATTATCCAGCCGTTTTTGACAAAACAAGCGTTGACCTCATTAACTCTCCTTGTTGTGAACCAAAAACGCCGTGATTTTACAATTCTTCCAAGTTTACGGGCTGAAGCATTGTCATAATTTATAACGGCCAGGTCTCGCTTATCTTGCCATTTAATAATCAGCTTTTTTGCATCAACGTATTCGTTAAAATTTCGATAACGATTCAGATGATCGGGTAAAATATTTGTTATTACGGCTAAATGCGGACTACGATGCAGATGGCTCATGTCTTCAAGCTGCCAGGATGATAATTCAAGTATAACAATAGTCTGAGGACTTGTTTCGGATAAAAAATTTAACGGGGAAACTCTAATGTTGCCACCAATAAAAACCTGACGACCAGATTTTTTCAAAATTTCGTAGATAAGAGTGGTTGTTGTTGATTTTCCTTTGGTTCCGGTTATGCCAATGATTGGTGACTGACAAAGCTTAAAAAAATAACTTAAATCAGTTTCAATAGGGATGTTATTGCTTTTGGCTATTTTCAAAAAATTTGATTCTTTGGGCACTCCAGGATTTTTGAAAATATAATCTGCTTTTTTAAAATCAGCTAACCGATGATAACCCAAAACAAAATTTATTCTTTTGCTTTTTTTTATTTTCTTCAAAGCGGGCTTTAAAATTTTTTTACTTCTCAAATCAGTAACAGTTACCCGGGCTTGATTTTTTAAAAGCCAATTTACCGTGGCTAATCCACCACCATGCAAACCCAAGCCCATGACAGTAACCCGCTTGTTTTTCATTAAAGGTTGCGGCTTCATATCATGAAATATAACACATCTAAAGCATAATTAAAATACAAAACAGGCAGCCGCGGCTCAAGGCGGGCACGTCCTAAGGTCTTTATTTATCAATCATATACAAGATAAAACCGATAACAGCCATCACGCCGGCAATAATCCAAAAACGCATGACAATTTTTGCTTCAGGCCAACCCTTAGCTTCAAGGTGATGATGTAGCGGCGCCGAGATAAAAACCTTTTTTTTGAACAATTTTTTTGAAATTACTTGAATAATTACGGAAAGGGAAACAATCACAAAAGGCAAACCGATGACTGGTAAAAGTAAAGCGCTATTTGTCAACATGGCCACAATCCCCAAAGTAACCCCCAACGACATAGCGCCGGTATCTCCCATGAAAAATCTGGCTGGATTTATGTTGAACCATAAAAAAGCCAACAGCGCTCCGATAATAACGCCACAAAAACTGGCTAACTCAATCTTGCCTTGAGAAAAAGCGATAGCTCCATAAGCACCAAAAGCGGCCAGTAACGTGCCACCAGCCAATCCGTCTAAACCATCAATTTCATTAACTGAAAAAGCGGTGGAGACAATAACTGCGATAAAAAATGGGATATACCAAATACCAATGTCAAAATTACCGATAAAAGGCAAATGGAGTGTTGTCCAATCAAGCTTGTAGTAAAACCAGTAAGCGCCGACAATGGCTATAAAAGTATAAATAATCAATTTATATCTGACTCGTAAGCCGCCCCCTGAAGTCCCCATGCCCCGGATATTTAAAAGATCATCAAATAAGCCGACTATAGCTGAAGCTATCAGAGCTCCAAGCGGCAATAAGGTTTGAGACCGGGTTAAAAAATTAAGTTTTTCAATAAAGCCGTCAAGGTCACTTTTTGAGAGCAGAAAAAAAACCATGGCTAGCACCGCTGTGGTTACCCAAATCAGCAGGCCGCCCATAGTCGGTGTACCGGATTTAGCTTGATGCATTTTTGAATATATTGGCGCTGATTCCTCTGATCTAATTTTTTTACCGAATTTATGCCGGTACAAAAAATTTGTCAAAAATGGTGTCCATAAAATAGTCATGACGAAAGCGATGGTTGTCAATAAAAAAACCTTGGTTATATTGAAATCGACGTCAATATTCATATTTATAAATTTTGTCTAACGATTAATAGAGTCGCTATTAAAAGTACAATTTGTAAAAATAAGGTTAACCATTGGGTTAGATAGCTGAGTATAATAATCCGTGAATAGAGAAATTTTGAAATAACAAAATTCGCCAATAAAATTAAAAACCCAAAGGTCGGCAAATAAAAAATCCAGTACCAAACACCAATTAGGTCAACGCCGGAGTAGATGTTATAATGAAGGTAAATGGGATTTTCTTGCGGCTTTATTTTCAAAAATAAATAAATCCAGCAAATCAAATTCAAACACAATGAAAATAAAAATGACAAATAAGTATTCTTGTTTTTAAAAAAGTTTATTTGCGTCCCTATAATTTCTTCGAGCATATTTATATGAATTTCATTAGAGAAAAATATATTTACGTCGTAATTTTACTGCTTCTAGTTATGTTCTTGATACAGATTAGCACGTCCTTAAAAGAAAGTCAGACTGTTGATGAGGGTGTTCACTTGGCGGCTGGCTATAGTTACTTGCTTAAAAATGATTTTCGCATGAATCAAGAGCACCCCCCATTGATCAAGGAATTAGCAGCCCTGCCCCTTTTAATAATCTCTAAAAAACTCGATTCACCTTTTACAAAAGCAAATTGGGATGGCTATAATGAATGGCTTTTCGCCAAGGATTTAATATACGATAACACGGTATCGGCTGATACTATTTTATTGTTAGGTCGATTACCGATGATGTTACTTAGTTTGGTTCTGGCTTTTTTTATTTTCAAATGGTCAAAAGAGTTATTTGGCGTCATCCCCGGCTTATTTTCCCTGACTCTATATTGTTTTTCTCCAGATTTTATTGCCCATGGACGGTATATTACCACTGATGTCGGACTAACTTTATTCTTCTTTATTACCATATATTATTTTTACAAATATCTCAAGTCCGGTAAAAACAGTAATTTATTTTTTACGGCTTTATTTTTGGGGTTTGCTTTAGCCAGCAAATTTTCATCCTTGATACTGATATTAATACTACCTATTTTATTTTTCTTATATTTATTAAAAACAAGAAATTTGGCCACACCAAGTCAAATCATAAAAAAGTTTTTTAGAAATTTTGTTTTTATTTTTGTTATTTCTTTACTAGTAGTCCTGATAAGCTACCGTTTTGAGTTTAAAACTGCTTATTCTGACCCAAACGTAAAAAATTTATACGAATTCCAGGAAGAGCTAATCCGGGAAAATCGGACTGAATTGTCTCCAATAGCAAATAAAATAGTCCCCCTAACCGATCTAAGAAAACCATCAGGCCAAATTATCAGATATTTAGCAGAAAAAGTTCCAATTCCAGCTTATTCTTACTTTGCCGGACTTGTCAAACTCTTTAGTCATAATTTTTACGGCCACATGTCTTACTTAATGGGCAAATATAGTAACTTTGGTTGGTGGTACTATTTTCCTTTGGCCTTCGTTTTCAAAGAACCGCTTGCCTTTTTAGTTTTGCTTACTATTCTTTTCGGGTTTTTAGTCGCTAAACTGATGACCAATTTGAAAAATAATCATTACTTATGCAAAAATGCTTTTAACAAAATACCGTTTTCGACCGTAGCGCTGGTGATTCCGCCGTTCATTTATTTTGCTTGGAGTCTAACTAGCCACTTAAATTTGGGAATTAGGCATATATTAATAGTTTTTCCTTTTCTTTTTGTGGGCACTGGGTCTCTCGTAAACATAAAATTCAAAAACCGTGGTAATAAAATTTTTAATTGGTCTATTGGCCTACTGCTATTTTATTATTGTCTGAGCTCAGTTTTAATTTATCCTGATTATTTAGCCTATTTTAACGAATTAGTTGGTGGACCCGATAATGCGCCAAAATACCTGGTTGATTCTAATATCGATTGGGGTCAGGACTTAAAAAAACTTAAAAAATACATGGAAGAAAATAATATTAGCCATGTTTGTTTAAGCTACTTCGGTCAGGCTAAACTGGAATACTACGGTATTGATTATTGGTATTTACCAGATATTGAAAATTTTCATGGCACTGAAAATCTAAACTGTGTTGTGGCCATAAGCATTACCAGTTTATATTCGCCGCAAAGAGAATATGGCTGGTTACTTAATTATACCCCAACGCAAAAAATTGGATATTCCATATATGTTTACGACTTTCGTTTGAAAAAATGATTTTGACTATATGTAATATTTATGATATAATATAACAGCTTGTCAAAATATCAAAATACATATGATTCCACTCGCGGAATTAGATAAAATTCTGCAAAACACAAATATTATTCCCAAGGAGCAATATCAAGAGGCACGGCGACGTTCTCAAGTAGAGAAGGTTGATCTGGCCTCTTATTTAATTAACAAAAACATAGTCTCTGAAAACATTCTCTATGAGACAATTGGTAATTACTATAAAATCCCCTTTATTGACCTTCGCCGGATGAATATTCGAAAAGACATTTTAACGCTCATTCCTGAATCAGTGGCTCAGACCTATCAAACTATAGTTTTTGACAAAAATGAAACCGAGCTGAAAATCGCCACTCTGGATCCAAAAAACCTAGAAATAATCGAATTTTTAAAAAAGAAAACCGGCTTGGCTGTCAGAGTTCACATGACCAGCCCAACAAGTATAAAAGAAATACTCTCATTGTTCCACAAAGGTCTTTCCTCGGAATTTAAAAAAATAACGACAGGCGAAATTACTACAGGCAGTCCTGAAAAACCAGAAGATTTAAAGCAATTGGCTCAAGACCTGCCCATCATTAGAATTGTCGATACCTTGTTGGAATATGCAATATTTGAGGGTGCTTCTGATATTCATATCGAACCAACCGAAACCGACATTGTAGTTAGATATCGGATTGATGGTATTTTGCGCGAAGTCATGCACCTACCCAAAAATCTTCAGCCCGGAGTAACCGCCAGAATAAAAATACTATCAAATTTGAAAATTGACGAGCATCGTTTGCCGCAGGACGGACGTTTTAAAATTTCAACGTCTGATTATAAAATTTCTTTCCGAGTTTCGATTATTCCGGTATTTGACGGCGAAAAAATAGTAATGCGCCTACTCAACGAATCAATGAAAATTTTATCATTGGAACAAATCGGCTTCCAGTTAAATGCGCTGGAAATAGTAAATAAAAACCTGAAAAAACCGCAGGGTATGTTATTGGTTACTGGTCCAACCGGCAGTGGCAAAACCACTACCTTATATACAATTTTGGGACTATTAAATAACCCTGGTGTAAATATTTCTACCATTGAAGATCCTATTGAATATCGGATGCCCCGGGTCAACCAAAGTCAGGTAAATCCAAAAATAGGCTTTACCTTTGCCAGTGGACTAAGGGCCCTACTAAGACAAGATCCAAATATTATCATGGTCGGAGAAATTAGAGATGGAGAAACTGCGGAAATTGCCACTCACGCGGCCATGACCGGGCACTTGGTCCTCTCCACACTCCATACTAATGACGCCGTAACAACTTTGCCCCGCTTGGAAGAAATGGGCGTCCCACCATTTTTGATTGCGTCGACGACAAACATCGTGGTGGCCCAGCGATTGGTCAGAAAAATATGCATGAACTGTATACAAAGTTATACCTTAAGTAAAAAAGCCGTCGACGATTTGAAAAAAAGACTTAATTTTGAGGCAATTTTCAAAATTTTGGAGTCCCAAGGAATTATTTTATCGTCAAAAGCGCCGATCGAATCTTTCCTGTTTTACAAAGGCAAAGGTTGTAAACAATGTAATAATACCGGGTATAAAGGACGCATCGGAATTTTCGAGGTTTTGGAAGTTACCAAAGAAATATCACAGATGATCATTAATCGCGATACAGCGGCCAACATCATGAAGGTTGCCACCGACCATGGTATGCTAACCATGCTTCAGGACGGATTTATTAAAGCAAAAAACGGTGTGACTACCATAGAAGAAATTTTAAGAGCGACTCAGGAGTAAAAAACATGCCAGAATATTTATACACAGCCAGAACCCAAAACGGTAAACTAAAAAAGGACCGTTTTCGGGCTAAGGACGAGAAGGCGCTGTCCGATTATTTAAAAAATCAAGGACTTATTCTAACGACGGCCAAGGAAATACACAAAGGCGGTAAGTTTTCCCTCCAAAATATATTTAACAAACTTTCCAGGGTTCCCGCTGTCCAAAAAATATTTTTTACACAAAACCTGTCAGTTATGATCAAAACCGGTTTTTCCTTAGCCATGGCCCTCAATACTCTGTCCCAGCAATCATCAAACAAAAAACTGCAAACTGCAATACTGGAAATTAAGGCCGATGTTGAAAATGGTGTTTCATTTTCTAACGCTTTATCAAAACATCCGGGAATTTTTTCTGAATTATTCGTCAACATGATCGCTGCCGGAGAGGCCAGTGGTAAACTTGATGAAGTTTTAGGATATTTAACCAATCAAATGAGAAAAGAACATGCTTTGATAGCCAAAGTCAGATCGGCCATGATGTACCCAACTGTCGTGGTAGTCGCCATGATTGGAATTGGAATCGTGATGATGATAACGGTAGTCCCTCAGATAACCTCCATTTACACGGAGTCACAATTAGACCTGCCACTGCCCACCAAAATTCTCATTTTTGTCAGTAATCTAATGACTCATCAAGGCATATTTATTGGCATTGGTGTGGCAGTCTTAGCCTACGCTTTTTTACGATTCAAAAAAACAAAAAAAGGTAAAAAATATTGGGATACTATTATGCTAAAAATGCCATTGCTTGGTAACATAATCAAAAAAATCAACTTGGCCAGATTTACTCGGACTTTAAGTTCTTTATTGAAAACCGATATTCCCATTGTTCAAACTTTTCAAATAATTTCTAAAACGCTGGGCAACAGTTTTTATATTGAAGCCATGGTTGAAGCTTCGGAAAGCGTTAAAAAAGGCATTTCTATTGTAAAAACACTGGAAACAAAGCCCAAAATTTTTCCGCCGGTAGTCACTCAGATGATTTCCGTTGGCGAAGAAAGCGGTACACTTGATAGCATTTCTGAAGAAATTGCTAACTTCTATGAAGATGATGTCGATCAAACTATGAGCGGTTTATCCTCAATTATCGAACCCATCTTGATGCTTGTAATAGGCGGCGTTGTGGCCGTTGTGGCTTTAGCGGTCTTAATGCCAATGTACGGCTTAGTTCAGGCTATTTAAAATATGCCAAAAATAAAAATTAAATTATTAAAATACAATACGATAGGCTATTCTTTGGTTGAAGTCATAGTTGTTTTACTAGTTTTTACTATGATGTTCATGACCATGCTAACCGTTTTTCAAACAGCCATCAAACAACTTAATACGTCCCGGGCAAAAATAGTGGCAACCGATATTGCCGCCGAGCAAATGGAAATTATCCGTAATCTGACATATGCCAATGTCGGTACCGTCAACGGCTCACCCGCCGGAACTTTAGCGGACAGTCGTTCTATATTACGCTCAAATATAAATTTTACCGTTAATACGCTTATTACTTACGTTGACGATCCTTTTGACGGATGCGTGGGCGCACCTACGCCTCCCAAAGATCCAAGCGAATGGTCAAAATGCGCTGACGGGACTGAAGTTAATAAGCCGCAGGATATTCCTACTTACAACAATAATCCTGCTGACTACAAAAAGGCCGACGTCACTGTTACCTGGGATTCCTATTACACCGGTCAGCCAGTAAAACTATCAACAATAATCGCGCCCAAAGGATTAGAGGGAAGCACCACCAACGGTTTTTTGTTAGTCAAAGTATTTGACGCCTCCGGTGCTCCCATCGACGAGGCCAGTATCCATATTACTAATTCAACGATAGTCCCAACTTATGACCGGACGTTCAACACAGATTCGTTTGGCAATGTTTTGCTGCTAGATATGACCCCCGCAGCAAATTATGTAATCAAAGTCTCAAAAAGCGGTTACAGCAGCGACCGTACTTGTTCGGTTGATGCCGCAGGCAATGGCTGTACCGATGCTTTAGGTAATCCCGACCCTATCAAAGAAAACGTCACTATTAACTCGGGTCAGTATGAAGAAATAAGCTTTGCCATCGATCGTACCAGCACCTTGGCGGTAAATAGTTTCGACGAAAACTGCTCCATAAAGCCAAATATCAATTTTACCCTTCAAGGTGTTAAAACGGTAAGTGAACCGCCCTCAAGCATTCTAAAAAATGTTTTTCCTTTTCAAACCAATGCCCTTGGTCAATGGAGCAAAAATGATTTGGAATGGGATCTCTACGACTTGGTGGTTAACAGCTCTGGCTATGACATCGCCGGCATTAATCATGATCTAGCCCTTAATATTTTTCCAAATACTAACACGACACTTAATGTTCTACTAGCTAGCCATACCGATAATTCATTATTAATTACGGTCAAGGATTCCAGCGGCACCAGTTTATCAGATGTCACAGTACGCTTGACTAGAACAGGCTATGATGAGACCAAAATAACTGGTCACGGCTTCATCAAACAAACTGACTGGTCAGGCGGGTCTGGACAAACCGACTTTACTGTTATCAATAAGTATTTTTCCGACAATACTCATCTGGATACAATCTCAACCACAGGTCAACTTACTTTACATAAAAACACCACTTCACCGACTTTCACGGAGACATTTGCCACCGATTCCTACAGAGAATCCTCAGCTACCTCTGCCGATTGGAATACTGAACCAGCCAATCAAGATCTGCGCTTAACCACCGAGGCTGGCCACTATCCAGTCGGCGTTAGTCAGTTCGGCCAATCTATAAAAATCAACAACCAGCATGGCAAAATAATTTCCGCCACATTGACTGCTATTGAAGAACGTAATGACCAAACTGTTAATTATTTTTTGTCAGCCGATGGCGGATTGCATTTTGAAAACGTCACGCTCGGCACAGCGCACGACTTTACCAATATTGGTAGCGATTTACGCTGGCGAATAGAATTGATTTCTTCTGATGCCAATAAAACCCCAAAAGTAAAAAATCTCACACTAAATTATACTTTAGAATTTTACGACGATACTGGCGAGCTGGTTTCTTCAACTTTTAATCTTGGCTCAGTTGCCACCTTTACCTCAATAAATTGGCAACCGAGTATTCAATCAGCCGAAACCGGTGCCGATAGCGTTAAATTTCAAATTGCCACGAGCGCAGAACAAAATCCAGCCAGCTGGGATTTTGTTGGCCCTGATGGTACAGGCGCTACCTATTACGTAAATAATAATGCTGATCTTCACGACAGTCATAATGGACATCAATATCTGCGCTACAAAATTATTCTGGGAACCTCGGATGTTTACTATTCGCCCACTGTGACTGATATTAGCATCGGTTATACTCTGGCATGTTTACCCCCGGGACAGGTTTATTTCAAAAACTTAACTGCTGCATCTTACACTGCTGAAATTAGTTTATCCGGCTATCAAACTGAAACACAAACGATAGATGTCAACGGGTACACAACTCAACAAATTATACTGAGTCCAACTCCATGAGAAAAATAAAACACATTAACGGCTTTACTTTAATTGAAATGATTACTGTTATAAGTATTATTTCATTAATCGGTATTGGCCTTGGTACAGCGACTGTTTGGGGTTTACGCCTGTGGAATGTAACTCAGGATCATATAAAAGCTCAGGACCAAGCACGCACCGCATTTCAGAGTATCGTGGGCGAAATTCGGGAAATGCAAATAGCCGATAATGGTTCTTACGCTATTGAAAGCGCCGACTCAGACACCCTTATTTTTTTCTCAAATATTGACAGTGATAATAAACGGGAAAAGGTAAAGTATGAATTGCAAAACGGAATATTATATCGCTGGTTTGCCAAGTCGAGCTCTTCCGTCCCACCACAATATCCCGCATTTTCCGACTCAACCAAAACAGTTATTGTTAAGAATATTGTAAATACCGGCCCAGTGTTTCAGTATTATGATGACTCTTATACTGGCACTTCGGCCGCCTTGTCTGAACCAATTCCATTAGGAGATGTCCGATTGATTAAACTACATTTATTAATTGATTACGACCCAGGTAGAACGCCGTCGCCCTTAGAATTGGAAACAAATGTAACTTTGCGAAATCTAAAGGACAATCTATAAACACATGACAAAAAAACAACAAAAAGGTAATATCTATATTCCTGTCCTGATCACCATGACTTTATTTGTTGCTTTAGCCATTGTAGCTACTACCTTTGTCGGCAGTCAGGCAAAACTATCCAGTCAAAAAAAATACAAAACTGTAAGTTTTAATATTGCCGAAGCAGGCATAGAATACTACCGCTGGCATTTGGCCCATGCCCAGAATGATTATCAAGACGGCACATCCCAACCAGGTCCATACACTCATAATTATTTTAACGCCGCCGGAGATTTGATTGGACAATTTGTTTTAGATATTACTCCACCGTCAAATGGTTCAACTATTGTTAATATTTTGTCAACTGGCCATACCACCGAAAAACCTTTGCTCACAAAAACAATTGCGGTACGCATGGGCATACCATCTTTTACCAATTACGCAGTGGCCGCCAACGACGTGATGCGTTTTGGCGAAGGCACGGAAGTTTTTGGCCCAATTCATTCCAATAGTGGTATTCGCTTCGATGGCTTAGCACATAATCAAGTTTCAAGTCATACCAATAACTATAACGATCCTGACCATACCGGCGCTAACGAATACGGTGTGCATACCCATGATACAGATACTGGACCAGGCACTAATATTAACGATACGTTCCGGGCCGCAGAGGCGCCACCAAACTCAATGCCTAACCGACCCGACATCTTTATGGCTGGCCGATATATCGGCGTCCCAACCATTGATTTTAATGGCATAACAAGTGACCTAAGTGATATGCAGACAGCAGCTCAACCACCAAACGGTATTTACCTCGGTCCATCAGGCGGTTTGGGTTATCATTTAACGCTGCACACCAATGGTACGCTTGACATGCGCATCGTAAACAGCTCTTTAAGATGCCAATACCAGGTCGGCAGTAACTGGCGTGACTTCGGATATTGCTCGCAGGATTTTAATCGGATGTGTTACCAAAACAGCGGCGGTGAAGGAGTGGGATGTAGTTATTGCTCGGGAAATAGTACCATCGCCTGTAGTAGTAGTTTAGCCTGTTTGCTTCAAGGAGCTGGTTCTTGTGTGACTACCGGGGTTTCCTGTATTCAATCAAGTCATTCGATCGGCACGGCGGCTGGTAGTGAAAGTAACTTTTCCTACCAAGGTAATAACCCAGCCCTTGGAGTCCCCTTTCCCCCGAACGGTCTTATTTTCGTGGAGGATGACGTCTGGGTAGATGGGGCCATAGACAATGCTAGACTGACGATTGTGGCCGCCAAAACCCCTTTGGCCAGTGGCAATGCTAATATTTACCTAAATCGTGACCTAACTTATACTCCCGTCAGCGACGCCAGCGGTGCTGATGCCATTGGTTTAATCGCCCAAAACAACATTTTAGTAGGCTACTACAGCGAAAACGATCTTCACATTGATGGAGCGATGATTGCCCAGCGAGGCCGAACCGGTCGACCTTATTACGGAGCTGGCTTTACTACCTCCACAAATCCCTCAAATTTTAGACGTTACCCAATAGGCAGTGCCGACCCAATGGGTGAATCATCGTGCCTTAACTATCGGAGTCGATCACTTATTACCACCAACGGGGCCATTGGTACTTACCAAAGATACGGTTTTGCCTGGTCGGGTTACAATTTATACAATTGCGGCGGCGGTCAATATAACAATTCCGGGTATTGCGCCCGCAATTTGATTTATGATGATAACTTTTATTTCTCGCCACCGCCATATTTCCCCACGACCGGACAATATCGCGTGATTTCCTGGGAAGAATTATGATATAATTATTCAGCACCACAATACCAATGTCTGCGAACCATTTTAAAAATATAATTGGGCTTGACATTAGCGATTTAAAACTGCGTTTTGTGCAGTTGCATTATAGTCGGGGAAAAAAAATCGACATCAAAGCATTTGGAGAAATTTCCGTGCCAGCTAATCTGATAGTTGATGGTGAAATTAAAAATGAGACCTCTGTTTCTGATTTAATAAAAAAGATGTTAAGTAAACCAAATTTTGGAAAAATATCAGGCCAGTTTATAAATGCCTCATTACCGGAAAAAAAAATATTTATCAAGGTTCTAACCATACCCAATGTACCGGATGAAGAAATTCGCGGGGCAGTGGCCTGGGGCATTGAACAAACCGTTCCGATCAGCTTAGAACAAGCTTATTTTGATTGGAATAAAATAGACAATTTAAAAAAAGATGAAAAGAAATCAATCCAAGTGGTAGCGGCAGTAGCACCCAAGAACATTGTAGAATCTTATACACGGGTCATAGAAAACGCCGGTTTTTGCTTAATTAACTTAGAGAATGAGTCATCGGCGATTGCCAGATGTTTAATTGATCAAAGTGTGGATGTACGCGATCCCGTCCTGATTATTGATCTGGGCAAAAGCCGAACTAATATTGCTACCTATGACAGGAATAGCGTAATTTTTACCACTACTCTGGAAATAAATGGAACGGCCATGACTAAAAATGTTGCCGATAAAATGAAACTTTCTTTTGAAGATGCAGAAAAAGCAAAAAAAATCTGTGGCTTAGATAAAAAGAAAGGTCATGGCGCGATTCGCTCTATTCTCGAACCGATAATCACCGCCCTAGCCGAAAAAATTAATGAAAGCCTCGAATATTACGAAGAATATCTATCCGCTGGTAAAAAAATCAACACTATTATCCTAACCGGGAGCGTGGCCCAAATGGTCGGTCTTTCTTCATTTTTACGGGAAAGGTTGAAAGTAAATGTAATTGTTGGTGATCCCTGGTCAAATTTAAAGATGAGCAAAAAAACAGCTGCTGCCTTGAATAAACAATTATTTTTGTCTTTTAGTACCGCCATTGGCTTATCCCTAAAATCAATTTAATCATGATTTCCTTTAATCTAATCAGTTTAGAACAAAAAAAATACGTTACCAAAATAAAAGTCTGGGAGCTTTTAAAACACCTTGGTACAGTAATAATTACTTTCTCTATAATTGTCGCGGCAGTTATTTTTTTTACCTATCAGTTACTTCTCGATAACGAGAGTTTAATTGATGAGCAATTAGAACAAGAGAAGCGAGTCACTGAGCTCGGCAAAGTCACGGCAGTTGATGAGGCTATAATTTCACTTAATAACCAGCTGACCTTGGCAAAATCCATCCAGGAACATCACGTCAAATGGCCTATCTTCTTAAACAAATTAATTGAATCTTCCCCTGAGGGTATTGTTTTTAAGTCACTGCAGTTTAATACGGATTCGCTCTCTTTTCGAATTACTGGAACAGCTATCAACCGCGACATTCTCCTGAATTATCAGGAGTCCCTCAAAAACTTTAAGTATTTCGATAGTGTAAATTTCCCTATTGCCAGTTTGGCCCAAAAAGACCTATCAAATTTTGAAATTACCGGCAAACTTACTAACCTGATTTATGCCCAGTAAAGAACTCACCAGAAAAATTTATATCTTCGCAACTTTAGTGGTAGGTATACCAACATTATTAGTAATTTTTGTAATGATCCCCTATTACAACAAAATTAATATAGTTAATAAAAATTCCTATGATAAAAGAGTGCAACTGGCCATTTTCGAACAAAGACGCAACAATTTAGAAACGACCAGGCAGGATTACAACAAAATAAAAAATGATACGGCCAATATTTCAAAAATATTTATCAGTAAAGATAAAATACTTGAATTTATATCGACACTGGAAAACATCGCCACTACCAGACAAGTTGTACAAAAAATAAACATCAATTCCAATCAACAAATAGAAAAATCGGGTACGATGGATTTTTCCATCGAGGCCAGAGGGAGATGGGATCAACTTCAATATTATTTAACTGACCTAGAAATCATGGACTATTACCTGAATATTACCGTCTTTAACGCAACAGTTGACGGCGAAGCTATTTTATTAAATTTAAACGCCAAGGCTTATAGCCAATAATCATATGAAAGTAAAATTATCTATTTCATATTCGGGTATCTTGAACTGGCTTTTAAAAAACACGAACAAGGTAGTGTTAACATTTTCGATTTTATTAATTATTTGGTTCGGCTACTTTTGCTATGTCAATATCTATTCAACAATCATCTCGCCAAAAGAAATTCCATCAACGGAAATAACTGCTAAAAAACAGCAGGTAAATATAGAGCTTTTTAACCAAATTAATACGTCAATTAAGACAAAACAAGAACTAAAAGCTGACGTTTTGCGCAACCTCAGGAATCCGTTCTAGTGGTATTTGACTTTTTTCCGCCTTAATATAAAATGTAAATCATCTAATAATTCAAATAATTAAATATGGCACACGTAAAAGGTGTAGGCACAACAAGTCTTGGCAGGGATAGCCACGGACAGCGTCTGGGAGTAAAACTTTATGGTGGCCAAATTGCCAAAGCAGGTAATATAATCGTCAGACAGAGAGGCACAAAATATCGTGCCGGTAAAAACGTAAAAATGGGCCGCGATAACACATTATTCGCGCTGCAAGACGGTCAGGTTGTATTCAGCCGGAAAAGGATAAAAAAATTTAATAACTCCCTAGTTTTCGCCAATTTTGTCAGTATCAAACCTGTAACCAAATAAAAAAACAAAAAACAGCACCATATTCAAGCTGAGGCTGTTTTTTATTTTAGACTGGCTTTAATAAATTCTATAAAAAGCGGGTGGGGCTTTAGGGGTTTTGATTTATATTCGGGATGTCCTTGAGTAGCAATAAAAAAAGGGTGTAAATTTTTTGGCAATTCTATCATTTCCACGAAAAAATTATCAGGAGAAGTTCCTGAAATAATCAAGCCATGTTCCTCAAGTATTTTTCGATAATCATTATTAAATTCATACCGGTGCCGGTGCCTTTCGGATATTTTAACGTTTCCTTGGGCTACAATTTTATCGTTTTTCTTTTTTGCTTCACTAACTATTTCAGCAGAGTTATATTTTAAATAAATAGTAGCGGCTAAACTCTTTTCTAATAAATAACAATCATAAGCCCCCAGGCGCATTGAAGTACCTTCGCCTTTAATGGTTTGATATTTAGCAGACATGGGAATGCTATGAATAATTGGATTTTTCGTCTCGGGATTTATTTCTACCGAATTAGCGTCTTTTAAGCCAACCACGTTTCTAGCAAATTCAACGCAAGCCAACTGCATACCATAGCACAGTCCCAGAAAAGGAATTTTTTTCTCACGCGCGTATTGAATGGCCATAATCTTTCCTTCCGCGCCCCGATTACCCCAGCCAATTGGAACAATTATGCCTTGCGGCTTGCCAATAATTTTTACACCTTGTTCTTCTATGTTTTCAGTGTTGACTACTTTTAAATTCAAATTGACCTTTAAATACCAGCAGGCGTGCTTAATAGCCTCAATTAAAGCGGCGTAGGTATCAGTCAGGCCGTAATCCTTGGTGCTGAAGTATTTTCCGGCAATAACAATGTCAACGCTTTTATCCTTTTTGGACTTAATGCTTCTGATCAGTTTTTTCCAAGAACCTAAATGCGGTCGTCGATAATTCAGGTCAAAAAATTTCAAAATATTTCTATCAAAATTCTGTTTAGCAAACAATAACGGTAAATCATAAACACAATCCAAATCCGGTGACATAATAACGTTGTCGCCGGAAACGTTACATTTCAAGCCAAGCAAATAGCGTCGTCTTTTATCCAGTTCTACTTCACATCGCAAAACCAAAAATTCTGGTATAATGCCCATGTTCATAACCGTTCGGATAGACAATTGAGTCGGCATGGTTTTTGGTTCGCCAATATGTTTGGGCATCGGCACATAGCTGACATGGACATTCAAAACATGCCCGGGCATTTTTGCTTTCATGATACGGCAAGCTTCGTAGTAAAGCATGTTTTGATACTCCCCGGCCGTACCGCCGAGTTCGATAACGATTATTTCATTACCTTCGCCGGCTTCTTTGATTCTAGCGATGATTTCATCGGAAACATGAGGTATGGCCTCTACATCTTCACCGTTATAACCAAATGATCTTTCCCTGTCTATTACAGATTTGTAAATCTGACCCATGGTCGTGAAGTTCCTACGCCCCATTTCCTTATTTAAAAAACGTTCATAAGTGCCTAAGTCCATATCGGCCTCTAATCCATCTTCACATAAAAATGGATCCCCATGTTCAACAGGATTGATCGTTCCTGAATCAATATTAATATAATTCTCACATTTAATCACGCCCACCTTATATCCTCTGTTTTGCAACAAATGAGCAATGGACGCAGCCACGACGCCCTTACCCAAACCGGAAAGAACACCTCCGGAAACGAATATATAACGACATTCCATTGGCGATTAGTTAATTGTCACTTTTAAGGGATATTCTTTGTTAATTATCCTTATATTTATTTGAAAACTACCACTATGTTTTATGGGATGGTCTAATATCACCGAATTCTTATCAAGATCAAAACCGGTCACTTCACGGAATTTTTTGGCAATATCCTCGCGATTGATTCCCTTAAATAAAGTGCCAGCCACACTGGCTTTGCTGGTTATTTTCAGATGAGTTTCCTTTAATTTATGAATTAATTCTGCCTTGGTTTTCTGCTGTTTGGCAATTTTTTCGTCCCGGAGTTTTTTTTCGTGTATTAATCGTTCTTTCAGTGCATCTGTGGATAAAACTGCTAGCTTTTTGGGAAATAGATAATTACGGGCGTAACCATCGCTAACAATCTTCACCTCGCCCTTTTTACCGAAATTTTTTAGGTCAGCTAAAAGCACGACTTCCATAAAATAATTTTAGAACAAAATTTTAAAATCAGCAAACCTTTCGGAATTTTGTTTTATAACTTCAATTTTTCTAATGTTATGCCGGCCAAATTTCCGTTTAAGCCAGGATATAAACAGGATATAAATTTTTTAAGCTGACCGTTGATAACCAGTTCTACGCTGCCATCATCAAGATTCCTGACAAACCCCTTTAATCCCATTTTGATAGCCTGCTGTTTGACCGCGTAACGTAAGCCGACTCCCTGGACCTGACCAAAGAGACGTAAATGATACTGACATGACATATTTTTACTTTAGAAGTTCGAGGGCCTTATCCAGCTGGGGGTCCTTATCGTTATTGTAATCATCGTCCGTCATGGCAACTTCAACGTCTGGGGTTATTCCGGAATCATCTATTGACCGACCATTGGGAGTTAGCCACTTGGCCACTGTCAATTTCAAAGAGGAACCATCGGCAAATTCCTCAAAATTTTGTACCGAACCCTTGCCAAATGTTTTTTGTCCTACTATCACGGCTTTTTGGTAATCTTGAAGAGCACCGGCAATTATCTCTGACGCTGAAGCACTACCCAAATTGACCAGCACTACCGTCTTTATATCCTTGAAAGGCGAATTATTGGTGGACCTGTATTCATTTTTCTTCGTACCAAAATCCTCAATTACAATTACTTTTTTATCCAGAAAGACGCCGGCTATATAAACTGCCGTTTCCAAAAATCCTCCAGGGTTGTTCCTAAGGTCCAAAATGATACCTTTAGGGTTTTTTACGACAATCTCCTGAACAATTTTATTAAACTCTTCATCGGTATCACTGTTAAAGTGTGAGATTCCCACCCAGGCGATATTACCGTCTTTCATCTGCCAGTTTACGCTCTTCACCTTGATAACCTCCCTGGTAATCTTTATTTCTTTTATCTCATTTTGGCCAGCAGGGAAGATGTTTAATGTTACTACCGTGCCTTTTTCGCCGCGGATCAAACTAATTGCTTGATCTAAACTCATTTCCGCGGTATCGCGCCCGTCAATTCTGATTATTTTGTCCCCGGCTTTAAGTCCTGCTGCTTCAGCTGGCGTATGCGATAATGATGCGATAATGGTGAGCTGATTATTTTTAATTCCAATCTCGGCGCCTATACCTTCAAAATTACCGCTCAATTCCTGATTAAAATCAACTGTTTGAGAAGGGTCAAAAAAAACAGAATAGGGATCGCCCAAGCTTTTTACCAATCCTTGTAAAGCTCCGTAATAGGCGGTTTTCTCGTCAATTGGACCGTTGATATATTTCTCACTTATTGACTGCCAAACCTTATTAAAAAGTGAGGTATCGACTTTGTCAGAAAAAGGTAAATTTATGTGATTACTTATTAAATCAGAAATTGGTGTTTGGCTAAAAGTCCGATAAGATTGCCAAACGCCCAAATAAATTCCTGATAAGAATGCCAACATGATAATGAGAACCAAAAAAATAATGGAAAATTTGCTTTTGGTTCGTTTTGTTTGGTTGACTGGTGTGAAATTATCGTTCATAAATTAAATTCTTTTTATCTTAGCTCCTAAATTGACAAGCCTTTTTTCTATCGTTTCATAGCCGCGGTCAACCAGTTCAATGCGATCTATTATACTTTCGCCATGAGCAATCAAGGCTGCTATAATCAGAGTGGCTCCTGCCCTGATATCAAATGAAGTAATTTCCTTGCCATATAACGGCGTTGGCCCATTGATGATAACGGTATGAGCGTCAATTATATTAGTATCAGCGCCCATCTTGGCCAGTTCTTTGACATATCCCAATCGACCTTCGTACATGGTTTCGAATATCCGACTCGTACCATTGGCCTGTGTCAACAAAACCGACATTGGCGCCTGTAAATCAGTGGGGAATCCTGGATAAGGACGTGTATCAAAGTTAATAGGTTTAAAAATAGTAGTCGGCTTAATCCGCAGAGTTTTATCATCCTCAACCTCAAAATTGACATTACTTTGGCGGAATTTATTCAAAACTAATTCCAGATGATCGGCTACGAAATTTTTTATTCGTACATCACCACGGCTAACCGCTGCGGCAATAGCAAAAGTACCCGCTTCTATTCGATCGGGAATAACCGTATGTTTTACCCCGTGTAATTTATCAACTCCCTCCACGGTTATGACTGAAGTTCCGGCGCCTTTAATCTTGGCGCCCATTTTTATGAGCATAGTCGCTAAATCTACAATCTCGGGTTCACAAGCACTAAGATGAATGGTTGTGGTGCCTTTGGCTAAAGTAGCCGCCATTAATACGTTCTCCGTGGCAGTCACACTCATTTCATCAAGAATAACTTTGCCCCCTTTCATTCTCCGACCATCTAAAATATAATAATCCTGCTCAGACTTCACTGCCACGCCAAGCTGGGTAAAAGCATTGAGATGAGTGTCTATGGGTCGGGAACCAATAAGACACCCGCCTGGTTGGGGTATTTTGGCCTGCCCAAATCTGCTCAACAAGGGACCAACTACCACCACCGAACCTCGCATGTGTTTAACTAATTGATAATCGGGAGAATAATCTGACACATCGCGGGCCAGAATGGCCATCACTCCATTTTTAAACTCAATTTTTGCTCCAAGCTTCTCTAGGATTCTTTGCATTGTTTGAATATCCTGAATGTCAGGAACATTGTGGAGTTCCACCGTATCTTTAGTAAGCAAAGCAGCGGCCATCATTTTCATGGCTGAGTTTTTGGCACCACCGACGCTTATTTCGCCTTTCAGGGAGTGACCTCCTTGAATAATAAATTTGGACATATTTTTTGCTTGAGTTCAATAATAGTATACCAAATCATTAAATACAAGCCAAGCCGAATCGACAAATTCGGTCAAAAATAATATAATAACAGCTAATATGACTTACCGGCAAAGATTATATTATTTCATAGTAATTATTATTTTGTTTTTTATTGTGGCCTCCTTGGTAATTTTTTACGCCGCTGGCTGGCGACTGGATTGGCAAACACGTCAGATCCAAAAAGTTGGTGGTTTACTAATAAAAACAGAACCACGTAATGCTTCAGTGAGTATCAATGGAAAATTATTAACAAAAAAAACGCCATTAACTGTTAATAATCTAAAGCCTGATAAATATGAAATTACAGTTTCTCTTGAGGGTTATTATAACTGGTCCAGAAAAGTCGTGATTGAAGCCGGACAGAGTTGGCGCTTTGACGCAATTAACCTAATAAAAGACGAGACACCCCTGGAAAATTCCTCCTGGGGGGACATTATTTCAGCATCTTTCTCGCCCTCTGGCAGGAAAATTGCTGCTATTCAAAATCAATATTGTTTTATAATAAATACGGCGACCGGGGTAATCTTACATGACTTTAAATATAATGGCCGCGGCCCTTCACTTGAGTGGTCTTCGGATGAAAATTATCTGGCTGTAAAAAACGATGATGGCGACGGGCTAGTTATTGAAGTCAATCAGCCGGAAAAAATAATTGACCTCACCAAAAAATACAATCTGGTCATCACAAGCCTCAAATGGAGTTTGTCTGAAAACTCAGTGTTGTACGCTAATACCACGGAGGGTTTATTTCGTATCAATATTTTACAAAACACAAAAACTTTAATTTCTGACAAAAAAAATGTTTGGCCAGTTCAGGACAACCTCTTTGTTTACACGGAAAATAATCAACTCAACTTTTTCAAATCAGACCTTAAAATTATAAATCAAATAAATTTACCGTCACAAAGCAATATGCAATTTTACAATTGCTCCGATAATTACCTGTGTATTTTAAATACCACACAAAAGAAAATGTTTATATATAATATCAATAAAAACGATTACCACGAATTTTCCGAGGAGGTGACGGGACTCGCCTTTACAGGAAATAATGAAACAGTCGTCACCTTCAATGAACATGAAATTTGGATTTTAAATCTGGCCAACGGAGAAAAAGAACTAGTTACCAGGACATCCGATATTATCAATTCGGCGGCCTGGCTAAAAGCCCAAAACTACATAATTTATGGCCAGAACAATTCTGGATTAACCATTCTGGAGAATGCCCAAGAAAGCCCAAATATTTATAAATTATCAATTAACCACCTAAACCACTTGGCGGTCGATAATGATGGTGATTACGCCATGATAATCACTGATGGGCGATTAAAGATTTTTTCTTTCTAAAAATCCCGCAACCTCGGAATTTTAAAACTACCTTACGCTCAAGAAAAATTTTTTTTATTTTTACTGACAAAATTTCCTGCCGCCAGAAGAGAATCAAACGTCCCGGCGTCGAACCACTCACCGTTAATTGTTCTAACATCCAATTCGCCCAAACTTAAGTATTTATTGTGCAGATCGACTATCTCTAACTCGCCACGAGCCGAGGGCTTAACTTCCTTGGCGAATTGGCAAACTCGCTTGTCGTAAATATATAAACCTACGACTGCAAAATCACTAATCCATTCCTGAGGTTTTTCTTTTATTTCCACAGCTTTATTGTTGGCGTCAAATTTTACTACACCATACCTTTGCGGATCTGGAACTTTTTTGGCAAATACTCTCGCGCCACTCTTAAAAGATTTTATATCTTCGGAAACATCGCAACCAAAAATATTATCTCCTAAAATCATAGTTACATTGTCGTTATCCATAAAGTCTTCACCAATGATAAAAGCATCGGCTAACCCCCTGGGTTTTTCTTGAATCTCATAAGTAAACTTTGCCCCGAATTCCTTACCAGAACCTAATAAATGCAAAAAATGGCCTGCGTACTCAGGCGCAATAATGATTAAAATTTCTTTTATTCCGGCACTGAGTAGAGTGTTGAGCGGATAAAAAATCATGGGCTTGTCATAAACCGGCAGCAGTTGTTTGCTGGTAACTAGGGTCAAAGGTCTCAATCTGGTTGCTAATCCTCCGGCTAAAATTATTCCCTTCATAGTTGTGTATGTTTAATTATTCATTATCAATATTTTTTATTTTTTTTATGGAGTTTAAGCGCTTTTGTGCTAGGAATGCTTTTTTGTACCTTAATAACCGGTTTGATTTTTTGTGCGAAATAATCGTTTATTCTTTCAACTTGCTTGGGAAATGTGTTTTTTGGCAACCTTTGGTAGTGAAAATATCCAAAATTGTCTGCCTCGCTATTTTCTGTTAGATGGCCGGAAATAACTCTGACCGTAAATAAAAGGACAATCACTCTTGTTATAAAGTTATGATATACTCCAACTAATTTTTTTGGTTCAACTTTCAGTCCCGTCTCTTCTTTAATCTCTCGTTTCAGTGCCTGCAAAATATCTTCATTCGGCTCCAGGCCACCTGAGGGCAAGTCCCACATGTCATAGTCGGTTCGATGGAGTAAAAGTACCTTCTTTCCTTTTAAGACTAACGCGCCAACGGCTATGCCAAATTGATTATACATTAATTGTTTATTATAAATTCTTTCAGCGCTTCCTGCCAGCTCCTCATCGCGGCCAACTTGGTATTAAGCAAAACAGAAAACTTAGGACGCACGGCAGGTCTGGGGAAAAAGTCTGCCGGTACTGGATTTAGTTTAACACTAATATTTTTTAGAGTAAATATCTCTTTGGCAAAATCATACCAAGTACAGGCGCCGCTATTAGTAACATGATAAAGTCCGTAGGGTTTTTTTTGCTCAATTATTTCTCTAGTCCGTTGGGCCAAATCAGGAGCAAAAGTCGGACAGTCGAGTTCCTCATTAACAACATTAAGCATTTTTTTGGTTTTAGCCAGATCAAGCATCAACTGCACAAAACTTTTTTTTGCCGTCACACTGGCAGCCGGTTTCCCAAATAATCTCGAAAGTCTGATTATATAAAATTTATTTGTGTATTTTTGCACCTCCTGTTCACCTAGGTATTTTGACCGAGCATAAGCAGATTGAGGCTCGGGAAAATCTTCTTCCTGATATCCTTCTTTCTTATCACCTTTAAAAACGTAATCGGTACTGTAATGCACCAGAATGCCCCCAGAATCAGATAACGACTTAGCTAGGTATCCTGGACCAAATCCGTTAATTTGATTAGCCAAAAACTCTTTTTCCTCGGCACCGTCCACGTCATTATAGGCCGCGGCATTAATAATTACATCGGGTTTCTCCCGCTTTATCTTATTGCGCACCGAATTCTTATCAGTTATGTCAATCTCGTGCCGGTCCCATAATAAAGTTTGATAATTAACAAAAGTCCGGGCCAGTTCTTGGCCTAGCATTCCTTTGGCGCCGATAATGATTACTTTCATTGAAAAGTTAATTAATTATTATCTTAATTCGTATTGTTTTCTATAGTATTCCTTGTATAGTTTACCGGATTTAATCTGTTTCCACCACTGTTCGTTCTCCTTATACCAATTAATCATTTTTACCAAATAAGTATCTAAGTCGTGCTGCGGCCTGTAGCCGAGTTCCCGCTCCGCTTTTGACCAATCAATGGCGTATCGTAAATCATGGCCAGGCCGGTCTTTAACAAATTCAATATAATTTTCGTCTTTGCCCATGATAACCAGGACCTTTTTTATAAGCTGAAGATTATTAATGTCCTGAGTCAATCCGCCAATACAGTAGGTTTCTCCCGGCTTCCCTTTTTTGAGTATGAGGTCAATCCCAAAACAGTGATCTTCAACATACAGCCAGTCGCGGACATTTTTCCCCTCACCATAAATTGGCACTTTTTTTCCTTCTAGAAGGTTTGTAATCGCCAATGACAATAGCTTTTCCGGATAAAGATAGGGACCATAATTATTTTCTGTGTTTGAAATAGTAGTCGGCAGTCCAAAACTAATGTTATAGGCCCTCACTAAATGATCTGCCGAGGCTTTTGAAGCAGCGTAAGGGCTACGCGGCGCATAACGCGTTAGTTCATTAAACTTATTTTTTTCTCCCAATTGAAGCGTTCCGAAAACTTCATCGGTGGAAACGTGATGAAAGCGTTTTTGGCTCATTTTGCCTTGCCAGGCTTTAACAGCCGCCTCCAACATAATATGCGTTCCGTATACATTAGAAATCACAAACTCAAAGGCCGTGGGATGTCCTCCTTTTTCTAACAATGAACGATCAACGTGCGATTCGGCAGCAAAATGGACAACAGCATCAGATTCACTTATAAAATCTACTAGCTGAAGAAATTTTTTTCTATCAAACCTTCCTTCTAATTCGACTTTTTTCAACGGATCATTTTCGATTTTCGATTCCTTTGTATCAATTGGGCAGGTTATATCGAATTTGACAAATTTTAAATTTGGATTTTCTTCAAGATCCCTCAGATTGGCGGGCTTTTCTTTCCCTGGTTCGCCATACGGGTTTCCGGCATAAGTTAATTTATCCAGATTTAAAATTGAATCATTTGGATATTTCTTCAACCAATAACGTATAAAATTTGAGCCGATAAACCCAGCGCCTCCTGTAACTAATAATTTCATAAGCTAAATTATTAAATATTAATTATTTTTTTCATCTGGGATATTGTCCTCACCCGTCAACAAGGTCAATGAAATGAGAATTACTACCACAGCCGCAATCGGGGAAATTACTAAAGCTAGCTTACTAATCTCTCTAAGTTTTACGTAAACCAATGATCCAATCAACAGTCCAAAAAAGACAAAAAGGAAAACATCCCAGATTTTCAAACTGACTCTGACCACTGTTTGTTCACCATTTCTAAACAAAATAGAAAGAATGGCAGTGATAAATGATGTCCATAATAAAATATTCAAATTAAAATAATTCGTAACCAAACCATCTTTCAAGTTCTCCAGAAGATAAAAAAACATGTAACTCAAAAAAGAGGCTTTAAAAATCTCCGTAATAATCTCGCGCATAACCCTGAAAATTTCAGGGAGTTTATGAATAGAATTAGCCGTATCTTTATCCATTTATTTTTTGAGATATGACTTAATTTTATTAATAATAAATGAGAGATCTGTGGGTGGTCTCGTAAACTCAACAGTAATTGACTTGACTTTTAGAGTACGGTGATTTTCGGGTAGCCCGGGCAAATTAATAATGAAATGTGCGATTAGATCTTGGCCTCTGTCAAAATACATATGATTACTGTCAAATGTCGTAGTGGCTACTAACCAGTCGCCATCTGACTTAGCTTGCGGGTAATTAGCGATAATAAAATCAAAATCATCAACGTTTTTTTTGCTGACCACGGCCAGGTCTGGATTATTAGGGTTAAATAATTGACTTTCGTCAAATGAAAAAAAGTCATTGCCCTGAATATTCACGTCATTAAGAGGAATGTTAAGGGTAGAAATATCTTTCAGACCAGAAAGAGAAACAGGCGTTTTAATTTTTTTTAAAGTCAAATTTTGATTATTAACTTTAATGGTTTGAAGATTAGCTTGATGGGTAGTCTGGGCGCTGATTGAAGTGCTGTTGGTATATAAAACTGTGGACTTAACGTCCTTGCCAGCCAAAACATCTCGATAGACCAAGTTATCGGCTAAATAAACTCGCCCTTTAAAGGATAAATAGCGCAAATTTGTAGTAATATTTTTAATAAATATGTCATCGCTGACGTCAATGAGAATACTATAAACACCTTCGAGATTTGGCTCAGCTTTCAGTTGAAGTGTTCTTTCCGGCTCAACTACGCCGCTCGCATCAGTTTGCCCATCGTCCTCCAGTCTTATTTCCTGAATTTTTTTACTATCTGAATTATACAAAGACACAATTACTGGGTCGGGTCCTTCATTATCATTGATATCCTGAACCGTTATTTGAAAAGTTAAAATTTCTTGGGGACCTAAATAAGTATATATTTCATGCTTGCCGCGTAAGGTTTTGCTGATATTGGTAGGCGTATTAGCCGGTGAATAATTTGCGATTTTAAAAAAGGGTAGTAAATTGTAGTTGTAAGAAACAATAGAATTTTTATTCAAGGAATTTAAAGAGCCAAGAAAATCAGCTATTGAAGAGAACTTGGGATTGCTCATACTTTCAGCATCCGGCAAATTTTTATACAAATTGTTTATCTTCTCTTCATATTCGAAATTGATGGATTTTTCCTTATTAACTAATTCAGCCTGTTTGGATTTGTTAAAGATGGTCGACAAGTTCATGGCGCATCTCTCGTCGTTAATTTTTTGAAGTTCGCGATCCTTCCATTTTGAAAGTTCTTTCTTTTTTTGTTCCAAATTAGTGACCGCCGCTTGGTGTTTTTGATAAAAATCCGTATTTTTTTGCCACAATATAATATTACCCTCTTCGATTTTTTGCCAATAAATAGCTAGACTATTTAAAAGGTCATTAGAAAGAACCAGATCTTGATTGTAATAAACCTTATTCGCTTGCTGTAAACCCGCCTGAATAACTGGCTGATTATCAGGATTCTGGTATTTCAAAGTAACTTTGGCACTTTGAAATGTCCGTGGTACGACTACGTCAAAATAAAGTGGGTTTTGTAAAATTAGTTGAAAATAATCTGTATTGCCTTTTTGATTTTTCGTTCCGATAAGTCTATCCAATTCCTTAGAGGCAAAATTTCTTACCAGTGGAGAAGGATCAGTTACGTCGTAAACAACCTTCATTTTTCCCAAAGGCAAAAGATATTGATTAGCCAGCCATAAAAGCAAAAAAACCGGCAATAACCAAATTATCGCTTTAATCGTTTTTAAGACAATTTTTTCATTATTTTCAGCGCTCATCTGTTTTTTTTAACCTTAATAATATACAACACTATCGGTTAAAAATCAATTAAATAAAACTTGATACAAAACTGAATTATTCAAAGAAAATTTGGCAATCAATTTTAATTTAAAAACATCATTAGATAGACTATTTTTTAGCTTAGTACTATTTTGGTCGGCTGGATCGTAATAATAAAAAACCGAGAATCGATTTAAAACGAACTGCAGACTTCGTTTGAATTCTATTTCGTCATCCGGTGTCTTAACTATCACTCGCCTTTCTGGGAAAAATAATTTGTCGGCCAAACCAGAGATTATAATTCCGTCTGATGGCGTTTGTTTAAAAACGGCCGATGCCAAACTCTGACCATCGGCCACGTATTTCCTTATTTGAAGCAAACCATAATTGGGTTCAAATAAAACCCACCAAACATTTTGCGAAATAATCAAAACCAAAACAAGAGGGACAATCAATTTAGTTAAGATAGCATTCTTGGTTAATTGGCGAAGTTTGAATAAAGCCAAAACGCACAAAGGCAAGCCGAAAATATAAATGGGAAGCCAATAACGTAAATACGACGAGCCCATAACTGCTTGTCTCGAATTATAAAATTCGCTAAATCGGTAAGCACCATAGTAAATAATCAACCACAATGAAACAAAGACATATAATCCCACATAAATCGCTTGCGGGGTAGTTAACTTTTTTAGTTCAAGTCCGCTAATTGGTAAATATTTATTAAAAAAACGAAGTATACTATTTTTGACAATACCAGTAATGGCGACCAACAGTAAGATAAAAAACCAAGGGAAAACACCAAATATGTACTGATAAACATAGTGACTACTTCTGCTAACATCAAGGCCAAAAGGAAAAAATAATCGTGGTATTTGGCTCAATGGATGGCTGGTCATCAATGAATCTGCTGACGAATTGAATTCGGACCTTGAATAGCCAAAAGTCAAATAAGATCCAAACAGCTGATGGTTATAATACAAAATCGGAATAAAAACAAGTAAGACGGGAATCAAAATTAAAATTATTTTTTTCAAGTTAAGACACGAACGATAGGCAAAAAAAATGACGGCCACGACCACGCTCACCCAGGTTATTTCGGAAGTTCTGACAGCAATTGCCAAACTAGCAAAAATTCCCGAGACAAAATAAAACCACCAATTCTGTTTTAACGGCCAATCGCGGCTTAATGCTTTTAAAAGAAAATAAAGTCCGATTATTAATAAATCAATAAAAAGTACATTATGAAATAATCCGCGCGAAGTGTAATACCAAAACGGCGGCAAAAAAAACATTAGTAGTGAAGCCGTAAATGAAACCTTCTGAGAAAAAAACTCCTTAACAAATAGATAAAAAAAGATCACTGCTATCACTGAAAAAAACGGCGTAAGATACGGCACAACATCCACGCTGGCAATTTTTGCGATTGTCCCGTAAAAAAGCATAAGGCCAGTGAAACTGGCCGGCACAATATAATCACCTGAAATTTCTGTGTTTCTGGGCTGAATGATATTACCAATAATAGGGTTGAGCGGCTCAAAAATTCTAAGATCGGTCTTTTGAGCGAATAGTTCAGTAAAAAAATAATTGGCAGTTTCATCCGGAGATGTAAATTTTTCAGCACCCTTGATGTTAAACCACGAATAGACCACAAAAAATACAAAGCCTGTCAACGTCAAAAAAGCGAGATATTTGTATTTTTTGATTAATTCCATTTTCTTGCTAATTCAAGTCCAATGAATTACCTGACTATTATTATACCACCGTAGTTTAATGTTTTCAAAATGGTCAATATCTGTTATAATAATGTTCGTACCAAAACAATTTTTTTTATGAAAACGATTTTAGTGACGGGTGGAGCTGGTTTTATTGGCTCTCATACTATCAAGGCACTACTTGACCGTGGCGATAATGTAATTTGTATTGATGATTTTAATGACTACTATAATCCCCAACTAAAGGAGGATAGAATCAAGGTCTTTTTAAAAGGGCGCAAATTTCCACTATATCGAGTTGATATCGCCGACTTTATGGCACTCAAAAAAATTTTCCAGCAGCGAAAAATCGACGCGATCTGCCATCTGGCCGCCAGAGCCGGAGTCAGGGCTTCGATTGAAAATCCTTTTATATACCAAAAAACCAATATCGAGGGTGCTTTAAACCTCCTGGAGTTAGCCAAAGATTTTAAAATAAAAAATTTTGTTTTTGCCTCAAGCTCTTCTGTCTATGGCGGCACTAAAAAAGTACCTTTTTCAGAAAATGACCCAGTTGACCATCCCATTTCCATGTACGCAACCACTAAAAAAACCAACGAGCTAATGGCCCATACATATCATCATTTATATGGGTTGCCTTGTACTGGTTTGCGGTTTTTTACGGTTTACGGACCTTGGGGTCGTCCGGATATGGCGCTTTTTAAATTTACCAAAAATATTTTGGACGGCAAACCGATTGATGTCTATAACCATGGTGATCATTACCGCGACTTTACCTATATAGATGATATTGTTCAGGGCATATTGGCTTCCCTTGATCGAGCATATCCCTACGAAATAATTAATCTGGGAAATTCAAAAACAGAAAGCCTGATTGATTTTATAAATATAATCGAAAAGCATCTAGGCAAAAAGGCAAAGAAAAACATGCTTCCCATGCAACCAGGTGACGTTCACAAAACCTTTGCCGATATTACCAAAGCCAAAAAACTTCTTGATTTTCAGCCTACCACCGACATACACCAGGGTATAAAACAATTTATCAACTGGTATAAAAAATATTATGGAATCAAAAGTTAAATATTCAGTGGTTGTTCCCGCCTATAACGAGGAAAACGCCGTTGGTCCGCTGCACCGAGAAATAAAGGAAGTTATGGAACAGCTTCATGAATCGTACGAAATTATATTTGTTGACGACGGCTCATCAGATAAAACCTACGATCGCTTATCGAATCTGAATCCTATAAAAGTAATCAAATTCAGAAAAAACTTCGGGCAGACTGCAGCTATAGATGCCGGTATAAAAAACTCGTGTGGTGAAATTATCATTTTGCTTGATGCGGACGGACAAAATCCACCTTCGGAAATTCCGAAACTCCTTAATAAAATGAAAGATGGCTATGACGTTGTTTCCGGTTGGCGGTACAAAAGAAAAGACTCTCTGGCAAAAAAACTAATTTCCCGTGGAGCGAATTTTTTAAGAAAATTTATTATCAATGATCAAATACACGATTCTGGGTGCACTCTTAAGGCTTATAAAAAAGAATGCTTTTGTGGTCTAGATCTTCAGGGAGAAATGCACCGCTTTATTCCCGCTATTCTCCGCTGGCACGGTTTTAAAATATCAGAAGTTCAAGTTGAGCACCGACCACGTACCACCGGAAAAACAAAGTATAACTGGAAAAGAATTCTAAAAGGTTTTATTGACATGCTGTGTGTCTGGTTTTGGAGAAAATACTCTAGCCGGCCCTTGCACTTATTCGGGAGCTTGGGCATTATTATTGGCGGCTTTGGTACGCTGCTTGGTCTCTATTTGTTTGTTGGCCGTTTAATCGGCGCCTTTTCCCTGCAAAACAAAATTTGGCCATTGGTTTCAATTTTCATGTTATTAACAGGTTTACAGCTATTTGTTTCCGGCTTGCTGGCTGATATTGCCGTCAAGTCGTATTATCAAGAAGGCAAAAAGAACGTATATTACATAGAAAAAATAATTTCAAGAAATGATAAGAATACTAATGCTAAACTATGAGTTTCCCCCCTTAGGTGGTGGAGCCGGGAATGCTACTTTTTATCTGTTAAAAGAGTTTGCCAAAAATAAAGATATCGTAATTGATCTAGTTACCTCTTCAACAGGATCCTTTAAAAAAGAAAATTTCTCTAAAAACATCACTATTTATAAACTCAATATTGGTAAAAATAATCAGCTACTCCGTCAAAGTTTTAAAGACTTGCTAGTTTATTCATGGAAGGCATATAAATATTCAAAAAAACTAATTTCTCAAAAAAAATATAATTTAATTCACGCTTTTTTTGGAATACCCTGCGGCTATATCGCTTATAAATTAAAAATTCCATATATTGTTTCGCTCCGCGGTTCAGATGTCCCTGGACACAATCCTAAATTCAATATAATATATTTTTTATTAGGTTCATTGATAAAAAAAGTATGGAAAAATGCAACCTTCTTGATTGCCAACAGTCAAGACCTGAGGAGAACTGCTTTAGCATTTTATCATCAAGATTATATTAGCGTCATACCAAACGGAATAGACAGTAAAAAATTCTTTCCAAACAATAAAAAATCTTTTGAAAAAACCACCAAATTCTTATATGCAGGTCGTTTAAATAAAATCAAAGGAATTGATGTTTTATTGGAGGCTTTCGACCAATACTCGCAAAAAAATAAATGGTGCACTCTTACAATCATAGGAGACGGCCCGCTAAACCAAAGTTTGCAAAATAAATACAAACTGAACTTTCAAATTATATTCCTTGGTAGAAAAAACCCCGAGGAAATGCCAAATATTTATCGCAACCACGATATATTTATTTTGCCCTCTTTAAATGAAGGTATGAGCAATACGATTCTCGAAGCTATGGCCAGTGGACTTCCAATTATAACAACGGACACAGGCGGAAATAAGCAGTTAATAAAAAACAACGGTCTTATAATTCCTAAAAACGACATAACAGCATTAAAACAAGCCTTTGAAAAATTTTACGACAACCACCAGCTAATAAATTCAATGGGTCAACAATCAAGACAATTAGCTATTTATTATGATTGGTCGAATACCGCTAAAGATTACCTGAAAAAATACTTAGTCGTAAAGAAAATTAAAGATGAAAATCAATAGAAGTAATTTTGAAAGTAATATCCTTTTCTTAAAAAAATCTGGAATTTTGAATACTAATCAAAAAATACGGAGATCGGGTCAGGGACAGGGGTAATGGTAAATTACCTGTCCTCAAAAGGTTTTGATATTACCGGAACTGAAACAAACCAGGAGTACATAAATTATTCACGTCAGCATTTTGGCATAAAACTTCATAACACTTCCGGTCAGGACCTTAAATTCAATGATGGTAAATTTGACGCAGTACTTAGCTTCGATGTTTTTGAACATATCCCCGACACAAATCGTCGCCTAAATGAAATAAACAGAGTTTTAAAAAAATGGTTACTATTTATTTGGAACACCGAATAAAATAACCAATATACCTTTTGAAATCTGGAAAGAGAAAAGTTTCACAAAATGGAAAAAATATCACAGTTCACTGCATACTTACCGACAATTAAAAAAAAGACTTATTGAAAATGGTTTCACTCCAAACTTTATAGACGTCCCCATAATGAACAAATTTTTTAAAGATAAAGTTTATAAATATTTCGGATCCTTTGGATTAAAATTAATTTCATTATTTAATATAGATATCCTTCCAGTTTTTTTAAAAACAAATTTTTACGTCGTGGCGTCTAAATCAAATAATAAATAAAACTATGATTTGGGATCAAATTAAAAAAAGAACATTTATTATAGCCGAAATCGGCAAAAATCACTTAAATAACCTGCATCTTGCTAAATTACTAATTGACAAAGCAGTAGAAGCTGGCTGTGATGCGGTTAAATTTCAGACTCACATTGTCGACGATGAACAGCTGCCGGGTAATATTAATTCTCCTCATTTTTCCGAGCCACGATACAAATGGTTGAAAGAAAACACCTTACCAATAGATTTTTTCAAGGAATTAAAGAATTACTGTGCCGCAAAAAAAATAATTTTTTTCTCGACACCCATGAGCCTGGCCGCGGCCCAAATGCTGGAAAGTCTAGACGTTCCAATTTACAAAATTGGTTCAGCTGATATAACTGATTATTTAATGCTAAAATTCGTTGCCCAAACAAAAAAACCCGTAATTATGTCATCGGGAATGAGTAATTTGGATGAAGTTGAATCGGCAATAAAATTTCTAAAAAAATATACCGATCAAATTGCTTTAATGCATTGTGTCTCAATATATCCCTGTTCTACTGACAAATTAAACATAAAATCCATTTCTTTCTGGAAAAAAAGATATGACTTTCCTATTGGCTTTTCTGATCACTCGTTAGAAATATATCCTGCCATTGCGGCCGTAGCTTTAGGAGCGCAAATTATTGAAAAACATTTCACACTTGATAGAAATCTATTCGGTCCTGATCATAAGTGCTCACTTCTACCTTCGGAAATGAAAAAATTAGTTGAAGGTATTAGAATGGTTGAAAAAAGCCTGGGTAAAGAAGAAAAAATATTACAAAATAAAGAAAAGGAATTTAGACCAATTTTCCGTAAAGGCCTAGTGGTTAAAAGGAAAATTAAAAAAAATTCAATCATTAAAGAAAGTGATTTGGCCGCCAAAAGGCCGCTATCACCTTCAGGCATTGAAGTTAGTCAGTTTGAAAAAGTCATAGGCAAAAAACTAAAAATTTCTTTAAAACCCAATACGCCCCTACAATATAAATTTTTAGAATAAAAGCATGAAAAAAAAACGAAAAATATGTGTTGTCATTATTAACCGCGCCAATTATGCGCGTATAAAAAGTGCTTTACGCGCTATCAAAAACCATTCAAATCTTAAGTTACAATTGGTCGTTGGATCATCTGCATTACTTGATAGGTTTGGAGATGTATCCAAAATTATTGAGAAAGACGGATTCAAAATTGACGCAAAAACATATTTAATCGTAGAAGGTGAAAATCCCATAACCATGGCAAAATCGGTAGGACTTGGCATAATTGAATTATCCAGTATTTTTCAGAATCTAAGGCCAGATTTCATTTTAACAATAGCGGATCGTTTTGAAACAATGGCAACGGCTATCTGCGCATCTTACATGAATATCCCACTAGCTCATACTCAAGGTGGCGAGATTACAGGATCATTAGATGAAAGTGTCAGACATGCGATAACCAAATTAGCTCACATTCACTTCACAACAAATCAATTAACGGCGCAAAGAATTATAAGAATGGGTGAGGATCCAAGTAGAGTATTTATAACTGGTTGCCCTTCCATGGATTTAATAAACGAACTGGATCTTAACATAAAAAAAGATTTTATTAAAAAGTATGGTGGCGTAGGCGGCGTCTTCAATTTTAACAAACCATATTTAGTAGTTATGCAGCATCCAGTGACAACAGAATATGAACAAGGCTTAAACCAAATCAACGAAACCCTAAAAGCAATTTCCATACTTAAGATACCGACTGTTTGGTTTTGGCCGAATATCGACGCTGGTTCGGATAATATTTCAGAAGGGTTAAGACGTTTTAGAGAAAACCAAGACTCAAGTTTTATCCATTTCTTCAAAAATATTTCACCCGAAGACTATATAAGGTTAATCTATAATTCCAAATGCGTTGTCGGAAATTCCAGTAGTGGTATTCGGGAATGCTCTTTTTTAGGGATTCCATCTGTCAATATAGGAACTAGGCAGCAAGGTCGCCAAAAAGGTGAGAATGTAATAGACTGTGATTATAAAGCCAGCGAGATTATTGCTTCAATAAAAAAACAAATACAGCATGGCCCTTATCCAAGATCAAATATTTACGGTGATGGCAAAGCCGGAATAAAAATTGCTGATCTATTGTCAAAGATTTCAGTAAAAATCCAAAAAAGAATTACTTATTAATAATAAAGCATGCTGATATGAAAATATTAGTAACAGAACCAGAATCATACGGAGAAAAAAGCATCAAAATACTAAGTACTATCGGGCAACTGACAGTAAAAAAAATAAATAACAAGCAATTAGAAAAAATAATAGAACCATATTCAATATTAGTAATCGGCCATGAGCTCAATATAAATAGCAAAATAATAAAAAGGGCCAAACATTTAAAAATAATTGCCACTTCGACTACTGGCATCGATCACATAGATTTAAATTACGCAAAAAAGAAAGGCATTCAAGTAATCAGTTTAAAAGGTCAAACTAAATTTTTGAATCACGTCTATGCAACTGCAGAACACACCATGGCTTTATTACTTGCCTTAATACGTAAAATACCCTGGGCCTTTGATGAAATCAGAAAAAATAAATGGCAAAGAAAAAAATACTTTGGCTCAGAATTACATGGAAAAATACTAGGTATTATTGGTCTAGGCAGATTGGGAAAAAAAATTGCGCATTATGGACTTGCTTTTGGAATGAAGGTTGTGGCTTTTGACCCTTATGTCGATAAGAAAAACATGTCCATTTTAAAAGTTGACAAACTGAGCAAATCCTCATTGCTTAAAAATTCAGATATAATTGTTGTTTTACCATCGCTAAATCCCTTAACTATAAATTTAATCGACCAAAAAGAATTCAAATTGATGAAAAAAAATTGTATTTTAATAAATACCTCTCGCGGTAAAATTGTCAACGAAAACGCTCTTCTTGACGCACTGAGAAACAAAAAAATATCCGCTGCAGCAATTGATGTCTTAAATACTGAAACCCGACAGAATAATCCATTATTGAATAACCGCCTAGTAAACTATGCCAGAAAAAACAAAAATTTATTGATTACTCCCCACATAGCTGGAGCAACCGCAGAATCTTTGTCAAAAACATCAGTTTTTATCGCCAATAAAATTAAAAATTTCGTAAAAAAAAAATGAAGCAAAATAATATACTCGCTGTTATTCCGGCCCGGGCCGGTTCCAAAGGCGTCCCGAATAAAAATATCCGGAAAATCGCAGGCAAGCCGCTTATTTACTACACAATTAAAGAAGGATTAAAGAGTAAGTTAATTACTCACCTGGTAGTTACTTCTGATAGTCAAAAAATAATTAAAATATCGGAATTTTTTGGCGCAAAAACAATATTACGCCCTAAAAATCTAGCCCTAGACAATACCCAAATGGTTCCTGTTTTAAAACACGCTATTAATATGATGGAAAAGAAAAATAAAATTCAGTATGATTATATTATTTTATTACAGCCAACTTCACCTTTGCGAACCGTTAAAGACATCGATAATTCCCTAAAAATATTAATAAACAAAAAACCTGATTCTGTGATCAGTCTATGCCGACTTTATGATCACCATCCGGCGCGGATAAAAAAAATCATTAATAATAAAATAATGGATTTTTGCCTCAAAGAGAAGGATATCGGCCGGCAAAAATTATTCCCACCGGCTTATATCCGCAATGGCGCCATTTATGCCATGAAAAGAGATTTAATAATGAAAAAAAATACTATCAAAGGCGGAATAAGCAGGCCCTATATAATGTCCGAGAAAAATTCTGTAAACATTGATAACGAATTAGATTTTAAATTAGCAGAATTAATAATAAGCCAAAAATTATAAATATATCACAAACACCTTGCCAAATTGCAAGAACATTGTGGTTAATTTACCTTAATAAAAATAAAATCTAATTTTAATGTATAAAAAGTTTGCCAAAGACGTTGTAATAATAGCTTTTTGTAAGGCCTTCGTAGCTGTTGAGCCATTTTTGTTGATTCCAATTCTAACCAAAAAATGGGAAATCTGGCAATATGGAATTTGGGTTCAACTAATAGCCGCATTGTATATATTTACATTATTTGCTTCGGGCACAATCGGTATGGGTCCACTTAGATTTCTGCCTATTGAAAAAGATCGAGTAAAAATTAGGGATGGGGTTGTCTCAACAACTTTTTTTGTCATTGGATCTAGTATTATTATTAGTGTTGTATTAATTATAATCTCTTTAATTTTTTCAAATAATGAAATTCTTTATTATTTTAAATGGGTAGCCTTAATATTCCCGGCTTGGGTATTGAATCGATTTTTACCAATATTTTATCGGGCGTTTGAGGAAAATAAAAAATTTGCTATATTGACTATTTCTCAAATTATGGGGGAAATAATTTTTATATTTATCGGAGTTTGGATATTAC
>Ga0136652_1000079_pt1 | contig 54076 bp, 43 predicted proteins | sample ConPoolayeEmetaG_FD_94864 | JGI IMG/M metagenome (GOLD analysis project Ga0136652, IMG submission 94864) | Hot spring microbial mat communities from California, USA to study Microbial Dark Matter (Phase II) - Cone Pool mat layer E metaG... ...
CTAAATGTCGAAGAACCTTGAACAAATAATATTGAAATATGCTCTGGCTAATGCTGTTAAGTTTGGTGGTAAGGCTAACCAAAAGGCAGTTATGGGAAAGATAATTGCGGAAAACCCTGACCTTAAGAGTCAGATTAAAGAGGTTGGTAAGTTAGCCTCACAAATAATTGAAGACGTTAATAAGTATACTTTAGACCAACAGAAGAAGAAATTGCTGGAAATAGCTCCCGAACTTCTAGAGGAAGAAAAAAGGGTGGAGGAGGTAAAGGAGCTTCCTCCCCTCCCAAACGTTGAGCGTTACAAACAGGTTGTCATGAGGTTGGCTCCCTATCCCTCAGGGCCACTCCACATTGGTAACACCCGAATGGTCATTTTAAACGACGAATATGTTAAAAGATATGGAGGCAAGTTGATTCTGGTTTTTGATGACACTATTGGCAGCGAAGAGAAAAGAATCGAGCCGGAAGCCTACGAGCTTATAAGGGAAGGGCTTGAATGGCTGGGAGTCAAATGGCACCAGGAACTTTACAAATCCGACCGTATACCTGAATTTTACAAGTACTGTGAACAACTAATTTTGAAGAATGAAGCATATGTTTGCCTCTGTGAAGCACAGGAGTGGAGAGACAAGTACAAGGTAACTGGAAAGGCGTGTCCCCACCGCAATCAAGCGTTGGAAGTGAATTTGGACTATTGGAAAAAGATGCTGGAGGGGGATTACAGTGAGGGAGAAGCAGTGGTCAGACTCAAAACGGGAATGGACTATCCGGACCCAGCTGTTAGGGATCATATTATAATGAGGATTTCTGAGAGGGAGCATCCTCGGGTTGGTTTAAAGTACCGTGTTTGGCCCCTTCTAGAATTCTCCTGGGCTGTTGATGATCATCTATTAGGGATAACCCATATTTTGCGCGGTAAGGACTTAATAAAGGAGGATATAATTGAGCAGTATGTCTGGAGGAAGATGGGTTGGCCCACTGTTGAGTTTGTCCACTATGGGATAATAACCTTTAAGGGCTTAAAACTCAGCAAATCTAAAGCTAGGAAACTAATAGAGAATGGAGTTTACTTGGGATGGTCTGATCCCAGAACGTGGAGTTTACAGTCACTAAGAAGGCGGGGAATAAGGCCAGAAGCGATAAGGAGGGCTATGATTGATTTGGGTTTGAGTATGATAGACATTGAGTACAGTCCCGAGATTCTTTATGCTGTTAACAGAAAAATGGTGGATTCCTCTGCCAATCGCTACTTTTTCGTAGAGTCACCCACAGAGCTTACTGTCAAAAAGGTTCCCGACGGTGAACTTGAGGCTAAACCTCTTCTGCACCCCGATTTTCCCGAGAAAGGAACGCGAAAAATACCAGTAAGCGCCAAAAATGGTGTGATTAAGGTTCTAGTTTCGGAACAGGACAGAGCCCTAATGAAGGTTAATAGTATAATTCGCCTAAAAGACCTCATTAACGTAGTTATAAAAAAACTTGATCCTCTGGAATGCGAATTTCACAGTTATACAATCGAGGAAGCCCGTGAAGTAAATGCAAGAATAATACACTGGGTTCCGGTGGAGAAAAACATTCCAATAGCCGTCGTAAAACCTGATGGATCAATTGTTAAGGGTTTTGGAGAACCAATGTGTCAACAGTTGAAGGAGGACCAACTAGTCCAATTTGAGAGATACGGCTTCTGCAGGATAGATCGGGCAACTCCCCAAATAGTAGCCTTCTTTGCACATAACTAGGGCTTTTTATAACACTCTGCAAAAATAAAAGAAGACAAGTTAAAAGGCCAAAAAAGGGGTTCCTTAAACTGTTTCAAACACTAATAAATTACACAGCATTTACTCTCTGCTTGGGCCCTCTCATTTTTGCTTCCTACAGCGATTGGAAAAAAGGAGAGGTGGGAAACCGAGTCTGGCTAATCATGATACTGTGTGGCTTGGCCATCACCGCAGCCAGATGGATCTATACTGCAGAATTACTATTACCCCTTTTTTCAATTGTAATTACCTTTCTAGTTTCCCTTTTCCTAAATGTTTGTAAAGTTTTTGGAGGGGCCGATGCGAAGGCTCTGATATGCACCGCTTTGATTCTTCCACAGAATGTTTCAACTTCTCTCACCTCCATATTTGCCCTTACAGTACTTCTCAACACTTTTATTCTTCTAGGTATGCTCTACACTGCAATATTTAGCTACAATCTGCTAAAGTATCTAAGGGGAAACGACTTATTCTCAGAACTCGCTTCAAAATCTAAATGGAGGAAACTTGTGACTTTTTTAACCTGCGTCTGGTTAGATAAGCCCACAAAAAGTAAACGTTTCCACCTCTTAAAGCATGGTCGATGTGGCAAAAAAGAAACCCCTCCAATATTCATTAGAAACAGCCTAAGCAAGGAAAAAATGGACTCTAAACATTTTAAAAGTGAGTCAGATGCTCAACTTTATGAGAAGGGTGTTTGGGTCTACTTCACGAAGCCCCTGATACCATTCATCACCCTGTCAATAGTGTTATCCTTTTTCCAGGGCGACCTCCTCCCATTTCTAATAAAATTCCTCTGAACCACAACCGTAAATGGGAAGCACCATCATCTTAAGACCAAGAAACATCTCTTATTACTCACAAAAAATGTTTTACTTTTAGATACTCACAAATATTCTTTTATGGTAGAAACGCAACGTTTAAACACTGGAGGAAAAGTTATGGAAGAACTCAAACAGCTTCTCAAAAAACTGGTAGAAGCAAACGGCCCCTCAGGACACGAAGAAAATGTTAGGAACATCATAAAGGAAGAATTAGCAAACTATGTAGATGAGGTAAAGGTGGATAATTTAGGAAACCTCATATGTACAAAGAAGGGAGCGAAAGACACACCCAAAGCCATGGTTTTAGCTCACACCGACGAGATAGGGATGCTGGTTAGATACATAGAAAAAGAAGGCTTCATAAGATTCTCGTATTTGGGAGGATTTTTTGACCAAATGGTTCTAGGCCAGAGAGTATTAATACACACAGAAAAAGGCGACATTAAGGGCGTAATAGGGTCGGTGCCGCCTCACCTCCTACCTGAAGAGGAGAGAAAAAAGCCCATAAACAGAGACAAAATGTTCATAGACATTGGGGCTACCTCCAGAGAACAAGCAGAGGAATGGGGAGTAAAAATAGGCAACCCAATTACTTGGCTCGGCCAGCTGGAAGAGTTAGGAAACAACATGGTAACAGGTAAAGCCTTCGACGATAGAGCTGGCTGCGCAGTCATGGTACAGGCTCTCAAAGAAGTAAATGCCCAATGCACAGTAATCGGCGTCGCATCAGTTATGGAAGAAGTGGGACTGAGGGGAGCCCAAACCTCAAGCTTCACAGTAAATCCAGATTTAGCCATCGCCATAGACGTATCAGCAACAGGAGACCACCCCGGAGTGGAAGAAAGACAAATCCCAGTAAAAATAGGGAAAGGACCAGGAATAACCATAGCTGACGGAAGACGCGAAAGTCTAGGCGGGGGCCTCATATCCCACCCCAAAGTGTTGAAACTAATAACAGAAACCGCCCAAAAAAACAACATACCCTACCAGCTGGAGATTTTTGAGGGAGGAACTACAGACGCCACAGCCGCGGCAACCTCTAGGGGAGGAATACCCTCCGCCACGATCAGCATACCCACACGCTACATCCACTCTCCCATAGAGGTACTAAGCCTTGAAGATCTATCAAACGCCGTCAAACTTCTTAAACTCTCCCTGGAAAACGCACACAAATATTTCTAACATCCCCCACTAAAATTTCCCCTTTTTAAGAACCCTCCTTCTAATAAATTTCAAAACAGGTGTGAACTCCCTTGGTTTTCGAAAAACTGGCGGAAATCGCTAAAAAGGCAAAATCTACAGTAGCCATAGGTGTAGGAGAACAAGAAGAGTATCTTCACAGGACGATCCGAGCAGCCCAAAAGGCAGCCCAAAAAGGGGTAGCCAAAATAATAATACTAGGAAACATAGAAAAACTCCCAAAAAAATACACGAAAAAAGAAACCATACAACTCCAAAGCTCCCCCAATCCCGAAGAGACACTCCTAAAAATGCTAGCCTCAAACGAAGTAGACGCTGTGGTACGAGGCTCCCTACCCGCCACTAGCTTTCTAAAAAATGTAAAAGCAGAATTCAATGTCAAAAACCTCCGCAGAATCGCACTACTAGAATCCGCCAACGGTCACCAGTTCTTCTTTGCCCCAGTAGGAATAGATGAAGCAAGAACAATACCTGAAAAAATAAACTTTATACAGGAAGGAGTCAACCTCATACAAAAACTAGGAATCACCCCTAAAGTTGCCATACTATCTGGCGGAAGAACCGGAGACATAGGAAGAGATCCCATAGTAGACCAAACAATAAGGGAAGCCGAAGAAACCGTACAAGAAATCAAAAAAAGAAACATTACACAAAACATAGAAAACTACCAAATCCTCATAGAAGACGCCATAAAAAACCAAGCCAACCTAATACTTGCACCCGACGGGATCTCCGGAAACCTAATCTACAGAACACTAATACACCTGGGCAAAGGAAAATCCTACGGAGCCCCATACACCAACATACCCAGAACCATAATAGACACATCCCGAGTAGGACCAATAAACGAATACCTCGGAGCAATAATCCTAGCCAGCGCCTTGGCAAGCAAAATTGAACGGAGTAATTATTACAGTAATCCGTGATAAGGAAAACTTTACTCGAAATTGATACTGAAAATGTCCTTCTTTGCACTAAAGGCGCCTTGAGAAAACAGTCTGAAGTAGTCCCCGAAAGTCGCTTCAGTCTCCTCCAACTCTAAAGGTTCAAGACCTTTAGCATAAAACTCCTCCACAAGCACAGCCAAATTATGCTCACCATCTTTGGGAAAAACCTTCAAAGTATTCCTACCAACAACCAAAAAGTACTTAATAGGCTTGATTTTCTCCACACGCTTCTGGTCATCTACAGTCAAACGCTTAAACTTCACCCTAAAACACTTACCCCCATTAGGCAACTCCTTGAGAAAACTTTTAGGCTCACCGAAAATTGCGACTTTTCCCCTATCCAGAATAACGATTCTGTCACTGTAATCCGCAGTCTCCAAATCATGAGCCACAATACAAATAGTAACACCCAGCTGCCTATTCAAATTACGCAAATAATTAAGCAACTCAACACGAAGATGCGCATCCAAACCCGTCAGAGGTTCGTCGAGTAGTAGTACTTTTGGGTTGTGGATGAGTCCTATGCATATTGACGCTCTCTTTTTTTCTCCTCCGGAGAGGTTTTTGAATGGTTTCTTCATCATTTCTTCGGTGTCGAATCCCAGTATTTGGAGTATTTGTTTTGCTCTTTTTTCGATTAGGTCGCTTGGCAGGTTGTACATTTTCCCGAAGAAGTAGGCGTTTTTGAGGGCTGAGAATTCGGGATACGCTGAAACTTCTTCGGGTTGGGGTACGTATCCCAATATTTCTTTGAGTTTTTCTCCTTCTTTTGTTACGTCGCATCCTGCTATGTAGACTTCTCCTTTGGTTGGCTTTATCTGGGATGTTAGAACTCTGAGGCATGTTGATTTACCTGCTCCGGATCCTCCTATGATGGCTAGTATTTCTCCTCGGTTGGCGTAGAAGCTTACGTCCTGCAGTATGGTGGTTTTGCGTATTTTTACAGTTACGTTTTTTAGTTCTATGTCTTTATTGTTTGCCGGGCTGTTTTTCATTTTGGTCTCCTCTTTTGTCGGTTTGGGTTTAGACTAGGCCCTTTTTGAGGAAGAATGCTATGAATGCTAGGCTGAGGAAGAATGCGGAGAATCCGAAGAGGTATAGTATTTGTGATCCTATGTCTATGAGGGTTAGTCCTCTTGCTGTTACGCTGGCTATGGCTTCTCTTGCCAGTTGTAGTGGGTCGAGTCTTTGGATTGCTTTTACTGGTACCGCTAGTAGGATTACTATTAGGGTTAGGTAGGAGAATATGAAGTACTGGTTTGCTTGGAGTCGGGAGTTGCTTACTACAGATATGAATAGGCCGAGGCTTATTCCAAAGAAGGAGGTCAAGACAAGCACTACCAGAAAGTTAAATAGTGTTCCCACCGGTTGGAAGTTGTACAATAAAATTAGTATTCCCAAGACTATCATTATTTGGAGTAGGCTGACCAGTAGGTATGATATGGTTTTTGCGATCAGGGCTTCTGATTTTCCTGCTGGTGTGAGTAGCATTCTTCTCAGGGGAATGTCGCCGACCACGCTCTGACTTGTTATCACCAGCGCTGCTCCTATAAGTAGCATGGGCAGAATCAGGGGCACTGTGATTTTAATGTCGCTTATCCCTTTCGTCTCGCTGGGCCATATTGCTTGGGAGGAGGGAATAATCTCGTACTTGGTATAGTTGTAGTCCATTTTTAACTCCGCTATTGCGTTGGTAACTCCTTTTATGATTGTGCCCTGTCCCTCCACATCGCTTCCGTCAAGAGTCAAGTTCACATATGCGGGAATCATTTGGCTGGCCAGCTGGCTTGTGAAGCCGAAGGGAATTACAAGAACAGCGTTTATTTGTCTCTGCCACAATAGATAGACTGCTAAATCATAGCTCTGCATCGGAATTATTATGCACTCGTTTGCATGCATATACATCTCGTTTATTAATGCATTGGATAAACTCAAATTTTCAGCTGTCAGAGTTGTGTCCTGATTTATTACAGCTATCTTGTAGTAATCGTCAAGAGTGGTGATCCGGTACTGCGCCATCCCCATCGCGCCAGTTATTATTATTGGCAGCAGAAAGATAACCAGCAGCGCCAACCTATCCTTCATAAGCGACTCCAATTCCTTCCTGATTAAGGCCCCTATCCTCTTAACGCTACCAAAAAATGGAGCCAGCTTCACCTTCACCAAATAAAGCATTCTCATCATCATACCTTAGACCTTCCCCTTTTTAGTGTAAACTTTAATCTACACCTTCCGTGTTTCCCGTAATATAAATGAAGTAGTCCTCCATATCAACTTCAACTTTGGGCTCAACTTTTCGAACCGCAACCCCTTTTTCTCCGAGCTTTTCCACTATTTTTCTCAGAACTGCGGCGTTCTCCCCACTGGAAAACACCTTCAGTTGGTCTCCCTTTTGGATCACGTATTCTACGCCCTCCACATTTTTTATTATTTCCACATACCGAGAATCGTACTCTTCCAATAATAAACCTATAGCATATCCTTTTCCTGGCAAGCGTGATTTAAGCTCCTCCGCGGTTCCAAAATCAATGAAGCCCCTATTCCTAACAAATATTGCCGCCTTATCACAATAATCAATCTCAGAAGGATAATGTGTTATCACCACCAGAGATGTCCCATAGAGCTTATTAATCCTATCAAGGTAGCCCCAGAGCTCATGCCTCCTCACCAAGTCCAATCCCGAGCTAGGTTCGTCGAGGAATAGTATTTTTGGTAGGTGTACTAGGGCTATGGCTATGCTTACTCTCCTTTTTTCGCCCCCACTGAGGTTTTCTACTTTTTCTCCTCCTTTCTCAAATATTCTTAGGTCTTTGAGGATTTGTTTTCCTCTGCGTATGAGGTCCAGCTCTGGGATGTCATACTGTTTTCCAAAGTAGACTATGTTTTCCATGGGCGTGAAGTCCATGTACATGCGGCTCAGGTCCTGAGGCACGTATCCGAAGAGGGGCGCTACATTATCTTTGTCTCGGACATCGTATCCGCATATTCGGATTTCTCCCGAGTCGGGTTTGATGTCTCCTATGATGGCTTTCATGCAAGTTGATTTTCCACTTCCCGACTCGCCTACGATTCCTAAGATTTCGCCTTCCCTTATTTCGAAGCTGACGTCGGAAATAATGCGCTTATTGTCGTATGATACTGTTAATCCGCGGACGCTGAGGACAACGTTATCTGTGGTTCTGGGTTTTGGTTTTTCAGCCGGCATAAACAGGATTTTTTGGGCTACCACGTCACTATGGTTTTTTCGGATTTTCGCCGGTCCTCCCACTTTAAGGATGGTGTTGGGTTCTATTGGCCTATCGCTAATTGTTCCGCTTTGTATTCGGACGGCGAAGTATCCCCCCGTGATGCTCTCCTCGACACCAATTACGTCGCCTTCAGCGTTTAGGGGTTCCCCTTCCCAGGTGCCCTTAATTTTAACATTGACCTTGTAGCGTTTGAGCTTGTCCCTGAGCCAAAATATAGCGGATGAAAAATTGCTTCCTTCAAAAAATCGGTCTTCAGAAAAATTTTTTTTCAAAAAGTTTCTTAGAATAAGGTTTTCAGCTTGAACATCCTCCTTAGAAGAGGGGGAGCCGATGGTGATGACTTCGCCGGGGTTAATAGTTTTGTTTCCACATTTGCCCTTTTTTAGGCTTACCGCTATTATGCTTCGCATGGGTGAGGAGTGGGCATCCAGATAAACTCCTTTGCCTCTGAAGTTTTCACCTGTTTCAAACCATTTTCCCTGCACTTCAACTTCTATTATGTTGCCTTCACGGTCTTCACACCACGCAACAGCTTGCCCAATTTTTTTTCCACTGAAGTAAGCCTCTTCTACGAATTCATCTTTCAAAGCTTTCCACCAAAAAGAATGTAATAATAGACAAACTAATAAACATATAGTAAAAATATATCCTCATGAAAATCCCCAGAAAAGTTGTAGCCCTTGCCTTAATCGTAACCTTCCTGTTCACTCTCCACGCTGGCTTAACCGCACTTCCCAAACAAAATATTTACCCAGCAAACTTCATAAATAACAATCATGGCTCTATCGAGTCGAAAATAGATCCCTACCTCGCATCCCTGATTCAAAATGGAGGACTCCAAAGTTCCTCACAAACCGGTATAATAATTGTTTTTCAAGAGTCCAGTTTCAGCTCAGGACTCCAAGCCTTAAATTCAATGTTCCCAGAAATAGAAGTCAAAAAAATTTATGATTACATTCCAGCAGCCGCCGTAAAATCCCCCCTAAGTAATATTCCAAAAATTGCTTCCCTCCCCCAAGTAAGCAAGGTTTGGTACGATTATCCCATCCAATTAGAACCCAAAAACTTGAAACAGTCGAATCCATCCAGCGGTGAAACCGCCCCTGATTTGAATGTTGAGGAGCTGTGGAGGGAAAATCTCAATGGTAGTGGCATCATAATTGCCCTCCTAGACAGTGGAATAGACACAAGCCACCCCGACCTTGACGACCTAGACGATAACAGTAGTACAAGCGACCCCAAAGTTATAGCAAGCGTCTCTATGGTTGAGTATGACCCCTTCCCCTATGACTTTAATGGGCATGGAACATATGTGGCTGGCATCATAGCTGGAACTGGAAGCGCTTCCAATGGAACCTACAAGGGAATCGCGCCCCAAGCACGATTACTAAACGTTAAAGTATTTGATGATGAGGGACTAAGCTTCTACTCCTGGACACTCTCGGGGGTAGAGTGGAGCGTTAGCCACGGAGCAGACATAATAGTTATTCCATTCGCAGGACCAGGCTACCCAGACGACCCCCTATGCACCGCGGTAGACAAAGCGGTTAAATCCGGCGTCACTGTAATAGCTGCGGCTGGAGACGACGGCCCCGCTTATCTTAGTGTAGGGTCGCCGGGAATGGCTCTGAGCTGCATCACTGTGGGTTCTTATAACTCCTCCTCTGGGCAGGTGTGCTATAATAGTAGCCGAGGCCCCAGTTTCTTTATGTGGATGGATCCAGATATTGTAGCTCCTGGATATAATATTACTTCTTGTAGGGCAAAAACCGACCTGGGGCTGAATATTAGTTTACCCTACTTTAACACTAGCGGGTACGGCCGCCCAATCAACGAGAATTACACTTGTGCAACTGGAACAGCTGCTGCTACAGGTTATGTTGCAGGAGTAGCGGCTCTTTTACTTCAAGCTTTTCCCTTCCTCAACCCTGAAGCTTTGAGAGTGGCGATGATGAAGACTGCTGTAGATCTAGGGGAGGATCCAAATACTCAAGGGGCGGGTCTTCTGGATGCTAATGCAACTTACAATTATTTGAAAAGTCTTGGTGAGCCTTCAGGGGAAGTCACCAGAGTGTTTACCCCCGGTTTACCCTATACTGGGTTTTTCTACTCGAATGACTCCGCTTCCCAACTGGAGACCTATTGCCTAGTGGGAACTTATGGTACATTTATCGGGATGTTGACCCGAAACTTAACTTCTAATTTTAACAGCACCCACCTATTGCAAGGCCGATTTGGATTGAAATATAATGGAAGCAGTAACGTCACTCCTTTTCTGCTCACCACAGTATATCGGGAAATGCACTCAACTACGCTTCCGGGAGTGGGAGACTATGAGAGGGCGGTGACTGTACTGGGCAATGGAGACGTACTCATAATAATATCTGTAGACTGTTGGAATAGCACGGGATCCACTGGAGCATTTAGAATAAAGGTGACCCTGCTAAATGTTGGAAACACCCCTCTCAGGGATGTGACCTTGTTAACTGTCTGGGACGTAGACCTTTTCTTAAACGAGTCCAGCTATGCTACAGATGACATTGCCCAATATAGTGATGTAGATGACCTAATCTATGCTTATGATGCTCATAATGATTATCCAGATGAAGTTTTGTATGTGGGTTTCAAGGGCAACATCTCCAGCGCCCACGAAGTAGGAGAAAATAGCTCGGTTCTAGAACACTTTCTAAGCGACGAACTAAACAACGAGTCTTATTATAGTGGCAGTATTGGTTTTGCGTTGAGGTGGAGTTTATCTGAAGAGTTAAGCCCTGGGAGTAATGTGGATTTTGTTGGGGCTCTGGGAGCTGGTGGAAGCTACAGCCAAATGCAAACTGCAATTAACAACATTTTAGGGGCTGAAGTGCAAAATGTTACAGACCTATGTGTAGTTAACGCCTCTATTAATCGTACAGGTAAACCCTATACTCCTTTTGCTTCAGAAAGCCTTATCCTAAACCTAGGCACCAACGTGACTAACGCTACTGCATTCTTTTTTGCAAATAAGTCAAGTGATGGGAGCAGCATTGTATACCTTGAAATATTCCAGTACCAAGATCTTCAACCCTTCTCCTTCAGGAAAATATGCACCAGCTGGGAACCCACAAGCAGCGGAGTCTACGCTGTGGGATGGGTGACAACCGAGCTTCCCAACTTTTTAACACTGGAACAGATAATCTCGGGCAACATAACACTTAACATAAGTGAAACCTATCTTCTTGACAATTTCATTGCCCGAAACGTATTTGTGGGCACCCCCCCTAACTGCAGCATTCTTTTCCCCACAGCTATTCCTCATAAACCGCTTGAACTCCGTTTCCCCCTAGACTTCGCCTACAACAATCTGACCATAGTAAGTTCCCACAAACTGGAAGATGTTCAAATAGTCTACTCCGGTAACGCGACTCAACTCTTCAACAACACTCCACAAAAAATTATCCAGAACAACTATGCAAATATATTAGTATCGTTTAACACCACGATTTTCCCCCGTCCCGGCTACTACGTCGGCTTAATCCAAATCATGGCTAACGGTGAGTACCTGGGAAACGTGAGCATCAATTTTAATCTAAGCTATCCCGAAGGCAGACTATTCTTCGACAGCATACATAAGGAAGTGGGCTTAGAAACCTGGGGAAAAAGGCTTGAGAGCATATACAGCGGCTACTACCAGCTATCAGAAGTCCTATACAAACAAGGATGCGACCTAGACGAGATTCCCTCCCTCAGCGAGTACCAGACGGAACTGCTCACTTTCTATGATGGAATACTAATATTTGATCCCCAAAAGGGATTCACCGAACAGGAAATAACACTCATTCACAGCCTACTCCACAACGGAACAAATATCCTCATTTGCTTAGAACCACAAGATGAATGTAACTGGACTGCGGCCGAACTTATAATAAAACCCTATGGAATCACAGTGGTTTCCAGCGAGACAGGAACAAAGATAATTACTTCATCGAACATGTCCAAATCCCACCCTGTTACCCGAAACCTCAACAGTATAGAAATGGAAAACGTCGCAATTCTCAATGTCAACACCAGTATGGGAGCAGTGGCTCTTGCCAATACCTCTGATGGCGGTATAGTGATAGCTGCTGCAGAGGTGGGATACGGTAAACTTCTGGTAATAGGCGACTCCTCCCTTTTTGACAGTCGCCACATAAACCTGTTAGACAACACCCAACTCGCAGAGAATGCAGTTAACTGGCTTCTTGAAAACAGAATCATACTCAACATTACCCTGTTCTTGCCCAATCCCGACGGAAAAATACATCTGGGGGAAAACCTGTACGCAGACATACACGTCACAGACATAAACGGAAAAGAAATCACAAGTAACATAACCCTGTTAACTGTTTACATTTTACCAAATGGCACCTTCCTACCGATACCCGCATTTCAAACAGACCGGCCGGGATGGTATGTGGGACTCTTCCTCACAGCCTTCACCAACGAAACCGGAGACTACACAATGATACTATACGCAGATGCGCAAAACTATACCACCACCCACTACATTTACAATTTTAGAGTGGAACCCGAAAAGCCAATGATACCCGCCCTCTTTTACCCTCAAGCATCAAGGGAGTATATGCTTTTTGGATTCGCCCTCATAGGGACAATCACTTTGATAGTTGTCTCAGCCTACTTGCTGGAAAGAAGGCGTCTCCGCAAGAAAATCTTAATACCTGAACTTGACAGACAACTCCGAAACACCATAAGAAACACCGTCAATGAGGTAAGGGCAGTACTTAAAAGCTTGGACAGAGAACTATCACAACAGGGACTCGACGACTTCGATAAACTCAGACTAATACACGAAAAACTTGGAAGGCTTAGAATGGCGCTTGACAAAGCCAAAGATGTTGCAGAACGTGTAGGCGAATAGACCCTTCAACCGAATCCTCCTAGCTATGCTTCGCCCCTTAATTTAACTGGTCTTAATGTTCAGTAACAAGTTGAGTTAAACGCCACCAAAGCCCTATAAAAAAGGAAAAACATAATGGTACAATCTTTTAAAAGAGACGAATATAATTTAGGTGGATGATTTTCAGCAATACTTGATTATTCAGAGATTTTATTCTTCTGTTCTTGGAGTTTATGTACTAGTTCTCTTACGGCAGATGATACTCCTACTCTACTATAAACTATTTTGTTTAAATCCTCCTCAAATTCTTCGTATGCCTTAACGTCTCCGTTCCATTCCTTTATTTTTTGGAGATACTTTCTCAGAAAGCTGACTTTAATTTCCCACAGTTTTTCAATAGCCTGCTTCTCGTCGTCTTCTTTGTCCAAACATGCTGAAAAAATTAGGTTTTCTGATGAAATACAAACAAATTTTTTCTTGCCCATCACTATGGATTCTACTCTTTCCTCTCCAAGTTTAGTTACAAATGAGGAGACGGCGCTAAGGAATCCTGAAACTAGATCCTCATCTAGTTTCACGCTGTGATACTCCTTGTGGAAAAGACATATTCCACTTTTGAGTAGAATCCAGACGTTGTGGATGGTCAAGTTTTCCCAACTCACATGCGATGTCTTTTGGTGGTATTGGTATTATTGCTGTGTCTTCTTGGGATTACTATGGTTAAACTAGTATTAAAACGTTGCTATGCTACAAAATTAATAAATTATTAAGGGAATTTGTTGTTTTACGAAAAATACAAAAATTTTAGAGCTTATTTTTTAGCTCATCCAAAAGATTTCTAATTCTCCTTCTGGAAGTTTTGGGTAAGTCCCAGAGCATACTTTCCACTCTTTTCAAGTAGTCCCCTGCTGCTTCCTTAAGGCCCTCCTTAATGTATATTTCAATTGCTTTCACATAGTTGTCCGCAGCCTTGACCGGTTCTTCCCTCTCCTCATATAACTCGCTTATAGTGATCAAAGTGTTGGCGTAACTGATCATATCATTCATTAATTCATATTTTTTCAATGCCTTTTTATAGTACTCCAGAGCCTCATCAAAGTTTTCAAGTTCAAATTGAGCGTCTCCAAGATCTAAAAGAACGCTGGCTACAGCTTCATCGTTTTTAGTTTTCTGATATTCATTTAGTGCCTGATTTAGAAGATCCAGGCCTTTTTCGTTTTGCTCATCTGCAAGGTACGCTAATCCCAGAGCATAGATTGTATCCACGACATATTCTGACATGTTATGCTTTTGATAAATTTCGAGGGCTCTCTCCCCATTTTTTATTGCCTCTTGGTTTTCTCCAATTTCTAAAAGCGAAATGCATAGATGGTAAGCGGAATCTGCTATTCCCACTTCATCGCCGAGCTTTTCATAGTTTTCTAAAGCCTTCTGGTAAAGTTTTACCGCCTCCTCGTTTCTACCCAATTTGGTAAGTACTAATCCCTTTTCTATGTACATTTGGGAAGCCAAATCTATTTCCCCCGCCTTTTCAGCTTCCGCCTCTATCTGCGAATAAACCTCTACCGCTTCTTCTAGCTTGTCTTCCTCTTCCAACATTCTGGCCTTACGAATCAACTCCTCTGCCACTTATATGTCCTCCAGAAATTATCCAGTTAAAAATAACCTGAACCACTTCAAATAATTTAAAAGTTTAGGTTAATTGTCTCTCCAATGAACGTTTAAACTTTATTCATTTTTTGAGTCTAAGCACCCTTTAAATTTTTCAGTTAACCCAAATTACCTCTCCAACCAAATATAACAATAAGACAGTTCGATGTTAAAATTAAACATTCTGTCACTACGAAAATATCCTCGCTTTTTGAGAAGAGTAGCTTATTTTGGATTACAAAACCTTTGGCGAAAGAAACCTGCGACTCTAGTTGCAGGGATGCTAGATAAAAACAGTTGGCATAATCCCATTTTTAAACTAGGGTAATTTTTCTATTTTTCTGAAAAAAATCAAAAATTGTCGTTTATACAAACATAAGTTGGTGTTAAAAATGGTTTCTACACCAATTCTCTTTCAAGTGCTCGTAGTTTGTCTTTCAATTCCTCTATTTCCTTTTTACGTTCATACTTTTTAATTAGCTCGTCAGCTTCTTTGGCAAAGTTTTCTAATTTGTTTTTATCTATTTCGGTGATTGGTTGTTTGAATTCTGTCCAGAATTTTATTTCAAGGCCGTCCAGAGTTTCTGTCACGTCATCCTCCCTATCCGTAGATAGGACAAAAATTATGTTCCGGGATACCTTGTATCTAAATAATATGTTTTCTAGTGTTATGGATCTTATAGATTCTCCTGTCATACTGTCTGAGAAGGTATGAATGGCTGATAGCAGATTTGATATGTTTGGTGCCTGTTTGACTGCTCCAAAATATCTCTCAAAAAGGCATTCTCCTTGTTTTTTAATTACCCACAAGCCGTGAATCATTTGTGTTTTACTCCTCTTTATATAATTCTAATTTTTATTAAATTATTAGTATGGGCAAGTCCAGTTTGAAAAATTTCTTATTATTGTTCTCATCCAAGTAGAACAATATGGGTTGGTAGTTAACCATTCCTGTTTTGGTGGGTTTAATCTTTATAGTTATTTTCTCTGTTTTCCCTTTTCCCAGAGTTTTTCCCTCAAGAGATATAGAAGTTATTTCACCGTAATCGCTTGTTTCTTCTACCTTTACTTTAAAAGCTGGTGGGTTAATGTTTTCGATTCTTTCTAGAGTTGCCGTTTTTACGCCAATGTTTGTTATCTCAAAGTTTACGGGGATTTCTTCATTCACATGAAAAACTGCGTGGGCTATTGGATTTGCTGTGCGTAGGATAACGAAGGCATTTTCAGAAGCTTCTCTAGGTATTAGAAGTGTGTAACCCTCTCCTTCCTCCAAGGTTTTGGTTTTTCCAACCAAGCTCAGATATTCAGATAGATTCATTTTTCTTTTTATTTTATCCAGCTCTGAAGCTGCTTTTTGCCTCAAATAAATGTGCCCCGATTTCTGGAAGCTTTCAATAGCTTTACGGAAGCTTTTTTCAATCATTGGATAATAACTCGTTTTCGCTTCGTCCGTCATTTCCAGTCTTAACTTTGTGCTGTATCTGACTCCGTCCAGATAACTTTTCATTCCTTCCAAGTATTCCACATAACTATTTAGTCCTGTTTCTTGGAAGAATTTTTGTGATCTCTCAAAGTAGGTTGTTGCATTTATGTACTCCTGCATGGGGTCTTTTTCCGCTTCCATGCATCTGATTAGGCTTTCTAATCCATAGCAAAGATCCGAATAGGCCTTTGATATATTCCTCATTTTTTCATAAGTAAACAGGATTGAGCATTCTTGGAAAAGTTGTGCAGCAGACTGATAAGTCTTTAAATTGTTATCTAAATGGGCCTTCTCTAGTTCTAAAAGAGCTTCAATAAATTTGTTCATAGCGCCCATCTCTACCGAATCCATGAATACCTTTGCAGGTATTTTTTCTATTTTTTCCATTGCTGCTTTGTAATGTACTATCGCTGCTTCATGCTTGCCTTCCTTAGAGAAGATTAATCCACGCTCCATTTCCTCTCTAGCTTCTGCAAAATCTGCAAACATTCTTGCTATACTAATTCGGTTTGCATTTTCCAACCCTGGTTTTAAGAAGGATACGCTCTGGCGAAACATTTTGGCCGCTGAACTATATAGCTGCGCAGCCTTTTCACCCTCCTCAGCCATACTCACAGAGTCTGCTTCCAGAAGTCTAATTTTTGCAGCATAGAAATTGGCTTCATGTTCATACATTTTCGGGAAAAGAGGTAGCGCTTTCTCATAGTACCCTTTGGCAGTTACCCAGTCTTTTCTCTCAATATCCTTCGCTAATTCAATATTGTACATTGCACTTGCAAATTTAGCATTATCTCTCAGAGAGGGGCGATTTTCTGCGGCTTGTTCGTACTTTTTAGAGGCTTCCAAATAGTAGTCCGAAGCCATTTTATAGTTGCCCTTCCTGTCATCTAGTTCTGCCAGTTTACGCAGACAGAGAGCGCATAATTCAATCAAATTAACTTTGGTATAATATTTTGATGCATCCGCGAAGCTACTCTTAGCCTTCCTGTAGAATTCTTCCTTCTCAGTAAGCTGCCACAAGTCTTCTTCTATAAGTCCGAGAAAGTAGGCGATGTTTGCTGTCCTTAAATCGTCCTCTCTTAATTTGTATAATTCAATTGCATTTTCGGCTAAACTCTGAGCTTTTCTGAGGTTTTCAATTTTTTCTTGGTCACTTAATTCCACCTTTGAAAGAAAATAGCCTGCCTTACTTGCTATTCCATAAGCTATACTCCTCTCATTAACCTTTACCCCGTATTCAACCGCTCTCTCAGCATATCTAAATGCTCTTGAACGAAGATCCCTAATCTTTTCCAATTCTTCGGAAGATAATTCTTTACCCTCATCGATTTGAGAAGTCATCAATACATATTTGGCCATACTCTCATACAGCTTTGCGAGAAATCTGAAATCACTTGGTAATTTTTTAACATACTCTAGCGCCTCACGGCCAAAAGACGCCCCTTCTCTCAAAACCTCCCTTTTGGGAACCTCACCCTGAATAAATTCTGCATAATCTGCAATCACTCCCGGTATCTCTGCAAGCACCCTAGCAACATTACGGATTTCGCCTAATACCCTATAATGGTTAAGACTCTGCTTCAAACTTTCATAAGCAGATTTTAAAAGGGCTTCTTGCTCACTTCTATCTGTCACAACTTCCGCAAGTTCTTTGCCCGCCATAGCATGTATAAAGTATGTATCCGCTATTAGGGTCTGTTCTTTATTCTTAAGGAGGCTTGATAATGCTTGTTCTGCCTGCTTCTGGGAGGTTTTCAACAAACTGACCTTACTACTGATATTTTTAACAAGTATAGACTGATTAAAATCAATCAGAGCCAAATTATAGCCTCTCCAACCCTCACAAATAGATAATTCCTCTGGTTGGGTTCTGGCCATTTCTTCACGTATATCTGCCAAAGCCCTTCTTTTAGCTTCATCCGATTCCGAAGATTCCAAAATCATGAATATTTTCGATGTATTAATCAAGAATGGAAAACAGAGTGCGGGTCTCTCTCTACGAGCATTTTGCAAAAATTTTTCCGAGTTACCAAAATTAATAATCGCACCACTCAGAATTTTTTCCCTCTCTCCCATATCAAAATGATCATAATTTATAAGTTTTAACATACCCAACCAAAACTCAACTATTCCAGCCTTTTCCAACTGCTCATATTTTTGATAAATCTCAGAACATTTTTCCAACCCTTCAGCTATATCCAAAAACTTATTTTTCCTCTTGCTCAAATCCTGCTCCTCAAATAAGGATGCCAGCTCAGACAAAATAAGAGAACTATCAATAATTGCTCCCCTAATATCTGGTTTAATCTCCTCCAATTCAAGCTTTATGAAAATTTTTCGAGTGGATTCCCAAAAATCCCTAGCCCTTTCTAATGAAATTTTAAAATCATCGATGGTATCTTCTCTTCCCGACTGTAAAAGGCTGCAATGCCCCGCAAAAAAGTAAGATTCCGCCTCCATCAATTTATCCTTTAAGATAGAATATAGCTCACTTGCTTCCACATAATTTTTAACCGCGCCAATGTAGTTTCCTCTCTTTTCCAATTCATACGCCGCTGCAAAGGCTTTTTCCGCCCTTTCAACAGTAGGCTTTTTGCCGAACAATGCTTAACCCTCAAAAACATTATGTAATGTTTAAAACTGTAATTATAACATAACTTCACCTTAAGCTTTATTTCTGTCCTCTAATGTTTATCAATATATAAAGTAAACGGTATCGGTAAATAAATTTGTGTTATTTAAAGATATATAAATAAAACAATTCATTTATACTTAACAAACACAAATTAAAAGTTTATTATTTTAAAATAAATTTCCAAACCCTAATTTTCAAACCCATTGAACCTTTTTTGTGTTTTTTCGATTTACCACTTACTAATTCCCAAGATATGGATTCGAAACTTACCTAAAATCTATTCGGAAAAATTGCTCCTTGCGCCTCCACTGAAAAGTGATCTGCACAAAAATAGGAAAAAATAAAAAGATGCAGAATTTGGATTCAAAGATTTATTTTATGAAAACTTTTCCCGCGACTTGAATAGGGAGCTTATTTCGCTAGCAATTTTGCAAAAAATGAGTCGAGTGAAAATCTAAACTCAATAACATAACGTGCACATTTAGTGAATTCTACACCGCGTATATCTTTATGGTTTCCGCCAAAATTTTATTTAGCGTCTTTTCAATATCTGTGATGTCTGCTTGGACCTGTATTACTTCCTCGCAGGATTTAATTGCTGTGTCTGGATCTTTTAATCCATGCCCAGTTGTTATGCAAACTACTCTTTCGTCTCTGTCGATCACTTTATTATCGATTAGTTTCTTTAAGCCCGCTATTGAGGATGCGGAGGCGGGTTCCACAAATATTCCCTCTGTTCTTGCCAGCATCTTTTGGGCTTCTAGAATTTCATAGTCACTTACGGTCTCAGCGAGGCCCTTTGTTCCGTATATTGCTCTGAGTGCTTTTTCCCAGTTTACGGGCTTCCCTATCCTGATTGCCGTCGCTATGGTTTCCGGCTTTTCCACAAATGTAACTGTTTTTTCTCCCTTCTTGTAAGCCTCAGCTATTGGTGCTGCGCCCTCAGCCTGTATTCCTATCATTCTGGGAATTTTTTCTATTAACCCGATTTCCTTCCATTCAAGTAAACCCTTATAAATTGCGCTTATGTTTCCCGCATTTCCTATGGGGAGAATAATTGTATCAGGTACTTCCCAGTTTAGCTGGTCAACTATTTCGTATCCGATTGTTTTTTGCCCTTCGAGGCGGTAGGGGTTTAGACTGTTGAGTAAATACATATGGAACCTTTCACATGACTTCTGAACCAATTCCAAAGCTTCGTCAAAGTTACCCTTAATAGCTAGAACAAAGGCGCCGTACATCATTGCTTGGGCTAGTTTTCCCAAGGCAATTTTTCCAGAGGGTATGAAAACCACGCAGGCCATTTTGGCTTTAGAGGCATAGGCTGCCAATGATGCTGATGTATTACCAGTGGAGGCGCACGCTACTACTCTGCTCCCCAAACTTTTGGCCACAGAAACACCCACGGTCATCCCCCTATCTTTAAAGCTTCCCGTAGGGTTTTCCCCTTCATTCTTGACCCACAGGTTATTTATCCCCAATTTATCCGACAGGTTAGTACAGTGGTAGAGATTGGTTTTTCCCTCATTCAGGCTTATAACTTGCTTCAGTTTTGGCAAGAAGGGAGAATACTTCCAAACTGAGATGGGTCTCTTCTTCCAGTCACCGTCTAGAGCCTTTTCCAGGTTCCCATACTTCACGTCTAGAAGATGTCCACATTTTTCACAAGTGTAGATTATTTTTTTGGCATCATATTTTGTGCGGCAATTTATGCACTCCAACCATGAGTCTGAATCCATTAATGTTCCAACCTTTTACCTTTCACTTTTCCTAATCTTATTAATGTAGAGAATATCTCCCAAGATTGCGCTGGAGGTCTCTCTTGGACCCGCGCCTCTGCCGATGAGAGTGATGTCCTCGGCTACATCGGTGTGAAAAGAGATAACGTTTAGAGTGCCTCCAACAGCCAGTGGTGAACCCTGTGGGATGAGGCGGGGCATAACTTCTATTCTATTCCTATCTACATATCCTATGTGCTTAACTAGGTATCCATCCTCCATCGCTAGTTCAATCATCTCTGGTGTGACCTTAGTTATACCCTGTATTTGAACTTCATTAAACCTTCTCTTCATTTTGAGTATGCCGTTGGCTAGAATCACCAGTTTGGCTGCGGCGTCTATTCCTTCAATATCATAGGTGGGATCCGCTTCTGCGTAACCTTTCTCTTGAGCTTCTCTGAGAGCTGCGTTAAACGAAATCCTCTCCTCGGTCATCTTTGTGAGAATGTAGTTAGAGGTCCCGTTTAAAATCCCAGTAATGGATATTATCTCGTTTACAAGGAGGGCTTCCCTCGCCACATGGAAGAGGGGTATAGCTCCTCCAACAGTGGCCTCATAGAGCAAGATTCTGTGCTTTTTTTCTGCTATATCCATTAACTCGGGGAAGGCCAGAACCAGGGGCCCCTTATTTGAAGTAACCACATCCTTACCACTGTTAAGCGCTTCCTTGATGTGGGTTAATCCGGGCTCTCCATTTTCAATGTTTGTTACAGTCATTTCCACTATCAGTTCACAGTCAAGCTCTGGAATAATCTCCTTGGAGACAGTGTTACTTTTCCAAGCTGGAGAAGATTTCCCCAGGGAAAGAATTTCTTGGAGTTTTAATCCCTTATCATCAATCCAGCTTCCGTCCTTTTCCAGTATGGCTACAACTTCTGGATTAAAACCGATTCTCTGGAGAACTTCTCTTTTCTCCAGCATAACTTGGACTACTGCTTTGCCCACATTTCCAAATCCTACAAGTGCCATCTTCAATTAGGTTCAACTCCATACAACGAATAGATCTTTTTCCGCTCCCACTCCTCTGAGGATTTCAATTATTTCATCCAGTTTCTCCTCGGTCTCCGCCTCTAATTGGAACTTTACTGTTGAAACTTCTTCTGGACGCTTTATACGGGCCGTGACTTCCTTTACAACGACTTTTTTCTCCAAAATTCTGTCTATTGTATCCTTGATATTTGTGGCAAAAACGTGACCCACAAGTATTACTGTCCTTTTGCATATGCTCTTTACCGGTCCCGCGTTTATAATTAGAACGTTTTGATTCTTTATGGCATGAGTAATTTTATCTAGGTCTTCTTGTCTGTCGAGGTCAAAGGTTATCGATACCGGCAACTTATTCCCCTTTTTCTGGTCCCTTAGATGCGCTATTTCTCTAATGTTTCCCCCAAATTTTGAGATGGGCTCCAAAGCTTTAATTAGCTGTCCAGGCTCATCGGCTAGCTCTATTTCCAGTATCATTCTCATAAAGCAACTCCTCCATGAAAAACGTATCAACTATTAGGTTCAATTATTTTAGGGTTTGTTCTTCCTCACTCCCTGTTTAAGTTTTGAAAAATTGTGATGTTTCAATGATTGGTAATATTTTTTATTTCGTTTGTTTTTTGAGTTCATTTTTCTTCGTCTTCGTGTAGGTTAAACTCTTGGTGTATGGCCCGAACGGCTTTCTCAAGGTCGTTTCTTGATATTACTAGGGAGATGTTAAGCTCGCTACTACCTTGGGCGATGGCTCTTATGTTTACTTTGGCTCTTCCTAAGGCTGAACAGATTCTTCCCGCAACTCCATAAGTGTTTTTCATCCCTGCCCCTATAACGCTTATTAGGCTTACATCGTCTTCCATTTCTACATTAACCCACTCTTTTCCGAAGAAGGGTGACCAATTTAGCGCCTTAATCGCTTTGTTTTTATCCTCATCGCTAACAAGAAATGTTATGTTATTTTCGGATGATGATTGGGATATCATTATTATGTTAACATTGTTTTTACCCATCAGGTCGAATAGCTTTGCGGCGGTTCCTGGCCTCGAAACCATAGCTTCTCCTTCCACTGTTATCATGTTGACATTCTTCATTTCCGCTATTGCCTTGACCACGCTCTCCTTTGTTTTTATGCCCTTAGATATTCTGGTGTATCTGTCTGGATTTGGATTGTCAAAGTTTCGAATTTCTATTGCGATACCCTTTTTCTCAACGGGAAACACACATAGGGGGTGAAGCAGCTTGGCTCCAAAGAAAGCCAGTTCTTTCGCCTCAGCATATGATATATCTCTTATGATATGCGCCCTGGGTTCTAATTTGGGATTAGCCGTGAGTAAACCATCTACATCCTTCCAGAGTACAACCTTCACATCGTTGTTCTCATTCTTAAGGCTGTATGCTAGTATAGTTGCGGTGAAGTCGCTTCCACCCCTACCCAGAAGGGTCACGTTACCCTGTTTGTCTCTGCCAAAGAATCCGGTTACCACAGGTATTTTTCCCTCAGACAAGAGTGGGAGTATAATCTCCTTCACCTTTTGTTCAGTTTTCTCAAGGATGGGGAGTGCGTTTTGAGCTTCGCTTGTGGTATAAATCAAGTCATAGGAGCTTACGTAAACCGACCTGAAACCCTTTGCCTCCAAGTATCTGTGGAGAATAATTGTGGAAAGTCTTTCACCGAAACTGGAAACCAAATCCAGCTTTTGAGGTTTTAAACCAAAATCCCAAATGTCCTTCAGAACAGTTTTCAGTTCAACCAGTTCTCTCTGAACTTCCAAAGAAGCCTTCTCCCTAGCTTCGCCCTTAAGAATATTATCAATTAGTGATGTATGCTTATCACTTAACAACTTGAATTCATTCTCTACATTTGGGCTGTGGCTTTCTGCCTTTTTGGATAAATCTATGAGGCTATTGGTGACTCCATAGAGGGCAGAAGAAACCAGCACTAACTCGTTTTTGGAATAATCTTTCAAAATTTGCGAAATTCGATGGAATGACGCAGAGTCTTTTAAACAACTCCCACCGAATTTCATTACGACTATGTTTCCAAGTCTCAATCCACCTCAAAAAACAATTGCGGAAGAACAATTATACGAGTCAGATATAAAACTTTTCCCCTAAATGCATTGAACCTGTTGAAGGAATTCCTAACTTAATCACCGCAAAGTGTGGTGTGTTAAAAATTTAGGATTTCTATTCAGGCACGAATGTTAACCAGTTATGGGAATGTGCAAAGTTAATTATTTTTTCTACGAGGCTTTGGTCTACTTCTAGAATTTTTGCGATCTGTTTTATTCTATAGTTTCCTTCGGAAATTAGTAGTACGTCAATTCCCTCTTTGCCGAATTTTTTTAGTATCTCATTCCTCTCGTAGGCTCTTGGAGCTAATAATCTGGAGATTTCCAAAATTCTTTTAGGTTTCCTCCTAAGTTTTTCCTCCCTCTCACTTTTTGCAATTTCTTCATCGATGACGTACCCGAACTCTTCTATCTCCGGCGTGCTAATTCCACTCAGTAAATCTCCTAGGAGAAAAAATTTGCCCTCAAAGGTCTTGATGAAGGCGGTTCCAATGTTTAACAGTTCTTTTCTAAACTCCGTCTTGGTGTCGGTAGCCGCAATAAAAATAATTCTATTAAACTCCTCTATTGTAAACTTGATGTTGGAGAGAACTATCTGGAAAGACTTTTCACGGTTTTTAGTGAATAGGGTCAAAGCTGCGGTCATAAGGCTCGGAAATACGCTTCCCGGAATAGATGGGTTAGAGAAACTTTTGGAAAATAGGGTCTTTCCCGTGCGGTCCTTAATATAGATACTGTAAACAACCAATAGAAAAGGCCTCCATCACTTATATAACCTCTTATAGACTCTGCTTCTTTTTTCCGAGCTTGCAGCTTTCCCTTAAGTCCTAGAAGGTATAGACACTTGTATAAGTTACTAAATAAAATAATAGATTTATTAATTTATTCTAGCAAAATGTAGGTAACGTGGAATCGATCGGTATGTATCAAAAAAGGGGCGTTTATAAAGCTTCTTTCGCGATTTAGAGCTTTATGAGGGAAACGTAGCCCGATAAATCTACAACGCTTTGAAAAAGGTTCCAAAAGAGTTATTTTTACCAAAAAATATTTTATTTATGTATATATGATTGAACCCGCTCAATAAAGTAGTTGGTTGAAAAAAACTTTACAGAAAACAAACTTTTAGAGAGAAAAAAAATCAGAAATTAAATGCTATTAGTGATTTTGGCAAGTGGGGTGGACCGTATTCCTCTCGGACTGGCTGTTTTAAAATGGGATCGTGAGCTCGGAGCAACGGTTGAAGCCTTGTTTCCGAAAAATATGTCATTAACGCCCAACTTCGCTAACCAAATTTTTAGTATGCACTTTGTGGGCGATCTCAGCAGTTCAAACGAATTAGTAAGTTTACAGGTATCAGACAAAAAGGTGCTAAGCCAACTTTTGAACTTCGGAGATATGAAAAGAAGTGTAGTGCTGATTATAAGCAAGTATGAATCCTTCCAGGATATGGAGGAAAAACTGATAGAAATAACAAAAGAAATAAAATCAAATATAGGTTCTGGCATTAAAAACTTGGAATCAATATACAAAAAACAGTTCTCACTGAAATAAATGAGATTACTAGGCCAAAAATTCAATTTCTCTCTTAAACTTTTGCTCGTCTACCTCTAAGGTTCTGGAAAGCACGCCTTTTCTCTTTGATTGCACCCTTATTTCTGCAGGTGTCAGCTTTTCCTTATTCTCTGGAAACATGATTTCACTAATGCGATAAGTATTAAACAGGTTTAAAGATTTAAAGGGCAAAGGAATCACGTCCCTAAAATCGGGGGCAAGCTCATCCACAAGAGATTGTAAAACCTCCGCGTTGGCTTCGATCCTTCCCTTACAGAAACTGGTGGGATCCTTAACCTCTGCCAAAGGCTTGGGAAAGTTTGTGCCCATAACCAAATTCCAAGAACCAGAATTGGGTTTTATACTTATGAGAAATGTGGATTTATCACCAATACTTTTATATACCTCTCTTAATTTTTCGGAAGGAACACTAGTATTTATCTTCGCTTTATAGTTGGCTCCTGATTTCTTCATCTTTACTCCGAGTTTTTCCAGCTCACTTGAAAAGTCTTGGTTTGAAAAAATATTACCCCTCACGCTACACTCTACATTGGGAACCCTATTTATGATGAATTCTAAAACAAAGTCTTGGTAGTCGAAAGCAGCCCTAAATCTGATGCTGTCCTTTTTAACGCTTACACTAATTGCTGGTCCTTCAAATTCCCCTACAGAGAACTTTATAAACCTTCTATGAACCGCATCATCAATTTTTTGAGTAACAACTTTAGTTAAAAAATGCATTTCGAATCCTCCATTAACGCTCACTAACACACGTCCCATTTTATGCAAATTTCACAGCTTACCTCTGCTTCACTCTAAATAAGTTAAATTACTTACTAAAAAATTATGCGCGTCCAAATTTCCATTCATCAAAATTAAATTGTGTCTCCCGCCCACAATTTTTATTCAAATAAATCTGATTTAGAAATTCTTATATATCAACTGGCACATAAAACTATTATTCAAATATTGTTTTAAAAAAATAGTTGGGAAGGAAACAAAAAATGGCGGCAAGAAAATACCACTTGACGGCGGGAATTATAGTTTACATCGCATTCTCAATAGCATACTACTACTGGCTTCTAAGCATACCTATTTACCTTCCGGCAAGCCTATTTGGAGTAACAGGCCTTCCTACATGGTTCCCCATTCCTTTTCCCCGTACACTATCCTCTGCAGACCCCATATATCTGGTTGTGGCCTTATTACTGGTGCTGGTTGGTTCTGAAATTGCAGACTATGATAAAGCCGTAATGTGGATGCAACACAGGGACTGGCTAACCCATTCCTGCATAATACCCGCAATTTTTTCCGCAATTGTAATGGTGTTCACCGTAATTAACGTGGGCAACCCCATTCAAACGCTGCTATTTAATCCTGCGGTTAACACCGTTCTTCTACTCGGAATGTCCGTGTTCGCACTGGGCGCTGCTTCACACCTATTTTTAGATTACTTCCCCCCAATCAAAGAAGCAGAGCTCCACAGTAAAAGGGGTTCCCTAACGGCTGGACATGAGCTTGCCGACTTCTACGTCTCGGGAATGACTGGTCAGGAGCTATTCAGAAGACTGCAGGGAACGGCGCTTGTTCATTTCTGGTGGACAGTATCCCTGCCAAAAGGAGAAAAGAAAAAGAAGACAAAACAAGAAAAATACGCATTAAGAAAAACACTCGACTCGAAACAGTCACAGGCCTACTACCTAATAAACGGAGTCATACTACTCCTAATCGCCGGACTACTGTTTCTCCAATATTTCCTAATACAGGCAATCACAATGGTACAACAATACCTAATACTACTACTAATCTAAGGTTAAAAAAGACACATTCTCAATCCTCATCTCCCCTTTTTCTATACTACTCACCAAAAGTAGCCAACTCTACAAAGATTCACCTAATTCTCACGATTCAAGTTATTTCGGAAAAATCATATAAACATTGAAACCCAACAATTCTAATTATGTGGTTTCCCAGAATAGATTCAAGCTTATTCAGGTTTTCAAAAATAAAAATAGTTTAGGATACCAAAAAAGGGGAAGACTGACTTTTTAAATCTTGGTTCCGCATTCTGGACAGAAGCGGCTTCCCGCTGGTACTTGAGCATTACATTTGGGGCATGTTTTCCCGCGTCCCAGCTGAACTCCACAGTTATTACAGAAACGCGCATTGGCAGGAATTTGTGCACCACACTTTGGACAAGTTGTCACTGCAACCTGAGGTCCAGTGGGTTGCTGAAGAAGTTGGGGTATTATTACCATTCCTGTCCCTGCTGCTGCGGCTCCGCCTCCTTTTCCTAGCGATTCCGCGGCGCTCTTGGTTGTTTCTAGGGTGGCTATGCGGTCAGCGTGTACCTGTCCTGTTTGAAGCCAGAATAGCCTCTCCCTATATTCGGGTGAAGTATCCATTCCCTCAAATTTGAGGTCAATTAGGTCTATTCCGATTCTATCGAACTGTTCTTTGATTTTGGTCTTTACCTTCATGCTACTCTCATCGAGTTGGGTGAAAACATCCCGAAGCGTGAAGCCCGCCAATGTGTCAATGAGTTTTTCTACTATAAAACCTCGAATAAACTCGTTAACCGCGTCGGTTGTAAATGCCTTTGAGTTCCCTACAACTTCTACCACGAATAGCTTGGGATCCTCAACCTTGAACCAGTATGCGCCATGAAACATTAGTGGCGCAAGTTCTTGGGTTTGGCCTCTTCCGCCAAATTTTCCTTGGAACTGCGAAGTGGAAACAAAAACAATATCTGAAGTAAACTCTGATTTCTTAAATCCTCTCATAGTACTGTATAGTTTTGAGAGACCAGGAAGATTTTGGGTGCTCAAGACATGTCTCCCCGGACCAAAAACATCATAGGCCTTTCCGTCTCTATAAAACACAGCAACCTGGTGTTCGTGTACAATAAGCGTGGAACCCCAAGAAAGTCTGTTATTTGGATATTTCCAAACAATGTCTTTTGGTCCTGCTCCAGTCCATTCAATTAAGTCTGGCACAAATATTCACCTCTAATTCTTCTATACGAATTCTAGCATATAGCTTCTTCTATCTCCAAATTTTTTGTCAATATCGTCAAGCGTTCTTCTAAGTGAAAAGACACGCTGAAAAGAATTATCGAAATTGCCTGATTCCAGCTCCTCTTTAAGGGATTTTATTTCTCCCCGAAAAGCATCAATATCATCCAGTATCATTGCGTCAAATTCATACATTCTGTCAAGTTCCGGCTCCCTAATTTTTGTTGAATCAAAAAAGCCGCTATAACCATAATCCGCATGATTTATTCTCTCAGCTACCCTGTCCACCAAAGCCATAAGCCGATCCATCTGCTCCCAAGTATTCTCAACATTGTAGTCCACAAGCATCTCCTGCACAAGATTCAGGTCCTTCTTACAGTCCTTAAGCTGCTTGTAAATGTAGGTGCGTAGAGCCTTATCCGCTTCTCTACGTATTTCCTTCGCCTTGTATCCATGATAACCGGGAACCAGATAGGCAACTTTCTCTGAAAGATTTCTGGTAGACTGCTTCTTCACTTCTCCTCGAATCTTCTCAGCGGTCGTCTTCTCTTTATCCTTTTTGCCAAACATTATCTAAACAACCCCATCAGCGTTGTTGTCTAAGTATAATTTACCCATAGCACATTTAAAAAGATTTCATTTTGAACAATATGCTCCCCGCCCCAAACACCCTGGAAAAACCGCATTGAACCATTCAAACACACACATATTCTAGTGGGCCTCAACTGTGGCAAAAATAAGTTAAAAAAATAGGGGTTAAGCCTTCATTTTAACTTTCTTTGGTGAGATCTTCAACTCTTTTATATTTGTGGGCAATTTTGGGCAAATCGTCTATGGAATCCACTATTTCAATATCGGTTTCAACACCCAGTTTCTCCTTAATAATTCCAGAAACCTTCGCTCTGAACTCCTCTTTGGTTAAACCTTTGCTTCCATCGTAAACCATCTTCATCTTCAGCTTCTCCATCACGCCCTTCTTATACTTGAAAAGTGTAAAGGGAGTACCCGCAGCCTCCGGCACATCTATAAACAGATCATCAACATCCAAAGGAAGAATCCATTTACCCATAACATTAAGCTGGAAACCTGTTCGACCAATCCAAGTTGCTCTACCATGAGTCCTACCACACTTACAAGTTTCCCTACTGAAGGTGGAAATATCCTCACTACCCCACCTTATAAGTGGGGTGCCTCTCATATAAAGATTCGATAGAATCAATTCGCCCCTTTCATTTTCCCCCACAGGCTCCTTGGTATCCAGATCTAGAATCTCAGCCAAATAAAGATCCTCGCAAATATGAGTGCCCTCACGTACTTCACACTCCGCCAAATGAATCATGGTATCCGCTGCCCCACCGCCACTAAAAATCTTCTCCGGCTCTAGCCTCGCCTCCTTTATTAACTTTTGCCGATAGCTATTTGTTAAAACATCTCCATAACCAATTGAAATTGCTCTCAAGCTTTCACATATTTCAGCGGGTTTTTCCCCAAGTCTTTTGCAGGATTCTAGAAACCCGTCAAATATCACTATTGGTACTGCCATTACGTCAGGGCGAAGGTGTTTAAGAGCGTAGACCATTTTGTCTGCATAGTTGGGTAAAGGATACAAAATATTTGTGATTGATACTACCCCTATTCTTTCTAGTCCCGGGGTGACGCCGAAGATGAACCCGTTCCATCTCACGGGGGGCCAAAAAAGGACATCTCCTGGCCTAAATCCCTGCATCCAAGTTAGCCTAGCAGTTTGCTCTGCGCTGTACTCTTGATCCTCTTTGGTCTGAGCATGTATTGAAGGTATTCCTGTAGTGCCCGTTGTGGAATAAATAGATTTTATGTCTTCAAATGGAACGCATAATAGGCCGCCGAAGGGGTCACCCGCATTTATCAATTCTCTCACTGAATCCTTGTAGGTAACTGGAAATTTAGTAAAATCTCCTAATGACTTTATATCATCTGGCGAAATCCCACTTTCTCTCATCACTCCCCTATAATATGAGGAGTTATGATAAATGTTGTTTAACTGCTTCTTTAACCTTTTAAATTGCAGTTCCATTAGATCCTTTCTGGATATAGTCTCAATTGGCTCGTTCCAGTATTTTCTCCAATCTACCATAAACATCCACTCTAAACCCTTTTTTCATAGCTTAATTCTCAGATGGTTTCCTCCACACTTGCAGCGCTTTTTGTCCAAAGTCACTTCGTAATCTGTTTGCCACCTTATCGCTGGTGTAGCCTCTGACCAGAGATTAGTTATTGTCAACTTTCCTCTCTTACCCTCAGCCACTGGTTCTCCATTACTCAATGCCTCTATGATGAACATGTCCTCCCATGCGTGTAGTCCATTGTGCTCAGGGCACTCCATGGCAAGAAAAGCAGTATCCTGTACGTCCAACATTCTATAAAACTCACTACCCCACTCACTTTTGTACTCCTTTTGCTTTTCATCTGTAAGCCGCATATCATCCATCAACTCTCTTAGAACAATTATTTCCGGCTGAAAAACATCCTTAGGCACCTTTTTTTGACTCTTTATCCCCTGAGTGACCTGATCAAAGTATGATACTAGGGTGAAAAAAATTCTCGGTTTAAGTTGCTCCCCGAGATAAATGGCTCTAGGCATATCAATAAAAACTAGGGAAGCCTCCAAAGGCATGTTGATGAACCCTAACCTATCCTGAACCGTTTCTTGAATAGTGAATGCGCTCTCCAGAACTCTTGGGGTAAGCTCCCAAGATTGACCAGAAGTCATAACTAAATCCTTAGCTCCAACACCAAGCATTCGGAAGAACCGCGTCAACTGTTCCAGAAGAACCCGGCGATCATTATAAGTATATGCAGTGTAGAGTGGTCTGCCAGACAACGTGGCTTCATGAGGTAAAATTATATACCACAACTTATCTACGGGAACACAAAGCCGACCACTAAAAGGATCACTGTCACTAAACTTGGATAGAACCTCCTCCTTGGAGGTAACAGGAATCCTCGACAAATCATCCAAACTCTTTACGTCATCAGGTTTCAACCCAGCATCAGCGAATTTTTTCCTGTAAAACTCAGAATAATTATAAGCGTACTTCACTTCTCTCTGCAGTCTCTGCTCCTGAACCCTCTCAATATCTTCTCTTAGCATCTCTTCTCCTTTAGAAACCAAAACACTCTACTCCTACCCTTTTTAGTAGTCTTATGGAAACACATTAACCTAAATCTAGGTTAAAACATTGTTATAAAATTTTCTAAAACCAGTCTCATTCAAACCCAAAATAACTTTTTATACTCAAAGAAGAATAAAAATAGCGTGCGTCTAGGAGAGCTAATCAAATGTTTCTAGAAGAGGAATTAGAGGTAAATAATGCGTTCAAACGAATGGTAATGATAGGATTTCTATCATGGATTCCTTGAGCAATCCTCTTTCTCACCTACACTTGGCTCTCGCTCTCCACTGTTTTTAGTATACCCCTGGAATTGCTTCTCCTCTTTTCCAGCGCACCCTCATACTACCAGAACCTCTTCGGACCATGGGATCTTGAAGCCACCACCTTCACCGTGAGAATCGCGTACCTCTCCAACCGAATCACACTATTCAAAATTAACACAATAACCGAAATGACGCTACTACTTCTAATCTTCACCCTTGCACTCTCCTTAATAATAATTGATTTACACAACTGGGTCCTTTTGAGACTCTTAAAAGAGGCTGAATTTCGAGACCTACTATTCACGCTCAGAACTTGGAGACTACCGTCCTCAAACCGCTACAAAACCTATGGAGAAGCCAAAAAGAGAATGCGCGAAATATTAAGAAACGGAACCCCCAAAGAAAAACTAGCTGTCTACACACTAACAGCAGCCCAATTCTCGCTCCTTGCAGTAATAGTAATACTCCTACTTATGCTAACAGGAACTCTACAATTCATCACACCCTTGTTCCCAATTAGCCCAATACTGTTAGCAGTACTATTGCTAATTCTTGGGAGTCAAAGATTCGTGTGGAAAACAATCGCCTAAAAATGAAAAAACTACCCTACTCAGAAGAGAATCAAATTACACCTAATTGCTGGCGAAAAAATCCCCCTATTTTTGGTCGCAGAGAGCGTCAAACAAACATAATTGGGAAACAATCCCTAAAACAAAAAATCTAAATAAAAAATGAAAAAGGGGAAGCATACTATACTGGTTTGAAGTATTCAATGTCCAAAATGTTGCCCTCTGGGTTGCTCTTGAAAACAGCCTCAACCCGCATGCCAACCTTCAGCTTCTTGGGGTCACCCTCCTTAATGATGTGCACAAAACCAGTATTTGAACCATCTAACTCAATAATCCCATAAGCAAAGGGGGGCTTCAACGGCATAACTGGCGTCGAATAGTTAACCACCGTAAATCCCTTAACCGTACCTTGCTTGCCAACTTCGACCCATTCCTTCATTTTCTCAAAACACGCAAAACAAACCATCCTAGGAGGAACATACACTTTACCACATCTGGAACACTTCACACCCATAATCCTCTTATTATTGCCAATCTCCTGAATAAACCGACCAGCATAAGCACCAGCAACATGCCTATAAGGCACCCTAATCCTACCATGAAAATACTTATCCTCACTCACAACAAAACCTCCACAGATTGAAATCTCACTTCTTCTCAACCGCTCTAAAGTAGGGTATATCCTCTAAAGTACCTTTCCGCTCATTCTTAGGCTTAATCACCGCCTTCACCAGCATACCCGGCTTAATCTTCCCAGGATCCGTCTCATCGACAAAATGCAGCATCCAAGTATCTGTACCCTTCAACTTAATCGCACCATAACCATACGGAAAAGGCCTCGTCTCACCAGTATTAGGATCCACAAAAGGATAATTAACCACAGTAAAACCATCCAGCGAACCCTCACCACTCAATTCAACCATATCATCCACAGTCATCTCCACCAAACAGTCCGCACACACAGACCTCGGAGGGAACAACACCTTCCCACACTTCCTACACTTAATCGCCAGTAACTTACCAGACTCCTTAAGCACCCTAAAGAACTTCGATGCAACGGGTCCCAAAGCATAACGATAAGGCAAATCAGTAAGCCAATTTATAGTAAAAGGCTCTTCCTTCTTCTCACTCATAAAATCACCTCAAATCAAGGCTCCTTACCCAAAATCATAAGATCCGCCCAAACACTACCACCGAAACCATGAGCCAACGCCAACTCCACATCAGGAACCTGACGCTTACCACCCAGGCCCCTAACCTGAATCGCAGCCTCAGCCACACGAATAAGCGCCGTAGCACCAATAGGATTCGTCGCAATAACACCGCCCGAAGGATTCACTGGCAACTCACCACCCATCTCAGTAACACCCTCATCCAACAACTTACCACCCTGACCATACTCACAGAAACCCAAAGCCTCAGTCCACATAAGCTCCGCCCAACTACTCGGCTCATAAACCTCAGCCACATCCAAATCCTTCAACGGATTCCTAATACCCACCTTCTTGTAAAGCCTGGTAGAAGCAATCTTGGCCGCAGGATACTTATGCATCACATCATCGCCACCATAAGTATAATAGTGCCCCGTGTCCACACCCTTAACCCACGCCAAATTATCACTAATCTTCCTAGCCACACCCTCACCCGCATAAACAATCGCACAAGCACCCTCACTCTGCGGGCAACAATCATGGAGTCTTAGGGGCCACGATATTACTGGTGAGTTCATCACTTCTTCTACTGTCATGTTGGGTTGTTGCAGGTGTGCGAAGGGATTATTTGCTGCGTTTCTTCTGTTTTTGACTGTTACTTTTGCGGCTTGTTCTGGTGTTACTCCAAATTCCCACATATACATACTAGCCATCAGAGCGAGGGGGCCTAGTGCCCCGGCTAGGGCGGGTCTTTCCCATCTGGCGTCGAAGGCTGTTACTATTCCGGTTGTGGCTCCTCCTTCGTTTATTTTTTCCCATCCCACTACTAGTACTTTGTCATACATTCCAGAGGCTACTGCGTAGTATCCGTATGCTGCTAGGGAGGTTCCGGTGGTTCCCCCTGTGGCTACTTTTACTACGGGTTTGAGGTATCCAGGTGCGGATTCTATTCCGGTCCACATTTCGGAGAAGTTTATTCCTTCGAAGTGGTCCATGTTTCCAATAACGACGGCGTCTATGTCTTTGGGTGTGAGTTGGGCTTCATCTAGGGCCATTTTTACTGCTTCATAAATCATTTCGGATATGTTGACGTCTCTTCTTCGGCTTCTGTGTTTTGTTTGGCCGGTTGCCACAATTGCTACTTTTTGTTTTACCATATTTTTCATCTCCTCATTTTCATGCTTCTAATATGATTACGCAGTTTCCTTGGGAGCAGATTCCATTCATTCCTGTGGCTAGTCCAATTTTGGCGTCTTTCACCTGTCTTTTTTCGGCTTTGCCCATTAGTTGCAGTGCGATTTCTGCTACACGAACTAGTCCGTTGGCCATGGAGGGGTTGCTTGAGAGTACGCCTCCTGAGGGGTTTACTGGGAGGGTTCCGTTCATTTCTGTTTGTCCGCTGTCGATGAGTTTTCCTCCCTCGCCTTTTTTGCATAGTCCTAGGGCTTCATAATTCATTAGTTCGTGGTAGGTGAACGCTTCATAGATTTCTGCTACGTCGATTTCCTTCATGGGGTTTTTTATTCCCGCCATTTTGTAGGCTTCTCTTGCTGCTAGTTCTAGTCCTATGAGGTCGGTCATGTTGCGGTGTCCAAGGTAGTAGGCGTCGGTGCAATTGCCGTGGCCCTTAAACCACACTGGTGTGTCTGTATATTTTTTGGCTTTCTCTTTGTTTGTTAGGAGCATTGCTACAGCTCCGTCCGAGAGTGGCGGTAGATCTAGTTCTTTGAGGGGGTAGGCCATCATTTTGGAATTTAGGACTTCGTCGACTGTAACTGCTTTTTGTAGATGTGCGTAGGGATTGTTTAGAGCGTTTTTGCGGTTTTTTACTGCCACTTTTGCCGCTTGTTCTTGGGTGATTCCATACTTGTGTGAGTACATGTTCGCCATTAATCCCGCCGAAGAGACCTGGTCTAGTCCCAGCCATCTCTGGTAGTAGGGCTCAAAAATAGAATTGTTTACAAGGTAAATGTTTGACTCGGAACACTTGCAGTGTGAAACCACCATCACTGTATCGTATGTTCCTTCTAGTATTCTCATTACTCCGTAGACATAGGCGAATGCTCCGTCTCCCGATACTCGGGACTCCGATTTTCCCACGGCTCCTAAAGCATCCTGAATGGCCATGCTGGCTATTGTTCTTCCGTCGTTGAAATCGTTGGAGCTAGTTATTATGCTTCCCACGTCGTCTTTAGTTATTCCCAGCTCGTCGTGGAGTTTTTTGACGACTTCGAAAACTAGTTCAGAGTAGGGTAAATCCGCCTTTTCTTCCTCATACTTGGTTTGTGCTACTCCCACAATGGCTACTTCTTTATCCATAATTTAAACCTCTACAAAGGAATTCAATTTATTCAGCCTCTGGAAACCCTACCCGTTTTGATTTTTCAAAATAGGGTTTCACCCAAGTTGGTTTAAATCCAGAATAGTACGAAATATCCATTCTTTGTTTGAATGCTTATTTGGGTCTTCCGCCTTTGTTTTCCTCCACTCTAAGGTTTAATCAAAAGACTGTTCGCAGCGTCTTAACGAATTTTGGTCACCATTTTTCGCGTGTGATTTTTTGGTGGAGGAATCACTGTAGCCACTAACGCCTCACATTTAAAGGGGTAACGCTTCACTTCATATTTACGATGCTCTGGATTTCGTTTCTCTGGATTTGTTTTCTTTATAAAACTATCGACAAAAAAACTATTTATATGAGGCCTGTCAGTAAGTTTCGCTTCCTCCTACTACCCACATTTTGGCCGGTTATACGCAACGGATTAGTTTTGCTCGGTACAAATGTGGAGAAGCTGCATTTTGTCCCTCTTTGCTCCAAAAATTATAAATATGTTGATTATCACTGAAAATGTATTCCTTAGTGGAGAAAAACAGGTTTTCTCTAATTTCAACGATTAACAGCCCCAAGATGGTTGGAGATTATAATACATAGATTTATTCTTTGAGTTGGAGGTGTTTTTTGTGTTGGAACAGTTGGAAAGAAGGGAGAAGAAGTTTAGAACTCAGTCTAAGGGGAGACTAATTGTTTCTGATATGTCTGGTGTAGAGTTGCTTGTGGCTTTTGATGTTTTGTCCAAGATGCGTGATGCGGGTAAGATTCCAGACACGCTTATATTTGTTTCTCATGGTAAAGAATCACTGAGCCTGGGTAAGTATGAGGACTTGGATGAGATTAGGTACAAGGCTGTGAAAAGGGACGGTGTGCTGGTGGGGCGGAGGGAGAGTGGAGCTGGCACCTACTATGCCCCAAAGGGCCAAATCGCGGCGGTACTGGTGACAACCACGGACGTGTTTCCAAATTTGGAGGAGGCTGAGAGGATTTGGGCCGGCGAAGTGGTTCTAGAACTCTTCATGAGGGTGGGTGTTTTAGACGCCTACTATAGTCATCCGGGCGACATTCGAAAAGATGACAAAAAGTTGGGTGGAAGCACTTCCCTAATTTGGGGAAAAGGGGTTGTGGTGGGAACCTTCATCAACCGGCTTACCCCCAGCGTTAAGTTCTTCACAGATTATTATGTTTATCCAGAGGAGAAGCTGAAGGACAAATTGTTGCGCGACGTAACCATGTATGCGGGTAGCATGGAAAAGGATGCACCCAGAACACCTACTGAAGAAGAAGTAAAGAATCTCTTGCTAACCATTGTGAAACAGAAACTGGGAATGGAATTTGCACCCGGAAACTTCACCGAGGAAGAAAAAGAAATGATTACTGAGGGCTTCAAAAAACTCACCGCAGAAGATGTAGTTACCAGCGTTTCCAAGAGTAGATGGTACAGTAAACTGCCCAACGATTGGAGGGCTGCAACCTTCAGATACAAGTCAGAAAGAACTATCAACGCCAGCGTAGCCATAGACAAGACCAAAAAGATTAGAGACATTCTCATAACTGGCGACTTTCTACTCTCCCCAGCAGACGGTCTGGAAAAAGTGGTTAACGCCCTCAAAGGAATATCAGCGGAAAACGAGAAGGCCATAAGCAACGCCATAGTTGAAGCCTTCAAAAGTAACAAAATAGACTACACAGGATTCACACTTGAAGAATTCACAAAAACAATAATAGAAGCGGCGGTCCTCGCCCTACAACAAAAAACATAATGCGCCAAAACTTTACCATATGAGTAACTTCTGAATCCTATGCAAACCTTTCCACAAATAGCACTAGCGATTAGCCGAACACCATACAATTAACCAAAATAATTCAGGTCGCTACCCAGACAGGTTCACTTTTCCGCCATATCGGTGGACATTTGTGGAAGTCGGTCGGTAAATTTCGTCCCAAATGATCAGAGTTAACTAAAATTAGTTTTATCCTTTATTTTTTGGGCTTTTATTTATAAGCTAATTCCACATATCGGGTTTTAACAGCATCTGAAGCTGGTGTTATCATGACCAGAAAAGAAGTCATTATGAGTGTAAGAGAGGCAGCCTCAATGATAAAGGACGGTATGACCGTAGGCATCGGGGGCCTTCTAACTGCAAATCACCCCATGGCCATAATTCGCCAAATCATTAAGAACGGTGTAAAAAACCTGACAGTAGTAGGCTCACCCGCAGCGGGACTAGAAATTGACTTGATGATCGGAGCGGGTGTCGCAAAGAAGGTGGCCACTGCTTACGTGGGAGGAGAATCACTCGCACCCATAGGTCCATTCTTCCGAAAAGCAGTAGTGGACGGCACCATTCAAATGTGGGAGTGCGACGAAGCAATCCTATGCACCGCACTAAGAGCCGCGGCCGAGGGGCTACCTTTCCTACCCTGGCTAGGCGGCGTTGGCACCTGCCTGCCCGACATTAACCCCGATCTAAAATACTTCCAAGACCCCATAAAGGGACAAACATTGCTAGCTGTCCCCGCACTGGAACTCGACGTAGCCATACTTCACGCATCCTGGAGCGACCCATATGGCAACATACAGTACGTGGGAAACACCTACGCAGACATTCTAATGGCGAGAGCCTCCAAAAAATGCGTCTTTCAAGTAGAAAAAGTGGTTTCTAACGAAGACATAAAGAGAAACCCACACCTAACAAAGATTTACGGGGTTGATGCGGTGGTGCCCACCCCATATGGTTCCCACCCCTTCTCAAGCGATGGATTCTACGATTTAGACAGGGAACACCTCAAAGAGTACGTGGAGGCGGCCAAGGCTTACACAAAGGGAAACCCTGAGCCCTTCAACCAGTACCTCAAAAAATACATCCTTGAACCAAATTCACACGAAGAGTATCTTGAAGTAATCGGTATGAAGAAACTCCTCTCTCTATACAGATGGTAGAAGGTGAAAAAAATTGAGCAGAAACAAAGATTACTCAATAAGAGAGCTCCTAGCTGCTTTCATCTCCCGAGAAATCAAAGACGGCGAAACAGTACTAATAGGAGCCAACCTACCCGCGTGTAGAGCAGGCGTACTCCTCGCACACCTAACACACGCACCAAACATGCGCTGGCTACAGTTTTACCGCGCCAACTTCTCAGACGTGAAACAAATAGAAAGTTTTGAATTCGTCACAGACTACTCTGGATTCAAATACTGCGAAGAAGTACCAGAATATGAGCACCTCTGGGATACTATAAGAAGGTATGATGTCAGCTTCTTCGGAGGCCTCCAAATAGACAAATATGGAAACATAAACCTGCTCGGCATTGGCGGACAGTACCCAAAATTGATGTTCCGAGGACCAGGCGCCATTGGACAATCAACAATAACAACCTACGTGGGCCGCTACTATATCTACTCTGAGAGGCACCACCCAATGATTTTCGTGGACAAATGCGAATACATAACCGCCGTAGGCTGGGGAGACGGGGGAAACTCCAGAAAAAAACTAGGCCTACCTGGAGGAGGCCCCAAATATGTATTAACACCTCTCTGTATAATGGACTTCGAAGAAAAGACCAAAAGAATGCGCCTAAAATCAGTACACCCAGGAGTATCGATCGAAGAGGTTAAAAACAACACTGGATTCCAACTCATAATTCCAGATGACGTTCCAGAAACAGAGCCACCCACAAAAGAAGAACTCCAAGTAATAAGAACCCGAATAGACCTAAAAGGAACCCTAAGGGAACTATAATCAGTGGCTTTCTTCGAAACAATTAAACTCTCTTTTTTTACCAATAAAAAAGGGGGAGCGTATATTGTCTTTAGTAGTTGACCTTGTCTAATCCCTTTAGTCCCAACATTTTCCTTGCTTCGTCAGGTGAAGCTACATCTCTTCCCAATTCGTTAACTATCTTAACCATCTTTGCAACCAGTTCAGCGTTGCTCTTTGCAAGTATACGCTCCTTCTTCACGGGGTCGTAACCCACATAAATGTTGTCTTCCATGCCCACTCTTATGTGGCCTCCCATTATTGCCGCCATCGCTCCTAGGTGGAATTCTTGCGGGTATCCTATTCCGATTACTGACCAAGTGAAGTTTTGTGTGCCGAAGAGTCGGCTAGCCTCGTTGTAAAGGTGCATCAATTCAAAGGGTGTGTTGCCCGTTCCTCCCAATACTCCTAGGACGAATTGTATGTGTAGGGGGAATTTAAGCCATCCAAAGCGGAGCATAGCACCCGCGTTCCAGACGCCACTGCTGCTGTAAATCTCAAGTTCCGGTTTAACATTGTTTTCATACATAGTTTTGGCAAACACTTCAAGGTCTGCAAATGAGTTCTGGAAGATCATTCCCTTACTCCACTCTACTAGGGGCTTTTCCCAGTCAGTTTTCCACTCCTTTATTCTCTCTGCGAGTGGGAACACTGAAAAGTTCATTGATTCTACGTTGAAGGAGCACATTTCTGGCTTGAATTCTGGAACCACCGCTATTCTCTGCTGGGCTGTCATTCCTGCTCCTCCCCCAGTTGTGCAGCAGACTATTACGTCTGTTTTTGACTTTATTTTTGTTAGGGTTTCTCTCCACACGCCTAGGTCGGCTGTGGGCATGCCGGTTTTAGGGTCTCTCACGTGGACGTGGACTACTGCTGCGCCTGCGTCGCAGGCCTTTTTTGCCTCGTCAGATATCTGGTCCGGTGTTATGGGTAGGTAGGGTGTCTGGGAGGGAAAAGTAACTGACCCAGTTAGGGCACAGGTTATGATACATTTTTCTCTCCAAGCAGTTAAAAATGACATTTCTTCACACCTCCAAAAATTCTTCCAACCCATATTTTTAGAAGAATATGACAAATATTAATTTATTGGTACCTTGCATCGAACTTTTGCTGGCTCCTCAAAGTAATCATTCACCGCATTACCCGAAAATCTCTTCCCCCTTGTTCTACGCGAATTGTAAAATCTATCAACAGGGCAAGAGTGATGGTTTCATAAGACGCTTGTATGGAAAATTAGGGGTTGCATCAGAGAACTCTTATAGGAATTAATTGGGCTTCAGACTAATCCCTTCAATAGGAAAACTGGTAAGAACACCATGGGTTTTGCTTTTATTGCGACATGTTTGTAGAGCCTCCGCCTCCAAAAAGACTTTCAACTGTTGTTCTAAATACTGACAGTTTTCATAAAAAACAGCAAAAAAGAAGAAAGGCGGCTGTTTTTTTAGTAGTTGACCTTGTCCAGTCCTTTTAGTCCCAGCATTTTCCTTGCTTCGTCAGGTGAGGCCACATCTCTTCCCAGTTCATTGACTATCCTAACCATCTTGGCGACTAGTTCTGCATTGCTCTTGGCCAACTCTCTATGGGCTATGTAAATGTTGTCCTCTAGCCCAACTCTTATATGTCCTCCCATTATTGCCGCCATGGCTCCCAAGTGGAACTCTCTTGGGTACCCGATTCCGATCACTGACCAGGTGAAGTTTTGCGTGCCGAAGAGTCGGGCGGCTTCGTCATAGAAGTGTATTAGTTCCCATGGTGTGTTTCCTGTGCCCCCGAGCACCCCTAGGACGAATTGCATGTGCAGGGGGAATTTAAGCCATCCAAAGCGGAGCATGGCTCCCGCATTCCAGATGCCACTCGTGCTATAAATCTCAAGTTCGGGTTTAACGTTGTTTTCATACATTGTTTTGGAGAATACTTCGAGGTCTTTGAAGCTGTTCTGGAAAATCAGTCCCTTACTCATTTCCACTACTGGTTTTTCCCAGGGATATTTCCACTCCTTAATTCTTTCCGCTATGGGGAATACTGCGAAGTTCATTGATTCCACGTTGAAGGAGCACATTTCTGGCTTGAATTCTGGAACCACCGCTATTCTTTGTTCGGGGGTCATTCCGGCTCCCCCTCCTGTTGTGCAGCAGACTATTACGTCTGTTTTTGACTTTATTTTTGTTAGGGTTTCTCTCCACACGCCTAGGTCGGCTGTGGGCATGCCGGTTTTGGGGTCTCTCACGTGGACGTGGACTACTGCTGCGCCTGCGTCGCAGGCCTTTTTTGCCTCGTCAGATATCTGGTCCGGTGTTATGGGTAGGTAGGGTGTCTGGGAGGGAAAAGTAGCGGATCCCGTAAGGGCACAGGTTATGATACATTTTTCTCTCCAAGCAGTTAAGACAGACACATATTTCACGCTCCGAAATTAACTCTTATAACCCATTTTTCGCAGATTTGGGAATTCTTTAGTGGAGTTGCAAAGCTTTTATTACCACGCTTCCAGTTTTTGAGAAAATGAGGGTGTGGGGTTGGTGAAAAGCGCAGCCACACACCCAAAACCACACGGGAGAATCACAATCGCCCAAATAGCTTCGCAGAATCTGCGAAATATGGTTATAAGTGGGTTATTAATGCCTTCATAGATATTAATCTTTGGGTAACTTTACAGCTTCAACCCCAAAATATCTGCAAAGGTATTTTGGCTTTGGAAGAGTTCTGCCTACTATCTGTAATTTATATTTTTCTGGCTACTGCTGCCGCTTCGTGCATTGCGTCCATGGCTTTTCTGGGAGTTACGCAGTCTCCCACCGCATAGATTTCTGGGACTTTGCCCCTCATTTTTTCGAAGAGTTCATTGTTCTGCTTTGATCCAACTGCTATAACAACGGTGTCGGCTTCCAAGACATCCCCATTATCCAGCTTTACACCCTTCTCGGTTATTTCTTTTACCTTGGAGTTTGTTAGCATTTTCACTCCACTTTGGGAAAGGCTTTTCAGTATTGTCCAGCGAGTACTACCCCCAATATCCTGTCCCATTTTGTCCAGCATTTCCACTATCACAATTTCCTTATTGCTCTTAGTCAGCTTGTAGGCGCTCTCAAGATCCATAGCTCCCCATTTAACAAGGAAGAGCATGGTTTCTGCATCTATGGAACCCTTCTCCGCAAGGTAAAGCCCGGTTTCGCAGCCCACGCCACCACCTCCAATAATTACCACTTTTTTGCCAACGGACACCCTATCAGCCAATACGTCTAGAGCCATTACCACATTGGGCCTATCAACGCCCGGTATATCCGGTACAATCCAGTTTACTCCCGTGGCTACAACCAGTACATCCGGGTTCAACTGTTTAACAACTTCTGGGGTAACCTCCTTCCCCAAAACTACATTAACATTTAGTAACTGCATCTGGTACGCTAGGTAATCTACAAGGTTTCCCAATTCCCTTCTTTCCTTAGGAACCGCAGCCCAGCTCAGCTGTCCTCCAAGCCTGTCGCTCTTCTCATAGAGGGTTACATCATGTCCCCTAAGTTTAGCAACTCTTGCAGTCTCCATACCTGCAGGACCGCCTCCAGCAATCAAAACTTTCTTTCTTTTTGCTGCAGGTTTAATTTGGTACTCCGCTTCCCTTGAAACATCAGGGTTGACTAGGCACTCCACTGGTTGAGCTGAGAATACATGATCAAAGCATCCCTGGTTACACGCCAAGCATTTCCTGATCTCCGCAAATCTTCCCTCCTTAGCCTTTATTGGAAATTCGGGATCCGCGATGAGCGCTCTACCTAGAGAGATGATGTCTGCCTTGCCCTCCCTCAAAATCTTCTCAGCAACAAGGGGGTCGTTAATCCTGTTTCCTGCAATAACAGGGACGCTTACCACCTCGCGAACCTTCTCGGCGAGATAGGCAAAGGCGCCCCTTGGAACATTCATGGTGATTTGAGGGACAGGGGATTCATGCCAAGCCACAGCCACATTAAAACAGTCGGCACCAGCCTTCTCAAGTTCCTTTGCGATAACCTTAGTTTCTTCAATGGTGTTTCCACCCTCCATAAACTCGTCGCCAGAAAGCTTAAAAATCACGGGAAAGTCTCTGCCCAACTTCTCCTTAATACGTTCAATAATCTCTACTGCAAACCTGACTCTTCCCTGAACGCTTCCCCCATACCGATCCTTTCGCACATTGGTTCTTGGCGATAAGAAGCGAGCCACCAAATAGCCCACTCCCCCAATGATTTCAACAGCATCAAATCCAGCACTCTTAGCCCTCTTTGCCGCTAAAGCAAAATTCTCAACACTCTGCTCAATTTCCTGAATAGTCATCTCCCGGGGCATTTCACCAGTCAGCTTACACTTTATGGCTGAGGCAGAAACAGGCTGAGTGCCAAGAATAAAAGTCCAAGTCTGTGGACCCACATGTAAAAGTTGAACAGCAGCTTTAGATCCATGCCTCTTTATAGCTTCAGCCAATCTCCTCATACCCGGAATATATTTGTCATCACTTAAACTCATCATGTTGGGCAACCCGGTTCCCAGAGGCTCAGTGGCGCAGCCGCCAACCATAATCAAGCCTGCACCACCCTTAGCACGGGCCTCATAGAAATTAACAATCCTATCATCCACAAAGTTATTCACACAGTAGCCCAAATGCATTGCTGGTAAAAATATTCTATTTCTTATCTCCATGCTTCCAATCTTGATGGGGTCAAACAACAACATTTTCGAGTCCTCCAAACAATATTACCCTTCCTTGATTTTCAAGGTAAATTTTGGGAATTGGTTTGCGACGATGCCTGGTTAACAATTCTTTAAGTTTAGAGACAGGGCACCAAACTTATATCAATTTCTAGAACTTATGAGGGCGTGTAAAAAGTCTTTTTTGGAATGTGTTCAACTGGAGGATGTTTGGGTTTTTTGAGTTAAAGTCTCTCTATGAAAGAAGACATAAAATGGTTTCTTTGAGCAAAAAGGAGGAAAAAACGACTTTTAGAAAAAGGTGTAAAAAACCCTCCACAAATTCAAACATTAAGAGAGTTACACCAAAAACTTTTACATATATTAATAGTTTGGATTCAGGCGAGGCCTATTTTTGTAAAGATTTATATTTTCTAACAAATCTAATTTGGGGATTATACCGCAAAAAAAGAGGTGGATGTGTGTAAGTTTTGGATTGCTGGAGCGCGATTAGTACTCGTACTCTATGCCGTAATCTATGAGTTCCTTTTTTACCCTTGCGTAGAGGTCTGTGTATTCTTTTGATGGAGTTAAGGTTTTGATATCATAGCATTCCATGAAGCTCTTACCTATAGGTGCTTTTTCCGGGTTTTCCTTGTCTTCTATTTTGGGTAAGAGTTTATTTATTAATTCGTTGGCGTCGGCTCTTTTCATTCCAGCTATGGCGCGGGCTGTTTCACCCATTATTCTACCCTCCATACCAGTGCAGTAGTTAATCAATGTTCTTAGAGTTCCACTGTACCAGAGCCAGCCGGCTCCTGATGCTACACTCATCAGATTTATTATTGCGATTTCGTAAACACGCATCTCGGTGCAAGGTCCTGCGTAACCGCCACCGCCGCCCACCCCTCCCACAGGGACATGAAGATTATTAGTCAAAGCTAACGTGCAAGTAGCACCCGAGGCTAGGGACTCTCTTCTCATTACCATGCCATCTGATCCCATGCCGCCGCCCATACAGAGGGACCCCTGCCCATAGGCTAGTTCCGCTAGCAGAGCGGCGATGGCTCCTACAGATGCCTCCTCAGAATTTCGGAAGAGGAGTCCTATGGCCGCACCGTAAGAAGTCCAGGGCACTATACCGTTTAGTCGAGCATATGTGGCTAGTATGAATCTGCTCCAAGTTAGTTTGAGTTCGTTGAAGAGGTGTATGGGTATCTGCGCGTTTTCTTTGGTGTACCCGTCAGGGTGGAAGGCTGCTATGGCTCCTGCGGGTGATAGTGCGCTAGCCCCTGCTAAGCCTATATAAAGACCTGGTTTTCCTACGGTTTTTACAGCTTCCCTGTTCCATAATCCCTCAGCTATGGCACACATAATTTCCCCCGGAGTTCCCGTTTTGTTATCTAGGCCCCATGCGCTAATTAAGCTGAAGCCGTTAATTCCCTGACATGTAGGTTCTTGCGCGCAGGATTTTACTATCGGGAGGAACATGTCTTCGCTGAGAATGCCTCCTCCAGTGGTTATCACTGGTTTCGTCTTTTCCTCGGGTTTTCTATTCTTGATTGTTATTTGGTCTTTGCCGGTTCCGAATTTTACCTCACTGGGACGGCTTTTAATCATCTCTTTTATTTCGTTCTCTGTGAATTTTATATTCCTGTTAGTGTCCAGATGGTAGATGCCTACGTCTATTAGGAGGTCGAATCCTGCTTTGAAAACATCGTCAGCCACACTGTCATCTGGAATAATCTGGTTCATGTCAAATTTTATGTCGTAGTCTTTTACTAATTCGCGAACCCTTTTGGAAAGCATTTTATCATATTCTCTCTCCTTCATAACTGGTCCTGTTAGAGCTCTTTCCTGTATGTCTTTTATTCTAACCATTTTTTAAGCACCTCCTAAGCCCACCAACTTTTTGGCGACCTTTACCGCTTCCACAGCGTTCTCAGCGTATCCGTCTGCTCCAAACATTTGAGCTAAAGCGGGATTTATGGGTCCACCGCCCACCAGTACTTTGTATTTGTCTCTCAAGCCAAGCTCTTTTAGAAGGTTCACAACTTCTGCCATATTCATCATTGTGGCCATCAAGAGAGATGACATAGCTATAATATCTGCTTTGAAGTTCTCCGCCTCCTCGATGAATCTCATTGCGGGAACATCTATGCCTAGATCTCTAACTTCAAAGCCCGCCATGGTAAGCTGCATAGCTACAAGATTCTTACCTATATCATGTAGGTCTCCGTGCACTGTGCCAATAACCACTCTCTTGCGTGCCCCACCTGCCTCCTTGGGTATCCTAGGTCCCACAATTTCCACCAGTTTCTCCGCTATTTCACCGCCTTCGTAAAGTTCGGCTAAAAAGTACTCCTTTTTTCAAACTTTTCTCCAATGGCTCTGACTCCGGCTATAATTCCATCCTCCAAAATCTTAACCGGGTCAACGCCCTCGTCCAGAGCCTTCCTCACCAATTTCTCGGCTTCTTTTCCATCCAACTCTTCGATAGACTTGGCAATTTTATTCAAGACTTCACTCAAGAAACCACCTCTAATATTCCAAAACCATCACAATTCTAAGAATATAAAATTGTTATTTTTCGTTCTAATAAATTTGTTTAAAAAAGTATTTGTAAAATTGTTGAAATAATTTGGTGTAAATATTTTCTGTTTGAAAAATTCTCAAAAACAGTATCCGATAAGGGGCAAAGAAAAAATACTTTTATTCCCAATGGATTAGATTGTGAGAGGTGTTATTTGATATGAAGGTAACCAAGGGTTGGGATTACCTCACAGGGGAATACGTAACGAGGATTGAAGAGGGGAAAAGGAAGTGCACAGTGAGGGTGGGCAACTCGCTAAGAGTAGATATTGCTAATGACGACTCTTTGGATTCCGACTACTCCCTAGACGAAGTAGAATTGAAGATAATCGGTGACAAAGAATTAGCCATCCAAGCCGCTGGAGAAAAAGGGCTAAGAGCCTACATAGAAGAATACCTAAAGATGAAAAGATCTGATAAAATATTTTATTAAATGCTCTAAGTCAGGGTAAATCCTCAATTTTTTGGTTTAGGTCCAAGCTTGGAACTTGTAGGTTTCAGCCCATTCTTTGTAGCCCATTCTGAAGAGTTTTAGGCGGGGTTTATTTATTTTGTAGTCTAGTTCCACTCCTACGTCGGGGTTTTTGAGTATTTCACGATACTTCTCATAATAGGTGTCAGCATCATTTGATTCATCGACCAGTTTCACCATGGCGTTCTCGGTAAAATAAAGTATTAAATCTGGCTTTTCTGGTGCAGGTCCCTGTTCAAATCTGATTTCATCCTCGGAGAGCTTCGTTAAGTGGAAGATGAGTTTATCGTTGCTGTCCAGTGTGAAGGGGCGAATATGATACTCCCATAGCGCTCCTATCTCAAGGTGCCTCATAAGGTCTGGGTGTTTAGGATAGAAACCCTTAGCCTTCTCCAAAAGCTCTTCCACACTCGGCATAACTAACTAAACCTCCAACACTTTGGTAGAATAACATTTGATAATCAAAATCTTTAAAGATAACATTTCCCCTGCACTTAAAAATCAAACCACTAAACCCAGATTCTCAAACTGGGCGAAAATATAAATGTATTTGGGTATTTGTATAGTTAATCTTCCGAGAAAAGGGTGAAATTTGAAATGGAGATAATTGACCAAATAGCAATGATTCCTGGGCGTTCCTGGGGATCAAACGTTTACGTTGTTGGCAAGGGTGAACTGGCACTAATTGATTCCGGCTTAACCGGGGATTTCAGGAGCCACTTCATCAAGGATATTGAATCTCTGGGCCTAGACCCTCGGAACATAAAAAAATTGGTAATAACTCACTTCCACCCAGACCACATTGGTGGAGTGCTTGAAGTAGTGGATTTCTGTGCAGCTGAAGTAATGATTCACGAAATCGAGGCAGCCTACATTGAGAAAAAGGCGGGATTTGAGGTTCAAGTCAAACTGAAGGACGGAGACATAATACAGCTTGGGAATATGAATTTCAAAGTTATCCATACCCCAGGTCATTCCCCGGGCAGCATCTGTCTATACAATTCGGATAAAAAGATTCTTTTTTCAGGAGACACCATTTTTGCTTACGGGGTGGGGCGCACAGACATACCTGGAGGCGACATACTCGAGCTTAAGAAATCAATAAAAAGACTAACAGAGCTGGATGTTGAGATACTCCTACCAGGCCACGATGTACCTGTCATCGGAAACGCAAATGAAAACATAAAATTAGACTACTCATTTGTAGAATCCCTGCCCAATGGTTACTAAAAAATTATTATCGTGAGTAACATTTCTGTCATCCCGCTTCTGACTGGGCACTAGAGTCGTCTTGCGATATGATTTCTATTCTTCGACAAATTTGCCAAATTGAATTTTTTACCGTAAACGGGAAGTATACGTTTTTGCCACCACACTCCTTAAATTGATGCAAGTGAATTAGATTTTTGTTTTTATAATTTTTTCTTAATTTTTTGAAAATTTTTTAATTTACAAATAAAATATATTAAAAAATTTATAGAGTTTGCCACTTGACAAATCAGGAGATAATTTTATATCTGTGAATAATGAAAAAGTAGGAACTTAAATTAAAATAACACCAGTTTCGTCATATAAGCTATGAACTGTTTTTGATTGGAAATAATTGGTGGTAAAAATTGGTAAAGGTTCCAAATGTCCTGGCAATCGATGCTGGCGGCACGATGACTGATACGATAGTGATAGATGAGGAAGGCCGCTTTACCATTGGCAAGGCGCGAAGCACCCCTTATGATGAGTCTATAGGTTTCTTGGCCTCGCTGAGCAATGCTTTGAGTTACTGGGATATGAAGGCTGAAGACACTGTTCCCAACCTCGAAACTGCTATCTACTCCGGAACCACTATGCTCAACAGGGTTCTTGAGAGGAAAGGCAGCAAAGTGGGAGCCATAGTAACGAAGGGAATGGAGCATTATTTCCGCTTGGAGAGAGCTAAACAAACCTATATGGGATACTCCTACCAGGATCGGTTTCATGCTGCCACCCACATTCACAATGAGCCGCTTATACCCGAGGAGCTCATTCGAGGAGTTAGGGAGAGGATAGATGTTATGGGTGATATTGTAATCCCACTTTATGAGCACGAGGTGGAATCAGCTGTTAAAGAACTATTAGACTTGGGAGTTGAGGCTATCGTTATTAATTTTCTCTTTTCTTATAGGAACGGAATTCATGAGAGCAGAGCTAAGGAAATAGCACAAAAAGTTTTGGCAGAGAGAAAGGTGAATATTCCCATCATAACAGCCTCCGAATTTCATCCTATTAGGGGTGATTTTCCAAGAATGAATGTGGTAACTCTAGAAGCCTACGCAGCTGCAGGCTCAAGAAGTCAACTGAGAAAAATTGATCAGGAGTTGAGAAAGCTAGGGTCAAGATTCGAACTTCGGATCATGTCAAGTCACGGGGGTGCAATTAGCATAGAAACAAAACAGTTGGTTCGCTCAATGACTTCTGGTCCCATAGGCGGAATAATTGGAGGAAAATATTTGGGCGAAGTCCTAGGCTTAAGAAACATTGTGTGCACTGATGTTGGTGGAACGAGCTTTGATGTGGGACTAATCACCGACGGAGAATACACTATTGAAGCCAATCCAGAAATAGGCAGGTTTCTGATTAATCTGCCCATGGTGGCTACAGAGAGTCGAGGGGCTGGCATGGGAAGCTATGTGAGAGTGGATCCAATCTCAAAGAGAGTAGAGATTGGTCCAGACAGCGCTGGTTATCGCATCGGAGTCTCATTTGAGGAAGGCGGGGTGGAGTATCCTACCATCACCGATTGTGAGCTTGTACTGGGAGTTCTGAATCCAGACTACTTCTTAGGCGGAGAAATAAAGCTAAACAAGGAAAAAGCGTATAGAGAGATAGAAAAACAAGTAGCATCCGAACTGGGCCTTGACACTTACGATGCTGCTGCGGGAGTCGTAGAGTTACTTGAGACCCAGATGAGGGATATAGTTTACGGAGCTATATTGGGAAGAGGCTATTCACCTGTGGACTATGTTTTGCTTTCCTATGGTGGGGGCGGCCCAGTTCTGGCAGCAAACTATACTCGGGAAATTCCATTTTTGGATGTATTGGTTCCCAGTTGGGCGGCTGCCTTTTCGGCCTTTGGCTGTGCTTGTGGAAATCTGGAGGCTAGAAGAGATCGCTCATCGGATCTACCAATTTGGCCTAATGCCAATGATGATTTTAAGAGTTTTATTGGTTCACTGGTCACCGGGTTCTGGGATTCTCAGAGGGAGGAATGCTTCAAAGAATTAGTAGACGCTGGTTGTGAGAAGGGAAAAATAACCTTCCATCCCTATGTCCGAATGCAATACGCAGGTCAACTAACCGACTTGGAATTTCCATCCCCCGTGGAAAAGATACTCTCAGGAAAGGATATGGATAAAGTAATTGAAACCTTTGAAAAACACTACGAAAAAATTTACGCCCGAAGCGCAAAACTTCCAGAAGCAGGTTACTACCTAACATACGCTATAGGGGTTGGAAGGTATCCCTTAAAAAAACCAGTACTGTACAAGGAGAAAAAGAAGGGTGCAAAGCCTCCTGAAGAGGCTTTTAAGGGTGAGAGAGACGTTTACTGGAGGGGTCAATGGTCACCCGGAGAAGTGTACGAAATGGATCTACTAAAAGCGGGAAACGTAATAAATGGTACGGCGATTGTGGAATCTCCCAACACCACCCTCTTTCTGCCCCGAGACTGTTACGCATACTTAGATGAGTATCGAATATTTCACATAAGGAGGAAGTGAGGAATGGTGCCAAGTTTTGTTAGAGAACCACAATTGGTGGAGATTGAGGGAGTAGAAGGCTCGAGAACCAGAAAAATTGGATGGAACGGTAAAACCCTAAAAGAAATGTTGAAGGAATCCGAGGAACTCTTCCGGAAAACGGGGAGATACTATGGACTAGAAAAATTAGAATATAAAGAGCAGAACCCACTTGTTTACGAGCGGATATTTGCGCTCATTAGAGGCTCCCTAGTTAGTGCTCGGGAAACATCTATGAATATATCTGCCTCCCCCATTGTCCAAGAGTTAGGAGAACTGTGCTTTACCCTTTATAGTCCTGAGGGTGACACCATAGCAATATCTACAGGCATAATTACCCACGTAAGAACTATGAGTGATGCCATAAAATGGATGATTAGAAACGACTACGAGGATAATCCGGGCATAGCACCAGGCGATGTCTTCTGTAATAACGATGTTTTCATAGGAAACTGTCACACTGCGGATGTTCACACCATAAAGCCCATTTTCTGGAAGGGAGAAATGGTGGCTTGGGCTGGAGCCTGCATACATGGCCTAGACATAGGAGCAGTTGTCCCAGGCACAGCGCCGGTTGGACCCACTACCTGCTATGAGGAAGGATTGAAGGCTCCCTGTGAAAAGATTGGCGAGAATGACACAATTTATAAGTATTGGGAAGTGAGATGTGAACGTCTCATAAGAAATCCCATTTACTGGAAACTGGACGAAAAAGCTAGGTTGGCTGGGTGCGACATAATTAGAAACTCGGTTCATAAAGTTATAAATGAGATTGGAATAGAAAACTTCAAACGCTTCATTCGTGAAGCCATAGAAGACGGCAGATTGGCGGTAATAGAAGTTATTAAAAGAACCATGATTCCTGGGCGTTACCGCGCAGCTTCCTTCGGCGATGTAACATTTAAGGGCTCAAAAAGAGTACCTGCTAGGGCAGCTAAGGACACAGTGATGCACATGCCTATGGAGATGACCATAAAGCCCGATGGTAACATTGTAATAGATTTTGATGGGGCTTCAAAGTGGGGATACCATTCCTTTAACGCCTCACCCAGCGCTGTTTATGGTGGACTCTATTCCATCAGCTCAGAAATAATCTGGCCCAGTGACAAGATAAATGCTGGTCTATCGTTGGTGTTTGAACTTAAACTCCCTTACGGATCGATTCTTAATCCAGAGTCAACGCTTCCCTGTACTGTCTTTAGTTGGGGAAGTTTTATCACTGGTCTTAATGGTCTCTTTAGATCTTATAGTAGGGGATATTTTTCTAGAGGATTCATCGAAGAGGTTTTGGCGGGTATGACTGTTTGTCACAATTTGATGTCTGGCGGCGGGAAGGACTATTTGGGTCGAGAGTCTGCAATGTTTAACTTTGAGTTTGCTAGTTCGGGCCTTGGAGCTAGGGCTTTTGATGACGGTTTAGACCACGCCTTTGCCATGTTTAACCCCGAAGCCGATATGGGCGACGTAGAGGTGTGGGAAATAGTGGAACCCCTGCTATACTTGGGTAGGAGAGTTCAGCCCAACTCTGCAGGTCCTGGAAAATTCAGGGGTGGCAACGGCTTTGAATCAGTACGTATGCTTTGGAAAACCAACGATTATGAACTAATGTGGATGGGTGTCAGCATATTTACCAGCGGGGGACTATTTGGAGGTTACCCTGCTGCTGGTGGCTACAGACGCGAAATACATAATACCAATATGATGGAGCTCATAAAGAATAAACAGCCTTATCCCTATAGAGAATTTGACCCAGAGAATTCCGAAATAAGAAAATATGTTAAGGGCGACTACGTCTACGAGAAGAGGATGATTATTCCACCAGAAATTCTCTTCAATCAGGGAGACCTCTACATAAACTCTGTAAGAGGTGGAGACGGGTATGGCGATGTTTTAGAGAGAGACCCAGAGAGAGTTGCCAAAGATGTTAATGAGGAGTCCATACTTTTCAGATTCGCAGAGAGCACTTATGGTGTGATTTTGGAACGCGACGAAGTATCCGGAAAGTGGAAGGTAAACAAGGAAAAAACAGAGAAAAAAAGGAAGGAGCTCAGGGAGGAAAGGGGGAGAAAAGCTATTCCAGTTAGAGAATGGATTGAAAAAACCAGGTCAAGGATTCTAAATAGGGAAGTCTGCCAAGAAATAAAAGAAATGTACAATGATTCCCTCAGGCTTTCTGAAAGGTGGGGTAAAGAGTTTAGGGAGTTCTGGGGCTTGCCTGAGGACTTCTTTTTCTAGGAGGTGGTTCTGAATGACGCGTTACACTAAGGAGAGAATTAGAAAACTCATCGAGGGAAAACTTTCCTGGCCTGAAATTAAGGAAATGCTGAGCTCACCCAAAGACACAGACCGCTTCGACAAATACCTTGAAATACTACAGGAAAAAGTACCATGGAGCGAAAAAATCATACTGCCATACGCAGAGCATCTCTACATAGTGGCCAAGGAGGGAAAAAGAATCATCAAGTGTGACTGCGGCTACGAGTTCGGCGACTACCGAGAAAATTGGAAACTAAACGCACTTATATACGTGAGAGACACCGAAGAAAAACTAATGGAAATATATCCCAAATATATGTCCACCAACATCAATTACCAAGAACTGAGAGAATACTTCTGCCCCCAGTGCAAAACCTTACTAGACGTCGAAGCAGTTCCACCATTCTACCCACCAATATTCGACTTCCTACCAGACATAGACGCATTCTACAAAGAATGGCTAAAAAGAGATCCACCAGACGCTACAAACAAAGAAACAACCAAATAGCAAAAATGCATCATCAGCAAAACCATGAAAACTTAAAAACCATTTGAACCCCGGCCCAAACTAGACAACAAAAAAATGAAAAGAATAAAAAGCTTTCTTTTTCTCTCTCATTTTAGTTTTTGTATGGCTAGTTTTCCTGCCTCTATGACTGGTTTTGCCATGTCGTCCAGTGTGAATCCCGAGTAGTCAATCTTGTTCTTCTCAAACGTTTCCCTTATTGCCTTTTTGATGGCTTCTTCATCGTCGGCTCTCAGACCCTTGAGGGCCTCCATGATTTTTTCCCAGCCTTCAGCTGGTGATATAAGGAAGTCGCCGGTTATCAGGATATCCCTAATCCTTTTGGTCTTGTCGACGGCTACGTTGGCGCTTATAAGTTTCATAGTCTTGTAGCGGTAGGTTGCTGCGGCCAAGCCGTCCTGAAGCTGGGAGTACCACTTGCTATGCGAAACGCTCGTCACCATTTTTTCGTCGGTTAGCATGCTCATGCCAAACTGTAGGAAGTTCTTTTCGTCCTGTGTCCAAGTTCCTGGTTCGAACTCTAAACCTAGCTTCTCCTCAACAACTTCTTTGAGAATTTTC
>Ga0136652_1000083_pt1 | contig 53022 bp, 45 predicted proteins | sample ConPoolayeEmetaG_FD_94864 | JGI IMG/M metagenome (GOLD analysis project Ga0136652, IMG submission 94864) | Hot spring microbial mat communities from California, USA to study Microbial Dark Matter (Phase II) - Cone Pool mat layer E metaG... ...
GAGGTGGCGGAGGTTTTCAAGGTTTGTGCCTTCAAAAACTTCTTCGACTGACATACCCTCATTTAGACGAAAAGGGGTTAGTTAACTTAACTCCCAAAAACATAATTATTACATTGTGCCTTATATGCATAAGTATATAAATACTATCTAAGCGAAAAATTACAGCAAGTTACATTAATATGTATGAGCGTGTAGCAGTTAACACACCATAATTAAGGATAGTAGTTTTATGCAAAAGGATGAAAAGGACGAAAATTTGGAGTTCCGCAAAATACAAACCTTGGGAAAATCGTCATATGTTATCTCGTTACCCAAGGATTGGGTTGATAAGAATAAGATAAAAAGAGGGGATAAACTAGCAGTTTATAAAAGCCCTGAGGGCACTCTTGAGATATCATATGTGAATCAGAAGGCTTCCCTTAGGGGCGTTATTCCCGAAGTTACAGAAATAGTGATTGATGATTTAAGTAAGGATGAGTTGGAAGCTGTTATCATTGGAAACTATCTCATGGGTTATGATAATTTTAAATTGATTACTAGGAGAAACTATATTGATTCTACTCAGAGAAAGGTGATAACGAATACGCTGAACGCTTTATCCGGTTTGCAGATTGTTTCGGAGTCTCCTAAAGTAGTGGAGATAAAAAATCTTTTTGAGCAATCCAGCTTTAACGTGAAGGAGGTTGCCAGAAGGCTTGGCCTACTTATTTCTCTTATGCTAAAAGATTTGGTTCAGGCTTTGAAAGAAAAAAATCTTGAAGCTCTTTCTGACATAATTGCGCAGGATGAAGAAATTGATAGCTTGTATCTGTTGATGAGAAGACTTCTTATAATCGGCAGTAGAAATGTTGTTGCTGCCAAAAAAATTGGCATCGAGGATAACGCCCTCTGCGTCACTTGGAGTGTCATTTTTAAAAAAATTGAAAGTATCGCGGATCATGTGGTAAAGATATCTGAAACATTAAAGACAATTTTTTCAAGCGAAATCGAAATCCCTGAGGAGATTCGTCTATCATTCTTGAAGGTGGGAGAGGGTGTTGCTAAAATTTCTGAAAGGATATTCCTGTCTTACTTCGAAAAGGATGCCGAGGAAAAGCTGATAACAGTGGAGGAGATTAGGACATTTTCGAAACTGAAAAATGAGTTCACACAAAAAATAATCGAACAGGATATAGATAAGCGATTACTTGTTTTGTTAGAGAATATCTGTTTTAGATTCGAAGAAATAGCGAATTACTGTTTTGACTATGCAAGAGATCTTATACACTACAGGTTGTATTTTCTTTAGTATGAGAAACATTGACACCCTCTGCGACTAGAAGTCGGGGACCTTTTCGCCGACGGTTTTATAATTATCATGTTTGAGGATATAAGGGCTCATCCTAGTTTTGTAATTGAGATTGGGAATAATGTGTTTTGGACATAAGTAATTTTGTAAAAGTAATTAAAAGGTTTTTAAATAATATTTTTATATTTTTATTTTAAAATTTTAAATTATAAATTTTTTATAGTAATAAAGTAATAATTATTTTAAAAAGCATTTTGGCATAAAAAAACTTGGTTAATACATTGTCATTCTCCGATTCATTGAATTTTTCGCATTAATTTATGTTATTTTATTCAAGAAAGATGTGGTTAACCCTCTTTTTATGGAAAGATTCCGCACCCAGCTAGTGGAAAAGCGCAAAAACGCTTCAAGCGAATGAGTAACAGGATTGCCAAAAAATGCATACAATGAATTTTGGATCCTCGTAAGGAGTGTTTCCTAATTAAGAAACATAGGAATATGTTAAAAACGTTCATAAATACAAACCTTATATTTATTTATTTTAGGTGTTGTTGACTATTTTTCTCAGAGAGCCTTGGAGGCGGAAGTTTATGAATATTATAGTAGATGAGTTGAAACAGGTACCTCTTTTTGAGCAGAGGATGGAGATATGTGAGCGTAAGGGTGTAGGCCACCCGGATACTATTTGTGACTCTGTTATGAATGAGGTTTCCATAGCTCTTTCCAAGGTGTACATGGAGAAATTTGGAGCTATTATGCATCATAACGTGGACAAGAGTTTACTTGCTGCTGGTGAAACGGAAACCAAATTTGGTGGGGGGAGGATTAAGAAACCCATGCTTATGGTGTTTGGAGACAGAGCTACATTTGAAGTGGGTGGTGTTGAGATTCCTGTTATGGAGATTACAATTAACTCTGCTAAGAAATGGTTTAAAGAGAATATGAGATTCGTGGATCCTGAAAAACATTTAAAGTACCAGATTGAGCTTAAAAGGGGATCGCAGGCGCTAGTTGACATATTCGAGAGGAAGGGGAAGTATCTTGGTGCGAATGACACGTCAGCTGCGGTGGGGTTTGCACCAATGAGTACTACTGAAAAGATAGTGTATGAAACTGAGAGATTTCTCAACTCTAAGGAGTTTAAAAGGTCCTTTCCCGAGACTGGGGAGGATATTAAAATTATGGGATTTAGGAAGGATAATAATCTTAAAATTATTGTGGCGATGGCCTTTGTAGATCGTTTCATTGATTCTGAGGAAGATTATTTTAGAAAGAAAGGGGAAGTTTTGGAAGAAGTTAAGCAGTTTGTTAACTCTAAGGTAGACATGTATGATGTTGATATAGTTATAAATGCTCTTGATGTAAGAGGCAGGGGGGTTAATGGGGTGTACTTGACGGTTTTAGGGACTTCGGCTGATGGTGCGGATTGCGGTCAAGTGGGTAGGGGAAATAGGGTTAATGGAGTGATTCCGTTAAATAGGCCTACCTCTTCAGAGGCTGCTGCGGGGAAAAATCCTGTAAGTCATGTGGGTAAAATATACAATTTGTTGAGTTACAGAATAGCGAGTGAGATTCATAAAAAGGTTTTAGGATTAAAGGAAGTCTACGTATGGCTTCTTAGCCAGATAGGGAAACCTATTAATGAGCCTATGATTGCCTCAGTTCAAGTCATTCTTGAACCAGGGTTGAGTTTAAGTGCTGTTTCTAGGGACATTGAGGAGGTAGTCAGGTCAGAATTTGATAATTTACATAAATTTGTGGAAGATTTAGCCTATGGTCGCATTTCTGTCTGCTGAATTCTTAGAATTTTTTGAGGGTTCCATCACGTCGCAAACCGTTAAAATTATTACCGTGTGGGGATAGTATTTTCTTTGGAAAGAGAGGGTTCACTTTAATTAATGATTCATTTATATGAAGGGTTTTTAATGGGTAACACGTCCAGCGGGTACCCTAAGCCAGTAGAAGAAGCAGTGAAAACGTATAGGGAAGGGAAAATCAAAAAGGCAGTGGAAAAGCTTGAGCGTTTACTGGTAGACAAGGATAGTACAGTCAGGGCCAGCGCTGTCCAAGTTCTAGGCAAAATGGCTGAGGAAGGAGTATACGAGTCGAAAGTTTTGGAGACGCTAGTCAAGCTCCTTTACGATTCAGACTACACGGTGAAAAGGAACGCCGCCTCTACTATAGCAAGTTACGCGGGGAGAGGTAAATTTGAAGGTAGGGCTGTTGAACCCCTAATTTCACTATTGGATGAAGAGGGAGAAATTAAATTATTTGCGGCTTTGGCAGTTGCTTACTATGCTGAGGTAGGTATGACAGATTTAAGAGCGGTAAAGTCCCTAATTAAACTTCTATTGGACGGCGAAACTAAAGTTAGGAGAAACGCCGCACTAGCAATATTACGGTATGCTGAGAAAAACTTGGTGGACAGAAATGCTATAGATCCTTTGATCAAACTTCTTGAGGATCAAGATGTTGAGGTAAAAATACATACGATAAAAGCAATTGTTGAATATTTGGAACTGGGGATAGTGGATGAGAGAATCTTAAAGCCTATGGTTAGTTTAATGGGTTCCGAAAATGGTGAAATTCGCAGAAACGCGGTTTATGTTGTTACTAAATACGCCTCGAAAAACATTGTAGATGCTGACGCTTTGAATTTTATTATAAACCTATTAAGTGAAAACCAAGTTGAAACGAGGCGTATTGCCGCTGAGGGAATTGATAATTATTTAGAAAACGGCATTTTCTCTAGCGATGCACTCGAACCCCTTATTAGACTTCTTCAAGATGAAGACAATGAAACCCGCCTAATAGCCTCTCACATTGTAGCAGGCTATGCTGAAAAGGGTCTAGTCAAAGCAGAAGCTCTGAACCCCTTAACTTCACTTCTAGGTGATGAGAATGAAAAAATTAGGTTAAACGCCACTAAGGCAGTGGTCAGATATTTGGATAAGGGGCTAATTGAAGAAAGAGCCCTAGAGCCTCTTTCACACCTTCTTACAGATAGTAATGCCGAAATAAGAAAGGGAGCCTTAGAGGCGATTACTAAATATGCAAAATTGGGATTGGTGAATGAGGCCGCTCTCAATCCTGTTATTAAATTATTATTTGAGGGAGACGAAGAAATTTATCTTAACGCTTCAGAGGTTATGTTACATTATGCAAGGAATAATATTTTTGAGCCCTCCGCAGTGGATCAGTTAGTACTACTTCTTAGTAACCCCAATCAAAATATTCAGGCCAATGCAGCAATTACAATCGGGCTATATGCTCAGCAGGGAATGGTGAGTGATGGGGCAATAGATCCCTTGGTCAACCTATTGGAAAGCAAAGAAAAAAATATCCGTTTGAATGCATTGATAGCCATCGGGCTGTACGCAAAAAACAAGCTATTAAATGGAAAAGCTTTGAAGTTTACTATTAGTTTGCTTGAAGAACCTGATGTTGATATCCGCAGAGCTGCCTCAGCCACATTGGCGTACTACGCTGAAGGGGAAATGATGGAGGTTAGCGCTCTAAAACCCCTGATAGCTCTTCTTAGTGATGAGGATAATGCAACCCGTATTAACTCAGTAGTAGCGGTAGCGTCGTATTCTGAGAAAGCTGTAGTTGATGAAGGAGCGCTTGTTCCTTTAATCAAACTTTTATCTGATGATGACAAAAGGATTGTTATAAATTCATTATCAGCGCTGGTACGCTACGCAGAAAGTAAGTTGGTACATAAAAATGCTTTAGACCAAATTGTGAAACTTTTGACAGATGAAGATGGAAATGTCAGAGCCAGAGCCTCACTTGCCGTTGCTAGGTATGCGGAAAATGGAATTACCAGTGAAGTGGCTGTTGAACCACTAATTAAATTAATTGAGGATAAAAATGATGATGTCCGTGAAGCGGTCTCGGCAGCAATAGCGCGATATGTTGAAAAGGGGGTAATAGGAGAAAAGGCTCTGATTTCCGTAACTAAACTTACTAGTGATGATAATGTTAATATTCGTAGAAATGCCGCCATTGCTATTGGGGAATTTGCGAGCAGAGACATTGCCGATGAAGGCCTAATTGGGCCCTTGATGAGTTTGTTAGAAGACGAGGACAGCGTTACACGTACAAATGCGGTGTTCACAATTGCCAAGTATGCTGAAAAAGAGATAATTAAGGAAGAGGTATTAGGATATTTAGATAGAATTATTAGCGATGAGAATGTACATGTCCGTGCAAACGCTGCCCTTGCGATAGGTTTGTACGCTAAAAGAGGGTTAGTGATTAAAAGCGCCCTTCCAAAATTAATCGAACTTTTAGATGATGAAGACGATAATGTACGAAGAAACGCTGTGCAAGCTGTTAGTCATTATGCAGCAAACAATGTTACAGACAATTCCGCTACAGAACATATTGTAAGGCTTTTACAAGACAAGAATACAGATATAAGACAGGGAGCTATTGATGCCCTCGGCCAATACTTGGAGAGGGGAATTATTTATGAAAGAGGACTAGAACAATTAATTAGTTTGCTCAACGACCCTGACAATTCTATTAGAATGAGCGCCGTAGCAGCAGTGGGATTGTATGCAGTAAAAAATTATGTAGACATAAGAGCCCTAAAGTCCCTGATTACACTCCTAGAAGATCAAAACTACGCTATACGTGCTGGAGCCGCTGGTATAATAGCCCAATACGCGGGGAAAAACCTAGTAAATGAGGAGGCCTTAAAACAGCTGGTCAAACTGCTTTCTGACAAGTCCAGTGATGTGAGAATGAGGGCTGTAGCAGCAATAGGACTCTACGCAGAGAAAAACCTAGTCCATGAAGAGGCCATCGAATCTTTAATCAAACTGCTCTCGGACGAGAATAAAACGACCCGTACAACCGCGGCAATATCCCTAGTTTTATATGCAATAAACGGATTAGTTCACAGTTCTGCTCTACCGGCTCTAGTTAAAATATTGGGTGATGAGGATGCCAATGTTAGAGCAAACGGAGCTCTTGCCGTTGGAATTTACGCGGAGAAAGGATTGTTAAACGAAACCGCAGTTAACCCCCTCACAAAACTGCTCAGTGATGAGAATATAGATGTTAGAACTAGGGCGGTTATTGGAACTATTAGATATGCGGAGAAAGGTCTGGTTTCCAATAAGGCGTTAGAACCCCTCTCCAAAATGCTTCTTGAAGAGAATATTGGTATAAGAAGAAACGCCTTAACCGCTATTATTTTGTACACTGTTAATGGACTATACTATAAAGACGCCTTGAAACCACTTACAAAACTCCTCAGTGACGAGGATGTTGATACAAAGTTGAGAGCTGTGACCGCACTAGATCGCTACTCAGAAAAGGGATTATTTAGCGAAGAAGCTTTGAAGTTCTTGCCACAACTTATTAGTAATGAAAATCCAGAAATTCGATTTAGAGCTTCTAGTATAATTGTTAGATACGCTGAGGGTGGACTCCTCGAAGAATCCGCATTGGAACCATTGATCAAGGGGCTGATGGATTACAATGCAAATGTACGCGTAAACTCCGTACTTGCATTAGGATTGTACGCCCAAAAGGATTACCTTAAAAAAGAAGCGTTAGAACCACTTATAATTCTTCTCGATGACAAAAGTTTGGACATATGCATCAAATCTTTAGACGCTATAGGTACCTACGCTGAGAAAGAGCTCTTTGATGATAGGATATTTCTATATTTGACTAATCTCCTCCGCGATGAAAATCCAGTTCTTCGTAGCAGAGTAGTTGATGTAATTAAATTATATGCAGAGAACAAACTGTTTGATAATAGGTTACTTGAGCCATTAATAGCCCTGCTTGTGGTGGAAGATCCTAATCTCTTATCAAGGGTTCTAAAAGTATTTATGACCTATGCTGAAAATAATCTGGTTTATGAAGAGGCGCTAAAGCGCCTTATAGATTTATTGGGAAATAAAGATAGCAGTATACGTACAAATGCCGCAGCTATTATAGGACTCTACGCAATTAACGGGATTATTGATGAGAAAGCTCTAGAGCAATTATCAAGAAATCTTAGAGACGCTGACAAAGACGCTAGATTAAATTCTGCAACTACCATCTTAAGATATGCTGAAAAACATATTTTTAGTGAAAAGGTAATCGACCCACTTATAAATCTACTCAGCGACGAATACGAGGATATACGTGTAATTTCCGCACAAGCTCTATCACTTTACGCAGAGAATAAAATGGTTAACAAGAAGGCGCTGAAGCCATTAGTGAAGCTCCTCGAGGAGGAGAACTTGGATATTCTCATTAATGCCTCCTCCGCTATTTCGCAGTATGCTGAAAGAGGATTAATTCAAGAGGAGGCTTTAGAGTTTTTAATAAAATTGCTGGGAAAAGGAGACGATAAACTTTCTACAAAAGTCTCAGAAGCGATTATACACTATGCCGAGAGAGGGAAATTTAACTCAGCCGCCCTAAAACCCTTGGTGAATCTGTTATCCGACAAAAACCCTAAGAATCGTTACAACGCAGCAGCCGCCTTAAATATCTATGCAGATGGGGATTTATTTATAACAGATTCTCTCGAACCTTTGACAGAACTACTCAAAGATGAAGACCCTGAAATGAGAAGAGTTTCTTCAGAGACCATCACAAAATACTCAAAAAAGGGTTTACTGTATGAAAAAGCTCTAAAGCTCTTATCAAACTTACTTAGTGACGAAATATTTGAGATACGTTATAACGCCGCCCAAGCGGTAAATGAATATGCAAAAAATGAAATTTTAAACGAGCAAATTTTGGAGTCAATAGTACCCCTCCTAGAAGATCAAGACATTTCTCTATGTAACATTGCGATCAAGACCATAATATACTATGCTGAGAAACAGATGCTTTCTGAAAAAGCATTAAAACCCCTGTCAAAACTACTAAGTAACGAGAATGGGGAGATACGGGCAAACTCGGTTTATGCGATAGTAAAATATGCGGAAAACAAACTTTTTTACAAAGAAGCTATAGAACCCTTAATATCTCTACTAGATGACGAAGATATTAACATTCGCATCAATTCCACAACCGCATTATGGATGTACGCAGAAAACCGCTTGGTTGATCCTAAAGCTCTCAATCCACTCATTGCTCTGCTAGAAGATCAAGATGCGGCAATCAGAAGAAACGCAGTAATAACCTTGTTAAAATATGCGGAAAACAATTTAATTGACGAGGGGGCTTTAGAGAAGGTGATTAAGCTTCTTGCCGACCCCCATACAGAGATCAGGGACAATTCAGCAATAGTTATATCCCTATACGCTAAGAGCGGCATCCTTAACGCCAAGGCCTTAAATCCATTAATCACTTTGCTTAGTGATGATGACAGCTTTGTTCGAGGAAACGCGGCGAATGCGATTTCTAACTATGCTGAGAAGGGAATTGTTGATATCAAGGCAATTGAACCACTAATTAAATTACTGTCAGATGAAAACTTGTACACTCGTGGAAACGCGGCCGCGGCAATAGCCAAGTATGCTGATAACGCACTCCTAAACAGGAAGGCCTTAGACCCCCTCAATAAATTACTCGTCGATGAAAATGACGATGTCAGAATGAGAGCGGTGGATGCTGTTGCCCGTTATTCAGAGATAGGCTTGGTTGATGAAGCTGCTTTAGAAAATTTAGTAAAATTACTTGATGAAGAAAGATCGGATATTAAAGTGAGGGCTGCCGCCGCAGTAGGATTCTATGCAGAGAAAGGATTAATCTGCGAAGGAGCGTTGGAACCTCTAGTTAGGATGCTTAAGGAGAAAGACACTGATCTTTTATGGACGGCAACCTTCGCTATTGGAAGACACGCTGTGAAGGGTGTTGTCTCTAGCGAGGCCATACCTCCTTTAATCGAATTACTTGGTAGCGATAATAATGCGATAAGAAAAAACGCTGCTATTATTACAAGATGGTACGCTACTAACAACTTAGTGGATTTAAAGGCTGTAATGCCCATAATAAACTTGTTAAGTGACGAGGATAGCCAGATTCGAGAAAACGCCGTACACGCTATCGTAAATTATGCTATGAATGGTCTTGTGGATGAGCATGCATTGGTGGAGTTAGTAAAATTGCTTAGAGACGAAAATGCAGATATCCGCAAAGTAGCTGTAGTGGCTTTAGCAAATTACTTGGAGAAGGATCTAGTGGCACCAAATGCATTAGAGCCCCTAATTGAGCTACTCCATGATGAGAATGAGGATATTCGGCTGAAGACTACCGCATTAATTGGTCTATATGCGCAAAAGCATATTACTGATGTGAGAGCTCTGACCCCGTTAATTTCTCTCCTCAAGGATAGTAATGGCATCATTCGCACCAAAGCGGCAATTGCCCTGGGATTCTACGCAGAAAATGGTCTAACCGATGAATCCGCTTTGGAACCACTATTGTCTCTATGTGAAGACGCGGATACTGGCGTTCGTGTTGCAATCTCAGCTACTTTGGCTAGATATGCGGATAAGGGATTGACTTCTGAAAACGTGTTAAAGCGGTTTAAAGTACTCCTTGCTGATCAAGATAGTCAGGTTCGCTTAAATGTTCTACACGCAGCCGAATCCTACCTTAGGAAAGGTTTGGCAATTGAGGACGCTCTCCAGCCTTTGACTGTTCTGCTGAACGATAAAACTGCTGATTCTAGAATCTTGGCTTCGGCAATTATGGCAATTTACGCAGAGAGGGGACTGACGAATCCCAAAGCCTTGGAACCCCTTGTGAAGCTGCTAGAGGATGAAGACAGTAAGACTCGAGGGAACGCCGCACTAGCAATAGCCAGATATATTAAAAAAGGAATCTTTTCAGAAGATGCTTTGAAGCCACTAGTGAAACTACTAGAAGACGAGAACCCAACAACCAGAATGAACGCCGCACTAGCAATAGCCTACGCTGCAGAGAAGGGTCTAACTGACAAGAACGTTTTGAAGCCACTAGTGAAACTACTAGAAGACGAGAACCCAACAACCAGAATGAACGCCGCACTAGCAATAGGCATCTATGGAGAAAAGAAGCTGGTAGATAAAACAGCCTTAGAAAGTTTAACGAAACTCTTGGGCGACCAGGAAGCACGTATCAAAATTCATGCAATAATGGCTTTAGGATTTTATGCAGATAACAATTTGGTTACTGAGAACGCTCTAAAACCCCTAATTACTCTAATCGAAGACGAAAATGTTGATGTTAAGAAACATGCATTAATTGCCATTGGGGCTTACGCGGAGAATAGGTTAGTGAATGAAGCTACTTTAAAAACATTGTCAAGTTTGCTGGATGACGCAAATTTGGAGATTGTCCAAAACGCCACCTTTGTCATTGGAAGATACGCCATGAATGGGTTGTTGGATCCCAAAATTTTGGACAAGCTTATAAAACTTCTTACGAGTAAAGAGATTCTTACAAAAGAAAATGCCATATATTCAATTGCAAGTTTCGCCGAAAAGAAGGGTATAATAGATCCCAGAGCTCTAGAGCATCTAACTGCCATGTTAGGCGATGAGGACATTATTGTGAGAATGAATGCATCATACACCATTGCAAATTATGCTAGAAAGGGAATTTTGAATAAAATGAGTTTAGGCGCTCTAGTCAAACTGCTCGGAGACCCCAGCTCTGCAACCCGAATTAACTCCTCACTGGCAATCGCCTGGTACGCTGAAAACAAGATTACTGATCCAGAGAGTATAGAACCACTAATAATGCTGTTGGGCGACGAAAATAACACCATAAAAGCAAATGCCTCCTTAGCGTTGGCTAGATATGCTGAAAACGGCCTGGTGGACAAAAGGGCAGTAGATAGATTAGCATCCCTGCTTAAAACGGAATATAGCTATACACGTTCAAGCGCCGCACTTGCCCTAGCCAGATACGCGGAAAAAGGCATTATCCATGATGAAGCCATGAGTAAATTAATTGAATTGCTTGAGGAGAAGGAGCCCTTAATACAGATAAATGCGATTCTTGCACTTGCGTTCTACGCAGAAAAAGGCAAAATTGATGAAAGGGCTCTGGATAAATTGATTAATTTATTAGGCAGTGAGAACAAGGACATTTCCTTGTGTTCAGCAATTGCCATCACACGCTACGCTGAAGAAGGCCTTGTGGATGGAAAAACTATCAGAACCCTCATTAAACTGCAGAGCGACGTGAAGATTCGCAACGCAGCCTCGAAAGCTCTGGGAGCTGTCACCAGAGTTTTTGGAGTTTCACCCAAGAAATTGATGGAAGATCCCAGCCTAATTAACCAAATTGAGAATCAAAGGTTAAGCAAAGAAAAATCAAGATTTCTAAGAGAAGCAAAATTCTCAGAAATTGAAGAAATTTTTGCAGAGGTAACAGAATTTGCATTATTCTACTGGGCGCAAAGTGGAGAATCCGAAGAACGTGCACGATTAACTTCAAACAGCTTCAAGACATACAAAAAAGGTTTAATTTCAGAAGCACTCGGAGAAGGAACACCATCCACAATAGAGTGGAAAATAGAAGACCTAACAAAAGACTTCTTAGCCTTCCCAAGTTAAACCCCGCAAACAAACACAAAACGTACAAAAACTACGCCTATTACATTATTCCACTAAAGATTGAAAAAGGTAGAACTAGTTGAAAACTGAAATATAAATCCAGATAGAATTAAGAAACCCTAACCTGTCGCTAAGAAAAACAAAAACATAGTGTCAAAAATAATCTAAAATGACTTATTTAAAAAGTTCTGAACAAACCCTACAATTAGCGGGAACAGAGTCCAAACTTCTATGAAGTTTACAAAGGACATCGCTTTTTCTCACCAAGATGCAAATCTCGCAAGTCCTCGGAATCAAATTTGTGGCAGCCTCGGAAGAAGCCATATCGCTTGCAAGTCTTTTAATCTCATTCCTAGCCTCTTTATCCAAATCAATCTTTTTACCTCTTTTTTCCTTCACGTAGTGGGATACCGCAGCCTCGGATATTCCGAGCCTCTTCGCTACCTCCTTCTGAGAAAAACCAAGCTTAACCAACTCCTTAGCTAACTCCGACCTGACACTAGGAAGCAAATACCAAATAACCAACTCACAAGGGGACTTCAAACAAAACACCACGAATCTCTTCACTGCAAAAATTCTTAACTATTGTAAAACATCCGTACATGAATAATACAATTAAAACAACTATTATTTAAAAATAGTGGAACAAAAGACCCAACACAAACCCCAACAATGACCAAGCCAAGAAAAACATCCCCAAAAACAATGTCGAAACCAAGACAACCACCCTCCCCAACAGAAACATAGATCAACCCCCAATTTTCATGTACCCAACCGTCCCACAAAAGCACCCTTCCCAACCTTTACCCAACATTTTAGACCAAAAATAGTCAAGATGAACCAACACAACACGATAAACTATTCTCCAAAGTTTAGACCACTAATCCCAAGTATCCCCTTCAACCCATAGAGCAATAAAAATTTCACAAATGAATCTTTAAGAAGCAGACAAAAAAAACCCAAACCCTAAAAACAAGACACTTCAATTCAAGTTGCAAAAATAAAAAAGGATACAGGAAGCGAAGCAAAACATAACTAGGAATGAACAAATACTAACGTTCTCAAGAAGCCCAAACTACTTCAAATATGAGTACAGCCTCTTGATTTCCGCCTCTGCCTCCTTCATCATCCGCTCAATAAGCTCCTTAACCGTCGGAATATCATCAATGTTACCACAGGACTGCCCACAGAGAACAGGACCATTATCAATGTCACCCTCATAAACCAACGCGTACTTCCTGTTATCCTCCCTGATAGCTTCAAGGTCAAGCTGCGCCTCCAAAGCCATCTTCTCATCCCTAGACAGAATCTCACCATGCTCCTCAGCATACTTATTCTTCAAAAGACGAATCGGACCAAAAGCACCCTGACAAACCATCGTGTCAGAATCCTTTGAACGGACAATGAAGTCCTTATAGTTTTGGTGGAACTCACATTCCTTAGTAGCGATAAAACGTGTGCCCATCTGAACACCCACCGCGCCCATAGCTAGCGCAGCAGCAATACCACGACCATCAGAGAAGCCGCCACAAGCTACTATTGGTTTTTTGCAGTGTCTGGCTGCTTCGGTGACTAGTACGGTGGTGTTTACTCTTTCGTAGCTTTGGTGTCCGCCTCCTTCGTATCCTGTGCATATTATGCCGTCGCAGAGCCCATCAACTTTCATGGCGTGATATAGTGTGGGGGCTACGTGAAATAGAAGTAGGTCTTTGTCTTTTTCTTTGAAGAATTGTGCGGGGGGTTTGGGGTTTCCTGCTGAGGTTACTACCATTTTTAGTCTTTCTCTTATTTCAGGGTCTTCTTTTCTTAGTTTAACTATTAGTTCCATTAGGGCGGGGGCGTCGATTTGTATTCTTGCGACTCTAATGTTTACTCCGAAGTTTCCTTTGCAGTTTTCCATTACGTATCTTATGTTTTTTTCCATTTCTTTTACAGGGTCTACTCCCAGAAGGTTAGTGTGGGAAATTATTCCGAACGCTCCTGCATTTACTACGGCGCAGCATAGTTTTGTGGTGTAGAAGGGCCCCATCGCGGCTTGTATTATGGGGTATTTTATTCCTAACATGTCGCATAGTGGTGTTTTTATTGTCATTTGTTTTCCTCCATTCGTGGATAGACTTTTTACAGTTTGGGTAAAAAAGTTTTTGGCATTTTTTGGGGGTCTAATTTTTGTTGGTGTTGTTGTGGGGTTAAGTTTAATAGGTGTTTTTGTGGGTTTTATTGATAAGTTGTTTGTTGTCTTTGTTGGAGGTGTTGTGAATGGGTGGTAGTATAATTGTTATCTCGGATTGTCATTTGGGCTTGGTTGCTGGTGGCGAAAAGGAGAAGGGTATTGTTTGTGAGCCGGAGAAGTTGGGTCAGTTTTTGAGTTGGCTTATTCGTTTAAAGGGTGGTGAGAAGTTTAGTGTTAAATTGGGGCCTTGGGGTGGCGAGCGTAAGGAGAAGGTTTTGAAGCCTCCTGAGAAGGTGATTTTGATTGGGGATATTTTGGAGCTTTGGGATGCTTCGGATCGTGCTATTGAGTATTGTAGTAGGCCGATTTTTGATTTGCTTGAGAAGTTGGACTGTGATAAGATTTATCTTTTGGGTAATCATGACTATGATTTGAGACCGCTTTTGGGGGTTTATCCTTCGGGTGAGCATACTCTGAGTATTATTGAGGATTGTTATCCAGTGCAGGAGGAAGAAGGAGGAGGGAAAAAGGGGAGTAAGGCTAAGAGGGTTGTGACTCTTAATAAGGGTGATAGGGGTTACTTGTTTGTTCATGGTTACCAGTTTGATAGGATTTTTAGATTTCAGCCTTGGAAGCTTTTGCCCGGTATTCGTTCTGGAGCTCTGGCTTTTGGTAGGTATGGTGACCTTTTTGTGGGCCTGCTTGTTCTGGGCATATTGATGGCCCTTTTAAATTATGCTATATTTCAGTATTTTCCTCTGGGTCCTGTTGGTTTGAATCAGAGTTTGTTGGGTTTGGTGTTTCCTATTTTGCAGTTTCTTCCTCTTAGTTTTCTTGGTCTGAGTGCAAGTTTCTGGAACGCGTTGCTTCCCATTTTTGGTGTTTTGGGTAATGGGGCTCTTATTTTTCTGTGGGCTATTTTGGGCGGGCCGCGTGTTTTCTATCTTTATGGAAGGAAAGTTTGGAATAGGCTTGTTGGCACTAGGTATAATCGTAAGGCTTCTATTAGGGGTCTTCGGGACTGGTGGAGAAGTTTTTCCAAGAATAAGGTTGTTGAAACTAAGAATTTGAGAATAGTCTATGGTCATACTCATCTCACAGATGTGATTTTGCCCGATGAGCTTGTACCGTTTAGGGGTAAGGGTGGGGAGGTGGGTCTCACTGCTTTAAATATTCCGGCATGGGTTAAGGACTATACTGAGAAGCATAGGCAGAAGCTTCGTGCAACATGTCTTTATATCGACGATGAGGATGAACTATTTATTGGGTGGGATTGGAATGATAGGAGGCCTTTTTTGGTTCCGATTGAGACTGTTCACGAGAGAATGGAGAAGGGTGTTGTTTCTAAGGATACGGGTAAAAAACTTTTGAGTATTGGATGGCCGAAATCTATGGTAGAGTTATGGACCGAAGAAAAAGTTACATTCTAATAAAATGTTTATTTTTTATTTATTTTTTTGTATTTCGCATAATAAGAGAGGAATTTATTAGAAGGTATGGTAATATTGGAAATCCTAATATGAATAAAAAGGGATATCACCGAGTTATTCACCACATTAGATAAGATTGTGGGGAATTCTGGAGAACCGGGCCTTCTGGGCTTCCCAGATGTTAAGAAGTTATTTGATGATGTTAAAAAGAAAATTGCCGAAATACCCCATTGGACTCTATTTTCCAGATTTTAACAATTTAATTAACAATCTAAATAAAGACTGGGGTAAGTCATTTGGGAGAAGCCATTGAAAAAATAGTCAACTTTTACAATAAAATCAAGAGAAAGGAACATTAACACTCACTGGAACTTGAGGGCTTTCTAGCTACCGTTGCAAGTTGAAAAAGTTAATATAACTAGTTTTATGTTCCGAATGATGTTTTGCAAATATTTTGGGCCGTTTCCCACTTTTCTTTTGAGATGTTATTAGGAATACGACCTTTACTGAAAAATGGCCGGGAGCGCCACAAGGCGGAATAAAAGTTAAATAGCCTCCCCACAAAAACTGGTGAGACTGGCGTATGAAACAAAAGAGCCAGAATCAATTTTATAGCAAATTTAGCAAGAGCTCTGCGACCTCGGGAAGACCGAAATAGTTCTTTTTTATTTTTGGGATAATTCTTCTAATTTGTTTCGTTGTGCCCATGAGTAGAACATTGCATCTTTTTACTTCGAAGTCAATTACTCCTTTGGGAATAGCCACATCTCCGCCAACAGATAACATATGTTGCTTGAGTGAGAGAGCTGCGGAAGCGGTGAGACCGCTCAGAAGTATGTTGTGGTTAACTGTTTTTTCCTTCATAAGCTGAATCCCCTCCTCACTTACATTCAAAGTATCCATTATTTCTCCTGCATCTGTGGGTTCTTTGATAAAGTTTAATTCGAGTGCCTTATAGTTGGGTGTCTCTGAGTTTTTACTTGTTTTAGCTATTGCTTCGGCCAATTTAACAGCTTCTCTGGTTTGCTTAACATCATGAGTTCGAATTGCGTTTGCCCCATTAAAAACCGCTATGGCTGTAGCCGCCAGAGAACCATTTAATCTATCCTCGGGGTTCTTTAAACCTAATACCTGTCCAATAAAAGATTTTCTAGAAACCGCCACCATAATCGGTTTCAGGAGAGTTTTTAGCCTAGTTAAATCTTTTATCAAAGCGAGATCAGATTCGAAGGGTTTACCAAAACCGATTCCGGGATCAACGACGATTTTCTTTTGGTCTATTCCTGCGTCTTTTGATATTTGGATGCTGTTTTTGAGGGATTTCCTGACCTCGTCGATGGTCTGGGCATCGCCTGGTTTTTCCTTGGCAGCCATAATTATTACTGGAGCATCATACTCTGCAGCTATTTTTGGGAGAAGAGGGTCACTTTTAAACCCACTGACATCATTTATAGCATTAGCACCTTTGCTCAGAGCTGCTTCCGCTACATTCGCTCTTTGAGTGTCAATTGAGATGGGGAAATCTGTAACTTCTCTCACTGCCTTTACTGCTTCAACTACCCTTTTTAACTCCTCCTCTTGTGAGACAGGCCGAGTGCCATAAATTTCTGGAGGCGCTGTTGATGCTGCCCCGATATCAATATAGTCAGCCCCTTCTTCGATTAACTTGACGGCATAATCCTTAATTTCTTTGGGGGAAGTGCGAACTGAACCCTTATAAAATGACTCCGGCCCTACATTTAAAACTGCGAAAATTCTAACGGGAAAGCCTTCGCCGATTTTCAGATTCCCAAAATTTGCAGCCTCCATAAATAGTTCCTCCAAGTATATCTGAAAACAAACAGCTTTAATACTCACTCTTATTTTTATCCTTGTTTAAAAAAGGAGTTGAAAAAGGATGGTAATGTCGCTCTATCCCTTGCGCACAAAAATCCTAATCCAAGGTGACGACCTCGCCACAGTAATTATAGAAGAGGCGGAAAAACAGAACATCCTCTTGGAAACCGGAGATATAATAGTTATCTCATCTAAAGTGGTTGCCCGTTTAGAGGGAAGAATGGTGAAGCTCAGCGAGGTTGAACCCTCGCAGGAAGCCTATAGAATAGCTAAAGAAGTTCAACTGGAACCAGAATTCGTAGAACTCGTACTTAAAGAATCCGAAATTGTCTTTGGAGGAGTTTATAGAGCACTACTTACCCTAAAAGACAACATTCTCCAAGCCAATGCAGGAATCGACAGCTCAAACATTCCTCAAGGATATGCAGTACTCCTTCCCAAAGATCCCACAAAAAGCGCACACACCATTAAAAGACAAATACAAGAAAAAACTGGACGCAAGGTGGGAATAATAATTGCAGACAGCAGAACCCAGCCACTGAGACTTGGAAATACTGGAATGGCAATAGGCGTAGCGGGATTCAAGCCGGTAATAGATGAGAGAGGAAAAAAAGACCTCTACGGAAAAATCCTAAAGATCACTAGAAGAGCAGTGGCAGACAATCTTGCATGTGCCGCTGAGATATTGATGGGCGAGGGAAGTGAACAAACGCCCATCGTAATCATAAAGGGCGCACCAGTAGAAATGACAGAAGAGTACATTGAAGAATCTCAAATGATAATCCCAAAGGAAGAATGCATGTATTTCGGAACACTTTTCCCCAAAAAAGGTAAATAACACCCAAAATACAACCTTAGTTAAAAAGATTAATTCGTATCCTGAAAGACCTGTCCAAATAAGGGTGATTTTATAAACTTGTTGGGGGTAGTTTTTTCTCATGTGGTTTAATGGTTTTGATTTCTGGGGTTTCGTTTTGGGTTTGGGTGTTTTCCGCCGGAACAAGGTTCCCGTGGAGCTCAAGGTTCTGGGCGTGGTTAACTATATCTTCATGAGCAGCTTCCGCAGAACCGCCAAGGTACTCTCCCTTTTTAAAAAATCAGCAAGAGCTCCGTGCACTACTGGGTAGCCCGGTTCAAGGAGAAGGTGAAAATAGGGGTGAAGCCCAAGGTCCGGGGAACCGTTGCCATAGACGAAACCGCGACCAAGACCAACGGGAAACGCTTCTACCTCTACGCCGCCCTCGACTTAGAGAGAAACGAGGTGATCTGGATGCGGGTCTATCTACCCCGCCCGGAACCATCTCACCACCAGGGATTTCGTAAAAAACGTGCTGAAATACTGTGAGAACAAGCCCCGGTTCCTTTTTGGATCGGGGACCCTGGTATAACGACGTCTTCCGGGACCTCAAGTTGAGCTACGCCCACGAGACCTTCGGCGAGAGGAGCAAGGTGGAGGCGGTTTTCTCCTCCTACAAGCAGCGCAGCAGGGTATACTTCAACAACTTCAACCTTCAGAGCGGAGCCGAAGAAGGGAGACCCCGCACAGTGGTCAAAGAGAGCCCTACAACTGGCAAACCTATTCGCAGTAAGCTTCATTCTATACTACAACCAACTAAGATAACGCTTATTTGGACAGGTCTTATCCTGAATTAAATTTGTTCTTATTGCTTCTCCTTTCTTTTCACTTCTTTTGCATTAACGGAGATGGTTTTTACAATCATATCAATAGTGATAAAAGGGAAAGATTGAAATTTCCTTTATGTCTACTGTTAACCATAAAGCGAATCAATTATGGTGTATGCTTTTGAAAAACTATGAAATAAACTGGGAAATAGGAGATATAATAAAGGTAAAGCTATACAAAAAAGGCTTGGATCTAAAAAAATTAGATCTCAAAGAACCACTCATTATACAGGGATTTTCAGGCATTGGAAATGTGGGGCTCATTGCGGTTCGTCACATGTTGACTGAAGCAAGAGCACGGCCTCTATTTGAGGTTATGAATTTGGATATGCCTTCGGTGGCTTTTGTGGAAAACGGCTTATTTACAGATTGGAGTAATATTTTTTCAGTTATGGTGTATCTGTGGAGGAGGCCAAAAGGAAGGGATGTTCTATTCTCTTGTTCATATACTCAACCTTTGACTCCCCTGGGCAGCAATATTATTGCCCATGTGCTTTTGAGGAAACTCAGCGATATGGGTGTGGAGGATTTAGTTTCTTTGGGTTGTTTCGGAACCAACAACTATGTTAAGAATCCTAAGGTATATGTGTCCGCTACCAGTAAGAAGGTGTTAAATGAATTTGAGAGTATCCCTAACGTGATTGCTTTAAGGGATGGAAGGATATCTGGTTTGAATGGCGTAATGCCTTTATTGGCATCCAGCTATGATATGCTGGGGGTTTCCCTTCTTGCTGAAGGGCTGTCTCGTATTAGTTTTAATCCACGCTCTTCCAAGGCATTGATTGAGGTTTTGAATGCACATTATGATTTGAATATTGATACAGGGGCTCTAGATGTTTATAGCGAAAAGTTAGAAAAGGAAATTGAGAAACTGAGGATGAGGTTACCCACCGAGCCGGAAGGTATCATAGAGCCTCGCGCAGGTCAAGACCAAATAGATTCGTACTACACATAATTTCTTGTTCTACTTTTCTTTGGGAATAGCATTATAAAATATTTTTGAACTATTTGTTACCTATAGGTACAGTTTGTTTGCCCGTAGGTTTGGGTAAAAAATAGTGTGTTAGGGATGGGGTGGTTTCGGTTGGCCTTTGGATTTTTATTTTTACTTGTAGTTTTTAGCTACCTCTACGTTTTCTCCTTTTATTTCGATTAGGCCGTGGGATTTTAGCTCTGAAACGTATGTTTTCAGTTGGATTAGAGTTATTCCAAGTGCTTTGCTGAGTTCTTCGAAGCTTCTGCTGCCAGCGTCCCTTAGTATGTAGAAGATTTTATATTTGAGGTCTTTTTCGAAAACGCTTCTTATTCTTTTTTCTCTTTCCTCGGAATGGTTTAATTGGGTTTGTAGTTCTTTTATTTTTATTTCTCTGTCGGATATTGTTTCTTGGGCTTTTTGGAGTAGGGTTTCTTTTGCTTTTATTTCTTGTGCTTGTTTTTCATTTATTTCTTCCAGTATTTTGATTTTGTTTTGTAGATCTTTGTTTTTGTGTTCTATTTCTTGGATTTTGTTTTCTAACTTGTTTATTTCCTTAACTTTTTCTTCTAAGGTGCGACTTATTTGCTCTATTTTTGCCTTTAGCTCTTCTTTTGCTTTGTTTTCCTCGACTATTCTTTTTTGAAGTTCACCTATTTTTTGTTCCTTTTTTTCTAGTTCTTCGTCTTTCTTTTTTATTTGGTCGCTTAGGTCTTGAACCTGATTGTTTAATCGTTCTAACACTTTCTTTTGACTTTCGGTTAATGACATCCCTAATAGCACTCCCACTTTTCGAAGAAGATTTGTGTAATATTCTATTTAGGGTCTATTAATCCTTTTTCGAGTTTTTATAGAATGAGTTTTTATATTTAATAATATTATTATATTTAACAATTTTTTATGTATTGTAATTATAATTTTTAAAATATTATTAAAAAGGTGATGCTTAAGTTTTATATAGTTGTTTCCATTTCTTTTGGAATAGTAACTTTCTCATTGGAGGGTCTATTTGCCCGATGGAGTCGCCCTAGTCTGTACACGAGCCACCTTGAAAAATGAAACCGAGGTTAAGGTTTGTGATTCAAGACAGAAAAACGGCAGAACTACACTAACATCATTCAAGTTTTCTTGGGACGTAAATATAACGGGCAAGAAAATGCGGATTCGAATTGATAATTTTAATCGCTTTGATGACAAGCGTATGCTATACAGGGGGTTTACGGAGGTAATAGTTTCGCTAATGCCTTTCATCTATAATTTAGCACAGGAGAGCAAGAGACAGGATTTTGAAAAAATCCGTTCCTATCCTTCTTTACGTGAATTTTTGGGAGATTTGAAAACTATTTCTTCAGCTGTTCTTTTAAATGATGTTTCTAATTTTTGCGAGTTGGATGAATCTATTCTGAATTTAAAAAAACTGCAAATAGTGTTTGGTAAAGAAATTCTAAATCTGAAACCAGAAAAACGGTTAAATATTCTTATCAAAGAGTGGAAAAAATATTTTGGCCAAGTCATTGACCTCTTTACAAATAGTCAGATTAGTATGATTTTTTTGGAGTACTATATCGATCTAAATTCAATTTATGATCCTGACAGATTAGAGGGCTTTAAGGAGATAATGAAGGAGGTTAGATCCTATAACATTATACCCATCATTTCAATAAAGGGTGATGAAGCCCCTGAGAAATTTGAAAAACTACCCTTAGACTTGGTGGTTCTTGATAGTCAGTCCCTTCAGCTTTATGAGTTAATTGTAGACATGGCAAGAGAAAAGGATGTCAAAAATTTCACTCTTTTTGATATTGTGAGATATCTTCGGGGGGGAACAGCTAATTCGCTAAATGATGTCACTCAAAGAAGCCTGGACTTGCTGGTGGATAACGGCTTACTCGAAAAGAAGGATAACAGGTACCAAGTGATTCTTTAAAAAGGTGTAAAATCGTTTTTTAAAGGAATATGGAATGATTAACTCTTCTGTGACGGTAACCTATTCAAATGTTCTGTCGAATGCTAAATCTAATATTTCGAGTATTTTTTGAGGGGGAACCACAATGTAGAACATGTCTGGTTCGAAGTGAGAATGATAAAGTAACCCCGTTCTGAGCAAGTCTTTTAGCGATTCGTCTAACTCTCCCGGGTCTGTTTGCACCTTTAATTCTTCGTAAAGTAAGTCGTACTCCCTTTTTATTTCGTTAAGAGACATGTAAGGTTCGTAGAGATATTTTTGAAAAACTCTTGCAATTTTTTGTAAAAGTAGATGGGTCATCAAGCTGATTTGTGCTAATGAGTCTATTATGGAAAGCTCATCATGCACGGTGAAAATATCTGAACTTGCTTCTTGAATGTGAATAGGTAGTATGTCTGCACCACGCAGGGAAATGGGATATATTCTTTTTAATATTTCGATAATTGTGCTCGGCCGCCCAATATCAAACTCCAAAACGATGTCAGTTAAAAAACGAATTATAGATGGACGAACAAGAGAGGGGAAAGCTATGGTTACCCTCTGATGCGTTATATCCATCAATTCAGTATTGGAATATAGATCTAGGAAAAGGGTGAAATCTAGTTGTAAGCTTGTTCCATATTCTCTCCTGATTTTTCTAGCATAGCCTACTTTTGCAGTTGATATAGTAGTTATGCCGAGTTCTTTAGATTCTTGAAGGAATTTTCTATGAATTTGCTGATTGTTTTCATCGACATCATCCAGTATAATAACCAATTTATTATTTATAGACCTTCTCAACCTACGAAAAATATTCCATAATTCGGGCAAAGTAGCACCAGTAGGAATCACCCCCAAGTGCGCAGCATCACATATGGAAGAATTAATTTGGTACATTATTTCTCTAAAACGCTTATAACAAAAATTAACAAAAACGGGAGTGAACTCAAACTCGCTTTCATTAAGTGTAGCTACAGCGTATCTGGAAAGCACCGTTTTCCCTATTCCGGAAGGCCCGCAAATCAAAAGATTATTGTTTTCATTATCAGATAGTATTTTCTGGAGTTCCTGAAGCTCCTTTTCCCTATGACAAATTTTTGGAGGAATATAAAAGGGATCATATATCGCAGCTACCCTTTGAGAAATCATTGCAATAAACCTCAACCGTTTATATTTCTATTTTTTGTTTAGTATTTAAACCCCACAAAAAATACTTTTAAAAATATGAGAATAGAGGGGGGAGACACTTGACCGAAAGTATTACGAAAAGGGGTTTATTTTCAGTCTAAAATGTGTAAGCAAATGTGGTTTTAATCAGAAAACGGTTTTACCTAAAAAGTCAGTTTGGGAGGAGCGTTGGAAATAAATTTAATAAGTTAAGTTTTTATATAAATTATTAATAAATAAAAAGTATAGTGGTTTGACTGTGGCAAAAAATATTTAGCACCATTCAGTTTAAGTATTACAGTAACACCACAAATGATGGTGCAGTAAGATGTCCATAAGTGAACAAACTTCGGAAAAAATCAAAACATTACTACAAAGGATAGAGGATACCACTAAGCTTGAAGGACTAGCGGTAATAACAAGAGACGGAGTAAGAATTGCTAGTTCAGCTTCTGCTTCCGTTGACGCGGATATGCTATCTGCAGCCTCGGCAGCCATGATTAGCACAGGCGAAATGGCTTCCATGCAACTAAATTACGGAAGCCTATCAGACATAATAATCAGGGGGGACAACGGGCACATTCTACTCACAAGAGCTGGACCCAACCACATGTTGGTGGCAGCAAGCAAGGACACCTCACAACTAGGCCTTAATCTAGGTGTTATGCGGAGATACGCTAAATCGATTTCAGAAATGATTGGAGTTGCACCTGAAATACTCCCCTCACCCAAAATACCCGCGGCAACAACTATGCCTACACCACCAACACCCAAGCCGGTTATCGCAACTTCTACAGTTAGACCCCTAAAACCACCCCAAATAAGTGAAAGTGCACCAACCCAACCTCGGGCTCCAATACCACAAGTACAAGTTCCAACACCCCAAGCAGCAGTAGCTCAGACAACCGCAGAAGATCTATCAAATGACGAGAAGGGAGCTATTTTTGAGGCGCTTAGAGCCTTGGGTTTAGAGGATATGGTTAAGATGCCGGGTTCTAAACTTGAGGCAAAGAGAGCAGAGGGTGAAAGAATTTAAAAAGGGCCTTAAAAGCTAAAAGCACCTTTTTACGGTACAACACGCAACTGATTTAACCTGACGACTCTAATTCTGGAAATAGAATTAGTTGCAGACTAACCCAAAAAGTATATACATGTTCTAATTTTTAATTCTCGTTTTTTCACTCAACTTCTATCCACAAAATTTCTTCATCCAACGCGCATACCCCATTTTCGTAAAATTCACAAATAGTGCAGCATATCTCGTGATTATCACAAGTTTCAATCATAAAGCATTCGTCGCAACAGTTAAGCTTAATGTAGTTCGCCATAAAGATCGAATCTCCTAATGCGAATAGCAATTCTGAGATGTTAATACCTAAGTGAAAAGAAATTTAAAAAGTTATTTTAGAATCAAGATACTTGAAAAAAAGGAGAATCTAGAGCTCGTTTATGGTAAACTATTTTTTTCAGTTAATTTAGATCCACATTTGGAGCATTTATTGTTAATCTCAGATATACAATTGGAATGTGTATACTCCCCACATTTTGGACATACCACGACTCCGCGATTTCCCCCTATAACTGCACCGCAAACCGTACACTTAAGTAACTCTATACCACAATAAGGGCAGAAATCTAGATCTTTCAATAAAAGCTTACTGCACTCCGGGCAAGTTAAGTTTGCAACGTTTCCATCCAAACTTAGTTCTTCGCTGAGTATTAGTGACTTGTTTATAGCTCTGCTTATTAGGTCTTGGTAATTGTCTCTGAGTCGTATCAATCTTTTCAAGGCAGAAGGCTTTATCAGGGCTACCTTCTCAGCCAAGGTATAAGCATCCTGCAAAATTTCGTTAAGAACGCTAATATCGGGAGAAGAACTAATTAGTACGTGTATGCTCTTCTCGGTTTCCTCAAAAAGTTCAACGAACTCCCCACTAAAACCTTCGGACTTTATTACCCTAAACAAGTCACTAACCGCCTTTTTGTAAAAAGTTCTCAGATCCAAAACCAAAACTACCTTTAAAGCTTTCCAAGTAATAGTAAGCAGCAAAATCTTCTAAATTTGACTGGGGATTCATAGTTGAAAACGGGTTCTATTACGCATCTGAAGGATGAAGGCGGTTTTTGTAAGTGTGATCAATCTTGTAAACTATTTAAAAAGTTTATAATAGTCCGGTTGAATTCTTCTGGCTGCTCAATCATTACCATGTGGCCTGCCTTTTCAACTATTTTCAGAGAGGAATTCAAAATCTTTTCATTCAGGTAACGAGACCACTTCACGGGGGTCAATTTATCTTCTGAACCAACAATAATCAGGGTAGGTACACCAATCTCAGAAATTTTGTCTCGCACATCAAACTTGTTGCACGCTGCAAAATCTGAATATGCCACCTTTGGATTGCATTTTAAACACTCCTCCTTTACCAGATCCACAAGTTTTGGATCCGCACTCTCCGCGAAGGCCATACTGCCAATAGCTAAATCAACGCTCTCCCTGAAATTAGTCTTCAAAGCCTCAAGTATAGTGGGAAGCACACCCAACTTGGCTCCTGTTCCCACCAGAACCAAACCCCTCAAAAGCTCTGAATAATCTAGGGCCAACTGTATGCAAATCGCACCACCCAAAGAATGCCCCACTGCAACCATACTTTCAATACCCAAGCCCCTCACAAACTCCGCCACATAATCAGCAAAAAGCTTCACAGAAACCTCACCTTCAAGAGGATCAGACATACCATGACCCGGCAAATCTAAAAAAATCAAATTATAATTACCGGATAGTGCCCTCTGCAAATCCCAAGAAATATGACTACCCATAGAACCGTGAATAAAAACAACCGGTAAACCCTGACCAACAGACTCATAAAAAATCTTTTTACCCCTAATAATCAGAAATGGCAAGACAAACCCTCCTAACCAATTCATAAATCAAGTTGAAACATTTTTAGCACAAATAATATTCGACACGTTCCATCTTTTGAAAGAGATATTTCCATTGTGACTCCTACTGGAGAACAGCTTTCCAAACAAAGGCATTATGTCTTTAACTCTACCACGCCATCCCAGTAGGAAGACGACTATTTTCAGCACCCTCATCACCATGTTTTCAAGGCTATTAAAGCTAAGCCTGACACTTTAAGGTTGTCCACATAATTCGTATAATTATTAGATACTATTATTGTGAATCTTCTCATCCCTACCATGGAAGTGACGTCTTTGTAGATATCACCGAATACCAGCAGTTAAAATCAAAGCCAAAGCTGTCAAAGTACCAATCTTCCTCTCTTTCATCTCGTTTCTAACATAAAAAAATTTTCCAGACTTAACAATTGAAATTACATGCCGTTTCTTCTTATACGCCTCAAGATAATCTTCACGCACGATAATTTCATCAAACTCCACCCTACCCAACTCCCTCAAAACATCATCCTTAGAAGACTTAATAAAATCAGCCCGCCGCTCAACAGGAAAAGGGGTATCACTCAAACTATCCAACAAATCTGCAGTCAAAAACACAACCAAAACAAACCCTCCAAACAATAAACACTTAATAAAAACAATTAAGACATAAAGTATTATAGTTATCCCCAAAAAGCGAGTTGAGTAAAAAAGGTGATTGAGGGCCCAAGCCGGGATATTCATGAGACCAGCCAAAGGCTAATCCTCAAATTGAAATCCCGAACCTAGCCAAACTGGCTAAGGAACCCGGGTCAAGGGATGTCTATCACCCTGGAGACACATCCAACTTCGGTCCACAGTCCCCGAGGATAAACCAGTGAGCCCAGCGTGTAGCCACGCTGCGACTACCCCACTTGGGCCTCTTCTTACGCTGAGCTTGATATCACGCATGGGAATATAAAATTTTTTCGGATTTTATCGTTTCTATTTTAAAATTGTGAGAAGAAATTTGATTTATTTTTTAATTAGTTAGAAGGTAAGGGAGCTAAGTTTGTGATTTTGTTGTCGTACTTTTTGGGTTTAGGGTTTGTGCCAGGTGAACATGTAGTATTTTGGTTCCCCTGTAGGGGATACTGTTGCTACCACGAATTTTTTGCGGACGCTGGTTGCGAGACGCCCCGCCCTTACTGTTTCTATGGGGCTGAGTTGTGTTCCTTTGGGGACGACTGATACTATGAGTGGGGCGTGGTCTATGCCGGGTCCGTGTTCGTAGACGGAGAAGTCTGCTCCGAATTTGAGTCCGGGTCTGACTACGTATCCTTTTTCTCTGAGGTCTTTGTAGACTGCATATTTGGTTTTGAAGTCTATGTAGGTTTGTTCTGCTTTTTCCAATAGTTCTTCGGGAGTTATGGTGTGGTTGTCTTGGGCATCGGTGAGTGTAATTTTTTCTTTTTGGAGTAAGTATAGGGCTTCTAGTAAGGAGAGTTCGAGGGGGCGTGTGAATTGGGGTGATTTTGGTTTTCTTATTCCTAGGGGTTGTCCGTAGAAGCCTTCGGCGTAGAGTTGGGAGCCTTCCTCAGGATTCCATACTATTACTCTATTTCCAGAAATTAGTTCCGCTTTTTTTTTGGTTGGTGCTGTTTTTTCGGTTGCCTCCACTTGTTTTGTCCCCTTTTCAATTTTTGGTATCTTTTTCCTATTCTATTTATCCTAGTCTTGCTACGGCGATTATGCGTACTGCGTTTGCGGCTTTTCCAGCAGTGTCTACAGCATCCTCCAAATTGCTCACTACGCTCAATAGGCGTATTAGGGTGCGGTTGTCTATGTCTAGTTCGAATAGGGTTTGTTCTATGGCTCGGTGTATTTGGTCCATGAATCTTTCTACTTTGTCTACTTCCTCGGCGGCCTTTTTGGCTCGTTCTGCGTCTTCCACTATGGTGAATATGGAGTCTCGGAGTGTTTCAACGGAGTTTATGGTGGTGTTTACTAGGTTTCTTAGGTCTTCTTTTAGGGCTTCTTTGGGTTTCCAGTTTTTGAGTCCTTTTAGTCTAAAGGCGGTTCCTTCAGCGTAGTCGGCGATTTCATCGGTTGTGAGTACTAGGCGCATTAGGTCTTCTCGCTGTATTAATGTTGCGGCGACGCTTAGCTCGTCTAGTAAGGCTAGTTTTATTTCTTCAGCTTCGTTTTCGGCTTGTGATATTTTTAGTATTATTTTTTCCATCTCGGCTTCGTTTCCCTCAAACCATGCTTCCAGGAAGGGTGCCAGCTCTTTTACTGCAAATAATATTTTTCTTATGTGGTCCTGGATTATCTCTAGGACTATTCTCTCCTTGTTTTTGTTTAGGTCAATAGTCATTGGTTTCCTTCCTCTTTCGTGGCTGTCTTATCTTTAAGCCGAATACATTTAAATAGATTCCTATCAGGGGAGAATTAAATTTGACGGTAAGTGTTTGGAATTGCAAGTGATGAAAAGCCGGGGGGAAATATTTCCAATTTTTGTGTTCTTTGCCATATGGGAGTTAAAGGTGTTTGGGTTTTTGTTATTAATTTTGCATATAGTAAGATTTATAGGTTTTCTCTAATAACTTTAGTTTTGTTTTGGAGGATTTCTAGATGTATATGTTATTGTTACTTGCTACTTTATCTGTATTTGACGGTGTAAATGCGTTTTTTCAAGCTCTTTTTAATGGTATTATGTTGTGGATTTTTACATATGGTTCTGCTGGTTTATTTGCCGCAATGCTTTTACAAGCGGTGGCTGCTCCGATCCCTAGTGAGTTTATTTTGATGCTTGGTGGAGCCGCCTTCTCCCTCCAGTACTATGTAACTTTTTTTACTCCATTGATGGTATCGACTCCTGAGGCTTTTAATTTTTTCACATTAGTTCTCTTTGCGCCTTTGGTTTTTCCAATTTTTAATTTTGATTATGGAATCTTTTTGGCGGGTTTAGTGGGAGGTACCGGGGAAGTGGTGGGTGGTGTTATAGGTTTTTACATTGCAAGATTTGTCGGGAGGCCGGTTATTGAACGCTGGGAGAACAAAGCCATTGTTATGGAGAAAGAGGAGCATACATCTGATGGTGGGAGAATAAGGCGAACTTTTGATAAAATTGTTATTTATATTTTGGGAGACGCGGTTCTAATAGCTGACCAGTGGATTACGAGATACGGGTTTTGGGCCGTTCTCGTTACCAGATTAACTCCACTTATACCCTTTGACTTTATTTCTTATGGTGTAGGCCTAACCAAGGTGAAATTTAGGACTTTTATCATTCCCACGGTCATTGGAGGATACCCCCGGGCCTTTATGTACTGTTTTTTTGGAGCTAAACTCCTACTCTATCTCAACTATGCAACTTTTGGTAATCCCTATACCCTTTTCTTTATCATAGTGGCAATGGTAGTTGCACTTTTAGCCGTAATATACGAGTTTGTAATTAAGAGAAAATACTTAGCGCCCAGAGATGGAACAATAAAGAGATAGATTCTACAGTTAACCAGGACTTAGAGCAGTTTAATACGGCTACCCACATTATTCTTTTTTGCCAGCTGATAGACAACATTGGCGGCTGCTATGTCTTGAACCGCCATTCCTGTGGAGTCGAATAGTGTAATCTCTGTCTCGGTTTCTCTGCCCACATTCTTTCCAATTAAAATGTCTCCGATTTCTGCGTGCACATCGTCTTCTTTAATTATGCCTTGTGCAAGAGCGTGTTGAATTTCTCCAATCACGCGGCACTGTTTGAAACTGTCCACCACAATTTTTGCTCTTTTCATAATTTTAGGGTCTAACTCTTGTTTTCCGGGAGCGTCTGCCCCAATTGCATTGATGTGTACGCCGTCTGGAATCCATTCATCCATAATAAGGGCTTTATTGGAGGGAGTGGCTGTTACAATTATGTCTACGTCACTCACGGCTTCTTTTGGGGTGTTTACTGGTTTAACCTCGATACCTAGGCGTTCACTCATTTCAGCGGCATATTTCTCGCTGCTAGTACTGTGGATATTGTACACTTTTACTTGTTTGAGGGGAAAGATTTCGCTTAGCGCTAATACCTGCATCCTTGCTTGTGTACCTGCACCTATCACCCCTACCCTCTTGGAGTCTTTTCTGGCAAGAACACTCGCAGCCACCGCTCCCGCCGCGCCAGTTCGCACCGCTGTTAGATAGGTTCCATCCATAATTGCAAGTGGTAGGCTAGTCTTAAGATCCATAAGGACGATTACCGCTACTCCAGACGGCAATCCCATTTTGGGATTGTCATAGTACCCAGACGCTATTTTTGTCCCTATAAGTCCGAGGTCCTCTACGTACCCTGATTTTACGTCCACCTCACCTCTGTATTTTTCCACGCTTAAGTGTACTACGGGAGCCAGTTCAACTCGTCCCTTGGCAAAAGCCTTGTATGCTTCTGCCACCGCCTTGATGGCCTCACTCATTGGAAGACAAGATTTGACTTCTTCCTGTGAAAGAATTATTACCTCAGACATTTTACTCACGTGACAACTTCTTCTTTAGGAAAAACATAAACAAATAACAGGATTAACCCATAAAAATTTATATTGTATCTGCTATCAGAAACTAGTGTTCTCAAGTAATGGTAGAACCATGTTTCAGCAGAGTAATAAAATTTGCCAAGGTAAGCTGAATATTTCATTATTGGGGTGAATAGCATGGCAATAAAGGAGATATTGGGTGATTTTCCGATTATTGAGAAGGTTAATTACTTGAATAGTGCAAGTATTGGATTGGTTCCCGAGACTGTTATCGAGAGAACCAAGGAGTTTTTTGTGGATTTAACTAGGGGTGGCACATTAACTTTGGATGAGGAGAAGGAAGCGCTGGTTTATGATGGTCTCAGACAGGAGGGAGCAAAACTTTTGGGGTGTGACCCAGACGACATAGCTATTTTTAACAGTGTTTCTGAAGCTATGAATTCTATTGCGTTGAGTTTAGATTTGAGGGAGGGCCGGGTGGTATCCACAGGAATCGAGTTTCCAAGTGTTACCTATCCTTGGCTGAGAATTGCTCGAAAAGGGAAAATTGAGGTTAAGCTAGTTGAGGCTAAAAACTGGAGTATTTCAGTTGATGATTTGCTCAGTGAAATCAGTGAGGAAACAAGAGTTGTTGCTTTGAGTCATGTGGAATACTTAAATGGCCAAAAATGGGATGTCAAGAAAATTGCTAAGCAGGCCCACAAGGTGGGGGCTATACTGGTTGTGGATGGGATACAAGCTGCGGGCTACCTACCTCTGAATGTTAGGGAAATAGCCGCCGATGTTTATATTACTGGAAGCTATAAATGGCTTATAGCTCCTTTCGGAACCGCTATAGCATACATTTCAAAAAAATTGTGTGATGAGTTGGAACCTGCCCTTGTGGGTTGGAGATCAACAGAGGATATGTGGAATTTTAATGCCCGAGAGTTAACATTTGCGGCTAAAGCTAGGAAATTTGAATACAGCACGAGTGCATATGATGCGAAGCTTGGGCTTGTGGAATCAATAAAATATCTAAGAAAAGTGGGGATAGGAAAAATATATGAACATAACATGGCGTTAAATAAGATTCTGAGCCAAGAACTGGATTCGATAAAAGGCGTTAACATAATAACGCCTCAAGATAGGGGTTCCATAGTTACATTCTACATTGAGGGTAAGGATAGCAAAAATGTCGCTGAAAAGTTACGTAAATTAAAGAGACCTGTGGAATTAAGTATAAGGTTGAACATGATTAGATTGTCTCCTCACCTATACAATACAGAAGAGGATATTCTTCAGTTTTTAGAGAGCTTAAAAAAGGCCGTTTAAAAATAAGCCACCCAAAAATTGTGTGAGGGAAAGTTATTTAATTTCCATAATTTTTTTCCTGAAATCATCCAAATCTACTTCGTATATTGTCCGGCTCTTAAGTGTGATAATATTTTTTTCTATCCCTATGTATCCATTTTCTTCCAAGATTTTGAGGTTTCTTCGAAGTTGTTCTTCACCCATTTTTTCCTTGAGAAAGTTTAGCTCTTCCCTCTCTATCGGAGCTCCTTTTTCAAGAATCAAGGCCAGAATCACTGCCAGTGTAGCTGTTACAGACCTATCTCCCAGAAAACTGGGAACTAGGGATGAGCCTAAATCGTTTACCGCAATTACCCATCTTCTCTCTGAGGGGATGTATTTTAATTGGAGGCCAATTTCCTTCAATTTGTCTTGTAGCGTATTTAGAAGGTCTTGTAGGTGGGACTCGTCCTCCTCGTTTGAGAGGAATATTTCGCGTAATTCTTCGGATGTGATTCCTGGCTTTTTCCCGTGACTCAGTAGTAGGAGTAGGGAGAGTAGCTGGAGTTCTGTTGACATTTTAGGCTTCCTCGAGAAATCTTTTATTTCCTTCAGATATTACCTTAATTTTTTGGCTGTCCAAAAGGAAGGTGAAGGCCATAAATTTTCTAACCGTCTCCTCCCAGTTTTCGCCACGAATAATTCTGTGGAGTTCGGCTTTCTTTAACTCCCGCAGGAGATTTAGAAAATTTTTCACGATATCCATGAAGGATGGTTCATCATAAAAGTTTATATTGTCTGCCTTTACTTCAGTCTTTACCTCCGGTGGGAACTCTAGGGAGGCATACTCACGCCCTTTTAGAAATTTAAGTGAGTAGATTAGACCCGCTGTGGTTACGAGGTTCAATTTTACCACAGGGCGTAGTTTAATAAGATTTGAGAGAGAGTCTATGTCGAGCCCTTGAAGCTTATTTTTGAGGTTCTCACCAGTTGGAAGATCGGGAAAAAGTAGTTTATATGCTTCATTAATTTTTTTCTCGTGAACCATAACAAGACCATATAGGGCCTCTGAGTGCTCCAATATTTTGGAGTCTGTATTGGAAAGGTTTTCCTGGAGCTCGACTGCGTACTCATAGATGGGAATACTGAAAGGATTAGTGTCACCCTTCAGAACACTCATACACTCTTTGATGATCTCAGAGACTTTTTTCATAGGAGCTTCAGCTCTCCTCTAAATCCTTTTTTTGTAGAATCTCCACTCGGGATTTACCTTCCGCGTCACGAAAAACCCCTATCACATGATCCGCCTGCTCAGCTATGCCTAAACGCATAGGAGTGATGACAATATACTGAGAACGATTGGAGCAAGATTTAATCATCTTTGATATTGTTTCTTTGTTGGCAGGATCAGTGTGGATTCCAAATTCGTCAAAGAGGTAGAATGGCGAAGGATGAACTCTTTGAAGCGCGAGTAGGAAGGCCATAGTTGTTACATTTTTTTCTCCTCCAGAATGTTCACCGGTATCCACAGATGTGGGTTCGTCTTCCCTAAAACTGGAGTAAAGGTAAAGGTTTAGCTCCTCGTTTTCTTGCTTTAACTCCACGAAACCCTTCCCATTAACTTCCCTGAGAATGTCCACAAAGTTTTCGTTAAATTTAACCATCTTAATCTGAAGCTCCTCTAAAAGCTTTGACTGCTCCTTTTTTAGTGTGTCTATCAAAATATCCCTTTCCTGTTCCAATTTTTTTGTTTGTTCCTCTATGTCTTTTACTATCCCCTCATATTCCTCGAAGGATTTCAAGTCCTCCTCTGAGTACTCCTTTAGAGCCTCCAATTTCGCCTCTACTCTAGTAATTTTCTGATTTAGTTTAGGTAGTGGTAGAATTTCTTCTTCTGTGGGACGAAGGTTTGGATCTATCAACTGGATTTTAGGCTCCAAATCCTTTAATTCTTCACGTAGTGCGTTTGATCGGCTTCGATAGAATTGTAAATCTTCTTCCAAGTTGTTCAGGCGAGCTTTGATCTCGGCAATCTCTTGGGTCAAATAATCACGCGTTTTAGTCAGCGAGTTTAATTCACGTTTTAATTCAACACGGTTACTGATAATGTCCTTTTCTCTTTGTACCAATTCCTGAATTTTATCGGTAAGCTCCCTCAACTGTTTTGAAGAAGTTTCTAATTTGCTATCTCCTGTCCCACTATCCTCATTGCCACCAGCACTAAATGAGTCCATGATTGAGAACTGTGTAGGGATATCAATGTTAAAGTATCCTGCGGGGGAATAAGTGATTCTGGTGCCATTAAGGGTTACCACAGGAGTATTGTACATTTTAGCGTTAACCAACCCGTGCTCCAAGTTGTCCACAATGAGATATCTTGATAGAATTTCTTCCACCATTGGGCGTAGAGATTCGGGAACGGTTACCATATTTACCGCCCAGTCGATGATACCTTCGCCCTGAAAAACAGGTTTCTTAGAAGGCGGCTTTTCATATTTTTCAGTTACACAGTAGATGCGGGTTCTAATCCCCTTCGAGATTAACCTGTCATGCAGAAGTATACAGTCTTGGCGGTTGGTAGTAACAAAGCTTTCTAGAACCCTTCTTCCCAAGGCGGATTCTATTGCCAAATTGTATCTTGAATCTTTTATTTTCAAATGTTCCAATATAGGACCAATTACTTCACCTTTGATGTTTAATGATTGTATTATTCGCTTAACCCTAGAAATGTTTGAAGTGTATGTTTTGGGGGTTAAGGTTTTGTACTCTTCTTTTAAGGAGAGCACATAAGCCTGCAATCTTGATTTTTCCTCAGTGAGCTGTAATTTCTTTTGGTAGATTTCTTCCCTTTCAGCTGAAAGATTCTCCTCTTTTTCTTCCAAGCTGGAAATTTTTGCGCCTATAGAGTTGTACTCTTGTTCCCTCTTTTCAAGAGTCGAACCGAGTTCATTAATTTCGATATTTAGTTTTTCTAATTTTTCTGTGGCTTGGGATAGCTCCATTTCTTTGTGATATTTTTGGGAGAAGGGATACATGGCCTCAAGCTTGTTTTTTGTTTTTTCCAATTCGATCTTTTCCAGATATTTCTCTTTTCGGGTTTTTCGCAGTTTAAGCTCCTTTCTGGCTTCTCTCAATCTATTAGTCAAATCTTTAAGTTTCTCACTGTTTTCCTTGAGTTTTTCCCTGCTCTCTTCGATTCTTTTCAGGACTGGGCCTAGTCCTAGAGCATCTACAAAGAAATATGCGCGCTCGTTCGGCTTGGCTTTAATAAGGTCATTTACTTGTCCCTGGTGAATAGTTACCAGGGGGTTGTCAGGATTTATGCCCGCCTCAGATAGCAACACCTTCAAATTACGCAGGTGGATGGGTTTGCCGTTTAGCCGGAATAGGGACTGTTTTCCCTTACGAAGAATGCGTGTTATTTCGATCCTATCATTATCCAAATTTTTAAAAATTTTTTCTCCGCAACTATTTTTGTTTTCTATTAATACGGATATTCTAGCAGCCTTTTCTCCGTGGCGTATGTACCTATCAAGCAGTTTATGTCTCTCCCTTGCCAGAGATCCCAGAGCGATTCTAATCGCAGATATGATGGAAGTTTTTCCCGCCCCGTTACGACCCACTATAACATTGAAGGTGGGTGAAATGGGTATCGAAATATTATCATAGGACATGAAGTTATTGAGTTTTAATTCCGTAATCACGTTTTCGCGCCCCACATCTTCTGCATTGTTTCCTGAACTCTCTGAAATCTTTCTCGCCTCTCCTTTAAAACTTCGATACTCTTTTCGGGATTGGAAGTTAAAAATTCAAAATTTTTAGCGATAACAAGTTCATCCTTTGATAATGAGTCCCCACTTTTGAGCTTTGTAAGGGTTAAGAGTAGCTTTTCATATTTTTTATCATCAGTTACAACATCCTGAATAAGAGCTTGGTGGAGATACTCCTCCCTCTGCAAGTTTCTTTTTTGTAACTGTTTTTCCTTTATTCTCTGCAATATCTCCGTCCTCATAGAGTGAGCTATCTCCAGAAGTATGTCTGTTGTCAATATTTTTTTGCGTCTTTTCTCCAGTAAGACCACAGCTCTGGAGACGAGATTTTCAAGGTCCGCCCCAGAAAAGTTTTCCGTAGCTTCGGAAACCTGAGGGAAATCGATGTTCTTCTCATACAAGAGGCGAGATAGCAATACATGTAGAATCTCTGTTCTTGCTCTAATGTCCGGTAGGGGAACAGAGATTACATCATCGAACCTTGTCCAAACCGCTGCGTCCAACAAATCCGGCCTGTTGGTGGCAGCAATAACTAGTATGGAGTGGTCGCACAGATTGGTGGAGTCAAGCTCGTCCAATAAGGCGGAAAGGACGGAGGACTGGTTTAAATCTCTGCTTTGCGCCAGAGCATCAAAATTATCTATAAAAAGAATGAGAGGTTTATTGTTTAAGTCTTCGCGAACAAATTTGAAAATTGCACGAATACCTAGAACAGTATCCTCTGGTGACCCTGTTGCCAAACTCTTTTGAAAATCGATTATTGGAACTTTAGACTCTTTGGCCAGGGCATAGACTAGAGTGGTCTTTCCAGTTCCTGACCTTCCATATATGAGCAATTTGCCACCCAGCTTAATCCCCTTAGATTTAAGCTCCGAGATTTTTCCCAGGAAAGAAGCATAATCCTCTAACTGTGCCTTCACCTCTTCATAGTTCCCAAGGTGGTCAAATGTGAACGTTAATTCTTCGGGTTTCTTTATTATAACTTGAAAATCGACTTCCTTTTCGCGTTTAATCTTTTGCGTTAAAAGGATTGTTGCTGCTAACGCCCCAAAAACTGAGTCAAACTTCTGGGATAAATCTCTTTTATCTTCCTCTAAAACGTTAATCCTATCAGTAAGGGTACTAATGCTCTTCTTAACAGTTTCTATTACTTCACCACTCAGACCACCAGCACCCTCCTTTAGAGAGTCTAATTCTTCTTTTAAACTGTTTATACTGTTTACAACGTCCTCCAAGGCATCCACAGTTGGAACATCTGCTAGGGGCGTTGAAATGTAGTCTACTCGTATTCGTCTATTCTTTGGCATGACGCATAACCCCAATTTTAGTAAGAGACATCGCTCCCAGAAAACGTTTTAACTATTTTCGTGTTTTAATGTATAATCAACAAGGGGTACTAAAATATTTCTAGTGGATTTTAAAAGGTAGGAGAAATGAGCGAAAAATACATCACTTTGACTAAACGCTTCGTCGGAAAATGGAAATGGAACTGTCTAATCTGCTCCCTTGATATCGATCCAGCCAAAGATGCGGGAAACGTGTACCAGTGCACCAAGTGTCGTTACATGATGCACCTAGACGAACTCAAAAACTGGATGGCTTCCCGGAACACTAAAAAGTGTCCCTTGTGTGGATGCGAAGTTGAAATCAGGAGTTAAAGATTCTAAATTTTATGTTTAGGATTCCTATTTCTGAAATATAGCGAATTTTCCACAGGTGGGGCACTTTCCATTCAATCTAACATAAGCCTTTATGCAGCCCTCATGGAAGAGAACCGAGCAAGATTCACACTTCCAAATTGCTACTATATCATTGAGGACTGTTTTGCAAAGCCCACAGATTCCGCTTTTGGGAAGCAGTAGAGGATGCAGATAGGCAATAGATGCGAGGTTTAAAGCTTCTGCAAAGGGGCAATAGGTGTGGAAAACGCCTGAACCAGCTTGGCAGCCTATTCCACCCAATTGCTTCCACTCGCTTTTAATCTCAAACCCGTTTCCGACGCGGATAATGACCCAGCAAGGTTCTTTGCAAAATCTTGAAAAAATTTTTTTGTAGCCATTTAGGAATCCTCTTGAAATGGCTTGTGTTGTTGCTGCTAGTTCTTCATCGCGAGAATTTTTGAATAAAACATCTCGATTCACAAGATGCCCCAATTCGTGAGCCATAACAGCTGCAACCTCATCTTCACTCCATCCCCTCAACTTCTCACTTATGATAATAAAATGTTTCTTCGCAACACTTTTCCTCCCTTTTCTCAGCTCAATGGTTTTAACACTTCCAAGCATATCCTTCTGGAGTTCACCAAACCTAGTTTCGAATTTTTCATTTTTTAACTCAGGAAATGTAGGCAAGACCAAATTTCTCAGAATCCATCCCAAATAGTGCTCACTCATTGGAACAGCTCCCAAAAACCAAACAGATAAAAGGCAAATAAAAAAGATAAAAACAGCATTTAAAAAGACTTCTGGACATACAAAAAATGCAGGTAATCTCTGGAATTCGAAGCCATAAATTTTAGGAACTCAGATTTATGGAAAGTCTGTGGGCAGAAGATGGTTAAGTATGGGAGACGCAGATTATTATAAGCGTTTAACATTAGAAGCCAAACTGATTAAGCAAAAGTATAAGACGCTTGGAACCGGAAGGGAGGGAAAGCTCTCCAAGTGGTCAGGCTACATCACTGTCAGAAATAGCCCCTTATTTATTTCAATTCAGATACCTGAAGGTTTTCCTAACAAGCCACCCATCATAAATGCTAGCGGTGTTCAAACTAATTTAAATGAAAAGTTAGATGTTCTCAAAAATTGGAGACAAGAATACAACGTAACAGATGTTATAGACGCTTTAAAAAAATACCTAGAAGAAAAAATAGATGCGGATAAGACTATGTCCAGAAGGTTAGCAGAGGAACTTCAAAGAATGAGAGAAAATTCACATTTACTTATGAGCGGATCAGAATATGTGTCTATTAGAGTCATGAGGGACACCCCAAGCCTTAGGGAATACAGATTAATGGTTGTCTTCCTAAAATACTCAAAACCAAGACTTAATGGAAAAGTTATCAGCATTAAACTAACGCTCCCAGAAGGATTTCCGATGGAGAAACCAAGAATTGAAATATCCAGCGGTAAAGAAGACATCGATTTGAATCTGGAAAACTATTTAGAGAATCTGCCACCTATAAGGGACTGGACTCCAGACAGACACCTATTTGAAGTCGCATCATCCATTTTGGACTTTTTCAATAACTTTGCAATGGCAGTTTGCCCAATTTGCCTAAACAAAATTACCGCACAGGAATATCACAGCACCATTAAATGTAGAAACCTCAGATGTCAGAGTTTGTATCACAAAAATTGCTTCGAAGGCTGGATAAGACAAGGATACAAAAGAGAATGCGTGTATTGTAACACCCCAATTTAGATCCTAAATTTAAAATTAAGTATCGCAAGAGTTTAACCTATTTTATGAAGTTTAACTTGAAAGTTTTAGGTGTAGCAAGATATTTTGATATTACGAATATATTTTCGCCAGATTTCAATCCAACATCCTTAAGCCTAAGTTCATCTTCCAAGGGAAAGTATTCCCTGTATGCTATTTCGGGGTCAGGAATGGCGTATCTTTGGGAAATCTGTACTTTGAGGTCGAAAATTGTAGCATTTGAATCCACGTTCATTTGCTGAGCTTCGCCTCCCAACCCGCAGAGCCAACAGTCAACTCTTCGCGCCCGATTCAAGCAATCTAGGCCACCACTGATTCCATTATATCGAAACATCTCCACACTTCTAGGTAAGCCAAGCAAAACTTTAATTGTCTCTTGAGATTGAATCCCCGCTATTATAGCGTTTGTGGTTAGAATGGCGGGCAATTTTGGAGCTATCTTTTCCTGCATTTCTTTTGCGAGTTCTTCAGATACCCCAGGAACTGAGACCAAGTTTTTCAGTTTGGCGTATTTTAAGTCAAGCTCCGTCTTGTAGCCTCTTAAAAATAATTCTTCAACAATATCCAGTGTTAAACCTTTTATGTTGTACTTTTCCAACTCGTTGAATAAATCACGAGGCTTACGTCTTCTCAGGGAACACCAGACCCTCTGCTTCTCTTTGGGAGGGTAACACTCGTAACAGGGAGTCACATGAGGAATTATTACACGTACGTGGCCAAAGAAACCATGTGTACCTGCATCAATAAAGGGCTTATTTAGAGACACTGCTAACGAGTTCAGATAGCGGCGTCCCTCAAAATTATCCAAACTACTCAGAAAAATATCAGCCTTCCGATACACATCAATACTAACACACTCTATACTATCATAGTAAGATTCAACTTCTACATTGGGATTCATTTCAGTCAAGTTACGTTTAGCGGCCACAACTTTGGGTGAACCAATATCTTGGTCTCTATACAACATTTGCCTACTTAGATTAGAGAGCTCCACAACATCATTATCTATTATAATTAATTTCCCAAGACCCATAAGAGCCAAATTTTTTGCCGATTCGCAGCCCAGAGCGCCCATACCCGCAATTAAGACAGTAGAGTTCATTAGTTTATCCTGATTCCAAGCGACACCCATAACATTCACAAGTTTTTGTCTATGATAGCGACCCTCCACGCCAAAACCCTCACAGAAGTTTCACTTTTCTACCAACCCTGGTTGGCGTAGTTTAGAACATATTCCCGGGCTATTTCACGAAATTTTTGCGGTTCTCGTCTCTGCTGGTAAGCCGCCTGTGAGTTAAGGGGGTTATCAGGGTTAGGATTGTTCAGCAGTGTCCTCAGAGCTTCTATGACCCCAACAATGTTTGTCTGTGGCTTCCACTCTCTTCCCAATATTGCTATGCAAACCGAAAAAGGCGGCCGATCACCAAAGGCAATGTTGGGATGCCATATCCGAGTGTGCCACAAAACTTCAGGTGGCTCAAAAGGAAAACGCCGAGTAATCTTAATCTCAACCTTAAACATTCCACCCTCATAGGGGGAACCGGCGGAACCGTATATTATTCCGCGCCAATGAGTTAACTTGCCATCCACCGAATGGAAGGTAGGCTCTTCCTTCCTTATCCGCTGGGCCTCTAATGCGAGCCTAGCCCAATAACGCTCTGAATCAAGTTGTGCAGGCGTTTAAGAACCCCCTGAAGAATTACGTTCTAATTTACCATTGTAAGCTAAGACCATGTCGGAATTTTGTGGCGAATAGGAAGTCTTAAAGGTTTTTAGAATCCACCTTCGATATCAGAACTGACATAGAATATTTTATCTCCTTCTTGAACTCCAACACTTCCCAGAGGGGCATTATCATCCTGTAGTTCAATACCTCTACAGGTTAGAGTGAGAGCACTTGCTGGAACTCCACATTGTTTAGCCACTCTCTCTTTCAGAGACTTCACACTTTCCTCCGGGTCTACCTCCATCTCGAAGGGGGCTTCCTGACCGATAGCAGGTACAATTCGGATGAGCATTGTTTAACCACCAACAACTCAACTAGTAAGTGTAAATCTTATTACATGTATTCAAAGGTAGATGAACAATTTAAAGTCTTCTCATAGAAATCTAGCTACCAGAAAGAAAACCTAGTTCACGGACAGCAGCTTCGAGTGAAGTGCAACCTATAATGAGAGATGTTCTGATCCACATTTCCTATTTCTAAAAAATGGACCTATTTGTGTGTTTCCAGCCAAAAAGTGTTTGTGAAAAGTAAAAAAAGGGCGTAAAGCGTGAGTCTATCTGTCCTTTTTTTAACGAAAACTAGTTGTGGAGTCTTTTGAAAATTTGTTATTTATTTGGTGAGCCATCCATATTTTTTGTATGTTTTAATTCCTTCTTTTGATTTTAGGAATTGAATGAATTTTTTCGCCGTGTCTTTGTTTTTGCAGAAGGTGGTTGTTGCTATTAGGGTGCTTCTGTAAACTTGTGCTTCTTTGGGGATTTCGATTGCGTCGAATGTTTTGGGGTGTAGAGCTTTGTAGGTGTTCCAGCCGAATGCTGCGTCCACCTTTTTTTTGACTATGGAGCCTAGTAGTTCTCCGCATCCGTCTGCGAAAAGTTTTATGTTTTTTTGTATTTCTTGTGTAAGTGCGGTTTTGCTGGTTATTTCGTCCCAGACTCCCTTTAGACTGTCTACTGTGGATATGGCGATTTTAATGTCTTTTTTTGTTAAATCGCGGAGGGATCTTATTTTTTGGGGGTTACCTTTCTGTGTCAAGATCACTGATCTTCTGTAGCCTAGGATGCATCTGGTTTCTATATCTATTAAATTATTTTTTTGTAGTTCATCCATTATGTATGCTGCTCCACAGGTGAAAACATCGCAGAGTCCGGTTTCGATTCTGGGAATTATTTCAGATGGTAAACCTATGGTGTATTTGAGTTCCACGCCACATATTTCTTGAAATCTTTTTCCAGAAATTTTTAGGGGAGTGGCAACATCGCAGCAAGAACAAATATTCAAAACCTGCTTCTGAGACAAATATTTTCTCCTCTTTCACGGAAGTTCAGAGTTGTCAATAGTTTTATAATAAAATCTAATAAGATATGCATCATATAGGAATAATGGATGAAAGTGTATATTATTTGTGGCTCTGTTATTTGAGAAGGTGGCGCGTTCACTTAATTGTTCGGTGGGGAAAACTTATGGTTGATGTTAGGATTTATCCTTTGACTCTTGCTAAGATTATTAGGCATAGTACAATGTTTTCGGGTATTGAGGTGGCAGGTGTTTTAATTGGGAGATTGGTAGATGGTGTAGTTGAGATTTCGGATTCGGACACTGGCCCGCAGATTGGTACAACGGGCCATGTTAAGCTGGCGAGGGCTGTGGCGCCACTCATTGCTGAGAAGCTTCATAGACAGGGGAGGAGTGATTACATTGTTGGATGGTATCATTCGCATCCGGGGTTTGGCTGTTTTCTTTCTCCAATTGATGTGGAGACCCAATCGGGGCTTCAGAAGATGTTTCCCCAATGCGTAGCGTTGGTCGTTGACCCTTATGAATTCATTATTTCGGGCCGCCCACGCGACGCAAAAATCGAAATGTTTAGAGTTCAAGAGGGTAGAATTGTTACACTGGAATATGAGGTTGTTTTTGAGACTGATAAGATTATCAGAAACTTTATTGATAGCTTAGAGAGGGGCGAGGATCAATATGTAACTTCTTTAGATAAAATTAGGTTAGAGTTTTACGAATGGAATAGAAAGTTGGAAGAAAAAGTAGGTTTTGTTACTGAGGAAATCAAACAAATACGTGAAGAACTGGCAAACATTCTTGAAGTACTGAAGCAGGGTAGACAAATATCCTAAAATTTTAGAACTCGATGATTAATAAGTCGTCTCAAAATTTTAAGCTCTCTTTTGGCGCAGGAATTGTTTCAGAAGTCTTTGTGGAAATAGGTGGCCTTTTTGTGGTTTTGAAAAGTTTTGGGTTTGGGGGGACTATTTTTTGATTAGGATGCAGATGGGTAGGTTGGCTCTTTTCCAGTTGGCGTACTTTCCTTCGTACTCGATTTCAGGCACTTGCTGCCTTCCATGAGTCCCCAATACTGCCATCAGTGTTCCGGGGGTGGCCTGTTTATGGAGTACTTTTAGCCACTTGTCTGTGCGGGAAATTAACTTCTGTGTAATCTCTTTAGGAGGCCTGAAGCTGTATTGTTTATAAAGGGTTTCGAAGTCGATAAAGTGTATCCATAGAAAATCTGTTCGGTTAAGAATTTTAACAGTTTCAATATATGTTCTATTATCTGAATCGCTTGGTCTTGTTTCCACTCCTTTTACTCCCTCGAGGTCCTCTGGCCTGGCAATCATTGTCACTTTACGTCCATGCTCTGCCATAAAGGTTAAGAGATTAAAATCGGCGTCGGGATTACCGTGAATGACCTCTTGTAGGACATTGGGAGTGTAGGGATTCTCCGTTTCCAGCATTAATATTGCTTCTGATTTTCCAATTAGGAATTTAGGCTGATAATAGGTACACTCTAGCAAACCAAAATTGTCAAAAATGGCGAAAATTAAGTGATTGGATCTAAGAGTGTTAGGAATACCCTCTATTTTGGGTGGTATCCTACTCGGAGGTTGAATGCCCAAAAGATTCAAAAGTGTAGCTGGAACTTGATTCATTCGTCCTTGGAACGCAGAGATATCACTCATGTTCCGCTTTCCACCTAACAATTGTAGAAGTTGAAGGCACATGATTAAATTATTCTAAGGATATTATTAAAAATAACCTTATTTAAAACATTTCATTAAAAACAATTACCGGAGAATGCTTACATGAAGGAAGAGCTTGCAGGAACAGAAAAGGAAGAGGAAAAGGTAGACGCCCTCGCAACCCTACTATTTCTAATTTCCATACTAATTTTAGGCTACATTTTTCAAGGCTGGTGGACAGGGTTGTATCCCTTCACAATGAATTCTGTGGGAAAAGTAATGATTACTTCACCAATAGTTTTACTAATTTTGGGTTCTCTGTCTCTTTTGAGTTTGGTTGGAGGAATGATTCGCGCCCACTACCCCCGAGAAGGAGTGATTCTAACAGCAATAGCGGGAATAATTATACTTCTAATATTGGGCTATGTATTATTATCCAGCTATAATCCGTTCCAACTACTAGGATAAACAAAGTAGTGGGGAATGTTTAATTTGATAAGGCTTTTATCACTCTTCGCCGAACAAAATTTTGGATAGTTCTTTTAGTTGCTCTATGCCCCGGATTTCTTTGTCGTAGAGGGGAACCTCTGTGATGTTAAAGTCGTCGTATATTTCATGTATTTCTTTAAGGTTCTCTAACTGCATACTTCTTCGCGCCCGACAAAAAGGACAATTAGGTATGTCTGGATAAACCATATTAACAATTATGTGGTCGCAGGGAATTTCGTACTCATTGAGAGCGGAAAGTAATCGTTCTGTCTCAAAAACAGCCATTGCCTCAGGTATCATAACAACCACGAACGCTGTACTATCGGGATTCGATAGTTCAGCCCGAGCCGCGTCAATAGTAGTCTTTAGTTTTTCCAAAACTTCCATACTGCGATCAACTTCACCGCCCTTGCCAATTAATTTTTTAAAGAGTCCAGCTAGTCGCCCAAAGTATTCCCTTATTTTCAGCATATTAATAACCCAGCCGCTGAGTACATCTGGCAACGATAAGAGCCTTAAGGTGTGTCCCGTTGGGGCTGTATCAAATATTACGAGATCATACTCTGGGTTTTCGATGTATTCAAGTACCTTAGCAAACGCTAAGGCCTCATCTGCCCCTGGAGGAGTCATACCAGTTAAGCCCCCCATACTCTCTAGTAGTGATTGGGCCTGAGGCTCGGAAAAATCGCCTTGCTCCAGATTTTTCTTGTAATCCTCAAAAGCTTTATGCGGGTCGATCTCTAACCCGTAGAGATTTTTTACTCCCTTGATTTTCTTAATTTCTGGACCTATGTGCTGGTCAAAACTATCACTTAGGCTATGGGCGGGATCTGTACTAATGATTAGGGTTTTGCGTCCATGTTCCGCTGCCCAAATAGCTGCAGCAGCCGAGCAACTGGTCTTTCCCACTCCTCCTTTTGAGGGACTAGTTAAACATACCTAGTTTTTCCTCCGAAGAGTAGGAATTTTACTTGTCTCTCTTCAAGTAAATCAGTTATTGTCATTGCCTACTACCACCTATTTTTCAGTTATAGATTGTGATTGGTGACATGTTTACACATTTATGCTTGAATTTAAGTTTTATTCATTAGATTCTACCTGTTTTGAGAATTAATTTTTGACTTATTGCTTTGAATCGGAGACTTTTTTCAGAAACAATTTATAGGGTTAAACTTAATTCCTGTGGTTGTTTTATTTTATTTTGACTCTTTTACCTGTGACCATGTAGTAGATTCTTGCTGCCAAGTTACAGGAGTGGTCTGCTATTCTTTCTAGGTATCTTGCTACGAATAGAAGGTAGGCGGCGTCAGATATTCCGCTTGGTTTCTCTATTACTAGGGTGATTAGTTCTCTAAATATTTGTTCGAAGAGGCCGTCTACTAGGTCGTCGTCCTCTGAGAGTTTCATTAAATTATCAACTCTTCTTGTAATGAAGGCGTCCAGGGATTTCCTTATCATTTCCTGTGCGATTTCTGACATGCGGGGAATGTCTATTAGAGGCTTGAAAAGGGGTTTTCCAGCCGTTTTTATGGCTATTTCGGCGATGTCTCCGGAGTAGTCGCTTATTCGGTCTATGTCTGTTATGATTTTTAAGCAGGTCACAATAAAGCGTAAGTCTTCCGCCATAGGCTGCTGAAGGGCTAATAGTTCCATGCAGATTCTCTCTATTTCGAATTCTAGGTCGTCAACCCGCTTTTCTATATCTATAACTTTTTGGGCTTGTTCTACGTCTTGTTTTTTGAGAGAGTTTACAGATTCTCGAACTGTCTCGATTGACAGTTCGCCCATATTGATAACCATGTCGGCCAGTTTTTTTAGCTGGTTCTGGTAACGCAGCCTCAACATTTTCTTTTCGGGTTTTAAAGTTTCTTCCTTCAATGTTATCCTTCCTTTAGCCGAACTTCCCAGTAATGTAATCTCTTGTGCGTTCTTCGCTAGGGTTTTCGAAAATTTTTTCGGTTTCATCATATTCTATAAGTTCGCCTAGATACATAAATGCTGTGTATTGAGAAACTCGCGCGGCTTGCTGCATGTTGTGGGTTACTATAACGACCGTGATTTTTTCTTTGAGATCCCATATAAGGTCTTCGATTTTTGATGTGGCAATGGGGTCGAGTGCTGAGCACGGCTCATCCATTAATAGAACCTCCGGATTTATAGATAGCGCTCTAGCGATGCATAGTCTTTGCTGCTGACCGCCAGAGAGTTCGTATGCATTTACATTTAACCTGTCTTTGACTTCGTCCCATAGTGCAGCCATTTTTAAACTATATTCCACAATTTTGTTTAGTTCCTTACTATTGTTTACTCCGTGAATTCTGGGACCGTAGGCAACGTTATCATATATGGACATGGGGAAAGGATTAGGTTTTTGGAAAACCATCCCTACCTTTTCTCTGATGGCTACTACATTGGCTCCATAATCATAGATGTTTTCGCCGTCAAGAAGCACTTCTCCCTCAACCCTAGCCCCATCAAGATCAACCATCCTATTGAATGATCTTATTAATGTGGTTTTACCACACCCTGAAGGGCCAATTATTGCTGTGACCTTATTTTTCAAGATTTTTAAGTTTATGTTTTTTAGGACATGGTTTTTACCGAACCATAGGTTTAGGTTTTTAACCTCTATTTTAACGTCCCTTGTTCTAGTCCTTTTTTCTTTAACTGTCCTATCTTCTCTATTATTTAATGTCGATAATTTGTTTAACACAGATACCATCATTTTCACCAACCTTTCCTCCTTTTTAAACCTTTATTTCGAATATAAATTGCAAAAATGACGAATAGGAGAACCAGCCCAACAAGCACAAGAGCTGTTCCAAACTCGTAGGGTCTATTGACTGCTGCAAAAGGACTTGTTGTCGCCTCATAGTACAGGTGATATGTTAAAGCCATAACCGGCTGGAAGATGTTTGTGGGGTAAAGGTTGCTTTGGTAGAAGACGGCTGCCGCGAAAAGTATGGCGGCGGTCTCTCCGGCGACCCGTCCAATTCCCAGTATTGTGCCTGTGGAGATTCCGGGTGCTGCTACGGGTAGAACAGTTTTTGTAATGGTTTCCCACTTTGTGGCTCCTAGGGCTAGGCTTGCCTCTCGAAAGCTTTTCGGTATGGTCTTTAAGGCTTCCTCTGTTGACTTAACTATTATGGGGAGAGCCATGAACCCTAGCACAAGCCAGCCTGAGAGGAGAGAGACTCCGAAGTCTAACTGTTTGCAGAAGAAGGCGAATGCAAAGAGACCGAACACTATTGAGGGAACACCCGCCAAGTTACTAATGGTCTGGATTATGAAAGATTTCAGTCGTCCCTCGTGCAGGTACTCATTAATGTAGATAGCTGAAAGAATCCCCAAGGGTACAGCTATACAGATAGCCCCCGACACCAGAGCAAGAGTTCCAAATATCATGGGAAGTATCCCCCCATAGGAGAGAGGTAAACCCAATGGTGTGCCATAGAGCATCCTTGCTCCGGGTGTGCCAGTTATAAACTCCCAGTTAATTACTTGCGCACCGTTAATTATAACTACACCCATAATTAGGATGAACGAAGCTAGAATTAGGAGAGTGGGAATACTGAAAAGTATCTCGCCGAGACCCACTCCCTTAGTAACAGCAGTCAACTCCTTTTCGGCCTTCATTACCTCACTCCTCCAAACTTCTTTTTGAATCTGGCGTTAATTGTATCTGCTACGAAATTGACAATGTAGGTTATTATGAAAAGTACCAGTCCAACACCAAAAAGAGCGCTGTAATGCAAGGTGCCCACCGCGGTTTCTCCCATCTCTGCCGCTATGGCTGCAGTCATAGGTTTAACAGAGGTAAAGAAAAGTTCTAGGGATAGAGGAGGAATGTTTGCTACGCCTCCGCAAACCATAAGCACAGCCATCGTTTCTCCGAGCGCTCTACCAACAGCCAAAATTATGCTCGCAGTGATTCCAGAAATGGCAGCGGGTAGAAGAACTTTACGTACTGTTTGGAAGTGTGTGGCTCCAAGGGCGAACGAGGCTTCCTTATAAGATTTGGGAACGGAGCTTATTGCGTCCTCGCTGATGGAAACAATGGTGGGAAGAATCATAATTGAGAGAATAATTGCTCCCGCGAGGGCTGTCTGACCAGATCTGAGATTGAAAATATTGGCAATGTAGGGAACAAGAACTGCAAGCCCCACAAAACCATAAACTACGGAGGGTATCCCTGCCAAAAGTTCAATAACTGGCTTTACCACATTCCTAATTTTTGAGGGGCAGTACTCTGATAGGTGAATTGCAGAGAGAATACCAATGGGAACAGCTATAATTAGAGCTCCGCCAACGACAGTAATGGTTCCAGCTATAAGTGGTAAAATTCCGAATTCGTAACTGCTTGGATCCCAGGTTGAGCCTGAAACAAAGTTTACAAAACCAATAATAATGTTTCCATTTACCTGAATCAAAGCATGAAGCCAAAGATAGTCAGATAAACCCATTTCTTTAAGAAGAAGAGTAACATACTGCCCATACTGCCAATAGCCCATCTCCTGAATAATGGGAAGCCCCTGCTGCACAAGGAAGAAAAGAATAAGCATCGTAATAATAAAACTAGAAAGAGCACAGAGACCGGTAAGTCCTTCGGGAGAGAAAAGTCTCTTGAGGGGCTCTGCAACCTTTAGTCGCATTACGTCGATTCTGGGAGCCCCAAATCTCATAAAGTTTTTGAGGAGTTCCCGTAAACGTTTTCCCAGAATCATCACACCACCCATTAAGTATATTATAGTTTTACATTTATATAATGCGGGCTTACATGATTGCCACGTAGCCTGCAGCCTCAACAGCGCTTTGACCTATTGGACTTAGCACAAATTTAATGTACATATCAACAATGGATCCTGGAATTGGAACCCCATTAGTTACGTAGTAAAGCTCCCTAGTGGCAGGATAAGCCCCGCTTCTGATGTTTTCTCTTGTTGGAGCGAAAAATGTTCCGCTGTCATTAGCAATCTCGGCAGTGTTGACGTACTGAGTATAAGCAAAGCTGCAATATCCTATGGAGTAGGGGGTTCCTAAAACTGAGAAAACCATGTCCTGATTATTTGTTACTTCTTGGTTTATTTTGGTTGCGCTGACCCCGAAGAGTTTTTCGAAGGATTCACGGGTTCCAGAGTTGGGCTCCCTACCGATAACCCATATTGTTTCGGCAGGCAAACTTGAGTTCACCTGGTTCCATCTTGTGTAAACTCCGCTGTATATGTTTACCACTTGCTCTTTTGTCAGCTTCAAATTCACTTGCCCGGGAATATTCCAGATTATGCAGATAGCGTCTAGTGCCACGGCATTGAGGTGGAGTGTTACGCCATTTGCAGAAGCTCTAATAAGTTCACTGCTCTTAGGAGAGCGGGAAACAGCTCCTATGGGTGAAATTCTGTCAATAACATTACTATATCCCAAGCCTGATCCTCCGGCAGACACTTGAACATTAATCCCCGTGGCCGCATGAAAAAGCGGCGCTTCAGCAAGTGTTATCGGCAAGACTGTTGTGGAGCCTGCTATATTTATGGTGTCTGAAGACTGCCCAGTGTAAAGGCCTAGACTCTGCTGCAAATCTGCTTGAGGTTTAATGTAAATTACGGGATAAATAATGAACATTGAAACAGCCACCATTGCTAATATGAACATTATAATTATTGCAATTTTTTTGCGGGGCAAGTTTAATGCTATCATTTCTTATCTATTTTCTCCCTTCTTTTCGCATGGACATCTAATTTTATGCTATACTAATATTTTCCTAAAGATTCATAAGGATACATGTGTATCCTTATGTAGGTGTTTGTGGTATGGAGTCTAGAAAAATCCAAGAAGTGAAGGGGTCCTTTTATGTTTATTTGCCTAAGGACTGGTGTGCAAAGGCTAAAATAAAAGGTGGAAGCGAGGTAGTTATTCAAGAGTTGGAGGATGGAAGTCTAGTAATATTTTCCAATAAGGAAGCCTATAAGCAGAAATTGAGCGGCGTTTTTGATGTTGAAGACTGTAATCCGCATATAGCCAATGTAATACTTCTTGCAGGGTATATAGTGGGACTGGATCAATTCAGTCTAATGTCTACAAAAGAAATTTCTCTTGAATTCAGAGAAAATATAGAAAGCCATGTAAGAAGTATGATAGGGGTAGAGGTTGTAGATGAAACCGACAAATCCATAGTAATCAAGGACATAAGTGAGGGGACATCTATAAAACCTATAATCCAGAGACTACTTAACACCACGGGTTACATTCTCACCAGTGTGGTAAGGATAATAAGGACAGGGGACCGCAAAGAGGCTCAGGCAATTATTAACCGTGATGATGATGTTGATAGGTACAATTGGTTGGTTCAGAGAATGGTTCACCTCATACTTGAGAATCCCGCGCTTGCTCGAGAATTAAATATACTACCCATAGAAGGACTACATTATAGTCATATAACAAGATACATAGAAAGAATAGCGGATCACGCAGTGGCCATAGCTGAACAGATTTTGAGTAGTGGAGCAATCAATGAGGATTTGTCCAAGTTTGCAGAAAAGGCTAACGAAGTATATAATTCACTAATTGATGTTTTCTTCAACAGAAACCTAAAGAAGGCCTTTGAGATATTGGAGCAGAGATCTAATCTTAAAAGGGAATTACGAGTTTTGGAAAAAGAGTTTCCAGAAAGCAAGATAATTATTATACACCTTGAAAGAATTATTGATTACTGCTCCGATATTTCTGAAACCGCTATAGACCAAACTATATACAACATGGTACTGAAGAGGAGAACCATAAAATGCTTCTAGTGATTAAAAGAACTCCACTTAGAAGTCGGCGTAGAAGGGGCGTTCCCCATTTTTGAATTCAGGTATTATGTTCCACGCTTCTTGAACCACCAGTATGGAGGAGGGTTTGATTATTCGATTTGCTTGGTCGATTGCCTCGCCCAAGTTATTCACATTGATGATGGGTAGCCTGCCAATGTTTTTTAAGGTCTTCCCGGAAACAAGTATGAGGTTCCTTCCCTCAAATTCTAGGATATTTCTTATCAGAAGGATCTTTGGGTCTTTATAGACCATATCAAGAAATTCATGATATTTAAGGGCCATAGCTTCTCCTAGTTCTCTTGAATTCTTACGGTCCAAGTCTGCAATCAGTACAGTTAAACCATGGGGGTTGAGGAGGTGTTTTATTGCTCCTATTGATTGTAAACTTGAATAAAAGTCTTGATCGTAGGGTTTTCCCGGTGCTAATATTACCATTTCTACTCTACCATCTACTTTGGTTGTAAAGAGTCTTCTTGATATTTCTATTCCTTTGTGGTAGGCGTCTTCGGGATTTCCAGCAACTAAATCTACGATGTTACCTTCACCGTCAACAATGGTGTTTATTATAAAGTCAATGCTGCAATGTGGAGCTACACTTTGTGAATCTCTAAACACTGGATTTTTTTCAGTAAATCCTATTCTGCTATTCAAAAGCATCCCCCTGAGTTGGTTGCACACAATTGCCTCTGCCCCAGCGACTCCAGGTAAGATTGTTTGGTAACCACCTGTGAATCCCGAGTAAGGATGGGGATGTATGGAGCCAATGGCTATGCGGTAATCGGCATCTATTACTTTTGTGTTTATCTTCAGTCTGGCTCCAGAGAGTGTTCTACCAACTTCCGTTAGGTTATCTTCGTCTAGGGAGTCGTGAAAAGTAACATTATAATTCTCCAAAATATTACTCCCCAAAATCCTACTTATCGACTTGTTTGAGTTTTGCTTGTTTAGGCCACAGGCCACTATTATGTTAATTTGAGGTATTTGTGCTTTTTTTAGGTCGTTAAGAACCAGTTTGAGGATGTCGCTTGTGGTGGGGAGAGAGTCATAGTCTATGATTATAGCGACATTTTGTGCACCAGAAACCTCCCTTACCAATGAATCAGTTCCCAGTGGTTCGTTCAAAATATGGTCAATAGAGCTTATCGAAAATTTTTTATGAGTGATTTTTGGGGGCTCTATAACACCGCTTAAAATCTGTTTTGGTATTTTTGCAGACTCCGACCGGCCCCTGCATCTTAATGAAACAATTATTTTATTCTTGTTTTCTTCCCTTCTGACTTTCTCCTTTTTAAACCAAACTAATTTATCATGCACAATACCCTTAGCAAGATCGTACTGTTCCAACAGGGGATGATTAACATTATAAATGAAAGCAGGTTTGTCCAAGTCATCGAACCCCATACCGAGCTCTTCACCGCACAGTATGGAATTTTGGAGTAGGTCAAAAAGCGCCTCTTTGCACTTTTCACGCCTCTCCTCTTCCCCATCAATTTTTGACAGATTATCCAGAATTGCAAAGGCATTAAGACCCAACCATTTAACATTAAACCCCCTTAAAACCTCGGGATGCTTCTCTACCACCTTTTCAACACAAGATTTGAATCTAGAGCTGGCGTTAGATGCATCCACCATCTCTACGGCGCTCATTAACTCGCTGAAGAGCATCACTGATACTATGACTACCTTATCCAATGCAAACTTAGCCTCCTTTTCCATTCTCTGTCAAAATAACCAGCTCAGACTCATTTGATAGAAATGTACAGTTATATTACCCTATAAATCGCTTGAAAATAATATTAACAATAATTGGGGGTAAATGTGTTTCGCACCATAATCAGACTATAAGTCTCATTACGATGCTAATGGGTATTAACTTTCTGGAATTCAAACTTGTACGAAAGAAGTATTCGTATTTTGAGAAATTAAATATTTAGGTGATTTTAAACGAATTAAGTATAATAAGTAAACAAAAAAGATGTACAAATTAAATACCCGCAGCTGTTTACCAACTAAATTTAACAGAACAAAACCCCTTTCGGGGAAATTATCGATAAATTGGACTGCTTATGATGTGGTTCCAATCAGTTATCCTCTCCCCAAATCCAAGTTCCTTCACAACTTCAAACCCAGGGGGAGGCTTACC
>Ga0136652_1000088_pt1 | contig 51172 bp, 42 predicted proteins | sample ConPoolayeEmetaG_FD_94864 | JGI IMG/M metagenome (GOLD analysis project Ga0136652, IMG submission 94864) | Hot spring microbial mat communities from California, USA to study Microbial Dark Matter (Phase II) - Cone Pool mat layer E metaG... ...
ACAGAATTGCTTTTTTAACCAGCTTCTTCTCCTTCTACCTCACCAATCTTAATATCCAGGTTGGCTCTATCTTCTACCCTTTCAATCATGCCATCCCGGACCCAGACGACACGGTCAGAAACATCAAGCATCTTCAAATCGTGGGTAGCGGTGATGACACTGACCTTCTTTTCCTGATTCATTTGTTTGAGAAGCTGGATGATTTCTTTCCCTGTACGCAAATCAAGATTACCAGTAGGCTCGTCAGCCAGGATAATTGCCGGGTCATTAGCCAGGGCTCTGGCGATAGCCACTCTTTGTTGCTGGCCACCGGAAAGTTCAAAGGGTTTATGATGAATGCGTTCCCCCAGTCCCACAGTGATTAAAAGCTGACGGGCTTTTTCCATGGCTTCATCAGTGGACAGCCCGGCGAAAATCATAGGCAGCATAATATTTTCCAGTGCGGTCATCACGGGGATAAGGTTGAAGGTTTGAAAGATATAACCAATCTTTCTGCAGCGCAACCAGGCGAGTTCATAAGCGTCCAGCTGGGCAACATCTACCTCGTCAATGTAAACCTTGCCTTCAGTTGGTTTATCCAGACCACCAATCATATTAAAAAGAGTAGTTTTTCCACTCCCGGAAGGTCCCATAATGGAAATATATTCGCCTTTCATAATCTCCAGGTCAATTCCCTTGAGAACAGGCAAAGGAATTTTTCCTAACATATAAGTTTTCTTCAGTCCAATTGTCCTGACAATCGCTTCTCTGGGCATAATCTGCCTCCTTTGATAACAGTTATCCTTAATTTTTTTATACTTCCCGCCTCATGGCTTCCGCAGGTTCCATCCTGGCGGAAACGTAGGCAGGATAGACAGCGCCGACGATTGCTATGACAGTCCCCAGTACCACAGAGATTAAGGCATATTTCAGCAGTGTCACAGCAGGGAAAAAAGAAATAATCAGCCTTCCATACTGAAAGAGGAAGACAAATGTCATGACGAAAATGCCGATAATAACACCGAGCAGAGAACCAATCAATCCATGCATCAAAGATTCCAGAAGAAATAATTCCATGACGAACCGGTCAAGTGCACCAAGACATTTCATCGTACCTATTTCCCGGGATCTTTCTGTCACAGACATAAGCATGGCATTGATAATCCCGACAACACAGACCAGTAGCGAAAGGGAGACCAGCCAGATAGACCTGGTGTGAAGTTCTTCCATGTTGGTGCGCATGAGGGCCTGAATATTTTCTGGTCCCTTTTCCATTAGAGTGGCATTAAAAGCATTCGTGGAGAAGACAGACATCAAAAAGGCTATCCCCAGCAGAATAGACATAGTAACAATGATGGAGCGGCCGAAACGGATTTTCAAGGAACGAATACTCATCCCGAGGGCGTTACGAAAAGGGAGAGATAACTGTTTACCCACTTTTCCGTTTTTCATATGTTTTCCTGGTAAAAGTTTAAAACTTTTGCTTTTTCGTTATTTTACTCCACCTTATATCTTTCAGGCAAGTGGTTGGTAGTTGCTGCCAACCATGATAAAATAAAACAATGTTCATAGAAGAAACGAGAAGAGAATTTGCTAAACATTTCCCGGAAGGAAAACAACCTGTTTACAGTCAGGCTCCCGGGAGAACCAATCTCATTGGTGAACATGTAGACTATCAGGGTGGTTATGTTTTACCTGTGGCTGTAAACCGGTGGATTGAAGCCTGTGGCGTGCGCCGTGGTGACAGTTCCCTGCGTTTATTTTCGGTGACCTATAAACAGCTGTTTACTGGTAGCCTGGGAGAGTTGCAGTTTCAGACCGCTTACCCCTGGGCTAATTATGTCCTTGGAGTAACTGACCAGTTAAAAAAGGCAGGAATTGTCAGTTTTGGTTTTGACCTGGCAGTAGGCGGTAATATTCCTGTCGCCAGCGGTTTGAGTTCTTCGGCTGCACTGGAGATATGCATCGCCTGCCTCCTTTTAAAGTTAGCGGAAAAACAGTTACCACAGCTGGAAGTAATTAAACTTGCCCGGAGAGCAGAGAATGAATTTGTAGGAGTTAACTGCGGTATTATGGACCAGTTTTCCAGTTATCTCTGCCGGGCTCACCATGCTCTTCTTTTAAACTGTGCCACGTTAGAATACCAGCATGTTCCTTTGAACCTTGGTTCATACTGCCTTCTTCTGGTAGACACCCTGAAGGAAAGAAAACTATCTGCTTCTCATTACAATGAAAGGGTAAGACAGGTTAAGGAAGCGCTTTCTGTTGTCAGGAGAAGGAGACCGGAAGTGGAGTATCTGACCCAGTTACAGGAGCAGGAACTGGAAGAGTTTAGCAGTCTTATGGAGCCGGTAGTTTTTCAGAGGGCTCTTCATGTCATCAGGGAGAACCAGCGCGTACGGAAGGCAGTGAAACTTCTTCAGGAAGGGGACGTTTTTTCTTTCGGTAAATTACTCTATGCTTCCCATGAAAGCCTGCGGGATCTTTACCAGGTAAGTTGTGAGGAACTGGATTTTATTGTGGAGCAGGCGGCTAAAGATTCAGAGGTGGCCGGTGCCAGACTTACCGGTGCCGGTTTTGGCGGATGCTGCCTTGTTCTCCTGAAAGAGACGGGAAAACAAGATTTTAAGGACAAGTTACTTTGTGCTTACCGGAGCCGGTTTAATAAACAACCGCGGTTTTATGAAGTGGAGACTACCGATGGTGCTTACTATCTTAACAGATTTTAAAAATTCCCTTCATTCCTCTAATTGCAGATTTATTCTATTTCCGAAGTCTTAAAACATCAACCGGGGTATAATAAAGTTAACTCTGCAGCAGGAAAGTTATGAAAGAAGAAACAATTTCTGGCAGGGCTGTCTGGCAGAAGAAACTTTCTCTTTTGAGAGAAAACCTTTCCCGTGTGATTCGGGGTAAGACCGAATGCGTGGAAGCAGTTGTCACAGCACTTTTAGCCGGGGGCTCAGTCCTGATTGAGGATGTCCCGGGTGTGGGTAAGACCACTTTAGCCAAAGCCCTGGCACGGTCACTGGATGCCTCCTTCAACCGCATCCAGTTTACACCTGATTTGCTACCAGCAGATATACTCGGTTCTTCTGTTTACAATCCTGTTGATGGTTCTTTCACCTTCCGGCAGGGACCTATTTTTTGCAATATTCTGCTGGCAGACGAGATTAACCGGGCTTCACCCAGGACACAATCTGCGCTGCTGGAGGCTATGAGTGAAGGACAGGCAACGATTGAAGGTCATCGTTATAAACTGCCTGATTTGTTTCTTGTTTTAGCCACAGAAAACCCCATTGAGTTTCATGGTACCTATCCTCTACCTGAGGCACAACTGGACCGTTTTTTAATGCTTTTGAACATAGGTTACCCATCTGCGGAAGTAGAAAAAGAGATTTTCTACCTTCAAGCCGAAAGACATCCCCTGGACCTTATCCAGCCGGTGCTTTCCGTAGAGGATGTTCTGGATATGCAACAGAAGGTGAGAGAGGTAACAGTGGAAGAAAGTGTGGCAACTTACATTGTGAATATCGTGGCTGCCACCAGACGCGATAACAGATTGAAACTTGGAGTTAGCCCCAGAGGTTCTTTGATGCTTTTCCGGGCAGCGCAGGCACTGGCTTTCCTTTCCGGTAGAGAGTTTGTCCTTCCTGATGATGTTCAATCCGTAGCCCCGTTTGTTCTCAGACATCGGATTATCCTGACTTCCCAGGCGCGGTATGGGGGAAGTGCCAGCACAGAGATTATTGCAGAAATTTTAAGGCAGGTGAAGGTTCCCACATGACCAGGTTTGTCTCAGAAGTTAAAGACATGTGGAACTGGAGTCTCTATGTCTGGCAATACCGTCTGACTGAAGGTGGCCGGTGCCTTCTCCTGGCAATTTTCTGTTCCGGGATGGCAGCGGCAGTTTCTCTGGAGATACCAATTTATCATCTTTTTATTTCCTTAACCTGCCTTTATGGTATCTCCTGGCTGGCAAGTTTTTTTCTTCGGCCCAGGCTCAGGGTAGAGGGAATTTTCCCGGAGAAGGTTGTGGAGAATATCAGCTTTGTGGTTTGTTTTCAGCTGGAAAATCTTTCCCCGAAAACTCTGTATGACATAGGGATAGGCTTTTTTGGTCTGCCACAGGTTTTCCAGATAGAGAGACAGAGCCTCATTATTCCTGTGCTCCCGGCTAAAGGAAAAACAGAAATAAAACTGACAGTTTTCCCCCTCCGTCGGGGGTGTTATGAACTTCCGCGGGCTTTGATTTTTACTTGCTTCCCCTTCCATCTGCGACGGACCGGGGAAATTTTTCACTCCCTGGGAACTGTAACTGTCTGGCCTTCTTTCCATCCTCTGAAAAGTGCGAATGTTCCCTTAAGGAGACGTTACCAGCCAGGAGGACTGGCTTTTGGTGCCAGAACCGGTGATTCACCAGAGTACATCGGTAACCGGGAGTATCGCCCAGGAGATTCTACCAGGCGTATTGATTTTCGTTCCTGGGCCAGATTAAGCCGGCCTGTGGTTAAAGAGTACCAGGAGGAATACTACTGCCGGGTGGGACTTGTTCTGGATACTTTTGGACAGCAGAAAAAGGGCACCTGTCCGGAACTGGAAGCAGCTGTATCTCTGTCAGCAGCTATTGCAGAATTTCTTTGCCAGAGGGATTATGTGGTGGATCTTTTCTTGTCTGGTGCAGAAGTTTACAGGGTTCGGGCCGGCCGTTCTACAGGTCAGCTCAGTCAGATTATGGATACCCTGGCATGTGTGCAACTTAGCCGGAAAAATCCTTTTCTCAAAGTTTTGCCGCTGTTATCTGAAGAATGTCCTTTAATGAGTGGTGTGATTTTTATTCTCTTAGGCTGGGACGAAACAAGGTATAAAATGGTCCAGCTGGCAGGTGATGCCGGATGCGAGGTCAAGGTGGTGCTGGTAGGCAGAAACTTTTCCGGAAAACTGCCTGGTCCTGGCGGAGATTTATTACAGGTAACAGCAGAGCAGATTAAGAAGGGACAGGTGGATAGAATTTGATTCTCCACAGATTACTTGGCTTGTTTCTGGTGGTGTTAAGCAGTAGTGTTATGGTCTGGTTTTCCCAGCAACTAATCTTCCCTCTGTTGCTTGTTCTCTTAGCACTTATCGGAACAGGAGGTCGCCTCCAGATAAAACTCAGCCGGGAAAGAAGAATCATTCTTTACCTGGTGCTGGCTGTTTTTTTTCAGATGGCCAGAAGGTTTTACGGCTTTTTTTACCATGGTGTCAGCGGCTTTTTCTTCTATCCCTTTTTCTATTTCCTCGGTCTCTACTTTTTAACTCTCGAAGTGCTGGAATTTTTTTTCTTTCCGCGCCAGTTACCGGTTACTCTGGTGATTTTTGGGACTCTGGTTTTGTGTTCTGCCGGTAACATTTATGCCAGCGAAAAGCAGGATTTAACTTATCAGTGGTTTGCCATAAGTTTCACTGTTGGTAGTGCCTTCTTCCTCTCTTCTGGAAGTTACATTTCTTCTTCCGGTCGTTTGTCTTTTGCCCGGTTTTTGTGGCGCACTTTCGTTATGCTGGCTGTGGTTGTAATAAGTTTTTCTGCTGGCAGGAAAGTTCGGGAACACCGGGATGTTATCTCCAGGGTTTTTGTGGAACGGCTGGCAGAGATGAATACGTTTAATTTCAGTTATCCTTCCACTATTCGCCTGGGAAGCGTGATGGAGTTTCGCTACCGGCTGGGTGAAGAAAGACCAGTGCTTCGTATTTACGGAAAGAAAAATCCAGGATATTTGCGGGGGAAAATTTATGAAGAGTACAGACGGTCGGAATGGCACTCCTCTCAAAATAGAACAATGGTATTGCCTGTGGAGAAAAGTTCTGGTAAGTCTGGCCGAAACTTTTTTCTTGTGAGAAGGCAAGCAGGTGCAGAATTGATAGCGCTGGACATCTGGCCCTCACCGCGGATAGAAGAAGGTATGTTTGCTCCTCTGGAAACAGTCTATGTTCTGGCACCGGTTAGCAGTTTGGAGCTGGACGAGCATGGTATTTTTGATGCTGGCGAACTGGTAGGTGGTTTTAACTACACAGAATACATCTCTCTTTCTCCTCTGAGGGAAAATCTTTCACCGGAGACAGCAAGGAGATTGCTTTCTCTTCCGCAATCACTGCACCCGGAAATTTTTACTCTGGCGAAAAAAATATTTCAGGAATGCATTACTGTCAGGGAGAAGATTGCCGCAGTAGAAAATTATTTTCACACCAATTATACTTATCATCTGGGAATTTCCATTCCTCCTGGACAGGAACCATTAAACTATTTTCTTCTAAAGAAACCACCGGCACACTGCGAGTTTTTTGCCACAGCAGCGACTATTCTTTTGAGAATGGCAGGAGTACCAACGCGCTATGTAGTTGGGTTTCTGGTGGAAGAGAAAAACTCAGTAGGCGGCTACTGGGTAGCCCGTCAGAAAGATGCCCATGCCTGGGCAGAGGCTTATACGGAAGGCGGTTTTTGGATGATTGTAGAAGCAACACCCCCGGAAGGGTTACCTCAGAAAAGAAACCTCTCTGCGGCTAACTACCTCTGGGATGTGAGCAGTTTTTCACTCCAGAAGTTCCAGGTTTTTTTGCGGGTGGAACTGCCTGGTTTTTTTAAGACGATTTGGCAAAAGCTGAAACAGTTTTTAAGGAATTTTTTTCTCTTTTCTTCCCCGCTACTTTCAGGGATAAAAGTAGTCGGGATACTGGCTTGTTGTTTGTTTCTCCTCAGACGCAGGAAGAGGGAAAAGGAGCCTCTTACAGGACTTCAGAATCTGCTGAAAAAAGTGGAAAGAAGACTTTCCTGGCAAAACATAAGGCGGGGTTCCGGGGAGACATTGCATCACTTTGCCCGACGTTTACGGGAAGTTAAGGCTGGTAGTGAAAAATGGGGAAAAGTGGCTGCCTGGCTGGAGGACTATGCTAAAGTAAGGTATAGCGGCACGCTAACCCCGGAAAAGGTAAACCAGCTAAAGGTTGGCCTGAAACAAGCCCTGAGAAATTCCCGAAAAAAGAAAAATTCTTCCTGCTGATTAAAAGGAATAAGAGACTATTTATTCAGAAGTTGGACTGTTACCCTTTCTCCTTTATGGACCTGAGCTCCTTTTTCAAGGCATAAAAGGCCATTTGTTTCTACTATGGAGCTTAAAATTCCTGATTTCTGCCGTGGATAGGGGAAAATAAGATTTTCCTCATTTTCTGCAGTGACACAGACCCTTATTAATGCCTCCCTGTCCCCGGCATTTTCTACATCCTGCATAAGTATCCCTGTCACAGCAACTGGTTCTGGTCTGGGTTGTCCCAAAAAGCCAGCTATAGCCCACCGCACAAGCACTTCAAAATTAAGGTAAGAGGAAACAGGATAACCTGGTAACCCGAAAACCAGCTTTTTACCTCTGCAGCCAAAAAAAACAGGTTTACCTGGTTTTATGGCTACCTTCCAGAAGACTGGTTTAACCTTCAGAGTTCTTAATACCTTTACTACCAGGTCGTATTTACCTTCACTTACACCTCCGGAGATAAGCAGTATATCGTAATTTAAACCTCTTTTTATTAAATGAGAAAGGTCAGAAATGTTGTCCCGGGCAATGCCCAGAAGATGAGGATTGCCACCTGATTTTAAGACCTGTCCAAGTAACCCATAACTATTGGCATCGTAAATGTAACTGCCGGTAATCCTGTTGCCCGGCTTTTTTAATTCATCCCCGGTAGCCATAATAGCAACTTCTGGTTTTCTTACCACCTTTACCCATGCCTTGCCAGTATAGGCTAACATAGCAAGTACTGCAGAATTGACTACCTGTCCTTTTTTCAAAACAGTTTGTCCCTGGTGTAAATCTTCACCGCGGAAGGAAACATTTTCACCTGACAATACCGGCTGGAAGATTTGAATTTTCCTCCCCCTTCCTGTTTCTGTTACCTTAATTTTTTCCAGCATAACTACGGCGTCTGCGCCAGCTGGTAAACAAGCTCCTGTCATAATGGAGATAGCCTGTCCCGGTAGTAGCTTCCATTGCTTTTTCTGACCTGCCTGTATGTCCCCTGTTACCTGCAGAATCACAGGCTTTGACCAGTGGGCAGAGGCAGTATCTTTTGCTCGGACCGCGTATCCGTCCATAGCTGCCCGGTCAAACGGAGGCGTATCAAACCTGACTTTTATATCTTCGGATAAGGTGCGGCCAAAAGCTTGTTCTATTCTTACTAATGTACCGGGTAACCGGTGTGTGTTTTTCCAGACTAATTCCTGCGCCTTTTTCAGGGATATCATTTTTTGTTCCTTTTATTTCCGTTGCCAGATTTACTACCTGTGGTCTCTTCTTATAAACTGCTGTGCCTTTTCCCGGTCAGCCGCAGTATTAATGTTAAAAAAAAGTATCTCCGGGCAGCCGAATTTTTCCAGCCCCTGTTTCAGATAACGAGTTTTCACTTCTCCCAGCAGGGAAGAAAGTTTGTATTTTCTCTCCCTGATTTTGCGTTCCATCGTTTCCCGTACGGAGTGGTGATAGATAGCACACAAAACCTGTAGTTTTCCGTTCACTTCCGGGACAAGTACCTGGTAATCCTTTTTTTCTCGCATCATCCAGGCAAGCAGTTGTTCCGGTATAAAAACCTGGTCCACTGCCAGGACAAAATTGTAGGCTGCATTTGATTCCTTTAACCCCAGGAAAATACCACCCATTGGTCCACATTTTATCTGGTCGGTTAACACCTTTACCTTTTCATTCTGATAACAGGCGAATTTTTCCCCTGCTGTGGTGACAAGATATATCTGTTTAAAACTACCAGAAAGTTTTTTCAACATCAACTCTATCAAGGGCTGTTCTTGCAGTTTTAGAAAAGCTTTTACTGCATTAAGACGCCGGCTCTTCTCGCCCTTTACCAGTAACAGGCAGTTGCAAAGGTCCTGTGGCAGATTTTTACCCGTCATGGTTTACGTGACTTTTTTATTTTATCACCCTGTTCTGGATGCTACTTTAATTTCTCCTGACCAATTTATACACCACAATGGAGAAAAAAACTGATCCTTGCCAGAAGAGAATTTCACTGTACCTTCCGTATCTGGCAGGCACAAATTTTGAACTCTGGAATCCTGGCAACAGGATCTAACTCAGAGTGGGTGAGGATGTTAGCCAGGAAATGAAAGGGAATGAAGATAACACCTTCCGATAAAGTATCAGTTTTTCGGACCACTAACCTGAGCCTGCCACGTCGGGAAGAAACCTCAACCCGGTCTTTATCCTTAAGCTTCATTCTTTGGGCATCCTTATGGTTTATTAAACAGAACGGTTCACCAGTAATCTCCTGTAAACCAGCAACTTTGCCAGTCATGGTGCGCGTATGGTACTCAGAAATAATTCTGCCGGTAGTCAAAACAAACGGGTAGTCCTGGTCCGGTAGCTCAAAAGGTTGCTGGTAGTCAATACATTTTAGTAACCCCTTACCCCTGGGGAATTTTTCTACATGGAGCGTAGAAGTTCCTGAGTGTTTTTCCTCAGGGCAGGGCCACTGGATTGCTTCGCCCAGGCAGATTCTTCTGGCTGTGATGCCGGCATAGATAGGGGCTGCAGCAGAAATCTCATCAGTTACATCCCAGACAGACTGGTAATTCCACTGGTAACCAAATTTGCCGGCAAGATTTTTAATTATTTCCCAGTCTGGTTTTGCTTCACCTGAAGGTTCTACACACCTGGTTAGTTTCTGCACCCGGCGCTCAGTATTGGTAAAAGTTCCCTCTTTTTCAAAGGAAGTACAGGCCGGCAAAACAACATCGGCAAAAGAAGCCGTTTCTGTGAGGAAAATATCCTGTACGACCAGAAAATTAACTTTTTCCAGGGCTTCCTGCACATGGCTGATGTCCGGGTCAGAGACTAAGGGATTTTCCCCCATAATGTATAATCCTTTGATTTTTCCTTCATAACAACCCTGGATAATCTCTACCACAGTCAGTCCTGGTTTAGCAGGCAGTTCCTCTACATCCCACAGTTTTCTGAATTTTTCCAGAGTCTCTTTTTTTTCTGTTTTTTGATATCCAGGATAAAATTCTGCCAGAACGCCCATATCGCACGCACCCTGAACATTATTTTGTCCCCGCAGAGGTGCAAGACCAGCACCTGGTTTACCTATCTGGCCTGTCAGAAGCGCTAAATTGGAAAGAACCATTACATTGTCGGTACCGGTGATGTGTTGTGTTATGCCCATAGACCAGAGAATCATGCTGGCCTTAGAAGTAGCATAAATTCTTGCCACTTCTCTCAGTGACTCTATGCTCAACCCGGCAATTTTTTCTGCTTGTTTTAGTGAAAAGTTTTTTATCCAGTTGCGAAATTCTTCAAAGCCTTCAACCCTGTTTTCCACGAATTCCTGGTTATATAACCGTTCTTCCACAATAATCTTAGCCAGAGCATTGAAGACAAGCACATCCGTACCGATGCGTGGTTGCAGGTTTATTTTAGCAATCTCTGCCATCCTGGTGTACCTGGGGTCAATAACGATAAGAGTGGCTCCACGCTGGATTGCTTTTCTAATCAGGTAAGATGTAACCGGCTGGGTCTCAAAAACATTGGTACCGGTAACAATTATGCAGTCAGTTATGTCTTCTATTTCTTTTAAGGAATTTGTCATTGCGGCTGAACCAAGTGTCTGGACCAAACCATGGATGGTTGCAGCATGGCACAGCCTGGCGCAGTGGTCTACATTGTTTGTTTTAATAACCTGGCGGAACAACTTCTGGAAAAGGTAGTTGTCTTCATTTGTGCACTTGGCTGAAGCAAGCCCGGCCAGGGCGTCTGGCCCGTGCTTCTCTTTGATTTCCGTAAATTTTTCTCTGATGTAGTCTAAAGCTTCTTCCCAGCTTACCTGCAGGAACCTGTCCTTACGGTCTTTTCTGAGCAACGGTCTTTTCAATCTTTCTGGATGCGCTACATAATCAAAGGCAAATTTTCCTTTCACGCATAAATAACCTTTGTCTACCAGACTCTCATTCCAGCCAGTTATTTTTACGATGTGGTTGTCCCGGACAGATACCTCTATTCCACATCCCACACCGCAGTATGGACAGATAGTTTGCACTTTAGTGAAATCCCACGTCCGTCCTTTTCCTTCTGCCTGGATTTCTCGCAGAGCCCCCACCGGGCAGACCTGCACGCAGTTCCCGCAGAAGACACATTCACTTTCTTTTAAATCTTCATCAAAACCGGAAACAATCCTGGTCTGGAATCCTCTTCCTGAGAAATCAATGGCTTCCACTCCTACCAGTTCCCGGCACACTTTCACGCATCGTCCGCAGAGAATACATTTCTCATAATCCCGGACGATAAACGGGGCACCTTGTTTATTTATAACCTTTCTTTTTTCCCCGGTGTAGCGGGGTGTTTTTATCCCGTACCGGTAAGCATATTTTTCCAGCAGGCAGGCACCACTTTTTTCGCAGGTCATACAGTCATAGGGGTGGTCGGAGAGAAGTAGCTCTACAATGGTCTTCCTGATTTGATTAATCCTTGGTGTCTCCGTTATAACTTCAATCTCCTTTTCCACCGGGTAACTGCACGAAGTTACCAGTTTCTTTTCCCCTTTTACTTCTACCAGACAGAGTCTGCAAGCACCATTGGGTAATAATCCCTCATAATAACAAAGTGCGGGAATTTCTATACCGTTTTCCCTGGCTATCTGCAGGATAGTCTGTCCCCGTTGGCCCCAGCATTCTTTTCCATTTATGAGCAGTCGAACTTTCATTTTTCCAGCTGACAACGTAGACACCTGCCTGCTTCTAAAACAGCCTTCTTTTGCGTGAATGTCAACTCCACTTCAGCAAAGGTTTTTCTGCGTCTGGAGAGTGAAATGGTACGCGGAGTTTGTCTTCCTATATCTAAAGCTTCCTGTTTTTTGTCCACCATCTCCGGAAGTGTTCTTTTCTCTTCTGTCCAGCAGAGAATTTTTTCCCCTTTTAAATACCTCACTATAGAACCAGCAGCCCTTTTACCGTCTCCAATAGCATCTATCACTGTGGCTGGCCCACGAAGAAAATCCCCTCCCACAAAAATCTTTTCTCTATCTGTAGCCAGGGAATACCAATCAATATTTGTATCCGGCAGAAAATGAGACAACTGCGTGTTCTGTCCCACAGCTACTATCAGGTTATCCAGCTTCATGGAAATTATTCGACCCGGTACCTGCCGGCTTTTTTTCCGGCCATCAACATCGTATTGTTCGGAAAGTTCATACTCCTGAAGTATTACCTCTAAGTGTTTACCAGATGCTCTTACCTGCGCAGGAGTTACCAGAAATTGGAATTCTACACCTTCTTTCTCTGCTTCTTCCAGTTCCCACCTGTGCGCCGGCATCAATTCTCTGGTTCGCCGGTAGAAAACCAGAACTTTTTTTGCCCCTAATCTCAGCGCACTCCGGGCGCAGTCCAGTGCTACGTTTCCTCCACCAACCACCGCTACCTGTTTCCCCAGAGTTGAGGGCTTTCTCATTTTGGTTAGCCTCAGAAATTCCAGTCCCTGCCAGACCCGGGGCAACTCTACGCCAGGAATATCAAACTTCTGGGGATGGGGTGCACCCAAAGCCAGGAAAACAGCATCAAAATCTTTTGTGAGTTCCTGCAGGTGTAAATTCTTGCCCAGTATTTTCCCATAACACACTTTCATTCTTGGGTTCAGAATACTTCTTATCTCCTTGTTCAAAATATTCTCCGGAAGCCGGAACTCCGGTAAATAATATCTCAACATTCCGCCCAGCTTCGACTCTTTCTCAAAAATTGTTACTCTGATGCCTTCCTTAGTAAGCTGCCAGGCGCAGGTTAGTCCTGCTGGTCCACCCCCTACTATGGCCACTTTTTTGTCTGTCTCGGGCAAAAACCTCGTAAAATTCTTCACAGAGTAACCTTTCGCCCGGGCATAAGCGGAGACAAATTTTTTCAATTCCCGAATAGCCACAGCAGAATCAATCTCCTGACGCCGGCACATACTTTCGCAGGGGTGGTAACATATGCGGCCGCAAACTGAGGGGAAAGGGATATCCTCGGAAATAATACGGTAAGCTTCCAGGAAATCTTTCTTCCTGATAGCCTCAACATAATCCGGGACCCGGACTTTAGCGGGACAGGCATTCTCGCATGGTGTGAAAGTAAGCGCCCGGCACTGGCCGGCCCGGCAATATTTGAGCTTGATATGTTCCTGGTATTCCTCTGGGAAGTACCTTAATGTGGAAAGTACAGGGTTGGGTGCGGTCTGGCCCAGTCCACAGAGGCTGGAATCCCTTACTAATTCTCCAAGTTCTTGGAGTTTTTCTAAATCAGAGATTTCAGCCTGGCCTTTAGTGATTCTGGTAAGAAGTTCCAGTAACCTCTTGGTTCCCACCCGGCAGGGCACACATTTGCCGCAGGATTCCTTCTGAACAAAATCCAGGAAGTACCTTGCCAGTTCCACCATACATACCTTATCATCAACCACTATCATCCCCCCGGAACCCATGATAGCGCCCAGGTTACTTAAAGTTTCGTAATCAATGGGGGTATTAAAAAGTCTTACCGGTAAACATCCTCCGGAAGGACCACCAATCTGTACGCCTTTAATCTTCCTCCCGGGAAGTGCCCCTCCACCTATATCCAGGATTACCCGGCCCAGAGAAGTTCCCAGTCTAATCTCAGCCAGACCTGTGTTTCTTAACTTACCTGCCAGCGAAAAAAGCTTTGTGCCGCCGCTTTCCATCGTCCCGAGAGCAGCAAAATTTTCCTCCCCCTGCGTGATTATCAGAGGTATATTAGCAAATGTCTCTACATTATTGATGCAGGTTGGTTTACCCCAGAGTCCTGCCTGGGCAGGAAAAGGTGGCCGTGGTCTGGGCATTCCCCGCTGTCCCTCTATAGAAAGCATGAGAGCGGTTTCCTCCCCGCAGACAAAAGCACCAGCTCCTTCTTTGATTTCCAAGTCAAAAGAAAATTGTTGTCCCAGGATGTTTCTTCCGAGAAGCCCGTGCCGGTAACATTCTGCTATGGCATGTTGAAGATGTTCCACCGCGATAGGATACTCAGCACGGACATAAACGAAACCTTTTTCCGCGCCAATGGCATAGGCAGCTATCAATATTCCTTCTATTATCTGGTAAGGACTTCCTTCCAGAAGTGCCCTATCCATGAAAGCGCCCGGGTCACCTTCATCACCGTTACAAACAAGGTATCTGGGAGTATTAGTATTTTTTCTTGTCAGTTCCCATTTCCACCAGGTTGGAAAACCGGCGCCACCCCTGCCTCTCAGTCTGGACTTTTTTACTGCTTCTATAACATTTTCAGGTGTCATTTCCATCAAAACTTTTTCCAGCCCGCAGAATCCATCCTGCCATAAATATTCTTTCAGACTGAAAGGGTTAATATATCCGCAGTTCTTACTAACCTGGATTGTTTGATAGTCAAAAAATTTCTTTTCTTTCACCACTAAATGCGGGATAATCTTCCCCTTGTTAACGGTTTGTTGAATAATGGCAGGAACATCTTTTACGGAAACACCATGGTACATTACTGTACCTTCGCTCATATCCACGGAAATCACTGGCGCACCACTACAGAATTTCTGGCAGCCGGTCGGCACAATCTGTATTTTTTCTGAAAGACCTCTTCGGTCTATCTCCTGAGAGAAATACTTCAGCAGCGTCAGAGAACCGTTTGCCCGGCAACCGGTGATACAAATTCTTACCCTGATGACATCTGTCTGGTGGAAACTGAGTTTTATTCTCTCCCTGTATTTCTGAAGGTGGCTGATGTTACGGAATTTCATTTCAGTTCTTTGAAAATGTTTAGAGCCTTTTCTACAGTAAGGTTCCCGTAATAGACATTATTTATCATCATTACCGGTGAAAGGAAGCAACTTCCCAGACAGGCTACTTCCTGCAAGGTGAATTTTCCATCCGGGGTAGTTTTTCCTTCCTGGATTTTGTACTTGTCCTTAAGAGCCTGTTTGATTTGTGGCCCACCTTTAACATGGCAGGCGGTTCCATCACAGAACCGGATAAGATACCTGCCCCTTTTTTCCAGTGAAAATTGGGTATAAAACGTGACGACTCCGTATAAGCGGCTTTTAGAAATTCTTAATAATGCAGCCGTCCATCTCAGGGCTTTTTCCGGAAGATAGTTATATTTTTTTTGAATATCCTGTAGCACAGGCAGTACTGCGTCCGGTCCTTTCTCCTTGTGTTTGGCTACAATTTTCTCAATTGTTTTTCTATTTATTTTCTCCATGCTGTGTCCTCCCCTGAATGACGTCCACGGCATGTTTTAGAACCGGCAGAATCACATCTATTGTTTCTCTAACCCCGCGGAGACTTCCTGGCAGATTAATAATCAATGTTTTCTTTCTCGTGCCACAGACTGCACGGGAAAGAATGGAAAAAGGACTCCTCTGAAAATTTTGCAGGCGGATAACCTCAGATAATCCAGGAACCTCTTTCTCAATTACCTTTCTTGTGGCTTCGGGTGTTACATCGCGTTTAGCAAGTCCGGTGCCACCGCTGGTAAACACGATATCAAACTTTTCTTTATCTGAAAGCTGTTTCAGCAGCCTGACAATTTCTTTTTCCTCATCCGGGATAATTCTGTAGAAAACAACCTGCCAGCCAGTTTGACGGAGCCTTTTTTTCAAATACTCCCCACTTTCGTCACATCTCCGGCCAGCCGCACAACTGTCGCTGATTGTGATCACAGCTGCTTTAATAATCGTTTTTGATTTCAATTTCGTCTCCTACTTTGACTGACCCACCTTTAAGTACCCTGGCAAAAACTCCCTCCCTGGGCATAAGGCAGGAGCCCAATTTTTTATAAATCTGACAGTAGTTGTGACATTCCTTGCCAATTTTAGATACTTCCAGAACAACAGAACCAATGTATATTTTTGTGCCCGGTTTAAGTTTGGTCAAATCCAGATTAACCGTGGTGATGTTTTCCGCAAAATCTCCAGGTTTCAAATCAGGACCAGATTTCTTAAGGCAGAAATTTTTTTCCTGGATTCTTTCCCATGCCAGGAGACTGACCTGTCTATCTTCCAACACTCCGGCGTGTACATCTCCTTCCAGGCCGGAACCTTGCTGAAAATAAGCCTCCGGGACAGGAATTTTGCCTTTTCCTTTTTCTTTCCCGATATTCAGGGAATATACCTTTCCTTTCATGGCTTTACTCTTGTTTTTAGTGGTTAGAAGTTCCCCCTGTTTTCCTAACCAGTACGATTTCTCCCATCTTCATTTTTTCTTTAGAGAATTTGCACATATCATAGATGGTGAGGAGTGCTATCATTACTGCGTGTAGTGCTTCCATCTCAAATCCTGTCCGGTCAAAGCCTGTTACTTCGCAACGCACCGTCACACTATCTTGATTTAAAGAAAACGCCAGAGCGCCAGAGGTAATCTTTACCGGGTGGCAATGGGGAATTACCAGAAAGGTATTCTTTAAAGCCAGCAGTCCTGCAATTTCCGCTGCTTTCAAGACATCCCCTTTAGGAATCTGGTTTTTTCTAATCATAGTGATAACCTTCCGGGGAAGAAAGATTTTTCCTTCCGCCAGAGCCTTCCTTCTGGTGGGTTTCTTTAAACCAACCTCAATCATTTTCAAGCCTTTTCCAGTGAGAATAAACGTTGAATCTATTTCCCCGTGCAAAACCAATCAAGGTTATGTTTTGTTTTTCTGCAATTTCTACACCCCGGGAAGTGGGCGGAGCCGGGGAAACTACAATGGGAATACCAGCCCGGCAAGTTTTTAAGACAATTTCCGCACTCATCCGGCCAGAGAAAAGAAGAATTTTATCGCTCATGTCCATGTCTTTCATGACACATTCCCCTACCACTTTATCTATGGCGTTGTGTCGGCCTACGTCTTCATGCAAGCAGATAAGTTGCCCGTCTTTAGCCAGTCCGGCTGCGTGCAGGCAACCTGTACGAAGAAAAAGCCTGGAGTATTTTTGCAGGTATGCGACCAGTTGTTGTACTTTTTTTGCCGAAATGGTCACGGGGGAATTCTTGATTTTCCAGGATTTGCCGGGAATATTTTTCAGAGCGAGAGCAGGAGACTGTTTTTGGTTTTTTTCAAAGGCGCGGAATCTTGCCTTTTCTATTTCTACATGGCAATGATATCCACGCATTTCCATTTTTGAAATTTCGCTCTTGCTGGTTATGATGCCCGAGGTGAAAAGCAGACCAGTGACAAGATATTTTAGGTGTTCCGGACTGCAGGGAAGATAGAAATACTTCCTCCTGTTCAGCCAGATTGTTAAAGCTATTTCTGTGGCTACCAGGTCCTGTTTTTGTATTCGTCTACCGGAATTCACCTGAACAATTTTTCTTTTTTCTTCCATTAGCCACCAATTTCGCACATAGCCACATACTTTCTGGTTGAGTTTGCTAGATGGTGGGAAAAAGGTTTTTGTAAAACAGCTGTCCGAACGGTAGTAAAGAGTTCTCCTTCCGGAAATTTTTTCAGAAGGTCCTTAAGCTCAATGGAGGAATCATTATGCAGACAAAGGATTAGTTTTCCATGGCAATCAACTCTCAAACGGTTGCATATAGAGCAAAAGGGTTTGCTTACAGGGCTAATCAGACCAAAAATGATTTTGGAACCTGCTATCCGGAAATATTCCGCAGGACCAGAACCCACAACTTTTTCTTCAAACGGAACAAGCCTTCCGAGCTTTGCAATGTTGCTTAGTACTTCTTCCCTGGACACAAACCATTTGCGCCAGTTTTCTAAGCCGTCCCGGGTTGGCATCAACTCTATAAACCTGACAACAAGATTTTTATGCTGGCTGCTGAACCAGAGGAAATCAAGAATTTCGTCATCGTTAATTCCTTTCATTAAGACCACATTTATCTTCACCGGTGCAAAACCTAAGGCCAGTACTTTCTGAATGCCTGAAAGAACTTCTTCCATCTGGTCCTGGCAGGTAATGAACTTATATTTTTCCTTTTGCAGGGTATCCAGACTTACATTGACTCTTCTCAATCCAGCCTGAAAAAGACTCTTAGCAAAATGTGTCAGGTGCGTGCCATTTGTGGTGAGTAGCAAATCCTGCAGGGGTAAGTTGTTTAAAACGCGGACCAGTTCCACTACTTCTGGTCGCAATAGAGGTTCCCCGCCGGTTATTTTTAGCCTGTCAATACCCAGCCTGGAGAAAAAGCTGGCAAGTTTTAAAATTTCTTTGCAGGATAAAATTTCTGATTTTCCAGAAGCAGTAAGTTTTTTCTTTCTACAGTAACAGCAATTAAGGTTACACTGGTCAGTAATGGAAAGCCTGAGAGTATCTATCTGTCTACCCCAGGAATCTACCAGAATCTCAGCCATTCTAAAGTCCAGATGCTTCTAACACTTGTGGGATGTACTTCTCCCATCCTAAAGGCATAATATGGATACCCTGACACAGATTTTTCATTCCTTTTATTAGCTCTGCTGCTATTTCAATACTTACTTTTGCTCTTTCTTCTTTTTTCGCCTCTGCCATTTTCTTGATATAGCGTTCAGGTACAGTTACTCCTGCCACATTCTCGTTCATATATTTAGCCATACCCGCAGTCTTCAAAAGCACTATTCCGCCCTGTACCGGTACCCTGAACTGTTCCACTTTCCTCATAAATTTTTCAAAGCTTGCTAAATCATAAACTGCCTGCGTCTGGAAAAATCTTGCTCCGGCTGAAATTTTTTTCTCCATTTTCATCAGCTGAAGGTCCAGCGGTTCGTATCCTGGGCTGACTACTGCTCCCGGGAAAAAATCTGGTTTGCCATCCAGGGCATTTCCCATCATGTCTTTGCCTGCCATCAAGTCTCCTATGACCTTCAGGAGAGAAACAGAATCCAGGTCAAAGACTGGCTTTGCCTCCGGATGGTCACCTAAAAAGGGATGGTCACCGGTTAAAGCCAGCACATTACGGATACCCAGGACATAAGCACTCAATAAATCAGACTGAAGCGCTAAACGATTCCTGTCCCGGCAGGTTATCTGAAAAATTGGCTCCAGATTTCTTTCCGTCAGGAGTCGGCATACTGCCAGAGAACCCAGTCTCATCACTGAGCTCTGTAAATCTGTAACATTAAAGGCATCAACTTTATCTTTTAAAAGTTCTGCTTCCTTAAGAAATTCCAGATTGGTTCCCTTGGGCGGACCAATTTCTGAGGTGATAACAAATTTTCCTTCCTGCAATTTCTGAGCAAAACTTTTCTTTTCCATTTTTCTTCATCCTTTCTGCAAACTCCCCTTGTTTGCAAGGTCAATGGAAAAATGAATGTTTTTGCGCAGGTCAGGCCCGGGTTCCATTTTCTTATAATTCCTCGGTGCCTGTAATTCCCGCAGCTGCTCCCATTTGCCTGTTTTCTTCAGCCTTTCGTAGATTAACGCCCAGCCACAGTCTTTATCAGTCTTAATCTCACACTTACCGTTTTTAGCTCCCCCGCAGGGTCCATTAACCAGCTCTTTGGCACAGTAAGTGATGGGACAGATACCGCCGGTGATGCCCAGATAGCAACTACCGCATTGGGCGCATCTTTCCTGCCCGGGCCACAGCCCCTGAAACCCACCTAAGGAAATTGTGTTGGTGGCTGGATACACGGGTTTACTGGTAACTGCTGCGGCACACTGTACACCAATCCCGCAGGAAAAAACTAAGAAACAAGTGGCTTTTTGCCAGTCAGATACCTGCCGGTGCAGTCTTTTAACTATCAGGGTCTTATTGCAAAGAAAATCAATACTTAAAGTGCCAGCTATATTCTTTCCGTCTTTTGCTAATTTTTCTTTAACCTGCTGGAGAACTTTTTCTCCTCCGGTTTCGCATACCTCAGCACAGCCATTGCAACCCAGGAGAAAAATATCATTCTCCTTTTCCAGGAGATTCTTAATCTCTTCCCAGTTTTTTAGTTCCGTGTAAATCATAAGCTCTCCCCTTATTGTTACCAGAAACACAAACTTCGTTCTTCTGTTGTCAGGATGTGGAGGAATTGCTCCAGTTTGCCCGTTATTTCAGAAAACTTCCTCTGTATTACATCAGAAAGAGCTAATCCGAATCCTGTATCAGCCGGCTGCACCCCAAAAAGATAGAATTCCCGGGGCCTTCCGTAGAGTTTTCTCGCCAGAGCCACTTCTCCAGGAAAATTCGTTTCATGAAGAGACCACGGCCAGGGAGGACAAATTTCACAATCTCTCCATATTTCCACCTTTCCGGCTACATCTGACATTTCCACGGCGTCAAGTAAAACCACAATAGGAAAATCTTTTACCAGGGAAAACAGCCGCCAGCTTTCCGTACCAATTTCCTCACTCTGCACCGGAAGTATATTCTTTCTTTTAATTTCACGACAGAGATAGACTCCCACGCCTTCATCTGCTCTCAGAATATTTCCCACTCCTGCTACCAGTATTTTTTTCATAGACACGGATAAACTTTTTTCCCTTTCAGATGTTTGTGGTTAACAATTTGTACCGCACAGGCTAAACAGGGGTCAAAAGACCGGATGATTCTTGTAACTTCCACGGGGTTATTCTGGTCCTTAATTTTTGTGCCCATAATTGCCTGTTCCAGAGGACCTGGATTTCCCTGTTCATCCCGCGGAGATGCATTCCAGGTAGTGGGTGAAATCACCTGGTAATGAGCAATTTTTTTGTCTTTTATTTTAATCCAGTGGCCTACAGCACCCCGTGCTCCTTCTGTTAAACCGGCCCCTGCACTTTCTAAAGGTATCTCGTATTCGGTGTAAAAAGGCTGGTTTGGTTCAATGGAGAGAAGCCATTTTTCTACTTCCCTTACCAGCACGCGGCTTTCTATGGCACGGCAAAGATGTCTGCCCAGCACAGAATATAAACTGTTGATATTGATTTGGAGAGTTGTCAGAGCCATGTCCAGTTCATGGCGCCAGGTTTCACGTGCCCATTTATACCCGAGCAAAACTCGCGCCAGAGGACCTACTTCGTATACCTTTCCCTGATATCTTGGACTTTTCAGCCAGGAGTACCCTTCTGGTTTTGAGTAGTCAGGCAGGGGAAATTTTTCTGCTGGATTATACCTTGCACCTTCATACCAGGAGTGTTTTACATCTTCTGTGATGTCTTCTACCTTTAACTCTTCAGGTTCCTGTTTTTCTGCAGCCAGCACCCCGGCTGGCTGGAATCTTACCCAGCCCTGTTCTGTTTTTTCAGGAAAAATACCATAAGACAACAGATTTTTGCATCCCGGGCCAACTGACCAGTACTCCGGGTAGTATTTCGTTAAATCAACTATATCCTGCCAGTAGGAAAAATAAATAAACTCTTTTACCTCTTTTATCTTCCCGAGATAACTTTCAATTTTTCCTGCATCTACTGCCTGGGTTACACCTCCAGGTATTGTTCCACACTGGTGCGGCATTTTCCCGCCAAAGATAGCCAGTGCTTCCTGAGCAATCCTTCTTATTTCCAGAGCTTTTAAATAGTTCTGGACCATACGCTGGTTTACTTCATCCGGTAGTCTGAAATCTTCCTCCCGGGGCATGAAAGGTCCTTTTTCCTGGCGGGTGAGAAAATCCGAGACTAAATCCAGTTCAGCGCTAATTCCTTTGCGGACTCTTGCTATGTCAATATAGTCCAGTAAAGAAAGATGGTAAAAATGCAGCACGGCATTATGAATATGATTGGTGGCATGGATGATATTGCGGACCAGCCAGGCATTAGGGGGAATCTTATCCGTGATGCCAAAGGCGCTGTCCAGACACATAGTGGAAGCTGTGGCATGGGCAATTGGACACACCCCGCAGATGCGCTGGGTTATTTGATTAGCATCCCTTGGGTCCCGGCCTAACAAAATCTGTTCAATTCCCCGGTAAAGCATGCCGCTGGCCCGGCAATCTTTTACCACTGCATCCTCGATTTCCACCTCCACTTTTAGATGACCTTCTATTCTGGTAACCGGATCAATAACAAGCTTGTTACTCATTTTTCTCCTCCACGAAGTTCCGGTGCCTGACACCTGGAGAAACAGGGAGCCATCCCGTCAGGAAAATCCGGCTCCACGCACCCAAAGCAAGGTGCACCGTTTCTTATAAGCCAGTTGGCGCCTCCGTTCCACTGTCTTAAAGGACAATCTGAATTAGTAAAAGGACCTTTGCATCCAAGAAGGTAGAGGCATCCTTCGTCAGTGAATTTAAGGGCGAATTTCCCTTTATCAAAATAAGGACGGCGGGGACAATTTTCATGAATCAGTTTCCCATAAAAATCTATGGGTCGGTTAATGTCGTCAAGGTTCAACGGTAGAGCTGCCATGATCTTTGCCACTGTGCCGAAGAACCAGTCCGGGTGAGGTGGACACCCCGGCAGGTTAATCAGAGTTTTCTGGATATTATGTAGCTTCATAATTCTGCCTACCCCCTGACAGCCAGTGGGATTAGGAGAAGCAGCAAAAATTCCGCCGAAACAAGCACAGGTACCAAGGGCAACAACAGCCTGGGCTGCCTGTGATAACTCTAAAATCCAGTCCAGAAAGGTACGTTCTCCTACCTTTCCGTACACACCCCGGTCTGCAGTAGGAATTGCACCTTCTACCACAAGGAGAAAATCTTTTTTTACTTCCTCTGTTTTCAAGATTTCGATTACCTTTTCTCCTGAGCCAGCCATCACCGTGGGCTGAAAAGTCAGGGAAACATACTTGCCGGGTACAATTGAATCCAGCAGCAAGTTCTTAATTTTGAAGGAGGCTGAATTCAGCAGTGATATTGTACAGCCGGTACAGGATGAAGCCTGAAACCATACAACCTTAAGCGCTTTTTCTTCCATTTTTCCACCTTTTTAAAAATTAAAGTTTGCCTGCTGCCAGGACTGCATTACGCAGAAGAATTGCTGTGGTTACCGGTCCCACTCCACCTGGCACCGGCGTAATCCAGCTGGCACGAGCCTGGGCTGTTTCAAATTCGACATCACCTACAATTTTATCTCCCACCCGGTTGATGCCCACATCAATAACAATAGCGCCTTCTTTAATCCAGTTGCCTGGAATCAGGTTGGCTTTGCCCACTGCTACTATAAGAATCTCAGCCCGGCGTACATGAGATTCTAAATTTCCCTTCTGGCTGGTAGCAATGTGACAGATAGCCAGTGTAGCAAACTTATCTACCAGAAGCATGCTTACTGGTTTACCCACTATGTCACTGTGACCAACCATGACCACTTCCTTCCCGTACAAATCTACCCGGGTATATTCAATTAGTTCTTTCACTGCTAAAGCTGTGCAGGGAGCCAGCCCCGGTCTTCCGTAGATAATCCAGCCCATATTGGTAGGGTTTACCCCCTCCACATCCTTTTCCGGACTGATAAAAGATTGCACCTTCCTTACGTCAATTCCTTGAGGTAATGGCAGCTGAAGAATAATTCCCGTAACAGTGCTGTCAGCATTCAAAGCCTGCAAGGTGGAAATTAACTCTTTTTCCCCTGTTTCTGCAGGCAACTGCTTCAAACTGTAGTTAATGCCCAGTTTTTCACAGCTTTTTGCCTGAGCTTTAACGTAAACAGCTGAAGCAGGGTTATCACCAAGCTGTACAGCGACCAGCTTCGGTGTAATTCCTCTAACTTTTAATTCCTGAAGTTTTTCTTTAACTTCTTCCTGGATACGGGCAGCAATTTCTTTACCGGGTATGAGATTGGCAGCCATTTTAACCTCCGTGGGGTTCTGGGGATTCCTGTATGTTTAAGATTTTCTGGACAGATTGTTCAATCTGACAGCCTAATGGTAGCAAAGTTTTTTCTAAGGTCTCAAGCTGGCGCTTACCATTTTCCACAAAACTTTTATCTTTTAGGTAGAGGAAGTTAATACCAGCGTTTATTCGGGCTGCCCGGAAGGCAGCTGTAGCTAAAACAGCAGAGATTCCTACATCAGAAATCAGGTTACGGTTTCCCTTCTCCAGAAGAAAAAGATTCCATTCCAGTAAAAGTGGGCAATGGCGGGCTATTTCCAGATGGAGTAAAGCGGATTCTTTAAGGTACTGCTGGAGGCAAGAAGATTTTTCCCTGCCTGCCTGCTGAATTTTTTCGTAAATTCTACTGTCTTCTTCCACCATTTGCTGGAAACGGGTTTGTAATTCTTCAGCTTTCTTAAGTATTTCACCAATTTCCTTTTCAGCAGCATAGGCTTTCTTACCGGTTGTGTAATTAGCTACCATTCTCACCAGGGCTGTGGCAACTGCTGCAGTTAAAGCAGCCACACTGCCACCTCCGGGACAGGGAATCCTGGCAGCCAGTCTGTCCAGGTAATCCTTCAGTTTTCCTTCCAGATATTCGTACATTTTTCAGAAAAAATATGATACAAGCATAAAACATACCTTTTTTTCTGTCAAATCGCAGGTTGTTTTTAACGAGGTGGTTTCTGTGGTATAAAATAGCAAATTTTTACACAGGGGGAAAAATGAAACAAATAAGGATAGGATTTATTGGATGTGGTTGTATCTCTTACGGGCATCTGCGGGTGCTGAAGGCTTTAGAAGGAGTAGAGATTATTGGTGTCTTTGACCCCGGGCAGGAAAATGTAGATAAGTTTAAGAAAGAGGCTGGAGAGATAAATGTTTACAGCAGTGATCGGGAACTGATAGAGAAGGGAAAACCTGATGGGGTAGTTATCAGTTCTCCCCACACCTGCCATTACCCGCAAATAAAACTTGCGCTGGGTAAAGGAGTTGGTGTTCTGGTGGAAAAGCCAGCAGTAACAACCTATAAACAGGCACAGGAAGTGAAAAAGATGTTAAAGAAAACAGGGCAGGTGCTGGTGGTCGGGTATCAAAGGCATTATCTGGGGACCTTCCTTTCTGCGAGAAAGATTCTGGAGGAAGGAAAATTAGGCAGGATTATTTTTCTTTCCGGATACCTGGCACAAAACTGGATTGAGGCTGTCACCAAAAGCGGGAGAACATGGAGGTTTGACCCGAAATTTTCAGGTGGTGGGCAGTTGACTGATTCTGGCAGTCATTTTGTTGCCCTGCTTTTTTATCTCACAGGGCTAACACCGGATAAGGTCTGTTCCTTTATTGACTATCACGGGATGAAGGTGGACATTAATACTGCCTTTATTGTTAGTTTTAAAGAAAAAGTCTTAGGAAGTTTTGGTATCCTGGGGATAGACCCTAATTTTCGGGAAGCGCTTTTAATCTGGGGTGAAAATGGTGTTATGAAGCTCAGTGCCAGCGGAGAAAACAATTATGTCCACTATAAGGGGAACCCGCAGACAGAGCCACTGCCTGAAGTTTCCCCGGAGGTAAAATCACCAGCAGAGGATTTAATCTGGTGTCTTCAGGGGAAGAAAAAACCACAGACACCTTTTTCCGTTATAGAAAAAGTGGCGCTGCTTTCAGATAAAGTTTACGAATCTTTCCAGAAAGGTAAAATAGCGAAATTTTCCAGCAGGTCTCTGAAGACTTAACGGAAAAAGTGATGTCGAAGGCAAGATTACTCCTGATTTTTTTCCTCCTGGTTATTTCCTGCCTGGCGGGGGAGAAGTTTCAGATGTCCAGAGATGAATCCCTGCTGGCAATTGAACCATCTTCCGGGAAGATTCTTCTGGAATATGATGAGAAAAACTACCTTGACTTGTCTTTTCCTACAGGTTCTTTAATCAAGGTTTTCACTGTCATCGCTGCCTTGAAACAGAACCCCTCTTTGAAAGATTTCCGGACAATCTGCCGGCCGAGCCGCTGGTCCAACAGCAGTTTTGCTGCCTGCTGGTACCATCCCGGACATGGAGAAATTGGTATGATTGAGGCACTGGCACAATCCTGTAACTGGTATCTAAGAGAATTAGCTAAACAGGTCAAGCCAGCTGTTTTCTGGGAAACTCTCGCGGAGTTCAGTTTGATAGAAAAAAATCGTCTTTCGGAGTATTTACGCTGGTCAACTCAGGAGACGCTGGAGGCGATGGTGGGAACCGGTTCTCTCTTGAAAATACCGCCCAGAAGATTACTTTATGCTTTCTGTGCCCTGTTTAACGGTGGTTACGTTTTCACTACAGCAAGTTCTGGACCGGCAGCTTCTTTCTACCGGGTTAAAGTAAATCCTGCCATTATAAAAATCCTGCAGGAGGGAATGACACGTTGCTGGACTGAAGGTTCAGGAAGGTGGGGTCAAATTTCCTCCGGAGAGGTAACCATCGCCGGGAAAACTGGTACTTCTGCTTATTATTGTTCCAGTGATACCGGTTCCTGGAGAACTCACGGCTTATTTGTTGGTTTTTCTCCGCCAGAAGGAATGCCGAAAGTGGGAGTTTTAGTTTTCTGTTTCTCCGGGGATGGTAAACGGGCTGCAGAGATTGCTGGAGAGGTGCTGGCAGTTCTGGGAAAACTTTCACGGTGAGTTTTACCTGAGAAAGTGGTATAATGTTTTTATGCGAAAACACCTGAAGATGATGGGGTTAGGTCTGATTATTCTTGCCTGCCTCATTTATATCGGACAGGGTTTTTTCGTAGCTTTTCTCTGGGGAGAAACAGACCAGGCTTTTCACCAGGGAGATTACAAAAGAGCAGAACAATATCTGACATTAATAACCTGGTTAAGACCGAAGGATGAGCAGGCTTATCTTTTGAAAGGCTGGCTGCAATGGTCCCAGGCTTATACCTTGAAAAAAAGAAATCAACCTTTTGCTGAGGACCTGAAAACAGCCAGTGCTACCCTGAAACAGGGACAGGTTAGAAATCCTTCTTCCTGGAGACTTTATTATGAGGAAGGAATAATGTGGGAAGCATTCAAGGAAAACGAGAAAAGTCTGAAGGCTTACTACCAGATGTGCTTGCGGTGTGGTGCACCTTATAACAGGATGTATTACTGGAAGAAGGCAAGGCTACAGGTTGTTTCACCCTGAAAGAATTTTTCCTGAGAAAACAAGGAGTGTTTATGCCCGGCAGGGAAGTTTTTGGAGAGGAAGAGGTTCAGGCAGTCCAGGAAGTACTGAGAAGAAAGGTTCTTTTCCGTTACGGTTTTGAAAAGGAGAGAGAAGGAATTTTCAAAGTAGCAGAGTTTGAAAAGGTTTTTGCTGCTTTCATGGGCTGTCGCTATGCGTTAGCAGTAGCCAGCGGTTCAGCGGCTGTAAAGGTGGCTCTAAAGGCATTAAATCTGCCTCCAGGAGGGGAGGTGATAGTGCCTGTTTTCACCTTTGTGGCTACTGTAGAAGCAGTTCAGGAAGCAGGGCTTAAGCCAGTTTTGTGTGAGGTGGATGAAAGTTTGAATCTGAACGTTTCTGATGCGGAAAAAAGGATTAACAAAAATACGGTGGCGATACTTCCTGTTCATATGTGCGGCTCTGCCTGTGATATGGATAGTCTCCTGACTCTCGCAGGAGAAAGGAATCTTTATGTGGTGGAAGATAACTGTCAATCCACTGGTGCCAGTTACCACGGGAAAAAACTGGGTACTCTTGGTGATGTCGGGGCTTTCAGTTTTGACTATGTAAAAGTAATGACCACCGGGGAAGGTGGGATGGTCACTACCAATGAAGAAGAAATTTATCGGCAGGCAGAATACTATCATGACCATGGGCATCCCCATCTTCCTGGTATCGGACGGGGGCTGGAGGAAAGGAAAAGGCCTGGTTTCAATTACCGTATGAGCGAAATCCAGGCAGCGCTTGGCCTGGTTCAGTTAAGTAAACTGCAGGATGTAATTGCCAGACAGCGGGCGAACAAAAGGTTCATTAAAGAATCCATCAGGCATATTCCGGGTTTGACCTTCCGTACCCATTATGACGAAGAAGGAGAAATTGCTACTTTTCTCCTGATGTTTCTTCCGGATAGCCACAAGGTGGAAAAATTCAAAGAGATAATGCGGGAAAAAGGTGTGATGCCTGGTGTACTGGGCTACTGGCACTTTACTGCCAATGTGGAAAGTTGCGGTGGTTCTTTCCCGAAGACAGAGGCGCTTTTAGAAAGGATGGTGATAGTGGAAATACCGGCTTTGATGTCTGAAGAGCGCCGGAATCAGGTTGTTTCCGCTATCCAGCAGGCAGCAAAAATTCTCTAGTCTTTTAGTTTATTATTCTGGATTACCGGTTGCCCAGGACATCTCTAACAGTTTTCAAAAGAGTCTCAGGCTTTATTGGTTTTTCCAGGACCGCTTTCACCGGAAGCCACTCTTCATCAGGTTCAAACCCGAAAGGAAGATTCATCTCCTTTCTGATGCCAGTAATAATAATGACCGGCAGTTTGGAAGTTTGCGGGTCATTCTTCAAACTTCTGGCAATGTCAAATCCCTCAGTTTTATGAGTCATCATCACGTCCAGCAGAATAAGGTCAGGTTTGTCTTCCCTGGCTCTTTTAAATCCCTCAGCTCCATTACAGGCTGAAATGACCTGGAAATTTTCTGCCTGCAAAACTGTAGCGGTAGCTTCTACAAAATCAGCATCATCATCTACAATGAGAATTTTTTTGGGCATTTTCTCTCCTTCATACAGGTGGTTCTGTCTTTTTCACCGACTGTTCAGCTTTTTTAATAACATCCAGCAGAATTGCTGGTCTGACCGGTTTGTCTAAAATGGCATAGATGTTAGACCATTTTTTAGCCAGCTGCTCCTTCTCACCTGGTTCAGTCTTCTTGAAATAGCCTGTGAGGAAGATTACCGGAATATTCTTCAGTGCCTGGTCACTATTCAGAGTTTCTGCCAGGCGAAAACCGCTATCTTTTTGCTCCATCATCACATCCAGGAGGATTAAATCAGGCGGCTGGGACCTGATTTTTTCTATAACTTGCTTCTCTTCTGTTTCGTAGGTAACATCATATCCGGCTGCTTCCAGAAAATTACAACAGGCTTCGGCAAAATCTCTGTCATCGTCCACAATAAGTATTTGTCTGATCATCCCTTCTTTCCCCTTTTATCATACCCTGACTTTCCCGGATATTCAAATGCTCCGACCTTCTGAGTTGCCTTTTTCTCCTTTTTCTTCCGCCAGAAGGCAATTATTTCTGGTATTTTCTCTGGAACAACCCGCACATAAACATTCTCATTTATCTGCATCACCGGAGACAACCCACAGCAACCAAGGCACCTGGTCACGTTCAAACCGAAGAGACCATCTTCTGTTACCTGTCCTACTTCCAGTTTTAACTCCTGTTTTAACCTTTCCAGGACTCGCGCACCACCGGAGACATAACAGGCTGTTCCTTTGCACACATGAATCTGGTAAAGGGGTCTGGGCTGGAGAGAAAAATAGTTGTAAAAAGTAATCATGCCGTAGATGTGGGCTGCAGGGATAGACAATTTTTCCGAGATAAGCTCTACTGCCTGTCTGGGAATATAACCGAAAAGTTCCTGAGTCCGGTGAAGGGTAGCCATCAAAAGACTCCGGGCATCATGAAGGGGTCGGGTCTGTTCCATGAATTCAGCTAACAGAGATAAGGAACAATTTTCTTTTTCCAGAACTTGCTGTTTTTTCACCATTGTTTTTCTCCTTTACTTAAAGGTTAAAGATATCCTCTCTCACACTGGTAAAGCCTCTGGGAGACCGCACCTGATAGCGGGTATGCAGAAGATGATGTGATCTTGCCCCCAGCGGTTTTTCCAGAAATTCCGCATAAATCTTTTTAATCTGAGGATTTTTATGGGACTGGCGAATGACTTTTTTGCTGTCTATCGCATAGATACCTGCGGCTCGCTTTTCATAGTAACTTCGGTCCATTGGTTCTGTTTTCTCTGGTGGCCTTGGTTGACCGCCGCCGCCGAGACATCCTCCAGGACAGGTCATAATTTCCACAAAATGATATGTTCTCTGTCCGGTTTTAATCTCCGTTAGTAGCCGGTGGGTATTGGACAGTCCGTGACAGACAGCAACCCTTATTTTTTTCCCGGCAAGGGCAATCTCTGCTTCTCTGATTCCTTCGAATCCTCTCACCTGATGAAAATCCAGACTGAGTAGCTGGTCACCTGTAACTAACTCATAGGCGGTTCTTAAGGCAGCCTCCAGGACACCACCTGTAACTCCGAAGATAGTAGCAGCCCCGGTGGATTCTCCCAGTGGGTCGTCAAATTCTTCCCCTGGTAGTTCCGAGAACTTAAGACCTATCTTTTTAATCATTCTCGCCAATTCCCTGGTGGTTAAAACAGCATCTACATCCTGAAACCCGCTACTTCTCATCTCCGGTCTGTTTGCTTCAAACTTCTTGGCTGTACAGGGCATAATGCTGACACTGTAGATAACAGAGGGGTCAATTTTCTGTTTCTCAGCATAATAAGTCTTGATTATTGCTCCCATCATTTGCTGTGGTGATTTACAGGTGGACAAATTTTCCAGAAACTCCGGATGAAAATGTTCGCAGAACTTAATCCAGCCAGGAGAGCAGGAAGTAAACATGGGTAGTTTGCCATTATGGGAGAGCCGGTGAATAAGTTCGTGCGCTTCTTCCATAATAGTCAAATCAGCAGAAAACTGGGTGTCAAAAACCCGGTCAAAGCCCAGCCTGCGTAGAGCTGCTACGGTCTGACCGGTCAAATCTGTTCCTGGCGGATAACCGAATGGTTCTCCGATGGCTACCCGGACAGCTGGCGCAATCTGCACAACTACTATCTTGTCCGGGTCATTCAATGCCTGCCAGACTTTCTCTGTGTCATCCTGTTCGGTGAGAGCACCAGTCGGACAAAATAGTGTGCACTGACCACAGTTGATACAGACACTTTCGGCTGCTGGTAAATCAAAGGCTGGTCCCACATTGGTGCGGAACCCGCGGTGGCTGAAAGAAAGGGCATTGACCCCCTGAATTTCAGAACACACACGTACACATTTTCCACACAGAATACATTTATCCGGGTCACGAACAATGGAAAGGGAGGAATAATCAGCCGGAAAATGTTTCTTTTCCCCTTCAAAAATTCTTTCCCTGATGCCAAACTGTTCTGCCAGGCTCTGGAGTTCGCAATCTCCATTCCGGCTGCAGGTCTGGCAGTCCTGGGGATGATTGTCCAGAAGTAACTCAATAATGTCCCGGCGTGTGCGGAGCAAATCAGCAGTATTGGTACGCACCATCATACCTTCGCTGACCTGGGTGCAGCAGGAGGGTACATAATTTTTCATCCCCTCCACCTCCACCACGCAGATACGGCAGGCTCCGGCAACACTCAAACGCGAATGATAGCAGAGTCTCGGGATGTGTATGCCGATACTTTCTGCTGCCTGCATAATAGTAGATTCTGCCGGTACGCTTACCTGTCTTCCATCAATAGTCAAGCTAACCTTTTTTTCATTCATGGTTCTCCTTTCGGTCGCAACGCAGGCATCGGGAAGCTTCTTCTACAGCCTGCTTCCTGTCATAGCCCAGTTCTACCTCTCTAAAACCAGCTAAACGTTGTTTTAATGGTAGTTTTCTGGCTGGCACAGTACCTTTTGGTGTCATATCTGAAGGTATATCGGTTGCCGTAACTTTCTGACGTGTTCCCGAGTAAACAAACCTGTTTTCTGATAGATTTTCGCCCCGGAGATACCTGTCAATGGAAATAGCTGCCTGTTCTCCCTGAGCCATAGAATCAAGGACAGTGCCGCCTCCAGTAACAAAATCTCCCCCCGCAAAAACATCCGGTACGTTTGTGGCCAGAGTAACAGGGTCAACTTTAATGGTTCCCCAGGGAGTGAGGGTAAATTCTTTTAGCCCCTCCGGGATTTCTGGTCTGGCACCGATAGCGGTGATGATTACCTCCACCGGGAAAACCACTTTTTCCTCAGTCGGGACTGCTTTCCGGCGGCCACTCTCGTCAAACTCCCCTGGCCTGGTGGAGCAACACTCCAGACTGCTGACAGAGCCATTTTCTCCTTTGATGATGTGGGGAATGAGGAGGAAATGGAACTGTACTCCCTCTGCTTCCGCTTCCTGGACTTCTTCAAAAATGGCTGGCATCGCTTCCCGGGAACGTCTATATATGACATGAACCTCTCTGGCTCCCAGCCGCAAACAGGTTCTGGCTACGTCCATTGCGGCATTCCCGCCACCGATGACAGCGACCCTCCTGTCAGTAAGAGAAACTTTTCCTTCTGGACTGGTAAATGTCCAGATCCCTTTAATCTTTTTCAGCTGACCGGTGTTATAGGCTTTCAGAAATTCCAGAGAACCAAGCACACCGGTTAACTCTGTTCCCGGTATCATTAAGGATGTTTCTTTCCAGGCGCCGATGGCAAGAAAGAAAGCTTTAAATCCCTGCTTCCGCAAATCTTCCATGGTAATATCCTTTCCCACCCGCACACCTGTTTTCACCTTTACCCCTGTTTTCTTAATTCTGTTGATATCCCTTTTTAGAATATTTCTTGGTAGCCTGTACTCAGGGATACCTAACCTCAGCATACCACCTAAGTTTTTCTCTGCTTCCAGGATGGTTACCTGATAGCCAAAACGCGCCAGCCAGCAGGCACAGGCAAGACCTGCCGGACCACTTCCCACTACGGCTACCTTCTCTGGCCGGATGCTTATTTTCTCCAGGTCAAAAGTAACCTTGCTGAATTTGTCGTAGTCAGCAGCAAAACGTTTTAAAAGCATGATAGAAACTGACTGGTCCACCTTTGCCCGGCGGCAGTGCGACTGACAGGGATGATGACAGACACGTCCGCAGACTGAGGGTAGAACATTCCTTTTTAAAATTGTCTTTAAAGCTTCCTGTGTCTGGCCATGTTTAATCTGCCCGATAAAAACAGGTATGTCTATCTGTACTGGACAACTGTGCTGACAGGGAGAAACAAAAAGTTCCGCACACACCGCTGCAGGACAGCGCCTTTGACGGATATGGCTTTCGTACTCGTTTCGGAAATAACGAAGCGTGGAAAGTACCGGATTGGGAGCAGTCTGACCCAGTCCGCAGAGGGCAGTTTTTTTGATTGTTTGAGCCAGCCTTTCCAGTTTTTCCAGGTCTCCTTCTTTTCCCTGTCCGCGGGTGATACGTTCCAGAATTTCCAGCATCCTTTTTGTTCCTTCCCGGCAGGGAATACATTTGCCACAGGATTCATCCTGGGTGAATTCCAGGAAGAATTTGGCTACGTCTACCATACAATCATCCTCATCCATTACAATCAACCCGCCGGAACCCATGATGGAACCGGCTTGAGTCAGGGATTCATAATCTACAGGTGTATTCAGGAACTTTACAGGCAGACACCCGCCGGAAGGACCACCGGTCTGGGCTGCTTTAAATTTTTTGCCGTTTTTGATACCGCCGCCAATGTCAAAAATAACCTCCCCCAGACTCATCCCCAGGGGAACCTCCACCAGTCCTGTGTTTACTACCTTGCCAGCGAGAGCAAAAACTTTGGTTCCCTTGCTTTTTTCTGTACCAACCGCAGCAAAACTTTCCCATCCGTCAAGAATAATCACAGGGATATTAGCCCAGGTCTCCACATTGTTTATCACGGTTGGTTTTCCCCACAATCCTTTCACTGAAGGGTAGGGTGGTCTGAGGCGCGGCATACCCCGGCTACCCTCTATAGAATGGATTAAAGCGGTTTCTTCCCCGCAGACAAAGGCACCGGCTCCCAGTACAATCTCCACATTAAAGGTAAAATCCGTTCCTAAGATGTTTTTCCCCAGAAGATTCAGATGGCATGCCCTATCAATTGCTTTGCGCAGGCGTGCTACCGCCAGAGGGTATTCCGCACGGATGTAAACAATTCCCTGGTGGGCACCAACAGCGAACCCACAAATAGCCATTGCTTCCAGCACACTGAAAGGGTCCCCTTCAATGATTCCTCTGTCCATAAAGGCACCTGGATCCCCTTCATCCGCATTGCAGATAACATACTTCTCGTTTCCAGGTTGCTCAGCAACAAACCGCCATTTCAGTCCTGTAGGAAAACCTCCACCACCCCTGCCCCGAAGTCCAGATTTGGTTACTTCTTCAATAACCCTGGATGGAGTATACTCGGTTAGTACCCTGGCTAAAGCTTCATACCCGCGAATTGCCAGGTAATCATCAATGGATTCCGGGTCAATAACTCCGCAGTTGCGCAGGGCAATCCTTTTCTGTCTGGCAAAGTAAGGAATATCCCCGAAGATGAATCGAGATTTATCAGTAAGAGCCTGAGTACTAACACTGTGAGACAAATCAGTTTTTCTCACGGGCAAAGTTTTCCTTACCAGGTGTTTATAAACAATTTCCTTTGCCTTTCTAACATCTACATTTTCATACTTAAAGGGAGGTTGCCCAAATTGAAAAACTTCCACTGTTGGTTCACAGTGGCACCGGCCGACACACCCTTTCTGTCCGAGGTGGACATCTTTAATTTTCCTTCTCTGAATTTCCTCGGCGATGGTTTTCCAGACAATCTTTGAGCCAGCAGCAATTTCGCAGGTGGACATGCCAATGTTGATTCTGGTCGTGGCTGTCCACTTGGCGAGATTCTCATGAATAGCTTTTTGCCTTGCTTTCTTCAGCTTCTCCAGAGGGTTACTTTCCATCTATTTCTCCCTTGTTAAGCGTGAAACAAAAGGCATTACCGCATTCTGCAGGTTCTACCCAGATGCGGCCGCCATGTTTTTCTATGATTTCTTTGGTAATAAAAAGCCCCAGTCCTGTTCCTTTCACCCTGGTAGTTTCTGGTAACCGGCTGAACCTCTTGAAAAGGAGGCTTTGTTGTTCCGGAGTAAGTGGCTGACCATCATTGTAAACCTGGCAGTGAATGAAACTCTCTTCTGTTCTGCAGGAAAGACGGACAACTCCTTCCTCTTTTCCATACTTAACAGCATTGGAAATCAGATTGTTGAAGACAATCTGCAACAGACTCCTGTCTCCTTTAAGAATTATTCCTGCCGGGATTTGTTGCTGCAGTTTCATCTTCTTTTCTTGCAGCGGTTTTTCAAAAGTAATCAAACACGGTTTAACCACATCCTCCAGAAGGTCCAGCTGCTGGATAGCTAACTTCAATTCTCCTTTCTCGATACGGGAAAGATCTAAGTAGTTTTTCACCATCATTTCAAAATGGTCCAGACTTTTAGCCGCAGCATTCAGCGCCTTTTTCTGAGCCTCGTTAAGCGGACCAAGATAACCGTCTTTTAAGGCATAAATGTTCATCATGATAGAACCCAGAACTCCTTTCAATTCATGCGAGACAAAGCCAACCATGTTGAGATAATTTTTGTTGGCGGTCTGCAGTTTCTGGTTAAGATTGAGAAGTTTTTCCCTTTCTTTTTGTAGTTCCTTAGCCATCATATTGAAGGTATTCAGCATAATGTTGAGTTCATTAACCGAGGTTGAGGTCTCTACCGGGACATCCCAGTTACCTTTAGCCAGGGACTGAGCAGCAGCTGTAACCTGACGGACCGGTGTGGTGATACCACTGGCTATCCGGTAAGAAAGAGCCAGGCATGCCAGAATGACAGCGACAAGCAGAAGTCCCAGATTTAGATACATCTGGTCTCTAATCTGCAGGAAAGGTGCCTCCAGAATTCCCACATAGAGAATTCCGACAATTCTGCCATCCCTGGTGCGGAGAGGGTCGTAGGCAGTGAGATACCAGTCGTTGACCACAAAGGCTCTGTCGTTCCAGGAAAGACCCTGCCCGTAAACCTTATCGGAGACGGCGCGGGAAAGAAGGGTGCCCACAGCGCGCTGCCCATCTTCAGTCCGCACAGTTGTGGCAATCCGGCGGTCACCGAGGAAGATGGTGACCGTACCGGTGGGTTTCCCTTTCCAGGTACTCTTCTCAAAAATAATATTCTGGATCCTATCCACGAGTGTGAAGTTATAGTTAAGAATCTTGCCTACCCGGAGTTTTCCTTTCACCTTTCCCTCTTTGTCCCTGCTGGGGGTGGATGCTTCCATTACCAGGGCTTTCCGCAGTTCACCCAGATTTGTAGGTCTGGCCATGGGCGTCGGTTTATCCTTAATGATTGCTCTTTCTGCCAGCTCCGGACAGATACGTTTAAGTTCTTCATAGGTAAGCACTCTTGTTTCCGTTACGATACCGTCTGGTAATTCTGTTGTTTCCGCATAATCAATATATACGTAATCAAGCTCGTACCTTTTTTTCATTTCTGTAATTCGGGGAATACTTTCTATTGTTCTAATCGCATGGAAACGGGAGAGAAAATCAGCAATTAAACCGAGTTGTTGCAGCTGGTTGTTGTATTCACTCCAGGCAGCCTTCAGAGCTCTGGCTACTTCTCTCTGGGTTCTCCCGATAATATTTTGAGCAATAAAATAACGACCATAAATGAAGATAACCAGACCCATAAACAAGATAATCAGCGCAAATCCTGAGAAGATGCGCAGACGTAACGGTAGATGAATCTTCAGTCTAACGATTTTCTTCTTTTCCTTCATTGACGTAGTAAAGAAGATGTTCCAGTTCTATAGCCAGGTTTATATTGCTGACAATGACACGCTCCGGTAGTTTCAGCGTCACCGGAGAAAAATTGAGGATTCCGCGGATGCCAGCTGCTACCAGGCGTTCGGCTACATCCTGGGCTACTGAGGCTGGTACTGTCAGAATGGCAACCCGAACCACTTCTTGGCGGATAAAATGGAAAAGGTCATCCAGCGGATAAACAGGTATTTCACCCTTTTTCCCTATTTTCGCCGGGTCAGCGTCAAAGGCAGCAACAATCTGGATACCTTCCTTTTCAAATCCTCTGTATTTAAGTAAAGCACTACCCAGCTGGCCGGCTCCTACCAGGACAACTTTTTCTGTTTTATCTTTTCTAAGAATCCGGTTAATTTTTTCCAGAAGCTCACTGATAAGGTAACCGCCCTTTCGTCTGCCTGAAAGACCAAAAAAGGAAAAATCTTTTCTCACCTGAGCCGGCGAAACACCAGCGGCCTGCCCCAGGTTTTTGGAAAAGACCCTGGTGTAACCCAGTTCCTGAAACTGGTACAGGCACCTGCGGTAATGAGATAACCTCAAAACTGCATTCTTATAACCGATCATGGCTATATTGTACCTTATTTCACAAAAAACGCAAATATTCAATCATACAGAAGATGGTCTGTCAAATCCCGGTTATCTTCCAAATTATGTAATGCTGGCAAAATATCAGCTAAACCTGTTCAGGCTGCCACGTTTTAACTAAATTGAAATGTTGAGGAAAAAATCACAAAAAATGGAGGGGAGAGAAAAAAAGACAGCCTGCTGTGCTTTGACAGAGAAGCTGAAAAATGCTATACTTTTGCACATTCTAAGTTTGTGAAGGGAGACAGCCATGGAGAAACTGCGTTCTGGTTCAGTGGTGGAAGGATATGTTCTTACGGAAATGATTGGCGCTGGAGGTTTCGCCACAGTTTATAAAGCTCAGGCTGTATCCGGTTCTGGAGCCTATGGTCCGGTGGTGGCTGTTAAAATTCTGCATCCCAGGAGAGCAGAAAGGTCTGAAGTGACCAGGTTCCGGGACGAGGCGAAAACAATTCTGGCTTTACAGCACCAATATATTATCAAGGTGCACACTTTTAAGGAGTACGACGAAAATTTTCTCATTTTTATGGAGTACGTGGATACAGATTTAAAAAGGTTTGTTTTGAGAAGGCCGTTTAAGCTGGAAGAAATATTATCTATCCTGAAGAAGGCTGCCCAGGGTTTACAGTATGCGCATAGCCGGGGTGTGGTTCACCGCGATTTCAACCCTACTAATGTTCTGGTTTCCTGGTCTCTGGAAACTTTGAGGATAACTGATTTTGGGATTGCTGGACGGAGTAATCCGTTGTGGCGGAATCTTTTGCCTGGAACACCAGACCCGAAGTCCGGAACCAGAGGTTATTTTGCGCCGGAGCAATACAACGGTCATTATGATGAACGTACCGATATTTATGCCTTCGGGAGAACCATTCGTTCTCTCTTTTATCATTCCAATTTACCCCTGCCTGCCCGGATGGCTAAAATAGTGGAGATTGCTACGAAAACCGAACCTGAAGAACGTTACCAGAGTATGACTGAACTTTTGTTTGCGCTGGAGATGTTTGCATCTGAACCAGAACCAGATACCTGGCAGGTGCAGAATGTTCTGGCAACATCCACTTCTTTTTCTCCTCCTAAAAACCACTCAGTCTCCAGAAGCAATCAGCTGGCAGAACGACTGGCGCAGGGAAGAGATTTTGTTATCAGGCTGGCTAATCAGGAATATAAGGTGGATTTGCTGAGAGCAGAACTTAGTGGAGAGTTAGTTTTTACTTTAGTTGACAGGAATGAGGTTTTAAGGACGCAGGTGTTACAATCAGCAGGGGAGGTTGTTTTTGAAGAAAACAGCCACTTGCTGGTTTGCGGGGCAACAATTCGGGTGGCGGACAACCGAACTCTGGTTGCCAGTCATTTCCAGCAACCTGTGGCTGAACGGCGGAAGTCTCACCGGGTACATTTTTCTGTTTCCGGTGAAGTTGTTTTGCCTGGTTTCTTCCGGGCAAACAGTGTAAAGGTGACAGTGCTGAATCTCAGCAAAAACGGTGCCAGGTTGAAAGTCAGCCAGGCTCTGCGGCTGGATAAGGATTATGATTTGCAATTAAATCTGGCAGGAAAAACCTGTCAGGGTAAATTTGTCATCCTGAGTTCGCAGGAAAAAGATGGGTTTTATTTCTACAGTATCCGCTTCACAGAGATGTCTGAACGTGATGCCAGACGGATAGAGGATTATGTTGAGGAAATATCACGGGGTGTCAAACCCCAGCGCGAAATCTACTGACTGTTTCCTGTGTAAGAAAATAGCCTCTGGGTTCTGGATAGTTTTTCCCCTGTTTTTCCTGGATATTTTTTCGCCCCCGGTGTTCTCAGAATCTCCCCTTTACCAGTACTGGCCTTCGCAGGAGCCAGTAAATCTTCTGGTGAATGGAAATTTCAATCGTGCAGTTGGAGGGTGTCCTTTTGCCTGGAAGCTGGAAGGTAACGGCAATCCTTATCTTTTCAACCGTGGTGCTTATCATGCCGCTGGTGTGCAAGTGACTGACAGTAGTTCACCAGGAGCCAGACTTGTCTCCCAGACTATTCCTGTTAAGGATGCTTCCGGCAACTGGGTGTTAAGCGGTCTTTTTTCCGGGGGTCCAGGCCAGCAGGATGAAGTTGTCCCTGTTGATGAACAAAGAAAAGGTGCCGGTGTCATAGAAGTTCGCTGTTATGATTCTGCGGGGAAAAGATTGCCAGTTGCTACCCGTTTTACATTTCAGGGTAGACGTCAGGGAATGCATCGTTACCGGGAGCTAAACGAAGGCAGAATATTCCGCCGTTTTCAACTTCCTCCAGAGACTGCTTCAGTGGAAGTGGCCTGGGGGCTGGAGAAAGCGGTTGGTCGGGTAACAGCAGATGACCTTATGTTTTACCGGGATACTTATCTACCCCGTACCAGTTTACCTGTAGCCCGCTACCTTCCTCATCATTCAGGCAAATGGATAAACTGTGATTCTTCTGAATCAATCCTCACTGATGGTGTCAGGGACCCTGGTCCAGAAGGAGATATTAATCCAGTGCTGGCAGGAGTAGAAAAATATCCCTTCAATCGGAACTGGCTGCAAAGTTTTCCTTCAGGTGTTACTTTTGATCTGGGGAGTCTTTATGCAGTTGATGGTCTGGAGATTACCCTGGCAGTTTCAGTACCGGATGTTGTGGATACCAGGGAGGAAAGGTTTGAACCATCCTGTCTTCACCTTTCCTTTTCAGAAGATGGAGTTTCCTTCGGGCAGGAGATAAACTTGCTTTACCGTCCGGAGTTGATGCAGGCAGAATCTCTCATCACTCTTCCGTACACAGGTTTTAGAAGACTGGGCAGGTATATCCGGCTCAGGGATAGTGTTGTTCTCAGTGAAGTTCGTTTTTCCGGGGAGAAATCCAGTGTGCTGGCTGGTTATCGTCCGTTAGTTACCCTGGTGAACAGACAGTTGCGATACGGACTGGAGCTGGAACTTGCCGCCTGTGAAGATACATCTTTGTTTTCCCGGATACCAGGGGGAAACATTTATCGGATTGATACCAGGCGCTCTGCAGAAATTATTCTTTCCTCTCCTCACGGTACAGTTAAAGATACTGTTTATTTTGACGATTTTCAGCCCGGGAAGATAATGAGACGTGCCTGCCTGCCAGTTTCTTTACTTCCTGTTAAATACGGAGCTGATTTGAAGGTAATTTACCAGGAAAAGGTGGAAGTATGGGATTCTCCCACCACGCATTCCCATAAAGAGGAAAGAAGTTTGCCTGTTCTCTCCGTCACCAGGGCATTACCTGATTTACCTGAACTGGAAAAGATAAATCAGCAACTTGATGCCTGGGGAAAGAGGCTGGTTCAATCCGGCTCTAAGGAAAGAAAATCCCTTGCGGTTTTAGCCAGGGCGCAGCTTGCTCCACAGTTAAAACTTCTGGGTGTAGAAACCGAGCAGATAAAAGAATTTTTTGCCAGTACTAAAAAACAGGTTACATCTGGACCTTCTCTGCTGCCTGAAAAGGAATTCCTTACACCTGATGGTAAATACCTGTTTCGTGTGTCCAGGAAAGCACCTGACTGTTTTCTGATACATAAATATGAGGTGGCTACCGGCAGGTTTATTTCTGGTGAAGGTCACCGTGGTAATTACCTAACCCCTGGAGATGTCCTTTTTCAACAACCGACGTTCTCCATAGAAAAACGCGTTTTAACTGAGCAGGAGACATGGGAGGAAGCGCAGGGAAAAACATCTGGCTGGGAGAAAGTCAGGAATCTACAGCTGGAGAAAGGTACACGGGCAGTCTACCGCATCTCTTTTGAATTACCAGAAGAAGGAACCTGGACTCTTGCTTACAAGACATTACCAGAATTTTTGGAAAGTAAAATGGTTTTCCAGAAGAGGCAGTTACCGGTTTCCTTTAAAGGTGGCCAAAATGTTTTACAACTTCCGGATTGCAGAAAGGGAAGGAATGAACTGCTTATCTACAGTGATGCTTCTTCTTTTAAGCCTTCTGCGGAAAGCAAGCCATTTACGACCAGTTTTCATCACTTTTTCCTGCTGAAAACTTCCCTGCCAGTCATACCTTTCAGCAACAACCAGTGTTTTTACCAGGGCGCAGGAAGGTTTACTATTATCTACGATGGCCAGCCTGTTACTGTAGAAGTTCCTGAGGCCGGGAAATTTCAGACTGCTGCTATCCAGTTTTCTTCTTTACTGAAACCTACCCGGACTACTGGAATTATTACCAGCAGTAAAGAAGGAGAGTATGTTGATAGAAAAAATCAACGTTTCTATGTCTGGGGAGGACACTGGAATCATGTCCCCAGCAAGGAAACGGTTGATTTAGCAGTTCGTCTTTTGCCTACCATGGGAGTTAATGGTATCAGACAGATTTATGGCAGTGAAAGCGAAGCTGACCAGGCCACTGGCACATGGAAACCAGAGGCTTTAGACAACGTTTTTTATCAGGTAGCAAAGTTTGGTGAAGCAGGTATCTACCTGGATATCTGTCTGCACAGTTATGGCTGGTACACAGACCCGGACGGTGCATTTTATATGCTGGAAAACGGTCAGCATCCCCGGGGACGACCTGTGAGCCGTTTGTGGAACCCGGACTACCTGAAGGCACAGCAAAATTATGCCCGGCAACTTTTAGCCACGGTGAATCCTTATACTGGCAGGAAATTAGTGGATGACCCCACCTTAATAGCAGTGGAAATAGCCAATGAAGATTATGGGCTTGGTGCCAGAGGGTTTGACTTTGAATCTTTTGCTGAACCGGAGAAAACACTGGTAAGACGCCGCTTCAACGAGTTTTTGCTTAAAAAATATAAGACCAGGGAAAAACTGGCGCAAGCCTGGTCCCTGGAACCTTTGCAACCGGAAGAGGATCCGGAGAAGGGAAACATCCATTTTCCCCCTCAGTTTAAAACAGTGGCTAAATCTCCCAACTTTTTTCATCAGTGGAAGGCAGAAGAAAGGATTGCCAGTCCAAGGGTTTCTGATGCCCTGGAGTGGTGCTGGACAGAAATTTATACCTTCATTAAAACCATGTATGACTACCTTCGTTCTCTGGGTGTGAAATGCCCGATTTCCTGGTGCGGTTTCAGTACCTATGAGATACAGATGACAAATCTTCATCCCTACCTGCAAATCTGTGATTCTTTAGGTGGTAGTGCTTATGGTTGTGAGACCAACTTCCGTTCTCTGGAAAGATGGTACAAGTTTGGTGCCTTCAACCATTTCTGGGGCAAATCCAGCCATATCAGGGAATGGAGTTCCTGGAACAGAGGTGCAGATGTAGCTTATTCTGCCAATGGTCTTGTAGCTGCCGGTCTTTTTGGACTGGCTTACGGATTGGACCACTGGAGTCATCACAAATTAGGTTATGGTGCTTATCCCAGTTTGCACCAGGAAGCAGTTACCTCTATTAACCCGGATACAGACCAGCGCCGGGCACCTTTTTCCTTCATTGCCTGGGCTTTCCAGAGAGCAAAAATTCCTGTGGACCCACCCAGAATTCTGATAGGTGTGCCAAAGGCAGAAGCCTGTTATGGGGGATTGAACAGTCCCTGTGATACCCAGCCCTTGAAAGGCGGCTACTCATTTCTTTATGACCAGGTGCGGATGGACTACTACCTGTTTGATGAAGTCTATGATGGACCAGAAGATATAGTTGTTTTTCATGAAGGGAGAAGTCCGACTGGAGATTATCGTAAAGCCTGCCATGCTATTTTATGGAGTCATGGGAAAACAGATTCCACCGGGCGTAACCAGAAGCTCAGAGAAGATTGGTTCAGACTGCACGGGATAGAGTTCCAGGAAGGGGAACGCTGGAAAAAAACAGAGAAAATTCTTGCTTTTAACTGTGATTTGGTGGATGAAGAACAACTGAACCAGGTTCTCTACGATACCTTGACTGAATGGGGCGTGAAACTACCTTTTTCCCGGGACCAGATTCATAAACTTTATGCCACTCTGGACCGCTCCATAGAAGTCGATGTCCAGCTGGGCAGGATGAAAATTGACCGGGATGATTTTCAGGGCTGGCTGGGACAGAATCCGGGAAAGGATACATGTACATCTTTGCTTTCTGTTCTCAGTCCGGATTCTCAGATACAGGTTCTGGTTATTCCCTTTGATACAGGAAGTTTCCGTTCTGCGAGAAAAATTGCTCTCTGGAGTCGGACAGATGCTACAGTAACTTTAGAATTATCCTTTTCCCGGCAGCCAGAAATCTGGGCAGTAAACTGGCTGGGTTTTCGCAAGTACCGTATTTATCCTTTAGCCTGGAGTAAAAATTCAGTAACCATCCCTTACGAAAAAGACTTTGATATCCACTTCTACGAAATCCTGAAGTAAAAAACCTGTCAAGGCCCGTCCTCTACATCCGTTGTTGTGTAGTCAGGAAGTTAGGATTAAAATTTAACAACTTATGAAACTAAGAATTGGTCAAATAAAGGTGCTACCGGAAAAAGGTAAAGTCCGGGATAACTTCTACCTTTTGATGGAAATTCTACAAACACAGAAAGAACCTTTTGATGTGGTAATCACGCCGGAGTGTTTCCTGGACGGTTACATTGCCACAGAAAAAGAAGTTACTGGAAAAGATCTTTTTTCCTACGCTCTTGACACCAAAAATTCACCTTATGTTGAAGAGATAACAAAATCCGTAAAAAGAAAAAATTGCTGGTTAATCCTGGGTTGCATACGGTTGCAGAAGAAAAAGGTTTATAACAGTGCCCTGGTGTTCAACCGTTCCGGCAATCTGGTCGGCTGGTATGATAAGATTTACTGCCAGACCCATGACAGAAAGTTTTCTCCTGGCAACAGGCTCCCTGTTTTTTCTTCGGATTTTGGTTCTTTCGGGGTAATGATCTGTGCTGACCGCCGCTGGCCTGAAACAGTGAGATGTCTGGCTCTGAAAGGTGCCAGGATTATTTTTAATCCTTCCTTTGGTATGCATGATGAAAGGAACCTGACAATGATGCGTACCCGTTCTTATGAAAGTGAGATTTTTATTGTCTTTACCCATCCCCGGCAGTCTCTGATAACCGGTCCTGAAGGGGAGGTTATCACCAACGAGAAGCATAAAAGTAGAAAATTGGTGGTGACAGAAATTAATCTTGACCGGGTGGACAAAGTCCGGTCAGGTGAATGTTCCCACCTGCGTGATTTAAGGAAGGATGTTTATCAATGGTGAAAGAAAGGAGAAACATGGTTAATATCGGTTTGGTAGGTTGCGGTGGTATAGGCAGGCATCACTTGCGGATGTTGAAGAATGTTAAAGGGGCTAAAGTTATAGCAGCAGCTGACCCGCTGGAAGAGGCACTGGCTGCAGTGAAGAAAGATTTCGGGATAGAACGTACTTTTCAGGATTACCGGCAACTGCTAAAAATCCCGGAAATTGACGGCATTATCTGCGGTACTCCCACTCACCTTCATGCTCAGATAGTCATGGATGCTGCCCGGGCAGGAAAACATGTTTTCTGTGAGAAGCCGATGGCAAGAACCCTTGCTGAGGCAGATTGCATGATAGAAGTCTGCCAGAAATTCGGAGTAAAGTTGCAGATTGGTTTTGTCCGTCGTTTTGATGAAGAATGGTTGAAGTTCAAAGAACTGGTTAGTTCTGGGATTATTGGACACCCGGTTGTCTGGAGGCAGCTGGCAGTTGGTTCAGGGCCGAAAGCTGAATGGTACTATGACTGGGAGAAAGGTGGGGGTCCTTTTCTGGATGGTGCTGTTCACACTTATGATTTTGCTGTTTACACTTTTGGTGAGCCAGTGAAAATTAAAAGCTCCCTTCTTAAGTTTAAAAAATTTACCGCACCGGATACCGGTTCAGTGGATGTAACCTTTTGCACAGGCGATTGTCTCTACCTTTTCTGGTCCTGGGGATTACCGGCTGGTGTTTCCGCTGGTTATACCATGGATGCGGCAGGCCCGGAAGGGGTGCTTGTTTTTGGCACCTACCAGGAGAAAAAACCACGCTGGTTTACTCTGAGGAAAGAGGGCGGGAAGGAGAAGAAAATCGGCAGGCATTCTTCCGGAAGTTTAGGCAAAGCTTTTGTGGCTCAGCTGCAGCATTTTACGGATTGTATCCGTGAGAACAAAAAACCTCTGGTGGACGGAGCGGAAGGTCGTAAATCACTGAAGATTGCTGTGGAAGTTCTCCGGCAGTGGAAGAAACAACAGTAACTCTGCAGGGAAAAATCTTCAGGTACCTGGCAGGTGCTGGGCGTGAAACCGCAGAGAATCCTGAATATGAATATCCCAGTAAGCCCAGTCATGCCCGCCGGGAAATTCTTCATAGATATGGGGTCTTTTTAATTTTTTTAGATGCTCATGGAAACGGCGGTTTTGCTCCAGAAGAACATCCTCTGTCCCGCAGTCAAACCGGACTGCAGGCCAGATATTAGTTTTTTCTGCAAGAAAAAACAAATCATTTTCTTGTTTGACAGGTTGACCGAAGATGCGGTTAAACTCCCGGCCGGGAAGCCCCTGGAGCCACTGGACAACATCAGTTAAAGAAGAATGGGCGGAGACCGAACCAAAAAGATGTGGATACTTGATAGCCAGTTTCAGGCTGCCATAACCACCCATAGAGTTACCGGAAAGTCCTCTTCCAGAAGAAGATTTAACTGTGGGAAAAATCCTGTCCACAAACTCCACCACCTCCAGCATATGGTCCTCATACCGATGTAAACCATCCACGCTGTTGGTGTAGAAAAAACGACCGGTATCTGGCATGACCAGCAGGAAATCATACTCTGTGGCATACCTTTCTACGCTTGTCCGGCGCAACCAGATAGTATAGTCATCAGAAAGTCCGTGAAGAAGGTAAATAGTCCGGAAGTTCTTCTGCCCGGCTTTTTCAGGTAATACCACGTACATACCAACCTGTTTCTGGAGGACTTCAGACCGCAAGTGAATATCTAAAAGTGCCATTGTTTCCCCTTTTGCAATCAGGTTTCACCTGGTTTTTCCACTGGTAAGAAGTTTTCTTGTTGTGGGAGATAATCACCGGCAAATCAGTATACTTCAGGATTCCGGGAATAACAAGATTGATGTTGAACCAGAACCAGCCACTCTCAAAAAGTTCCTGGTAACTGGAAGGTATTTTTTCTACCAGGCACTTTCCCACCCGGGGAAGATGCGCAGAAAGAAGAATTAAGCTGACTGCTGGCCAGCCACGACCTGAAAAGTTCAACGGTCGCTCTGTAATTTTCAGAGAAACAAGAAGGGAATAAATCTCTTCCATCGCCAGTCCCACCGGACAAACACCAGCCATGAAGGCATCACAGGCATGGTAGACATCAGGGGAGTAATAGCGCCAGCTACGTTTCAGGAACTCTCCCTGCCGGCAGGGTTTCAGGTTTGTCCTCAAACGACCACAGTTGAAAACATCAAGGAGTAAAACCCAGCTATTTTCTTTCTTCAATCTTTTTGCCATCCTTTTTGCCCAGACAGAATCCATGCCTTTTTCATCAACTATCAGAGCTATTGTTTTTCTTCCTCTGCCTTTCCAGATTTTGACCGGCACCTCATACCCGGGAGAAAAAATCAGACGGAAGTTGCCCTGTTTTATCCTGTTGAGTTTTCCCGTATTATCAAGGATTTCACAGCTTTTTCCCTGGAAAGAATCCTGCAAAAAGGGAATTTTTTTAAGGGAAGAAACACCTTTCCATGTGCGGCAATTATTCTTTATAACCTGGCGGCAGAAACTGATAATTCCCTTTTCTCTCAGGTTGATTTTTGACTGCTCCTGTTTAATCTGGCTGACAAATTCAGAATAACCAGACCAGTCTTCAACGATGGCAGATGAAGCCGGGCTAAGATGTCTGATAAACCAGGAAAGGGTTAGTTCTCTTTCTGTGCGTCTCATATGGTGGTCCGGACCAGCAGAGGTGATTTCAATGTTTTCCGGAAATCCTAACTTTTCATAAATCGGGGCAAGTTTCTGGTAAACATCAAACTGGTCCGGGTATCCAAACTCTGCAACGATTCTTACTGGCCTGGGAGCAAAAAGTAATGTCATCTCATGGTGGTCCATACCTTCCTTCCAGCAATGAAAGAAACACTGTTCCATATCACGTACCTGAAGTTGCTGAAATGCCCCGCGCCGGGTAGAAGTAGCCTGTGAGGGAACTGCTACCTTTATTCTGGTATCAGCACCCATGGCTAAATATGTTTGCAATCCTCCGCCTGATTGCCCGGCAAAACCAATTCTGCTGGTATCCACGTTCTGCTGCTGAAGCAGGAAACTCACTGCTGTGATACAATCACAGACAAAAAAGTGTGCCAGCTGATACCCGGCAAGAGAACTCAGCACTCCGAGATGTTGATGCTGGTTACACGGTGACCAGTAAACTGGATGGTCAGAAGGTAAAAAGACTTCCCGGCGGCATCCCTGTCCTGGCGGGTCAAAAGCAAAGACCAGAAATCCACACCTGGCAGCCTGCAAAGAGAATTGAAGATAAAACTCGTTGAAGGAAGCCTCTTCACTGTGACCGGATGCCCAGACAATCCCCGGTAGTTTCCCCTTGATCTTTTGATGCCGGAAAAGCAAGCCTGAGATGAGGTAGCCCTTTTCTGATTCTAAAATCACCCGGGAAACAGAGATGTCCTGGTAGAAAAACTTTTTCCCGGAATGAAAACGAATAATTTTTGTAGTATCAGGCAGTGGTCCAAAAACCTGGCAAAACTTTTTTCTCAACCCTTCCTGGTATGCAAGGATATCTTCTTTTGTCTTCAACCTAAAGATTCTTCTGTCTGCTGCTTTCCAGCCAGCCAATCCTACCTGCCTTAAACGCAGGTAAGGTAAGGGTAAATTTTTCATTTTTTTGTCCTGTTTCCCCCAAGGATAATGAGGATACGTACTTCAAGAGGTTTAAGTGTCAGAACCAGTTTCCCGTCAGTCTTGATTAGTTTATCGCCAGATAAATTCTGGACCTTTGCCTGGCAGGGTATCTCAATTTCTTCCGTAATTTTTCCCTTACCCGGATTGGTGAAAATCCAGGCTTCAGCATCTTTACCTGCACGTCGCCGTCGCACCAGCCTTCCGGAATAATCTGGTTTTACTCCACACTGGCTTAAAATGGAAAGAAGTGCCCTGACGTTTTCCTTCTTCCGGTAAGCCATGACCCCGTAGCTGGCTAAAGTTCCCAGCAACCAGGCAGTCCCCTTTTTGTATCTGGCAACTGTACCGGCTATTTTATCTCCGTATTTCAGACACGGCTGGGATTTCTGGCAGGAAAAAGTTTCCAGGAAGAAATAAGGCATGAGTTTTTCACCGTTAAGAACACCTGTTCCAGCAAGCCAGACAGGGGAAACATACTCCCCCCAGGTTCTTTCTAAAAAAGACCACCGTTTTTCTCCCTGCGGTTCTGCTACCAGAATCAGCTTTTCGTGTTTTACCCCGAAGAGTTTACTGGCACATGGTGAGATTTCTCCCCGGGGACAGAAACCGTACTGGTTAATTCTTCCCGGACATGGTCCGCTGATAAGGTGTCCTCCCTGGTTGACATAAGCCATAAGAATTTCAGCTGTTTCTTCAGAAAGGAAAAGAGGAAAGGGCAGAATTAGAACCTGATACCGGGAAAGTTTTTCTCTGTTGTGCTGAAGGCTGACAAAGTCAGCCAGGATATTGTTTTCCCAGAATAGACGGTGCCAGGTTCTGATACTGTAAACAAGATGGTTTTCCGCCTTTTCCAGAAGGCGGCAGCCCTGGTAATTAAGTTCATCTATCAAAATCCCCACCGGTGCTGAAGGAAGATTTGGCTGCGAGAATAGTTCCGCGAATCTGTTCAATGCTGCAGCAATCCTTCCGGCTTCCTGAAAGCGGGCAGTAATATCTCCTGTGCTGTCCAGGAGACTGAAACCATTGATTTCCGGTGGTAAAATTTCAGCCCTGGTTACCCAGAAACAGATACCGGTAAGATTACTACCCAGGCAGGAAAAAATCCATCTGCGGATATCTTCTGGTGAAGGGACGCGTCCAGGGTGTAATCCTGTGGCTACTGGTCCTCCCTGAAATTCCGCTGCCCAGACTGGTTGACCTTCCTCCTGGCAGGAGCGCAGATAGTCAAACTTGAGAACACAGTTGTCATACATTTCCGAAACAAGGGAATAATGCTTGTTCCGTTTACCATTTTCTCCTGAGCAATCATCATCCCAGGGGTATCCCATAGCCCAGGCGGGATAATTGGAACAACCAAGGAAATCCTGACATCTGGCGTATGTCCAGTCTGCAGTAGAACCGATTAGGGGGGCACCCTTATGAGCGAAAACCGGTCTTTTCAGCGGGTCTGCTTTCTTGATAATTTCACATCGTCTCTGGAGACACCTGGCAATCTGCACGTTGTCCATAAAGTAGTTCCATTCCAGAGTCTGAATTTCAAAATAATTGCGGATATGCCGGCTGGGAGTAATATAACGCCAGTCAGGATAGCGTGTCTTCCAGCAGCGGTTAAGATTTTCGAGATTTTGGTACTTTTCCTGAAGATACCTGCGGAAAAAATTCAGGGTATAAGGACAGTAGCAGACAGATTGTCCGGTGATTCCTTCAGCCCAGTATCCTATTTCCTGCCAGGTGTTCCAGATAACAATGTTTTCATATCCAGCTAAGACTGAGACCAGTTTAGTAAGAAAACGATTTTCTGCTTCTATCACACCGGGATGGTCAGGGCAGGGACCAGGTTTACCATCTGCGGGCAGAGTAGAATTGGCAACGTAACTGATAGGCAGTCCATTTCTTCCAACCATTCTGGCATCAGGGTACTTTTCAAAAAGCCAGAAGGGAGCCTGCTGTAAAGTAAGTCCAAGGTAAACACCCAGATTTAATTTTCTGGCATAGTCAACCAGTTCTTCCAGGACAGCAAAGTCATAATTGTTTTCTTCCGGCTCGTCCATCATCCAGTGTTCCTGAATCTTAATTAGATTGAAGCCATGTCTTTTCAGATTTTCCATATCCTGTTTCACTTCTTTCATCTCCGGCATTGGTTGCCGGCAAAGATGGGAGCCAAAAGGAAAAACCCGTCTGCTTATTTTTGCCTTCATGTTTTCTTCTTTTTCTTCACCAGATACTAACATTATACATGCTTTGCCTGTCAGTTAAAAAAGTTATCGGTGGAAAGATAAACCGTCTTAATCATTCCGGCAAGCATAAATCTGAAAATTTTTTTCCTTTTCTTCTCATCTCCCCTATCCGGGAAAAATGCTCTGTCAAAAACTCCGGTTACTATTTTTACCCTCTCCTTAAAAGAAAGTTCGGGTAAGAGTATCACCACTTCCCCCTCAATATGGGGAGGAAAGTTCTTATTTCTCTTAGTACCTGACCGGGAAATTTTTCATCCTTTACTTGCCGTTACTGGAAAAGAAGGAAGCAAAAGCATGAAACAACCGCGGGGATTGGCGGGGATTTAAGGTTTGACACAACAGATTGAACCGGATAACATCTTAAAGCAGCAGGAAAGTGAAAAAGTAGAAAGAAAGGGGGAAAAATGGAACTGAGAAAAGATTGTACTTACGCGCTTCTGGTGCCAACCAGTATGGGTATCAGGTTAACACCTGTGGATAACCAGCCGGTTCATACCGCCACTACCTTTACAATGCAGGCTACCAGTGCAGAATCCAATGTTGCCAGTGTTGTTTCCTATCTGGGATTACGGGTAAAGGTTCTGACAGCTCTGGTGAAAGGAAGCCCTATTGCCAGATTTATAAGAGATAACCTTGCCAGCAGACACATGGATGTGGAAGCCAGAGAAGTACCGCAGGGCGGTCCCTGGGGTTACCGGCACCAGATTAACATTGCTGATACCGGATACGGAGCAAGAGCGCCCAGGGTTTGGAATGACCGTACCGGAGAGGTTGGCCGTACACTGAAGGCAGAAGATTTTGATCTGGAAAGAATTTTTCAAAAGGAGGGAGTGCAAATTGTTCACCTGTCAGGTCTAATCGGCGCGTTATCTCCGGAAACAGGGGATTTCTGTCTGGCGATTGCCAGGACAGCTAAAAAATATGGCACTAGAATTTCTTTTGATTTAAACTACCGTGCTTCTTTCTGGAAAAACCGGGAAAACCAGCTGCGGAACATCTTTACTGAAATTGCCAGTTTATCCGATATTCTGGTAGGCAACGAAGAAGACTTTCAGTTATGTCTGGGCATTAAAGGACCAGAGGTTGGCGGTAAAGGTCTGGCAGACCAGATAGAAGCGTTCAAAGGAATGATTGAAGAAGCGAAAAAGACTTTCCCCAGCGCCACCGTTTTTGCCACGACACTGAGAGAAGTAGTGCACTGCCAGAAACATCTCTGGGGGGCTATTGTTTCTGCTGGCAGTCAGTGGTATGTTGTAGAACCAAGGGAAATTTTTGTTCTGGA
>Ga0136652_1000089_pt1 | contig 50853 bp, 38 predicted proteins | sample ConPoolayeEmetaG_FD_94864 | JGI IMG/M metagenome (GOLD analysis project Ga0136652, IMG submission 94864) | Hot spring microbial mat communities from California, USA to study Microbial Dark Matter (Phase II) - Cone Pool mat layer E metaG... ...
GAACTGGAGGAAGCGATGAAAAGGGGTACAGTAAACTTTGGGAAGAATATAGTTTTCATTCAGTGCGTTGGTTCCCGAGAGCCTGAAGGAAGAACATATTGTTCAAGGGTTTGCTGTACGACCTCTATTAAACAAGCACTCAAACTTAAGGAATCTGATCCCGAAAGGAGAATATTCATTCTATATAGGGACATTGTAACACCCGGGAAGGGATACGAAGACTATTACCGCAGGGCCTTAAGAGAGGGTATAATGTTCATCCGTTATCAAGAAAACCAGAAACCGAAAGTTAAACTATCAAATGGAGGGAGGCCAGTAGTTGAAGTTTATGACACGCTTCTCCAAAGAAATGTGGAAATAGAGGCGGATAATGTTGCTCTAGCGACACCGTTGGTGCCCATAGAAAACAGCGAAGAATTATCCTCAATGTTAAAGGTACCACTAAGTCAGCATGGCTTCTTCTTGGAAGCTCACTTAAAGCTTAGACCTTTAGACTTCGCAACAGATGGAATATTCCTATGTGGAACAGCAAGTTCCCCATGCACAATACCGGAAGCTATAGATCAAGCAGAAGGAGCCGCATCTAGGGCATCAACAATACTAGCAAAGGGTCAAGTCGAAACAGTAGGCATAACCTCCGTGGTAGATGAAAAACTCTGTATAGGCTGCGGCCGCTGCGCCGCTGTCTGCCCATATAATGCAATACAGATGATAACATGTGAAGAAGAACTGGGAGAAATAAAAATACAAACCCGGAAAGCAAGAGTTATAGAAGCAGTGTGTAAAGGCTGCGGAACATGTGTGAGTGAGTGTGGCACAAACGCAATTAATCAGAAACGCTTCGAGAGACAACAGATAATGAAAATGATTGAGAGCGCGATACATTAAAAAATGAAGGGTGATGTTTTTGTCAGAAAAAGGGAAAGGAGAGTTTGAACCTAAAATAGTTGCGTTCTGTTGTAATTGGTGCTCTTATGCAGGTGCAGATTTAGCTGGTGTCAGCCGGTTCCAGTATCCACCCACAATAAGAATAATTAGAGTTATGTGTTCAGGCAGAATCGAACCGATTTTCATACTTAAAGCCTTTGAAGCAGGCGCAGATGGGGTACTAGTTTCAGGTTGCCACATTGGTGATTGTCACTACATTCACGGAAATAAGATTGCAGAGAACAGGATTAAGGCAACATCGGAGATATTAGACCTTATTGGTCTAGGTTCAAATAGACTCAGATTAGAGTGGATTTCAGCTTCCGAAGGCATGAAATTTAGTGAAGTTATCAAGAGTTTTACAGAACAAATCAGGGAAATTGGTCCCAGTCCCCTTCGCAAGAGCTAGGAAATAACAGTTTATCTAAATACAAGGGCCTGTTGTAATAAAATATATTAAACAAACAGTTTGACGGGCATCATAAAAAGTACTACATCCGCCCAATAAAATGAGAAATATATGTTCACTAGAAGAATGGGTTGACAAAAGATGAGCAAAAAAATAGATTTGAGTGAAGAGGAACAAGTACTTGTAAAGGAAATTATGGAAGAATTGGGCTTGAAAGGTGGTAAAGACAAGCGACTCGTATCAACTATTGGCAAAAAACATAATTTTGATAAGCAAAGAATGATTGTTGCAATTAAACGTGCAATCATCGGGAGAACCGACGAAACACCTAATTCTTAAATTGGAGGTGATTAATGCGAATGAGTAATAATGAGAAAACTGCATCGGAACCAGCCATCGGCGTCTACGTTTGCGAGTGAGGCGTTAACATAGGTGGCGTCGTTAACTGCAAAGAAGTAGCAGAATTCGCGAGTAAACTTCCTAACGTAAAAACATCAAAAACTTATTCGTTCTTCTGCTCAGACCCAGGACAAAAAATAATAAAAGAGGACATAGAAAAACTTGGAATAAACAGGGTGGTCGTAGCTTCCTGTACTCCTAAAACACATGAACCCACCTACAGAACATTGTTGCAAAGCGCAGGAATAAGTCCCTACTACTTCCAAATGGTTAATCTGCGAGAACATTGCTCTTGGGTACATTATAAGAATCCTAAAGAAGCCACAGAAAAAGCAAAACATTTAGTGGCGGCGGGAGTAGCTAGAGCTCGACTCTTAGAGGATGTACCTCAGAGAACCGTAAAAGTGGAACCCGCGGTTATGGTAGTCGGAGCAGGAATCGCGGGAATAAGCGCAGCAATCACGGTCGCTAATCATGGACTTAAGGTCTACCTTGTAGAGAAAAAGCCCACCATTGGTGGATTGATGGCCCAGCTTGATAGGACATTTGCTACTGACGATTGTGCAATCTGAATATTGGCTCCAAAAATGGTTGAAGCTGCTAAACACCCAAACATTAAATTGCTGACCTACACAGAAGTAAAGGAGTTGAAGGGGAGCCCTGGCGAATTCATAGTGACTCTACTAAAAAAACCAAGATATGTGAATGAAAGCAAGTGTACGGGATGTGGTGCATGTTCCGAAAAGTGTCCCGTAGAGGTTCCCGACGAGTTCAACAATGGACTTGGAACAAGGAAAGCCATATACATACCGTTCTCTCAAGCGGTGCCTAAGATTGCTTTAATATCTATGGAGGATTGTATTCAATGCAAGTCTTGTGAACGCCAATGCTTAGCTGGAGCGATTGACTATGATCAGAAACCAGAAGAATTCGAGGTTAAAGTCGGCGCGATTATAGTAGCAACAGGTGCGGATATCTATGATGCGGCTGAACGGAAAGATTATGGTTATGGAATATACGAAAATGTTATCACACAAATGGAACTGGAGCGAATGTTAAGTCCTACTGGCCCCACATTTGGGCATATTTACAGGATTTCAGACAGAAAGGTACCAAAGCGAATCGCAATGATCCAGTGTGTTGGCTCGAGAGACATAAAAACTAATCCTTACTGCTCCGAGGTCTGTTGCATGGTAGCAATGAAGAATGCAAAACTAATAAAACAGCACGATCCGAACACCGAAGTAACCATATACTATATGGATATGAGAACTGTAGATGAAGGACACGAAGAGTACTATATGGGAGCCAGAGGACACGGAGTGAAATTCGTAAGAGGCAATGTGGCCAGAGTCAAAGAAGACCCCAAAACCAAAAATCTACTGCTCAGGGTTGAGGACACATTAACAGGAGAAATAAAAAGAGAAGAAGTTGATTTGCTGGTTCTTTCAACTGCAGTAATACCATCAAAATCGGGAACAGAACTCGGTGCGATTCTGGGCATTGATATGTCAGCAAGTGGCTTCCTCAGACCAGTGCACTCAGGACTTAGCCCACAAGAAACAAAAACACGTGGAATTTATATTTGTGGCATAGCACAGGGACCAAAGGATATATCCTACGCAGTTTCTTCAGCTAAGGCTGCGGCGTCAGCTGCTACAGCTTGGTGTCTTGCGGGAGAAGCGACGCTAGAGTTAATAACTCCAATTGTTGAAGAGAAACTTTGCATTGGCTGCAGGAGATGCGAAAGAAACTGTCCATTCGGAGCCATTAAAGTGATTGAGGGTGTAGCGAAAGTAGACGAAGCAAGTTGCAAAGGTTGCGGAATCTGTGTCGCTTCATGTCCAGCACATGCTCTGGATCTCAGATATTACCGCGACAAACAGATAAGGGAAGAGACGGCAGCGCTAGTTGAAACTTAATCCATATGCTTAATGATTCCATCAGCGAAAGCCTTGACTGGTGGATGAAGGCTCTGGTAAGCAACCAGTAGGATTAAAAAATATAATTAAAAAAGGTGTGTGTTGGAGGAAATAGGTTGACATATCAAGTTGTTGTATATGCGTGTTGGAAATGAGGTTATGGAGTAGCCGACCTCACAGGTGTTTCCAGGGTGGCTTATGACCCAGCCCTTAGAATCGTGCGTTTAAGGTGTACGGGACGCCTGGATAGTTCGTTATTGCTGGAGCCGATTTGTAATGGTGCAGATGGCGTTATGGTGGTGGGATGACATATAGGTGAGTGCGACTTTGAAAAGGGAAACATTATGGCAGAGAAACATGTGAACTTTGTTAAAAGAATTCTTGAAAGACGTGGAATCGGAGGCGATCGGGTTAATATGTATCATTGTTCAGCGGCTGAGGTTGGTCGATTCAAGGAATCCGTTGAGGATATGATGGGCAAAATCAGAAAACTGGGACCTAATCCCTTAAGACAAGAAAAATAGTTACGGTTACTCCTCGGATGATCCTGAATCAATAAATCTCTGAAGATTCAGGAGACAATCCTCGTAAGCGGAGGGTTAAGTAACCTCTTGGCGGATATCCTGAATGGAGGTCACATAGTTGGCAAATAAACTAGATTTAGATGCTACGTTGGAAGCATTGAAGAGTTTTAGGGTTCGTGCCTTGTTCGGAGGAGAAAAAGAGATTGTCGAGTGTGGAAAAATAACCCGTGAAGAATGGGAGAAACTCTTAGATTTCGTCGTGGACGATGAAACTGAGCGTAGAAAAGTTTTGTTAACTGTTAAGAGATTAGGCAGCGCATCCTTGTCTCGACTGGAACAAGAGTTAGAAATGTCTAATTTCAGTATTCAAAAACATCTTCGACTCCTGGAGTACGAAGGCTTAGTTGAGAGAAGCTCTGACAATTTTTCAGAAGAAATTTATAAGCCTGTTTTAAAATCAGGGCCTTCGAGGCCTCCTTTTGAAAAAATCAAATTTATTGTAGATGAGAAGCTCTGCGTGGACTGCGGAGCATGTGTAAGTTATTGCCCAACTAACGCAATAACTATTATTGATGAAGCCCCAGTAATTGATGAGGATAAGTGCATTGGGTGTGGCATCTGTAATAGTGTAGCTTGCCCTAGAACCTTTCTCTATCTAGATCTTTTGAGATATTATGTAAAGGGTGAAACATGTAAACTTGATCAGGAACCAATAGCAGCATATAAGAGCGCCTTTGCGGCGCAAACCATGAAGGAGGAAATAAGAAAAGTTTGCCAGGATGGAGGCATAGTAACATCAATATTGGCTTATCTTTTTGATCACAACTTGATAGATGGAGCATTAGTGGTTAAAAAAAGAGGGGAAAACTGGGTCTCCGAACCGGTGGTGGTAACTAACAAGGAGGAACTACTTGAGACAGCAGGTACCAAGTATGTTGTTACTCCCACACTAGTAGGATTAGAAAAAGCCAAAAAGATGGGGCTTAAAAAAATTGCTGTGGTTGGAACTCCCTGCCAGATTCAGGCAGTCAGGAAGACGCAGGTCTTTTCAAGCGCCTTCCAAGAAATTATGGGGAGAATAGTTCTTGTAATAGGAATATTCTGCATGGAGAATTTTTCTTACCAGAATATGAAGAAAATTGTTGAAGAATATTGCAAGGTGAATCTAGAAAACGCACGCAAAATGGATATTAGCAAGGGCCAATTCTCAGTACACTCCAAAACCGGCGAAAAATCTTCAGTACCAGTTAAAGATATAACGGGTTTGGCGAGGCCAGCTTGCCATGTGTGTCCAGATCTCACCAATGAGCTTGCAGACATCTCAGTAGGCTCCATAGGATCACCGCCAGATTGGTCAACTGTACTTATTAGAACAGAGAAAGGTGGGGAAATTTTCCGAAAAGCCCAGGAGGAGGGGTACTTGACTTCGAAACCGTTGGAAGAAAGTGAAACAGGACTCCCCCTACTTATAAAATTAGCGAGAGGGAAAAGAAAGAGAAACCTTGAAAAACTAGAATCCAAAAGAGCAGAAGGGAAATATGCTACCCATTTCTAGATTTACAGATCCATTTGAAAAGATATTCATAGGGTCTGAATTGTTTCAAGCTCAAATTCGCAGTAATCGCTTCCCATAGCTATACACTTTGTTTCTCTGCAAGTCCATTCTTTATTTGTGATCTCTTGAAGAATGCCCGCAAGAGCACCCGCAACAAAGACACATACGGGCCTATCAGAATGCTTGTAGGATAGTGCAATTGTGGAAATTCCGGTTATTTTTAGTTTGCCTGTATCAACACTTCCCTCAACTGATAGTACTCTACCCCACCCTGAGACAGTGTTGTATTTTAAAACTTCGTATACTGGATTTTTATTAGTTATCAGAGCTACAGGTTTTATTAGAAGAGTTGCCCCACGTCCCACTTTTTTACCCAATTCGAAGAGAATTTTTTGGCACTCTTCATAGGTGTATTTTTCTTCCACACTTCTAATAAAGAGTATGAAGGTCTGTATTGGGGTTATCACGTGGTTCCAGCCGAGTATCGAAACCTGTCCCATTTCGTTGAACGACATACTTTCTTTTAATTTAGTGAAGGAGTCATAGAGTGGGAAAAGAGTGATAAATCTGTTTGGAGTAAAAAGATAAGCGAATCTCTGGTTCAAAATTTTGTGAGCTTCTCTTATTAGGGGAGTTCTTGAAATATGTACGTATGACTGCTTTTTTTCTTCAACTATTTCAAAACTAAAGTTTATGGCATAGTCAACGATATGAATCAAAGTATTAGTAACCTGTGGTTCATGAACATCGCGGTTTACTATTCCCAGAAATATTCCTCCCTCGCTCTTAGCGTCAAGAGTTAATTTTCTAATCATTCTCAAAACAGTTTTTGAATCAAAGTCGATAATAGAGGAACTTATATTGGCGTATATAACAAGTATCGGCTCATCCGGAAATTTTTGTTTGATCCAGTTTTTTGCGTAGTTTATTTCGTAAATTATTCTGTTTGGTTCATTCGCTATCTCCCTAATGTTCCTAACTTCATCATAAACCAATCTGGTTTTGTTTTCGCTTGAAATTAAGTCCAAAAAGTAAAAGCGGCCTTCCTGGATAGCATTTTGAAATACTGTATTCATTTTCTCGGAGAAATTTTTCTTAATTTGTTTATTAATTATTTCGAAGGGCAAATTTGTGTGAACCGTTATAACAACTCCGCCTTTTTCCAAAAAATTTAAAGCTATTAGGGCCGCAAGTCTATTGGCGTCGTTAAGTGTGAAGGAGTCTGATATTACTAAGATTGACAAGCCATCATATAAGCGCCCCAATGTTTTATCAATATAGTCAATTTCAGTTTTGCGAATCTTCAAACTGTCTCCCAACCTTCAAATCTTCGATTATTAAATCCTGTATAGCTTTCCTTAGAAGCATGAGGGAATATGTGCTCGATGCTAAATTTTTAAGGGGGCTGTTCAATTTTCGCCTCAAATACGCACCATTCATCCCCTGTGGCTATGCAGTTTGTCTCATCACAAACCCACCTCTTTCCTGTAACTCCCTCTAAAATGCCAGCCAAAATGCTTCCAACCAAGACGCAGACTTTGTGGTTGGATTTTCCATAATAGTGGGATAACGTCATAAAGTTGTAAATTTTAAATTTTCCAGATTCTGGGCTCCCCTCTCTCTTGATTAGTCTTCCCCAACCCCGAATTAGGAAGTAATTAAGTGTTTCTCTTAGCAAGTCACTTCCTTCTAAACCATACTTTGATTTGAAAAGATTTGTTATCTCCAAACCCAATTTTCTACCAAAATTTTCCATAAATTTTTCATACTCGTTTATGCCCAAAGTCTTTTCAAGTTCTTTAAACAAAAACAAGAATGTACTTAAAGGAGTAATCAAAAATTCCCTATCACGGAGTAAAATTTTCCCATCCTCATAGGAAATATTTCTCTTAAAATCGTCAAAGACTGGAGCCATAGCGGGAAGCTTCATAAAATTATTTTTGGAAAAAATGTAAGCATACTTCTGTTGAATATTTGCTGAGATTGGCTCCAAAACCGGAGATTTTAATACACGAACATATGGCTGTTTTAAGCCTCCCTCCTCCTCAGTTCTGAGTTCTACCACAAAATCGGCCAAATGTATAAGCGTATTTAGTATCAGAGGATCGTGAATGTCGCGATTAACTAGTCCCGTGACAATGTCCCCCCAACGCTTTACGTTTGCAGTTAACCTTCTAAACAATTTTAACACAGTTTCTGAGCCAAAATCAATAATAGACGAACTTAAATTTAGGTACAAAATCATAACTGGTAAGTCTGGTAAAAAATTTTTGACTTTTTCCCTTAAATAATTGACTTCAAACATTATCCTGGCTGGATCACTGTAAATTCTGACTATTCCCTTTAAGCCACTTGAACCTTCATAAAAAGCCTTATCTTGCGTCATATCCAGATAATAACATCTGCCTTCATTAAAGGCATTCCAAACAATATCAGTATCTTCTGATGAAAACCTTGCTTGAATGTCATAATTTATCTTAGAGGCCGGCAAACTTGTTCCTACTACTATGCCGCCTCCCCCTTGCTTAATGAAGTTTAAGCCAACCATAAGGTTAAGATTTATGGCATCATTTAAAGTGAAAGAATCACATACAAACAAAATTGAAATACCACCGGATAAAACTCCTAGGTACTCGTCTATGAATTCAACCAATGTTTTCTCAATCGTCAAACTTTATCCCTCATTATAACTTTTGTTTACCCTCTTGAATAATGGATGAGTTTAACCCACAAGTTTCAATTCGAACTTACACCTACTGTTTCCTTTGGCAGTACACTCTTGTTCATCACAAGTCCAGTTTCGTGAGGAGATTTCTTCTAGGACTCCCTGTAGAACGCCTCCTTGGATTATACAAACGGGATAATCGGATTTTCCATAATTGGCGGCAAAGTTGGAAGAGCCTTCAACTATTATGTGTCCGGATTCAATGTCTCCTTTGGGTATGTTGAATTTGCCCCATCCTGTAATCGAGAGGTGATTTACTGCGGCTTTAAAAATTTCTTCGTTAGTCAACCTCACTCGGGAAGACAGTGTTCGTACAATGTGTGACCCTATGAGCCTGCCCACATTTTTTACTATTTTTGTGTATTCGTTTTTCCCCAGTTTTTTTTCAATTTCTTTTAGAAGAATTACGAAGGAGGGGATCTCAGAAATAATGTAATTCGTTTCGTAGGCTATTACTTCTCCTCTTTCAAGGTAAGAGATACTTGCCTTCAACTCTTCAAAGGACGTAGGAATAGTGGGTAGAGTGTAAAAGTTGTTGTCAAACAAGTCATAAGTAAATTTTTTGTATAATCTTTTATTAGTATCCGTAGAAAGGGGGCTTCTGGCCACAGATACATAGGGTTGCTTTTTACCTTCAATAAAATCTACTCCAAATTCAAGTATATAATCAGCCAAGTGAGTTAGGGAGTTAGCTATGCTCAGCTCCTGCATTTCCCGATTTAAAACCCCCAGGAACAAATCACCATGCATCTTAACATTTAGTATCAATTTTCTTATCATGCTTAAAACGGCTCTCGGTTCAAAATCCATAATCAGTGAGCTAATGTTCGATTGCAAAATAAGAATGGGGGCATCGGAAGAACACTTAATATTATCCCTTGTGTTTAAAATTTCATATAGAATTCTGTTGAGGTCATTTACAATAATCTTAACACATTCTGACTGGCTAAGGGCAAAGTTATCGATATTTTCCTCTGGTACAATGTTAAGATAGCGTAATCGACCCTCATTCATTGCATCTTGCAAAACACGTCCTTTTTCTGGAGAGCTGAAATAGATTTCATCTTTTGTTGCAGAAGAGAAGGGAGGGTTTTCATAGAGAAAAATGCACCCTCCACCATTTTTCAAAATGTTTAATGCCACTGAATCTGCCAATCTTTGAGCATCATTTATGGTGTTTGAATCCGCTGAAATCAACATTGGTAAACCGCGGTAAAGAACGCCCAGAGAGTGATCCAGAAACTCTATTCCAATGTTTTTAATTTTCAAGTCCACAACCCCTTAAAGACCAAAAATTGAATAATTTATAAAAATTGATTATTTCATGAATCATATTTGGGTCAATTCAAATTCACAATAATCGTCACCCATAGCAATGCACCTTACCTCTTTACTAACCCACTTTTTTCCTGTAATTTCTTGAACCGCACCTAGTAAACCGCCCTCGATTAATATATCCACGGGCTTGTTTGATTTGCCCCACAATTGGGCTAAAGAGGAGTGAACTCTAATTTTTAAACCACCAGATTCAAGACTTCCCTCAATGTTTAACACTCTACCGTAACCCCTAGCACCGACATACATAAGAGTTGAATGTAAAAGTCGATCCCCTTTTAAATTAAACTCTGATTCAATAATCCTAACATTCTTAGCTCCGAAATTTTTAGCAAGCTCCATAATAATTTTTCTATAAGTATCATAATCCAGACTTTTCTCAAAACATAATAGAAGACTCACAAGGAATTGTGTGGGAAGCACAAGATGCCTAGTCCCCAATATTGAAATTTCACCTCTTTGATAAAAAACCTGACCGTCTTCCAATTCGTCCAGATAAAAAGATACTGGTGAAAAGGTTTCAAACTTGTTTCCCGAAATGTAGTACGCAATTTTTTTGTGCAGAAGCTTCTTAACAAACCCAACCATGGACGTTTTAGATACTTGCAGATAAGGACGGGGTTGATCTTCTCTAAGCTCCAATCCAAACTCCATAGTGTAGTTTGAAAAATGTTTCAGAGTATTTGTTATTTCCAGCTCATGAATGTCTCTGTTTACTACACCAATGAGAATATCCCCATTCTGCTTTATGTTTGTTATAAATTTTTTAAACATGTTTAAAACGGCCTTCGAATCGAAATCAACCATAGTAGAGCTAATATTATGATACAAGAGAATAACTGGACTACCGGGAAACATAGCTCTCATCTTTTCCATCGCACGATTAGCTTCATACAGTATTCTATCTATGTCATTTCTAACCAGCACCACACCAACCAAGCCCTCAAAGTTTTCCCCAGAAGGAACTCTGCCAGACACAAGATCTAAATATGTGAAACGGCCCTCATCCATAGCCTTTATTAAAGCATGATACTTATCAGGCAGAAACATATGCTTAAATTTTCTCGCGGCCAAAAAGTGTGGCTCATCCGTTTGAATAGCAACACAAGGCAATCCCTGATCTATTAGATTAAAAGCAGCTAACATGCTGAGAAGCAAAGCATCATTCAATGTAGCAGAATCAGCTATGAAGAGTAATACTTGACCTCCAGAAACGCCTCCCAAAGAAAAGTCTACAATTGGAATCCTAGTTTCAAACTCCAAAACCCAATCCCTCAAATATCTAAACAGTTCACAATAATGTATGTGGTGAAGCCTACTTTATTAAGTTCATCATAGGATAACAAATTCAAATAAATAAGGGTTACCCGAATTCCAAAAAGGGATACCGGCTATGATTTTAAAAAGTTTTTATCGATTATGAGTTATTATTGAGTATGTTGTGTATTTGTTTGATTTTTAATTTGTAGCAGATTTTATTTTGATTCTTTTGTTTATAATGTTCCCTTCGTTATCTTCATAGGACATTTGGAAACTTTGAACGTTCTTTTCACGCAACTCGTAGTTGAGTTCTACTTCTTTTCCCGCAGGTAACCTTTTTACACCCAGCATATAAGGCGCCGTTTCGAATAGCTCCTCCTTTATGCCAACCACTTTTATTGTAACGCCGTTAAGCTCTTGTCTCGTATTGTTTGTCACATGCAGGAGTAATTTCTCTTTTTCTTTTCGCTCCACCGAAACCTCTATTGATTGTGGTAACAGTTTCCCTTTCAATATATTCTGAGCTTTTGGCTCTTCGAACAATCCCACTTCCTCAATTGGGGGTAATACAATATTTATTGGTATCTGGAACTTAATACTTTCACCAGTAACCTTTACACATGTAATATCAAGATACCAGTAAGAGTAAGCTCCAAATGTCTGAGACCACTGAGTTCTTTCTGTAGGCTCCCAGAAATAGTTATAGCTGTGCTCAGCGTGCTGCGGTACCCTGATAGATAAGTAGCCCTGTGTAGGATTCTTTTCCTCAACAGTAGTCAAAATTTCCGGAGGACTCTTTTTAATGTGGACGCAAACCTTTGCATATTTAGGGCAGGAACAACTAATGTTCGAGTCATTAACTAAATTTACGGATAATAGTTTTAATCCCTCAGTTTTATAATTCAGTTTAATTACCTCACCGGGCTCAACAGCATCCTTTTCGATGCTAAAGCTCATCCCCTTAATGGTAAGAGAAACAGGATTAGGCTCAAATCTCTGTTCCGACCTTATTTTGATAGGTTTCTCTGAGACAATCTTAAAAGCTTCGCCGTACCTATCTAGTTTCCCCACAGAAAGAGAGGCCCTTATAAGGTAATGAATATTTTTTCGTATAAGGGTAGGAACCACTCTTCTACTCACAGGTAGTTCACGTTCTCTCACATAAATCCCGTTTTCAAGAAAGCCCTCACAGAATATCTCACTTGTAGACAGGGGAAGTTCATTTCCACAAGGCAAGTTAGTGAGGAGAGTAACCCCACCCCACCAAACCTTTGTATCCTCAGCTAGATCAAACTTAGTTACGGTTCTTACGGATGAACCGGCCGTTGCCGTATCCTTTGCGCGTAACTCTATTGACATCAGTAACTACCCTAAAGAGTGAATTATTTGTTTCCTTATACTAGCCTTCAGCATGGGCTCTAACCACAAGATCAGCAAACATAGACATATCGGAAAGCAGTGTATCAATCTTCTCCTTCGCTTTTTCATCCAATTCTTGAGTTTTCATTATCAATACTGCTATTATAAATTTGAATACGTGTAAAGAAATCTCTTTACCTCCATCCAGTCCCCGCCCAGTGAATTCTGCGGATTCAGACATAAAGAAGTTCTCTCTCAAATTATTACATGCACTTATGAAATCTCTCAGGTCCCCTCTTAATTGTAATCCTGTGCTAACTCCCTGAACATTGTGTACAATCACATTACCCGAAGTATCACTAATAATAATTCTGGCTGGAATTTCACTCAACTGTTTCTGGGCAGTTTCAACATGCTTCTCCAAAGACTTGTAACTCGCAACCAATATGTCCCGAAATATTTCAGCGAGTCTCTCCTGTTCATAAATTGAAGTCACATGAAAAGTAGGATTCCACCTAGAAAACAAATCTAGGAAGATACTCTTAGCCTTTTCCAGATTCGTGTCAAGAAGCTCCTTCACATAATCCTTCAGATCATACTTGTGGAAGAAAATGTGCACCGCAGGCTTAATATTATTCTTTGTGAACAAATCAATAATCTGTTTAAAGTACTCCTTCGCAGCCTCGAAACTCTCAGGCTCATGAAGATCCACAACTGGAATCAAAACATCCGTACCCTGAAACACCTTTGGATCACTAATATAAGACTCTCGGTACTGCTCCTGACCACCAAAGTCAAATATTGAAACCTCCAAGCCTAAGAAGGGATGCCTTCTAATCTCATACATAATAGTTGGAGCCGCACCCACAGTCTGTTCAGGCTTCTTGCCAGCAAACGTAGTCAAATATATACTAGTTTTCCCACATCCTGAAAGTCCAACCAAAGAGATTTTCAACGTTCTCTAACCTCCGCAAACACAAAGAATCAAATAACTATTTAACATTTATTATTCCGTTTTCCTACCCTCACTCGCCTTTTTACCCTCAATATCCTTCACACTAAGCTTCTGAGACAGAATAGTCCCCTGCCTATCAGAAATAGTCAACAAGTACTCCCTATCATCCTTAACCCTAGGATAACAGAATTCAAGCTCCTCAAAAGGATACCACGCCTCAATCTCAGTCTCCCAAGCATTGCTCTCAAATAAATCCTCCAAGTGAGCAATCCTAACCTTAATATCACTTATTGTTTTCCCCGAATTATTCGATAAAGTTATCTGAAGCATAGTGTCTCCATTAACAAAACGTGCATCCGAAACTTTAAGCAACTTTTGAAGAGCACGCTCAGTTATCCCTGCCTTCGCTTCTGCCTTCTCCTCAACCAAAGGTATTGCTCCCCGCCGTTCTACAGGTTCAGGGATTCCAGCTGCTGTCGGAATATACTTTAAAACGTAGGTTTGACGCCTCCTCTCAGTGTACATTTGCACCTTCTTTAACCTTGCTAGATTTAAAACCTTCTGCAAACCATCCCGATCTAGGGGCTGTAAAGTTAAATAACCATTCTCCATCGCATCCTCAAGAAGTTCATTAGCCACACCAGTACGCACCAGTATAGTCGAATACCCGTCAGGAGATCCAACACTCCCTACAGATATGTCAGCTAACTCCGAGGTTAAATCCCTACAATAATGACAGCTTGTTGAACGATACTTGTCAAGATCCTTCACCGGCCAAGCAGCAGTCTTATCGCCATTGTAGATTATGTTGAATTTGCCAGCCGATATACTCATTTTACTAATGGAACTCAGAGGTATTCCTTGCTTTATTTCAAAGAACTCCTTTAAGCCATCATGATAAAAAGAGTCCATACAGAATAGGCCTATTTTAAATATTTTCACCTTCATAAGTAAGTGGAGCAAACCGAAGGGCTGCTGCTGCATTTTGGTCACTGCGTCTATATTGCAGGGAGTGCCCACAAAGGCTATGGAGCGATACCCTTTATTAATCGCTTCAACCAAAGCCTCAACAGTTCTGCTGTGAGAGTAAACACTACCAGAAGATTTTAGAAGATCCTCAGAACTTGAGACTATTCTTGCAACAGGCTTCCAAGGCTCCCTCTCATCCTTTTGAGTAACTATTGCAGCATCTATCAAACCATGATCCATAGCATACAATAGGAGAGAAGTTACAACCCCACCATCCTGACCCTTAACTTTGTCTATCGCAGATTTGCCTATAAAAGCCGCAATGTAATCTCCAATCAAGGACTTTACAGAAGTTATAGTTCTGGGACAAGCACGGTAACATATTCCACAAGCAGTACATTTCCCAACCAACTTGGGAACCTCATCTTCCATCACAAGAGCCTTCTCAGGACAAACCGAGACACAGGTGCAACACGCTGTGCAAACGCCGCTCCTAATCACTTCCTGATTTAGGCGTCCAAAGTTTTCAAGCTTTTTCACTTTTAAGAGTCTTTCAGGAAAAGTATAACTTACGTACCCTTTTTCCTCCTCGTTTAACATTTATCTGTCTCCTTTCGTTTTTCGTTTCTCCGGTTTCTGAACGTAGATCGGGTCTTCAAACAATATAGGGTTATAGAGGTATCTTTCCAATTTTGCTCCAAAGTTATAGTTGGAATTATATTCTTGTCAAGTATATAAATTTTTTAGAAGACCTTAGACCTGCGTTCTAGAATCCTATAATCGTCAATAGTACAGTTTTTTGCATATTTAATACCTTTTCGATTGTGCAGAATGTTGAAAAAAGGTTCATATGGGACGGAAAGCGTCAATGTTTTTCCAATTCTACATTTTTGGAGAGGATTCGGGCGGTTTTTCTTCTTTGGAAGGCCAAGCAAAAATAATTACAGTTAGACAGATGAGGAAGGGCATAAAGAGTAGGAAAATCTGCAGGTACTGGGAATTCTCGGAGGGAATAATTCCTACTATTAGGACTGTGGGATTTAACTCAGAACTTTGAACATAGATCTTTTGGGCGTCAGAAATGGTCTGATAGCCTTGAGAATCTACTGCTCGAGCGTAGAATACCAAGCTGTGATTGTCGAAATTAGAAGAGTCTATGGTAAAGCTGTGACTGTGGCTTAGCATTGGTGTTGAATTGACGACTACCTTATTGTAGTCTGTAACCACTATTTCTAGGCTAATTATTCCTTGGGGGTCTGTGCAGGAGATGTTGATTGTGAATTGTTCTCCGGGGTTGATGCTTGTGGGGGCGTTGATGTTGAAAATGGTAGGTTGGTCTGGTGTGAAGCCTACTTCTAGAGTTGTGGTGTTGTAGAGATGATTGGGTTTGGTTACTGTGATGTTGTACTGTCCGGTTGGGGGTGCGGGGATTTTTATTCGGCCTTGGGAGTCGGTGAGGTAGGTGTGATAATATTCTGTCCCCTGTATGCAGACTAGGGTGTTGCTCACGGGGCGTCCTTCGCTGTCCTGGATTCTAATCTGCATCATTTGGCCTGGTGTAGGTGTGTATTCGGGTAGAATGATGTTTAGGCTTTGTGGGATACTGGTCCATATGGGGAGTTCTGGATCTCCTAGTAGGATGTATTCAAAGAATTCCTGTCTGTATATGCTGTTTTCAGCCATCCTAAATAGACCCACCTTCTGGTAGTACTCCTGTTTGCTTTCGTATAGGGCGTATCCTGCGCGTTGGGAAAACAGGCCATCATTGGTATGGAGGAGTATTTCGAAGAACAATGCGTCTAAGAGAGAATCTGATAAATCATTAATGCTGTCTCCGCCATAGCTTTTTCTAGTAGCTCCAATATAAGATATTGCTCCATTATTTGGATTCTTTAACATGGCTTCACCTATACAGTCTCCCACATAGTCTAGACCTGCTGTTAAACAAGCTGAGGCAAAAACTAGAGGCAGCCTATAACCATTATTTGAACTTGCAGCAGCATCAGAGGTATAATAAGTGCCACCGACGTCAGATGAGACCGAGTCGGTGGAACCGTGGGAGCATAGGTTGACTATTGTGCATCCATTATTTATTGCGTTGGTAAAATTGTTTAAAGTTAAATTGTTATAATTGCGTATGGAGTCGTAGAATAGATTTATAAAGTTCATGCTTAGTTCTTTGGGGAGAATGTGGTCTCGGATGTAGTTTTTGATCCGCCATCCCTGAATGTCATTGCTTTGGCTTAGTTGGCCTCCTGCGAATACTGCTGTTTGCATCCATTCTCCAATATGGTTGGCTATTTCTTTTTCGTAGGTGAGTGTTTTGTTTATCATGTTTTCGAGTTCGGTTAGATTTGAGGCGGGCAGCCTTCCGACGTATAGTTCTGGAATCCAGTCTATTTCGCTGAATTCGCCGTATAACTCATTTTCGTTATCGTCAAATGTTCCATTCAAAGCGGCGTAGTAATAGTCGCTTGGTACATTGTCCAGTCCAGTCCAAAAGTATCTTATGGGGATTATGCTGGTGTTGCCTGCCAGTAGGACCCAGCGGATGTTCCATTGGTTGTACGCGTCTGTCAGAAAGTTGCGTATTTTTGATGAACTGTCTTTTCCGGGGTAGTTTTCGTAGATGTAGGTTGTGTTGAATATGGCTGTGGGTATTCCTTTTTGTGTTTTCCATTCTGCAAATTGTGTCAGATTGGTGTTATTTGCCCATTCTGGGGGGGTTATTATTATGTATTGTGTGGTGTTTGTTTTCAGAATTAGTGGCGTGGGGATGTCTTTTATTTGTAGGGCTTGTTGGTTCTGTGAAATAACTGCAGGTATCCAGGTGTTGGGGGTGGGGAGGAGTAGGAGTGAAGCTCCCAAAGTTATCAGAAGTATTAGGAATCCCAGTTTTATGAGTGAAGTTCTCAAGTTGACCACTCCTCTTTCTGAAAATGGTGGGGAATCCTCAACTAGTTTGGTTTTTCTATAAAAAATTTGGGAGTTGTTTTCAAGATTTGGGTTTTGTGGTTTATTGTATTTCTTTTATTGAGATTCTTTTTACTAGTAGTTTGTTGGTTCGGTCTTCTATTTTTAGTATATATTCGCCGTCGTTGTCGACTCGGGGGTACTGGAATACTAGTTCTTCGTAGGGGAACCAGAGTTCCACAGTTGTGTCCCAGGAATAGGTTTCAAAAAATTCTTCGATGTGGGCAATGGATATTTTTATGTTTTCTAATCCTTTTTCAGAGTTGTTCTTGACTGTTATTTTTAGTTTTTTCTTGTTGTCGGTGAATTCTACGCCCACCAGTTCTATGGGGCTTTCGGGAATGTGTTCGATAGCTCTGGTTTCTATGGCGCTTTTTCCGGATAGCGGGACAGATCTGGTTTGTGGGCCGCTTAAACCGTAAATGTTGCTGAGAAGGAAGTATATTAGGTTTCTCTGTTTCTCCACATCGCTCTGTAGGGCCTCCATTAACTCTGATGATATTATTGGTAGGGATATTTCACATATGTTCAGGAGATTATTTTCGATTTCCTCCCCTTCCTTAATAATTTTGTTATCTTCTTGTGTTCTTATAGGTTTGCAACAAGCCAAATCCTTCTCTATTAAGATGTAAAGCTTGTCCTGCAAGCTCTCTCTGATTTTCTGAAGTATAACGCTGAGCAACTTATCTCCTAAAGGTTTAGCTAAACCCACAGGTACACTAACTATTAGAACAAAAACCTCCTCCGTCTCAGGAAACATACCCGCCCTTTGTTTTTCCCTAGCCGACTTCGCCTTAAATTTCGTGGCGGCATAAACTTTTCCCCCGAACTCTAAATCTACGCGGTTCAGTCCCTCTTTGAAATCGTCTGCTCCCAGCCACCAGACAGGGTGCTTCTGAATAATTCTCAGCGTTTCTAAATCATTCTTAAGACTCTCTGGGCAGGTAAATAGGGCAAGATGTCCTTTGGTTTCGTGAAAGTAGCACAGGTAAATACCAATCAAGCCCTCTAAAATATTTGGGTGCCGCTCTTCCTTCTTTTGTTGAAATTCTAAACCATTAATTACATTATCATTCGAATTTTTGGACATCTTAATGCACCAGAGAGTCTAGTGGAATAGTAGAGGATTCATTTTTCAGGGTAATTTTAATCTCTTGGTTCAAGAGTGAAGTTTGGTATTTAGTTAATTAATTTTTCTTAAACTCTTTTTTCAGCTGTATCCTTAGGTTGTAACTGGATTTCGTAATACCGTGTGTATTTTTTGAATTGGTTGACCCACTTTTTACTGATGACGCCTACAATCTGCCCCTGCTTATTAACGACCCCGACCCGCTTCACTTTGGTTTTGTCAAAAAGGGTTTTTAACTCGTCCATAGAAACGTCCTCGCTCACCGTTATAATGTCCCTAACCATAACGTCTCCTGCTTTATAGATTCGGGGATCCTTCTCCTTAGCCACCAAACGGAATATGACTCCATCCGTGATTATTCCAACAACCTTGTCGTTGTCGTCTTTTACGAATACTGAGCTTATCCAGTTATCCACCATTAGTTTTGCCACTTTGGGTAGGGAGTCGTCGACATGGCAAGTTATCACGTCACGGCTAGCCGCATTGACTATTGAGAATTTCTCCCTATTTTCAGTTGACAATCTTTCCACCAAGTTTTTGTGGATCTATCTGTTGATACTTTTTTGATTAGGCTTTTATACTTTTTTAATGTGTTAGCAGAACTAAATCGCCTTTGCGTTTTTAGATACAGAAGGCACTTTAATTTTCGTTAGTTCTTCCCTTTATAATCTGGTGATTAGTTCACATTTTTAAAATTTTCAATTAACAAAGCATGTTAATAAAAGGAAAAAAGGTACAAATAGGGGAGGCAGTATATGAAAACAAACATTTAATGTTCATGTCAGCTTGTTGACCGGCAGATAGAGTTAAAATTGCTTTTCGGTTAGATAAAATTTAATCGAGTCTATTTCAGAGGTTGTGGAAATGGTATTTAAACACCAGTACATATCAGCAACCGAGGAAGATAAGAAGGCTATGTTAGACGAACTAGGTATCAAAAGCGTTGAGGAACTATATAGGGATATACCGAAAAAAATCAGATTGAATAGGCCGTTGGATCTTCCCAGCCCGCTGGTGGAGGCGGATTTAAAGCGGTTCATTGAACGTATGATGGATAAGAATGTTACACATAAAGATATGCCTGTGTTTTTGGGTTCGGGGGTTTGGCTTCACTACGTACCAGCGGTGGTAAGGTCGCTGGCGTTTCTTCCAGAATTTTTAACTGCCTACACTCCCTACCAGTCGGAGATTTCTCAGGGAATCCTTCAAGCTTTGTTCGAGTATCAAAGTATGATCTGTGAGATTACAGGGATGGATGTAGCTAATGCTTCTATGTATGACTGGGCATCTGCGCTGGGTGAGGCTGCATTAATGGCGGGGAGAGCAACTAAGAGGAAGGAAATTTTAATACCCAGGATAATTCATCCCGAAAGAAAAGCCACACTTAAAACATATATACATAACATAATGAGTTTTAAAGAGATTCCTTACAACACAGAGACCGGAACCATCGACTTAAATGCTTTGGACAATGCAATTTCTGGAAGCACTGCGGCAGTGTACGTAGAGAATCCAAACTATTTTGGGGTTGTGGAACATGAGGTTGCCGAGATTAGTAGTATAGCTCATGAAAACGGCGCCTTATTTGTGGTGGGTGTAGACCCAACCTCTTTGGGCGTTTTGGCTCCGCCTGGAGAATATGGTGCGGATATCGTGATTGGAGAGGGACAACCCCTAGGCGTTGATCCATCTTTTGGGGGCCCCCTGATTGGACTATTTGCCTGTAGGGATGACAAGGCCTTAATAAGGAATATGCCAGGAAGACTCATTGGTATGACTGAGGATACGCAGGGAAATCGCTGTTATACAATAACCCTGCAGACCCGGGAGCAACACATTCGCAGAGAGAAGGCCACGAGTAATATCTGCTCTAATGAGGCGCTTTGCGCGATTCAGGTGGCAGTGTATCTTGCTTGTGTGGGACCGAAGGGGCTGGTTCAGTTGGGGGAGACTTGCATGGCCAATGCTAAGTACGTGATGAAGAGGATAAATGAAATAGAGGGATTTACTGCGCCGATATTTGATTCTACTCATTTTAAGGAATTTACAGTTAAATCTCAGATACCCGTAGATGAGGTTCACAGAATGTTGCTGGATAGAGGGGTGCATGGAGGTAAAATCATCAAAAATGAGTTCCCAGAGCTTGGAGAAGCTAGCCTCTACTGTGTAACAGAGATCCACAGCATTGAAGATATGGAAAAATTGTTAGAAGCGCTCACAGAAATCTCACGTAGTTCAGGGTAGGGGTTAAAGGAAGTAATAGTGTTTGTGGTTTGAGGAGGTTATGGAATGGCTGAGGGGTTTAAACAGGCTATCTGGAAGGAGAGAGATAAAGTACTGGAGCCACTTATATTTGAGATAAGTGTGCCGGGCAGGGTTGGGCATGTTTTGCCCAAGGCCTGCGACAAGGTTGTTAGTGAAGTTGGGGATGTGCTGAAAAGTATTCCGGAAAAAATCAGGAGAAAAACTCCAGTAAATTTGCCCGAGGTATCAGAAATACAGTTAACTAGGCACTATCTCCATCTCGCTCAGATGAACTATGCGGTGGATTTGGGTTTTTATCCTTTGGGTTCCTGCACAATGAAGTACAATCCAAAGATAAATGAGGAAATTGCCAGAATGGACAAGATTTCAAGGCTTCACCCCTATCAAGACGCTTCTACAGTTCAGGGAGCCTTGGAGTTGCTCTACCGTTTTGAAAAAATGCTTGCGGAAATTTCGGGAATGGCGCGGGTTACCTTGCAACCTTCTGCGGGGGCTCATGGAGAACTAACCGGCCTCTGTATAATAAGAAAATACCATGAAGATAGGGGAGAAATTCAGAATAGAAGGGAAATAATTGTGCCCGATTCGGCTCATGGAACCAACCCTGCAAGTGCCAATATGGCAGGCTTTAGTGTGGTGACAATTCCATCCTCTACAGATGGTTGTGTTGACCTAGAAGCCCTGAGAACCGTGGTTGGGAAACAAACAGCGGGCCTGATGCTTACCAACCCTAATACGCTGGGCATATTTGAGGAGGAAATACTGGAGATTTCAGACATCATCCATAGCGTTGGTGGTCTCCTATACTATGATGGAGCTAACTTGAACGGAGTTTTGAATAAAGTTAGACCGGGAGACATGGGATTTGACATTGTTCACTTTAATTTGCACAAAACATTTTCCACACCCCATGGAGGAGGAGGCCCAGGCGCGGGACCAGTAGGGGTAAAAGAGAAGTTGGTTCCCTATCTACCGATACCTATAGTGGAGTATGACGAGAAGAAAGGCGCTTACTACTTGGATTATAATAGGCCTAAATCCATAGGGAAGATGAAGGGGTTCTACGGAAACTTTGGGGTAATTGTCAAAGCTTACTCTTATATTCTCTCGCTTGGAGCTGAGGGATTAAATGAGGTTGCTGAGGTTGCGGTTCTTAATGCCAATTATTTGGCGAAAAAAATTAGGGAAATACCGGGATTCAGTCTTCCCTATGCTGAAGATAAGCCCCGTAAGCATGAGTGTGTTATAAGCGCCGCAAAACTGAAGGCGGAAACTGGCGTCACTGCGTTTGACGTGGCGAAAAGAATACTGGATTTTGGGATACACGCACCGGTTGTTTACTTCCCCCAAATAGTTGAGGAGGCTCTAATGATTGAGCCAACAGAAACAGAAACTAAAGAAAACCTCGACGCCTTCGTTTCGGTGATGAAAAAGATATCCAGCGAAGCCTACGGTGAAAAAGAAAAGGTTCTGAGCGCCCCCCACAGCACCTCAGTGAGCAGGGTGGACGAGGTTAGAGCAGCCAGAAAACCAATACTGAGTTGGAAAATGTATCAGAAATATAAAAGTTAACATTTTCACTCACAATTAATTTTTATCTGGAGATTTGGTTCCCGCCGCCTTCAGCTCCCTTAGCAGCTTCATCAGATCTACAACTCTGGCTAGTCTAGGCTTCTCTTTTATTATTACTTGCACCTGAGTTCCAAGAGCTGAAAAATCGGGATGTATGTAGCCCATTCCTATGCCCATTTTGCCATGAGTTATGGATATGCCTCCGCTGGTAATCAGACCTATTTTTCTGTCACCGTGAAGAATGGGATAGTGAGGCCTGGGAATCCCCCTATCCTCCATAGCTATTCCAACTCTCACACGAGAAAGGGGGGCACCCTTAAGCTTCAACAATTTTTCTTTTCCCACAAAGTTCTTCTTTTCAAGGTTCACAAATGCGTCCAGTTTTGCTTCGAAGGGATTGGTGTTCTCGTCTATGTCATTTCCATAAAGGGGCAAACCAGCCTCAAGCCTCAAAGTGTCTCTGGCTCCCAGTCCACAGGGTAAAATATTAAATTCTCTCCCCGCCTCTAAAATATGGTTCCACAGATTAAGGGCTCTCTCAGCATTGTTAATAGGAACATCAAACTGAATGATTTCAAAACCGTCCTCGCCAGTGTAACCCGTCCTCGAAACCATGCAGGTATGATTCGAAACTTCTGTTAATATAAAATTAAAGCGTTTCAAGCGGTTTAGGTCAATTTTTACTAATTTCTGTAAAGTTTTTTGGGAAGCGGGTCCTTGAAGAGCATACATTGGTGTTAGATCAGAAATATCGTTTATTTTTACTTTGTAGCTTTTGGATTTTTCCAAGAGCCAATTGAAATCTTTTTCTCTGTTTCCAGCATTTACTACTAGAAGGCTCTTTTCTTTATTGAAATAGTTTGTGATGATATCATCTATTATTCCGCCTTCCTCATTAAGTAGGAGGCCGTACCTACAGGCGCCCTCATGTAGATCATCCATATTTCTTGAGGTAACATAATCAAGAAAATCTTTTGAGTTTTGGCCAGTAATTTCGAATCTTCCCATGTGGGTTACATCGAAAATTCCAACACTATTTCTAACGGCCAAGTGCTCCTTTATGATGCCGTATTGCTTATATTCTAGGGGCATTGCGAAGCCAGAAAAACTAGTCATGATTGCTCGTTCAACATGCCAGTTGTATAAATGCGTCGTCCTCAGGTTTCCTCCATTTCTCATGAAACCACCATAAAAAAGTGAATTAATTTCTCCTTTAATACTATCTTGCCTAGATAGATAATTTATTTTCTCCCAAGTTGGTATTAAATTTAGTTAAACTGGCTTCTTTGGGCTTAGCGGAATAAGTCATAAAAGGTTTGAAATACAACATAATTCTGTGAAGTAAAGAAATACATAAGTATGGTTGGCGGAATATTTTTGACATAATACTGTTTCCAGATAGGTGTGTCCAGTTGGATTTTTTAGAGAACGCTAGGTTCTATGAGAAATTAGCGGAGAAGAGCCTTTCTTTTTTTAAAAAAAATTTTAGGAGTGCTGGATACTGGTATAGTAGCGCGGCGGATTACTATAGGATTGGAGGGGATAAGGAAAAGTTCATCAACCTAAAAAATTTAGCACTTAAATATTTCCTAAGCCTTTTAGAGGAGCCCAAAGAAAGGAGCATAGTAGACCGGGCAGGCCAGATTTACCTATGGGTTTCTTATGTCCATCGTGCATTGGGAAATCTAAATGAGCACCGCAACTTTTTAATCAAGGCAGCTAAAACCTTTGCCCTACAAGCAAAGAATCTAAAGGGGGATAAAACATCGCTGGAAGCCATGATCAATTACTATAATGCTGCGAACTGTTACCGAATCATTGGTGACAGAAGCAGAGCAGAGGAGAATTATAAAAATGCTTTAAGAGTATACTATCAAAAAGGAAGGAGTAAGGGAATCGAGTTTTCACCGGTACTGCTAGCCTCATGCCACTACAGACTGGGTGACATTAAAAAGGCGGTTGAAATTCTGGAAAAAGAATCAAAAAAGCAAAACCTTCCTCCACTAGTATTCTCAAACATCAACTTAATCCTTGGATGTTATTATCTGGAAGAGGGAGAGGAAGAGGAGGCTAGGAAACACTTCGAAGAAGCAAGAATCCCCCCTGATACCGAAAAACTGTCGGCACCTGAACTAGTTACCCAAGCTCTATGCCAACTAATGCTAAACAATGCTGAAAACGCCGCGGGACTAGCTGAAGTATCTATAAGACTTTCATCCAAAATACGGGACTACAATCTAAGACAACTTATACAAGAGATAGGAGAACTTGTAATAGGCCTAGTTAAAGGCCAAGAGCGAAAAATTGAAGAATTAATGGAAAGCCTAACTTGGCAACACATGGAACTTCCACTCTATGACGCTTTAAACATAATTACTAAAAAACAGAGCCAGTGAACACAAAACCAATTAAAACGGGAGGGTATTAGCAGTAGTATTTTGTAGTTTGCTGTCTAAAATCCTTAACAATTTCAATTTTCATATCCGAAGCGTCCATTTCGGGTGTGGGGTAGGTTATAAAGGGGAAGAAGTGGCTTATACCCTTATCACCCATCTGGGTTGCAGGATGATCTTCTCCAAGTAGAGACCGGGATATTTCAACGGTTAAGTGGCGCACGGCACTTTCATCTAAGACACCTAGGCTGTGAAGGTACTCATGAAGCAATAGGTGGAAAACGTAAGCATTGTAATACTCGGGTGACTGCTCTTTTATTCTCCTAAGGGGAGTTTTATTTAAAACGATCAGCTCAGAGCCCACTGGGTGAAATGCGCCAACAAGGTAACTTCCCTGAGCCCCCAAATCGGTTAAACCCAACATTACCGCTCTACGTACCTTATACTTCAACATAACCGCATCTTCAACCAAGCTGAAAATATCCGTAAATGATTTAGAATTGTTCAACCGATTCACAAATTCTTCCTGCCTATTCAAAAAAATCAAACCCCATCTATAAAAGTTAAATAATTTGTTTCTAGATTAAACAATTCCCACATTCATATATATTGACTAAGTTTTAAACGCAACAAAAAACAATTTTATCAACAACGGTGGAAAAACTTCAAATTTGGAAGCTTCAAAAAAGTAATAAGGTTCTTTGAATTAACAATTTAACTCAAATACTTCGAAGGAACAAAAGTTTACTAACTAAGGAATACTTGTGGTATATTTGGAGCGTGAAAAATATGGAAGATGAGGTACTTAAAGACCTTAAAACAAGATATGAAAAAGGCGCCCCCAACCTAGTTGCTCGTTTAGTGGGATACTTGTCCATAGCCTCAATAGCAGCTATGATACCAATTATAGGAATATCTTATATTTTATTGGAAGTTCTTCCGATGGATATCCCTTGGTATCTAATAATCTCACTTGCACCAGTTTACGTGGTGCTGGCAAGATGGATTTTTAACTTAACACTCATAGCCATTGCACGAATAACATTGAAACCAGTAGAGGAAGGGGAATACGAGATGGATGTGAAAAACAAAAATGTCAGAAACTGGCTAATAAACGGTCTGGGAACCACACTTGCACTACACTACGTTGGATACCAACCCTTCGGCATGCCCGCCCTAAGTGGAGTGGTCTTGAGAATGCTGGGGGCGAAAATGGGATACGCAACACAGGCAAACTTTGCCGCAGACCCCTACCTGATGGAGTTTGGCGACGGAGCTATTGCGGGAGGAGGAACGATATTGTCAGGACATGCCTTCGCCGGCGGCCGACTAATTATAGGAAAAACCAAACTAGGGAGAAATGTTACAATAGGAGCCAACAGTGTAGTATTTCCAGGGGTAGAAATTGGAGATAACAGCATCGTAGCCACGTTATCAACGGTGCCATACAAAACAAAGATTCCACCAAACCAGCTGTGGGGCGGAAACCCAGCACGCCAGATCGGAATAATAACTAAAGGCGGAAAAGTAAAGATGCTAAAAGAGATAGGGGACTAAACCCTCTCAACTATTTTCGCATTCGTGATATAGGGAGCCACAAATAAAACTTGTTTCTTAACTACCCTACGCCTTATAAACATAAATGGTGGAGAAAGAAAGATATAATTATTTTTATAACTGGAGTGATAGCGATGTTTACCATAAAAGATTTAACTCAATTGTTAATATTGCATAACATTGGTCGTGTATTCGATGCAGGGTTCTAAGGTAATAATTTTAGACTCGACGCTACGTGAGGGAGAACAAACTCCCGGCGTTTCCTTTAAAGTAGAAGAGAAAATAGAGATAGCAAGGAAGCTAGATGAAATAGGCGTAGGAATGATTGAAGCAGGCTCCCCGATTGTTTCAGAGGGAGTCAAGGAAGCTGTCAAAAAAATTGCGAAAGAAAATCTGAACGCGGAAATAATAAGTCACATAAGACCCGTAAAGAGCGACATCGACTTATCTCTAGACTGCGACGTAGACAGAGTAGCAATCTTCATTGGGACATCAAAAAGCCACCGTGAAGCCAAACTTAAAATGACCAAGGAGCAAATCCAAGAAAAAATTTTGGAAGCTATCAGCTATTCCAGGGATCATGGTTTAAAGGTGCGCTTCACCCCAGAGGACGCCACCAGAACTGAAATAGATTATCTCTTGCACATCTGTAAAGAGGCTGTCGAGGCGGGAGCCGACAGAATAAGCGTCGCAGACACTGTAGGCATTATGACCCCCAACCAGATGTATGATTTGGTATCAAAGATTCGCGCCAATGTGAGAGCAGAGCTGGATCTTCACTGCCATAACGATTTGGGTTTAGCTACAGCCAACTGTTTAGCAGGAGTACAGGCAGGAGCCACAGTAGTGCACACCACGGTGAATGGACTGGGGGAGAGAGCAGGCATCGCCCCTCTTTCCGAGGTTTCCGTGGCTCTCAAGGTGCTCCTAAACATTGACACGGGAATAAAATTCGATAAACTCTCTGAAATATCCAGCATTGTTGAAAGATACAGTGGCATCTACCTCTGCCCCACCACGCCCATTGTAGGCACAAACGCATTTTCACACAAAGCAGGAATTCACACTTCCGCAGTACTCGTCAACCCGGAAACCTATGAGGCATTCGACCCATCGCTACTGGGAAGAACCAGAAAAATAATCGTAGATAAATACGCGGGTAGGCATGCTGTAAAGGCTAAGCTGGATGAAATGGGAATAAACGTTAACGACGACCAATTAGTTAAGATAACCACGGAGATAAAGAATCTAGCTGACAAGAAAAGACGCATAGAAGACTCCGACATTGTGGCAGTAACCGAAAAAGTCTTAGGACAGAAGGTAAGCGGCGAAGCCCCAGAAATGATTACCGGACTGGTCTCCATAATGACAGACCCCCACATCTACACTACGAATATAATAAGGAGAATAATCAGCATAAATGGGGTTTCCGAAGCATACGAAATCAGTGGAGAATATGATGTGGTTGCGCACATCCAAGCAAAAGACGTAGCCGCCCTAAATGAGTGCCTAGAGGCCATAAGAAACACCAAAGGGGTGGAAGCAACAACCACAACAATTGTGCTCAAAAAATTCCAAAGGAAAGAGGAAGCAAAAGGACTGAGGAGAATATTCAGTTAATACCAAAACTCACCTTCTCTTGCCCGCCGGTAGAATACTGACAGAAAAGCATTTGCGAGTGGAACATGATTTTTATCTGTTGACTGAATTTATAGCTTGCAGTGGAGGTTCTCATTACCATATAAGGCATCGAGTTTGAGGCGATATACAAAAGTTTCCACACAATTAAAGAGATAGAATAAAGATCCATCACACTGTTACTACCTTTTGAAAACAAAAGAAATATATATTACGGCGCTTCACATGTTAGTACCTTTTGGAGGTATTTTAACAATGGGGTATTATCTTCCGACTGAATAGGGAAAAATGTTCCAAATTTAAAGCGACTTTTAAGTTGATATTCCCTTGCCCCAAGAAACGAAAATTACTTTTCAGCGAGGCGATGAGTTTTGCAGAGTAAAATAGGTATAAACACATCCAGGTGCAGTGCATGTAAAATATGCCAGGTTTTCTGCGCGGCTTGGAACACGGGAACTGTGAATCCCAAGAAGGCGCACATCAGAGTTGTAAATATGTTCCCCACACCCAAGATTGAGTTTCTTGAGAGCTGTAATTTCTGTGCATCATTGGATGTTGAAATTCCGATCTGTGTAAAGTACTGCAACAGAAATGCATTAACACTAAGGGAGGAACACTAAATGGATATTGGAGGATACACGGGCAAAAACTTGTTAATAGACGTTTCTAAAGGAAGCTTCAAAACACTAAACTGGATGAATCAGAAAAACCAGTGGCTAAAACTAATTGGAGGAAGGGGCTTCGGAGCAAAAATAATATGGGAGAATACAAGCGCCAAAACCAATCCGCTCAGCCCAGAGAGTCTTATAACCTTAAACACTGGTCCACTCACAGGACTACCCATCCCTGGATCAGGTAGAATATCTTTCTGCGCAATAAGTCCTCTCACGGGAATTTGGGCGGACAGCAGCATGGGAGGAGCCGCAGGAACAGAGATTAAACAATGTGGATACGATTCGATTATCATAAAGGGCAGAAGCAAAAAACCAATTTATCTACACATAAATGATAATGGGGTGGACTTCGAGGACGCCGAACACTTGTGGGGTAAGGGTAGTTTCGAAACAGAAACCATAATCAAAGACGAATTAACCAATGATGCTAGTGTCCTAACCATAGGTCCCGCCGGAGAAAACAGAGTGCTTTTCGCCTGTATATCAACTGAGTATGGACGACAAGCAGGAAGAGCAGGAATGGGAGCAATTCTCGGATCAAAGAATATTAAGGCAATTGCCATAAGCGGAACAAAAGACATACCCGTGACAGACCTGAAAAAAGTTATTGAAATCACAGACCAAGCAATAGAGTATATGATGAAAAACGATCCAGAACGCTACGATGTTTTCACACGCCACGGAACAACTATGGCTCTTGACTGGGCCCAAGAGGTTGCGTGCCTACCAACCCGCAACTTCCAAGAAAACGTTTTTGAACAATCAGAAAGCATAAACGCTGAAAGCATGGAACAAAAAATCAAGGTAGGAGACAGAGGCTGCTACTGCTGCCCACTTGCATGTGGCAAATTAACAAAAACGAAAGTCAACGGAGAACAAGTGTACGTCGAGGGACCAGAATATGAAACACTAGCCCTCCTGGGATCAAACTTGGGGCTGGGAAACATAGAAGCCATAGCAGCGGCAAATTATCTCTGCGACCAATATGGCATAGACACCATTTCGACAGGTGTTGTCATAGGATTCGCCATAGAATGCGCACAGAAAGGAAAAATCTCACTAGACGGCTTAAAGGCCGAGTGGGGCAATACAGAAACCATATTCAAACTGATAGAGAAAATAGCTAACCTTGAAGGTGTAGGAAAAACACTAGCTCAAGGAGTGAAAAAGGCAGCCGAAATCTTTGGCAATAACTGTCAATCCCTAGCTATGCACGTCAAGGGACTAGAGCAGTCAGGATATGAAACAAGATCCACACCTGGAATGGCCCTAGCCTACGGCACTTCAGATCTTGGGGCCCACCACAGCCGATCCACGATAGTAGGATGGGAAACAGCGACAGACCGCTTTGGAATCAACAAGCAAAAGGTAGAAATGCAAATATTCCTACAGCACCAGCGCAGTCTATTCGACGCCCTAGGAACCTGCAGATTTCAGTACTGCGAAGCCAAACTTCCACCTGAGAATTTCTACCCAAGATACTACATTGCTGCAACAGGATTAAACACAAGCCAAGAAGAGCTACTTCTGGGCGCAGAAAGAATATTCAATTTGACTCGTATGGTTAACGTTAGGCTTGGAATCTCAAGGAAAGACGATTACCCACCAGCCAGAGTGTTTGAAGAGCCCCTACCAAGCGGACCATACAAGGGTAAAAAGATGAACAGAGAAGACTACGACAAACTTTTGGACATGTACTACGAATTAAGAGGATGGGATAAAAACGGAATCCCCACCAAAGAAAAACTAGACGCACTGGAACTACAACTGTAATAATGCGAGGTAGACTCTTTTTTATCCTCTTACAACCTTTTTACAAACCCACATTCTACACGTTTCTTAAAAATTCTTTGTTTCTTCCCGTTACTTGTTTTTTCTTATGGCGGCGATTTGGAACTTCACCTAATTTATGCGGAAAACATTTCTACCTACTACTAAGGACTGCCGGTTAGGTCAAAAAATAAAAATGAACCTAAAGGAAGGTAGAGTATTGACCTCTCCAAGTTTGGGAAAAGTTGGAGAGATGGAAGTATTCCAGAGTTTATTCGAGCTTTCTAGCTCTCACCAGGTTTTCCCTTAGGGGTCTTGAGAGTTCCTCAATGTATCCCTCCATGGCGCTTATGACGGCAATCATTTGTTTTGCGCCTGGAGTTTTGGGGGCGAATAGGATTTCTTCCCGGTCTCTTAGTAGTCCAATCAGGTTTTCTGTCTCTGATATCTTAACTGTGGTGTTTGGTCTTGTGGCAAGTTTTTTGAGAATGTTGGGGTTTCCTGTGGTAGATATCTCCACTTTGACCCTGGGATTTATGGCGGAAATTGCCTCTGCATCTTTTTCGTCCAGATTGGGCAGAACTATCAGGATATTTGACTTGGTTTGCGCCATGGATTTCCTCATGAACTCTTTTATGTTGTCATAGCCGGAAATGACTCCGGTTCCCACGACTTCAGTCATAGTTAGCTCTTTAATCTGTTTTAGAGCGGAGAGCGCTTTTCCTTTAGCATCTGCAATTTGACTGTCAACCTGTGTTTTAACTGGTTTGAGGGCGGTATCAACATTGCCTGCAATCCGTGTGGTTTGTTCCTTCACACTATTTGAGGCGCCTGAAAGGAAGACGCCCATTTTTTCTTTAGTATCGTTTACCGCAGTTTTTCTCTTTGCCCCCTCAGCGGCTATCTTGTCTTGTATACTTTTTGATGCAGTTAGCAAAGCTTTGGAGGAACTGGAGCTTGTGGCGTCAATTGAGGATTCAATGTCGGTTCTTAAATTGTCGAAGTTATCCTTAACTTCTCTGGTTGTTTTGTCTATGGAGGCGGTTAGTTGATTTTCAAAACTTGTGGAGAAACTGTTAAGATTGGATTCGATGGTTTCTCTAAGTTTTGTAACGTCTTTGGTTACATTCTCGGACGAGAGCGTGGTGATGTCGTTAGTTTTTGTCTTTATGCTTTTTAAGGATTCTAAAACATTCGATTCTGTTCCGCTCAGAGACTCTTCTAACTGTTGCTTTACGGATAATACATGTTGATTTAAGGTTTCCAGTTGATTCGCCACATCGGAGAGGACGCTTTCTATACTACTTCTTGCCCTTAAAAGTGAGTCTCTGGAGGAAGAAGAGGAGACGTCTATACTTGACCCAATCTCATTTTTTAACCCACTTATGGTGCTTTGGAAACTTCTTAAACTCTCATTTAGATTGGATGAAACTCGGGTATTCAAATCTTTAACCCGGTCGCCGAGCAGTGTCTGCAACCCGCTCTTAAGTTCCAAGTTCTTAGAGGCAAACTGGGTACTAGTGCTATCTAAATCTTTACCAACCTTATCCTTTAACTGAGTCAGAGCAGTAGAAAGATTTTTTTCTTCGGAAGAAAAACCTGCAGATACACTTCCCACAATGGACTTTAGTATAGCCTCATCAGAGATGAGAAGATCCTCCAAACTTTTAGTCAACTCTATTCTGTAATTCGAAAACATGCCCCCTAGATCCGCAGCGAGCTTTTCAAGGCTTGCTTTGGTTTCCTGGTTGACCCCAGTTAACCTTTCACCGATAAAACTAGCTAAGTTGTCTAACTGTCGTGAAATCTCCTCAGCGTTTTTGTCCACCTTCATTTTCAGTTCATCTATACTCTTTTTAAGAGTCTGAACCACAGTAACATCAGACATCAGATTCCTCCTAAAAGGTGTATTCACCATCACAGTTAGATACTTATTTAAGAGAAATAAAAATTGACATCCAATAATTAATTTCGACATTTTAGTTAATAAGTTCATTGGAAACCGTGTTATACTCAGAAACTTTAGCGAAGCTTTAGGAGCATTCTTTTCTGTGGCGCTCCTTTAACGAAAAAGAGTAAAAAGGCAGATTGCACATCTGTTTTTATCCAAAAATTCTTACAAACATTATCATAGTGAGAAAATCTCACTTTTCTAAAATGACAAAAAATAAAAACTTACTCTCAAGCTTCCCTAGTAACTAGTTCAATGAAGCCTTCCATTAGAAAATATCCTAGAACAACCTTGACGAAACCTGGATTAAGTCTTAAATCCTGGGCGATTTTCTTTACAGAACGTTTTCCATCGTTGGCGAAAAGAATTTCCACTCCCTTTACACCATAAATTTTTTGAATTTTTTCAAGTTGGTAGACTCCTTTCATTAGAGCTTCCCATGTTCTTGGAGAAATCTGGTACACGTCATCCTCAAGAACCTTAACCTTAAAACGGATTAAGCCCCTAACCACAAAACTACGAATTTCCTCCAAAATCTCGCTGATGTCGTAGCCGCTCTTTCTTGAGATTTCTTGCAAGTTGGTGTTCGGGTCCTCCTTCAAAATTTGTAGAATGGTGGACATTTTGGGGCTTAGCTCAACATTTTTACTGAGTCTCGTGAGGAGTTCGGGAACATATTGAGGTAATATGGACTGCGCGGGAAAAACCCTAAACACATCACTTCTAAAATCGTCAAAAACCCCGATTTCCCCCTTCCATTCTTTAATTTTGGAACCAAACTTCTTTTCAAATGCGCCTACAAGCTCTTTCAGTTTTGCTCTCACTTCAGGAACACTCTTGTCCACAATTAGTAGGCCATAAACGTGATCCCCTCTTTCTACTATTAGGCTGAAACTGCCCCTATCTATAGTTTTCAACCAGTCATCGCCCATCTTAGGTAGCAGTTCCTCGGAAAAAGAGACTATGGCGGAAATAAATCCAGACAATCTATCGGGGTCAACTTCAACACCGCTGAACTTTTGATAGTACATGCACTTTCCGGAATCTCTCTCAATAAAATACAAAGCGTAAATGTTGGGTTCGCTAATCATTTGGAAAGACCCCCTTTAATTTTTGGCAAGATTACCCCCTCGATTTTCACACGCCTCTCTCAGGCTTTAAACCTCCTAGAGTTTTTTAGCCGGGTGAGGTTGTTCAACTCTCTTTTGTAGTTTATCCTCCTAAAAGTAAATAAATTTATCGTATAAAAATGGTTTAAACATTAAAAAATAGTCAGTCTCAATTCGTTTAAAGTAGTAAAAAGGAAAAATCCGAATTGAAATTGAATCGAAAATCGAACATAACAAATTCTTACATGTGACAAGAAGCGGGTTGTGTTTATGTCAGTGTTTCTTTCTCTCCTCCTGGACGATATGCTGCCTCCTGTTAATCAACCTTGTGAATCTTTCTGATGAGGAGAGCCATAGAATAGCTGCCAACACAATTTGAGAAATTAGGAATGCTGCCGCAAAACCCAAAGCTTGGAAACGCTGGCCTAACAACAGTATTCCCAGAACGTCAACCACAAGTGCTGAAATATATCCTACAAGTACAATTTTTGACCGTTCCGCACTCAGAAGTATGGAGGACTTTATGTTGGCGAGGGTTGCGGGAATCACGGCTAGGGAAATGAGTTGAGTCGTTGGAACGCTACCAGTAAAATTGGGGAAGAGCCAGTTAATGATATATGGAGCTAAGAAGACACCAAGAACAGTAATGGCGATAGCGGCCAGCATACCAATAATTTCTACTTCGCGTCTTACAGAACCAGCAGACTTCTCTGGAAGCAGGTATGAAAGTAAACTCTGGGGGACAATCAAAAAGATTAGAAGAAATTGGAAAGCCAAATTGTAAGTCCCCAAGAAAAGCAGACCGAAAAATAAACCAATAACGACTTTATCAAGAACAGTTCTTGAAGCTTGAGCCAAACCCATCCCCCATGTATGAAGGGTAAAGGTCAACTTTGAACGGATCTCCGCAAAATGAAAAGACACTCTTCGAACACTGAAAAGGTATCTAAAATAATCATAACTAACCAGAAAGAACGGGACAATGTAGGCCACCAACATCAACTTCTCAATATCCTTGAGAAAATAACCTGAAAAAGCACAAAAAAAGTAGAAAACCACCACCAAGCCAATTTCTACAATCCGGACGGAAGAAGTAATAAAAGCAAACTTTCTATATTCTCGCCTACCCAAAGCCTGAGCCAAAGCAACAGTATAGAAAACAATGCCCAAAACCAGCGGAAGCACGAAAAGAAAATCTACATTTCCACCTAGCAGCGCCTGCATCGAAAATTGCAAACTATATAAAGTATCAGAACCAACCGGAGCAGGAAAGAAAAAGACATACAGAACGGTTAATACACCCACAATTAATCCCAAAATGAAGGTAAGAAGAACAGACTCCCTAATTAAATCGTCCTTCCCTTCCTTGGGATAAAAAGTAGAAATAGTGGCACTTAAACCCAAAACCGCGATAGAAGACATGAAAAAACCTAACGAAAGATAATAGGTTATGTAACCATAATTGGTAACGCTCAGTATCCTCGCAGCAATCAGATAAAACAATCCACCTAAAACAGCATTAATCAAGTTTCCAACAGTAACATAAATAAAACCCTTGACCTTAAGTCCTTGTCTAATCAAAGTGAAAAGGGAGTTCGCATTCAGCACAGAGAACAAATCCCGCCTTTTTCTTTCAGCCATTTCTTGATACCTCTTATGAATGGAGAGTAGCTAAGAACAATACTATTCTTGATGTAAGCCTTCTTAATAACTAATCTGTAGCGTCATTCGGCCAACGGTAAATAGAAGTGAAGATAAAAAGAGATTGTAGTAAAATCCTATAAACCTTTTGATTAAATTTTAATGGATATAAAAACAGGATGTTTAATATTGACTCATGAATTTTTGTTTTGTTCGTGGCTGACGATGCCATCAACTTTTTTCAACTTTCTCCACAAAAGTTTAACATGAAAACGTTAAAAACTAATCTAGTAGAAGAAAAAGAGAAGCAAAATATTTCCAGTCCACACAACAACATGGCCATGCACCAAGGAGCCTTCATTGGACTTATGGCTCCTATCCGCTCATTAAGCTTGGGAGTTTTTTATCGCCACAGTACTAGAACACAATCTTATTTAGGTCTATTTGGAATGATGCTGATAAGCGTCTGCTCAGTAATCTTTTTTAGAGGAATAGGGCGTTGAGCAGTGGCGGGCCGTTGTATCCTTTCTTGAGAAGTATTATTCCATCAATCGCAATTATCAAACCGTATTCTTTGCTTTCGAGAAGTTTTGGTACAATGTAGCTGAATGATTTTGGTGGATTTGGCCAGTTTGCGTAGTTAAAAGGTTCTATATAGTACCAAACTGTCGTTGTGTCCACTAAAATATACTCAAATTCAATTTCGGGGTAGTATACAGGGTAAGCGTTTAAATTGTGTGAAAGGTGTGGAAAAATATCATTCTGAGTAGAAACCAAGGAGTATGGTGGAACTAGCTGCACCACAGATTCTAGTATTCTATCGTGAAGTGTTACCTCTTTGGCTAATCTCAAGGGTGTCCATGCTATTCCGCAGGATAGTCCCAGAATTAGCAGTACTATAAGAGTTATTTTAATAGGCTTTTTGGAAATCGTAATAGTTGGGAGAACAAGACGCCTTTTTTTTATTAGGATCCTCTCCGCGAACCTACTTTTGATTATCTTCTGAGTAACAGTTTTGATAACCGATTCTGTAGTTTTAGCTCCATAAATTGCCGATGCAAAAATAAAGGGTATGATGAGGGCGGGATACTGTGTGCCTATGGGCAGGTAGTAATTTGGGATGAGGGACAACATAGAAGCTGTTAGCCAGGGGGTTGCTATTAAAAGAGAGGGGGGATTCAGGAATGATAAAAATGCGAGGGGAGCAAATAGCACCAACAAATAGAAAGTTTTAGCTTGGAAGGGAGTAAATGCTAGTTGAAGGGCATAGAGGGGGTTTAAAACGATGTTTCTTATTATCCCAAGCAGGCCTACCCCTAAATATCCCCACAAAAAGTAATATGATTGACCAGTTAAACTATATGATTCAATAATTTTGCTAGCCATCACATACCATAAAGCACTCGTCCCCAAGGTTATTATTGAGAAAATGATCCCACTGTCTCTAGCTAATTCTCTTGGTGCGAGTATCAAGTAGGTTAATATTTTTCTTCGGTTTACCCATAGCCCGTAGAGTCCCATAAAAAACACTATGAGTGTAACAGTTTCTTTGCACATCATTCCTAAAACTATCAAGAGAAAATAGAAGAAATATTTTCTCTTTTTGAATAGATAAAAAGCAGCCCCTAGAAAAAAGGGCACAAGACATTCGGGGTGGAAATCGTACCAGTTAACACCCTGAAGAGGAGGATAAAGCAAGTATAAAGTGGCAAATAGCAACGCTACATTTCTACTTCTAAAATTATTTGCTGCAAGGTAAAAAATGGGAACCGCCCCCAAGGACAGAAAGAAGGACTGCAAAACCAGAAGTGTCAAAGGACTAGGATAAACTAGGTAGGCGGGAAGGAACAATAAAAGTATAGGATCAAAATGCGTTTTAAAGTGAATGCCCAATTCCGGAGTATTATAAAGGAAGAGACCGTATTGCGAGGTAGACCACAAGCTCTGTTCAAAAATTCCCAAGTCACCCGCATATGTATCAAAAGTATAGTATTTAAGGACGGTAAAGTAGGAAAATATTAGAGTATAAACTACGAGAGCCCCAAACAAAATACCAGAAGCCTTTTTCTCAGTGAACTCCAGAATCTCTCGTATTGCTACAACCCTATCCATTTTTCTTCCACCTCAATCTGAAAAGCGTGGTTCCAACCGCTTCATCAAATATTTATTTTTGGTTCTGCACTTTTTGATATATTAAGCCTTTTCCTTATGGTTTGCATTTCTTTAAATTATGCAGCTCTCACTTGTACAAATCGGGCTCCGGGGAATATGTATGTATCATCTGAAGAGGAGGTTTAGTGTAGTTTTTGGTCATTAGTATTTTCTTAAAATAGGATGTTTCTCTGTTCCTAACCAAAGTGATATTTCAAAGCTTTTCTTGAGCATTCTTTTCTGTATTTCTTGATCCGGCACTTTTCTAGCAGATTGAACCTTTTTTCTCCTCTTTAAACTCTCTCGGAGGTTAACAATGTTCCATATAAATGCTTTGGGGATAGCCAGCTTTTCATTTCTTTTGCCTCGCAAAAATAACCACATAAATTTTAAAGTCTTTATCATTAGGTATTTTGGCAGAATAAAAATTAAAGTTTTTAAAGAATAATTTTTTAGCAGGGTGCAAAACCAATTTCTCTCCAAAAGGTATACTATGGGAACAAACTTGCGGGACGCTTGCCACTCATGATATACGATGCTTTGAGGAACATAATTAATATTATAGCCCAAAAGTCTGGCTCTCCAGCACCAATCTAAATCCTCACCATACATAAGGTATCGTTCATCGAAGCCACCCACCTTTTCCCATAGGGATCTTCTTATTACCATAACGGTACCTGTAGAGTAAAAAGGTTCATCGATTTTGTCATACTGCCCGTTATCAAGTTCCCCGTTTCCCCTGTTCCACCCAACGCCATAGATATCACAACTGCCTCCCGCAGAGTTTATCCTCCTTTTGTCATGTAAAAACTTGATTTTGCATGTTGCAACCATTGTATTGTCATTAGCCTCTACCAATACATCCATTAAATGTTTTAACCAGTTCTTATCGACCTCAACATCATTGTTGAGAAGTGCGACGAATTCCGAAACTAAACTGTTAATAACTTGGTTATAGGCTGCTGCCAATCCTATATTACGGCCCATTTCAACAAGTTTTATCAAGGGATAATGTTCCCTAATGAACTCTATCGATCCGTCTGTGGAACCATTATCTACGACAAATATTTCAAAATCAGGGTAATCTGTTTTTTCTACTGATTCTAAGCAACGTTTTAATAGGGACTTACCATTGAAATTAAGAATTAGGATGTCAACATGCGGATATTTTCTTCGCTTCATCCCGATTACCAAGCAGAGATTTACTGTTAAAGGTGACTGCAAGTACTTTTTACAAATCTGCAAAAGGTTAAAACAAAATTATTAGTCTTTAATTATTCCAATTTTTGATTCTTGCAGGCCTTTTCATTTGTATACCATGGATTTTTTACGGTTATCAAGATTTAGAATTTTTTAGCAGAGTTTCTTTTAGGAGCATTTTTATGAAGGATGAGAATTCTTTTCTTCCTAATTTGGATTTGCCATACGCTCTTTCTCTAAAAACAATGGGTATCTCTTTTATAGTTAGATTGCGTTCTTTGGCTCTCTGGAGCATTTCTACCTGAAAATCATAACTATTACATCTAACATGAGGGAGAATTTCTTCTAGAGCTTCTCTTCTATAGGCCCGGAAACCAGAAGTGTTATCTTTTACTCCAAGTCTAAGTAAAACATTGACCAACATATTTGCCACAAAGCTCACCATCCTCCTAGCAAAGTCCCAGCCGATGATCCTACCATTCCGCACATATCTCGATCCTATAACAATATCAATACCACTCGCACACTCCCGAAATATGTAGGGCACGTCTGAGGGGGCGTGAGAAAAATCGGCGTCCATCTCCATTATGACCCTTCCACTAACCGCTTTAAAACCCGCCTTATAAGCATAACCTAAACCATTTTTTACCTTCCGCTCTAGTATTCGAATGTTATCAAACTTCTCCATGTACTTCCGAACAACATTAGCCGTGCCATCAGGACTGTTATCATCAACTACAAGTATTTCACCATCAATTCCATACTCTTTAAAGACCTTCTCAATCTCAGATATTAAAGGCCCAATATTCTCCGACTCATTGTAAGTAGGAATAACGATAGAGAGATCCCTCTCTTTCTCTCTTCTCAGAATTTTTGACACATACATCATCTCAACTGCAAGTTATTAACGCAGCATTAAGAGCATCAATAGGAAAGTTAATTGTAATTAAAGACATAGTAACAATTTAAGTTTTATGGGAATAAGCATTCTAAAACACAAATTAAATTACATTTGGGGAACACCATCGAACAAAGAAGTTACTTATTGTTTTTCAGTTTCAAATGGAGCTTAACGCAGATTCGCAGAAATAGGGGAAAAGTCGCTAGGAACCTATAAGGAATTTAACAATTCTACAAAAAATCTCCCCTCCAGTATATAGCGCCATTGAAAACAAGTTTTTGGCAAGTGGAAGCCATGTCCTTGCCTGTTTCTACTTCACCGGTCATAAATGTTTAGCTCTCCGACTGACCGATGTGCGTCGGTTTCGCCCCGTACAATTGATGTAAGGGAAAGATGAACGTTATTTTGAATGTGTTCAAGATGCACGTAAATTACTGCGACCCTAAATCTGAGGAGCACTGATTTGGTTTTGGGTTTTGTAGAATATTTTAAGACTGTTTAGTTGCTGGTTTGGGTTGTTTTTGGTTGGTTTTTTCGATTATTTTTCCTTTGGATTTGGTTATTTTTTCTTCTAATTCCTTTTTTGCAGTTTGAACGACGACGTCAGCATTTTTTCCTCTTGCTGACAGGTATATTTGTGCTGTGATTTTTTGGTCTCTTTGGGGCTGGCTTTTTATCCATACTTGGGAGTATTTTTCTCTCACTTGGTCTATTAGGGGCGAGAGGTCTGATTCTATCAGTCCTTCTGTTGTTATGCATTCTTCTGCATATTGTTCTTTGGCAGTTTCTTTAAGGAGGGGAACTAAATGTTTTTCAAAGAGGGCTTTTACTTCTTGGGGGAATCCGGGTAGGCTTACTATTTTTGTTTCTCCAATCTGTACCATTGTCGCTGGTGCCAGTCCCACGGGATTTAGGAATATCTGGCTGCCTCTGGGTACGTAAGCCAACTTTTTCCTTTCCTCGGTCATTTCTTTGTGCTTTGCTCTTCCCATCTGATATATAAGTTCAAATTTCTTTTTCAAGTCCTCAAAAAGTTCCTGATTTACCTCAAGAGGCTGGTTTACAGCACTGGCAAGGGCTTTTAGCGTCATATCATCGTATGTTGAACCCAAGCCTCCAGTTGTTATCACGAAGTCAGATTTCCTGCTTACTGCTTCCCTCAGTACTGAAATTATAATTTCTAAGTCGTCAGGTATTATGGTTACACGTTTTACTTCAAGTCCCAATGCTGTTGCCTGGCTGCAAATATAGTGGCTGTTTGTATCTTGAACCCTTCCCGCTAACACCTCATTCCCAATAACTATAATTTCCATGCTAGTCATTTTTTCAACCCTTCAAAATCTTTTGAACCTCAACACTTCTCAGAAATTTAGATGGTAGAGAATTGTCCAATTTCAACTCCAAAAGGAGTGCTCATAAGGCTTCTTTTCGACTCACCCTAAAATGAGGGGTAAAGGTATTTCTACATCACATGTTGAGTTGATTTCGGTTTTATTTCGAAAATTTCTTTAAGTTCTCGCTAAACTTGCAACGGTACATTTAAGGGTTAGAGCGAAAAGAGTAGCTGGAGATTTTTATTACTTGTTCTGGAAGTTAATGGGTTTCATACCCTTTTTTGAGTTTTTAATTCTTTGATTCTTTTCTTTATCAGGATTTCTTCAGTTACCAGTTCCTGGTATAGGACTCGTCTTTTAGCCGGTTCTGAGTCTTCGCGAAATATTTCGGTTAAAACTCTGCCGTCCATCTCCCTCGGCACGGGAACGTTGAATAGGTGCAGTATGGTGGGGGCGAGGTCGTAGATTTTTACGTCTCCGATTTTTCCACAGTTCTTGATGTCTGGGCCGCATGCCAGGAATACTCCGTGAAGCTTGTGATAAGCGGACCAAACCCTATTCTCATAGTCCCAAACACTCCTCATCAAACTATCATAAACACGGTAACCCTCACTCGGTATAACCACTAAATCTGGAGCAAAACCCAAGTGCTCACCATAGTATATCTCTTCCTTCTTCTTAACATCAGCTACTAGGTACTCCCCAGTCTTGGGATCTTTTATCATTTTTATTTCTTTGATTAGTTTCAATCGTAGCTTCTCATATTCTTCACGATTGAGATTCGGATTTAGAAATATTCCACATTCACCCACGTTGATAGCCTTGGTCTTTGCCCAGTCTGCTTGATTCAGTAAATTGGAGCTTTCTCTAGAGCTTATCTTTAAAAGGAGACGGATTAAATTTTTTCGAGACATCAGTCGACTAAGTCCACCTAGCCTCAATCTGCTGAGGGATTGTGCTGTTTTTCTAGTATATAACCTGAATTTAGTTAAGAGTACATTAGTGAGGGATAAGTTGAGGTATCCTTTCTCTAGGAGCCACGTGTTTAGGTAAAAAGTTGCCTTCACACCGGTGAACCCGTGATCAGAGATTATCAAAATGTTAGTGTTCTCCTTGAGCGAGGCTATTAAATTTCCTATCTCTTTATCAATTGTTTTCCAAATTTTTTCGATTACCTGCCCAAATTTTTCATCTTTGGTTTCCATCTCTTTCCAAAAAAAGTGTTGTATGACATCAGTATAAAAGAGGGTCAGTTGAATAAAGTCTGGTGCATAAAGTTCAATTAAATATTTAGCTGCTTTGAACCTCTTTTTTATGAGCTCTTCCACCTCCTGACCCAGTACGCTTCTATTAGATAATAATTGTTTGGGTTCAAGACTGTAGGCACTGGGGTTTATCCTATAACCAAATTTTTCAACTAAATCCTTTTTCAAACCCTTTGGAAAAGTATAATCTGAAGAATCAAACATAGGAGGACCAGAAACTGTAAAGCCCCTAATCACTCTTGGAGTTGAGAGAGGAAGGTTCATGATCCCAGAGGTTAAACCATACTCTCCTAGGTAATCCCAAATTTCTGGACTTCTAAAGGGGATGCGTGTATTAACTCTTAACTCGAGATTTTTAATATCAAATGTACACCAACCAAATAAACCCAGCTTTCCCGGGTTTTTACCTGTAGAATAAGATTTCCAAGCGGGGGAGGAAAGGAATGGAACGGTGCTTTCTAAATTTGCCCACACGCCCTTCTCTATAAGCTGTTTAAATGTGGGAAGCCTTCCCTGTTCAACCAATGGGAAAATTACGTTCCAGGTAGCCCCATCAATACCTATTACTAAGACCTTCAAATCCAAACACCATAAGTATAGCTAAAAATGAATTACAAATGTTTCACTAAGCTGTTTCCCAATAGTTTAAGGAGTTTAAAAAATCTTTGTGTTGGGGCGTTTTATAGAATTATTGGCAAGAAAGCCCTTCAGATTTTTAGTCCAATGACATCAAGTCCAAATTCTTTTCTTGCGGTATTTCAGTTTCCGGCTTGTTAGCTTCTTCCTCTCAACTACCCGAACAGATGGATGTCTGCCCATACCTAAACAGTTAACTCAACTCATCCACCACTTCTCATCCACCACTATCTCGGGGGACTTGTCCAAGTTTATCAAGATTCATGATGTGGTCTACGAGTGCGGGTACGAGACCGCCTTGTTTATGTTATTTATACTTGAGATTCTTACTTCTACCCTCCTCTACAACCTTTTCCTCAACAACAAAACCTACATGTGCTGCGCTTCTTAGACAAACCCCTATACGCTGAAAGCATTTAAGGTGAAATATGAAAAAAGTTTTAATAGCAAATAAAAAATTTGCATTACCTTTGTGGAGCGCTATAATTGCAGAAAGAAGGGGTATAATCTGTGGAGAATACAAAAATTTGGGGGGTATAAAAGCTACGCGTTTACATATGAGTACTTATTATTACTCTCATCTAATTTTACGAAGTACACATATTTCTGCTGCCGCAAAAATAAAAAGTATTATGCATATGACGAAAAATATGAGGGCAAAAGTTACTACAGTTATTGTAGGTAATACACAGAGTATGGAAGAGGTGCATAAGAACATCTCGCGGAGGAGCGTTATTTTTCTAGGAGAATATACCCTTCTATGCTGTTATTATTTCATTTGTATCGTTGCGTGGTCTCCAACGTTTAGCTCTAAAGGTGTCCCTTTGACTATGGCTTCGTCTCCAACTAGAGTGTTGGTTAAGTTGGTGTTCTCGATTTGTACGTGTGAACCAATTATAGTGTTTGTTATTATTGAGTTCATTATTCTTGTGCATTCGGCCACTGATACATGTGGCCCTATTACAGAGTTTTCTATCTGACATTCCTCTGCTATTGCTACTGGCGGGATTATTACACTGTTTATTGGTTCGCTATGTGTGAGTTTTATGTTGTTGTTGTGTTTTTCTTGGAGTATGATTCGGTTTGCTTCAAGTAGAGTGTCTTTTCTTCCACAATCGTACCAATGTTCAACTTTGAAGGTTTTGAGGCGGGCCTTCCAATCAATCATTTTTTGCAGAGCGTCTGTTAATTGGTACTCACCTGTTTGAGGTTCTTCTTCAATTATTTGTTCCAAGGCTTTGTAGAGTAGGGGTGTGTCATTTATAATATAGACTCCTGATATTGCAAGATTTGACAGGGGTACTGCGGGTTTTTCGATGAGTTGGGTGATGTTCCCATTTTTTATCTTTACGTTTCCGTAGTGTTGGGGTTGGTCCACTTCCTTTACTCCTATTGAGGCTGCGCATTCCCCATTTTTCTGGTGTTTTTGAAGCATATCCTCATAGGTCTGGAGAAATATCATATCTCCGAGAATGATTAAAAGTGGCTGATCTATTGCTTGTTCCTTTGCTACATACACTGCATGCCCTAGTCCCAGTCGGGGCTCTTGCTCAACAAATGTGAATTTAAAGTGGTCTGAGTAGTTCTTCTGCAGGTATTCTGTGATTTGCTCCTTCATGTACCCCAGGATTACTATCACTTCCTGGATTTTGGTTGTTTTCAAATTGTCTAGAATGTGCCCTATGAGGGGTTTATCTGCTACGCGGAGCAAGGATTTTGGTTTCGTATTTGTTTGAGGCCTTAAGCGAGTACCACGCCCCGCAGCAGGTATTAAAGCCCTCAACCTTCTACACCCTTGTTTCTACTAGTTAGAAAGCTTTTGTAGAAATTCTGTTAAGAGGAGTTAATAAATTATTTGCCACAACCTCATACGAGTATAGTCTTTTATAAGCCTCTTAATGTTGAGGCTAAAGTGGTAAACATAAGAATTGGATTATTAAGACCCACTCTTGAGACACGAATCCCTCAAAAATACTGGAGTTTTGTTTGCTTTACTGTAAACACTTTTCTCAAACATTCTTGAAAAATGGTGTTTAGAAGTTTAAATCCATAAAAGCTAGAGTCTGCTGATGTCTTGAAGGATGTGGAGGGAAAAGGGAAGGAGAAACACTTTTTGAGATGAGTTTCAGAAATATGGGGTTGTAAACTTTAGTGAACCGCATCATCTATGAGGTATTTTCAATTTTTGGTGGAATGTATCCTAAGTCCTCCAGTTTTTTGAGTATTTTGTTAACGTTTTCTTCTATGGTATCTTTGTATGTGTCAACTATGACTTCCGGGTTTAGCGGTTCCTCGTATGGGTCTTGGATTCCTGTTAGGTCGGTTATTTCGCCCTTTAGTGCCTTTTTGTAGAGACCTTTTGGGTCTCTTTTTATGCATTCTTCTAGGGGGCATTTTACCCAGACCTCAACAAAGTTTCCTATCAGGTTTCTGGCATGTTCACGGAAGTTTCTTAAGGGTGAGATTAAGCCCACTATTACGGCTACTCCGTTTCTAACCAATAGTTTGGTTACATATGCTACTCTTTTCGCGTGGGTTTCTCTATCCTCTATGGTAAATCCTAGGTCTGGGCTGAGATTTTTTCTAACCTCATCTCCATCAAGAACTTCAACATTTAGGCCCCTTTCTCTTAGAACCTTTTCTAGGGCCAGTGCTATGGTGGTTTTTCCTGACGCAGGTAATCCTGTGAGCCAGACAGCGAAACCACTCCTCATAAAACTCACCAATTTATTATTTTGCCTCGCATCTCTTTTGGAACTGGTATTCCTAGTATGTTTAGAACAGTGGGAGCAACATCAAGAATATTGATGTTTCTGAGTTCTAAGCCTGAATTTTTTGTGGGATCGTAGAGTATAAATATTCCATACTCGGAGTGTACCGCGTCATCTGGTCCAGTATCGTTTTCTGATAAGTATAGGGTTTCATACCCGATTGTTCCCGCTGATCTCCAGTATAGGTCATCAAAGTATACTATTAAATCAGGAGAATCACCGTTAAGTTCCTCATATATTTCTTCTGGCTTGTAGATCTTGTTGTAGAACTTTTCCCCGTTGGGTCCCTGAATCTGTTTTAATTTATCTGCTAATTCGTCTAATGTTTTTTCGTAGTCCTCCGGTGTCACTGTTCCTTGTGGTTCTCTTCCCTCTACATTTATGAATATTCGGGCGTAGTAGCCTCCCCATCCCCAAGCCTTAGTTTGGGCCCAATCAATTGGCGTATCTTCTATCTTTGCACCTCTTTCAGGATTGCCTTTTATTTTTAGGTAGCCTTCCTGCATCAGCCATTGATTAATACAAAAGGCCCCCTTCATTTGTTTAGCTCCATGGTCAGACACAACCAGAATTATGGTATCATTATCAAGGAGTCCAAGTAAATCGCCTATCTCCTTATCTAGGTACCTGTAATATTCCCTAATCACGTTCTCATATTTGTTGTTGGGAACATATTTCAAGTGCTCCTTATCGAAAAACTTCCAGAAGGCATGATGTATCCTATCCAAACCAATTTCCACAAAGGCAAAAAGGTCCCAACCCCCTTTTTGTATTAGATATTTTATCACCCGGAAGTGCTGTTCAGTCATCTCATATATTCTTTCCAAGACTTGGTCTCTTTCTTCTGCTCTGAACTCAACATCAAATATGTATTTTCCAAATTTTGCTTCCAACTCATTTTTTAGCTCTTTAGGATAGGTGTAATCCTTCTCAGCGTCGGGAGTGATGAAACAGGAGATTAGACACCCATTAACCGGTTTCGGCGGGTAGCTAGGGGGAACCCCCACTATACAGGATTTAAGGCCTTTTTCTGAGAGTATGTCCCATATAGTTTTGTGCTTTATAGATTTGGAGTTTGCTATCCACGTTTCATACGAGTAACTTTTTTTGTGTCTAAACCCATACAGCCCCAGAGTCCCAGGATCCCTGCTGGTCATCATAACCATCCAAGCGGGAATGGTTATGGGGGGTATGCATGACTTTAGCTTACCGTAGACCCCGTGGCTCAGCATCTTTTTAATATTGGGTAGGTCGTCTAGAAACTTTTCAAAAACCAGTTCTGGCGCCGCACAGTCTAATCCTACTATTAACACCTTTTTTGGCATGTTTACTTGCCTCCTCCTAACCTCCTTAGTAATAGTTCCAGAAGTTTTTCTGTTTCGCTTTTAGGCACCACAGCTGCAAAAACTTCTTCTTTACCCCCCGCTTCGTATCCCAAATTGTTGGCAAAATTGATTAGTTCTTGGGAGCAAAAAAGTTTATTCCCGCTTCTCATATACACCTGATCTCTGTCCGGAAACCAGCCCCTATTTATTACAACCACTATGCTGTCATTGTTTTTCCAAGCCAGCCGCCTCGTGACAGTAGATGTTACATTGTAGGGGGTGTTTATATCCCAGATTAGAATCTTACCTTCTCTGCGGGTAGGTGGTCTACTGGTTTGTTTTTCTACCTCTTTTCTTAGAACTTTAAGATTATTGTTCCATAAAGGGTTTTCCAAAATTATTTGTGGATCATTTTGCAGTAGTGTGAATGGTGCTTTGAGAACCCCCCTTCTGTCTCCAACTTTATAGTTGGTGTCTATTAGCTCCACCATTCTGAGAAGATCGTTGAAGGAAAGCCCCGATTCCTCGAGGTATTCCTCTATCGTTATGTAAACTTCTCTTTTATCTTTGAGTTTAGTTTCGTGGTCGGCTACAGCACCCAACACCGCAGGAAGGGTTACCGGATTATTTAGATAGCAGTTTAAAAACCAGGAGGCTGAGGGATATTTTTCACCATTGTTTCCTTCGATTAGGGGGTTGAAGTGGTGTATTTCTTCTATTTTTTCTTGAATGTGGTGGTCGAAGTAGAAAACTTCTGCTTTGGAATGTTCTTTGAGTTTGAGAATGTTGTTTTTGGGAAGGTTTATGTCTACTATGATTATGAACTGGCAATTTTTTGAGCTTATTTTCTCAATTTCATCGTCGCTAAGACGATAATTCCCAATAGGGGGAGTGTAATTCTCAATAGCAAATTTGTTCTTCTCTTTTCTAAGGTACTGCAGTAGTAAAGCCGCTGAGGAAATGCCGTCTGTGTCCCAGTGATGAATTATCAATCCTTCGTCATAGTTCTTAACGCTTTCAAGCTCTAGTTCATCGCTTTTGAAAGAAAACATTTAGGTTTCACCTACAAAGGGATTTCTGAAGCGCAGGATTATGTCGGCTACTTCTGGTCGCATCATTTCCTCTGGTGGTCTCTGTCCTTTGATGAGCATTTCGCGGATTTTTGTTCCGCTGAATTTTATGTGCTGTTCTTCTCCGTGGGGGCAAGTTTTCTCATTTACAACCCCACCGCATTTTTTGCAGTAGTAGAACGCTTTGAAGAATAGGGGAATTATTCCCAAGTCTGGAAACTCGTCGAAAATGTCTTGCGCGGCGTATGGAGGGTAGAAGTCACCCACTCCTGCATGATCCCTTCCCACTATGAAGTGGGTGCACCCAAAGTTTTTCCTCACGATAGCGTGAAATATTGCTTCTCGGGGCCCCGCGTATCTCATTTCGAAGGGTAGAATGCTTATGACGGCGCGGTCTTTTAGATAGTAGTGTTTTATCAGAGCATTGTAGGCTTCCAGTATTACTTCGTCCCGAAAGTCGCCGGTCTTCTTTTTTCCGATGACGGGATTAATGAACACTCCGTCGACAAAGGTTAAAGCTGTCTTTTGAACATATTCGTGCCCCAAATGAGGCGCGTTCCTAGTTTGGAATCCGACTATTGTTCTCCACCCTTTCTCCTTAAATAGAATCCTGGTTTCTACTGGCTTTAGATTATATTTTGAAAAAGGGGTTTTCATTTCAGTTATTAGATCAATCTTCCCACCCAAAAGGCGTTCTCCCATACTATTGACCTTCGCCACGCCTGGGTGTTTAGCGTCCAGGGTCCCATAGACTTTCTGAGCAAATTCCCTTTTATCATATTTGTACACATCCTCGACACGCATTAGTGCCAGAGTCCCCTTCTCGTATGAGAGAGTGATTGTATCTCCCGCCCTTACTTCAAAGTTATTTGGAATATCTAAGACTATTGGTAGTGTCCAAGGCAAATCGTTGGCTAATCTCTTTTCGTCTAGTACACTATGATAATCCTCCTCCAGAAGGAAGCCCTCCAGAGGACTGAAGACGCCCCTAGCTATGTTCTCCACATCTTTAGCCAGTCCTTCATTAATATTTATAGTGGATAGTTCGCCTACCTGTTCTAGAAGTCTTTCTTTTTCACGCTCCGGTATTTCCCGGTTTACCAGTTTTCCACCGTGGGGCTTGGGCATAAACAGAACCTTCCCAATTTATAAGGAGTTAGCCGAGGTAACCTAGGGCTCTAAGCCGCTCCTTTACTCTCTCCTCATCCTCTTTGCTGAAGGGTTCTCCTTCTTCCTCTTCTTCCTCAGCCACAATTTCCCGAAGCACATATGTTACATAGCTTGAAACCGAGGTAAAACCGGTGCCCTTTATTCTTTCCTGAACCTTTTTAAATAGAGGTGTAGGTATAGAAACGGTGGTAAATTTTTTATCCTTCTTGGGCAAATCCAAACACCCTGTAATTAATTATAATTAACAATAATAGTTCAGCCCATTAAAAACCTTTACTAATCAAAAAATTTTGAACTTAAAGAAGCATTTAGAAGGATTACGACGAGCCTCAATCTATGACCTATACCTTTTTTTGGATTTTTAATTCTTTGATTCTTTTCTTTATCAGGATTTCTTCAGTTACCAGTTCCTGGTATAGGACTTGTCTTTTAGCTGGTTCTGAGTCTTCGCGAAATATTTCTTTTAGGACCCTGCCGTCCATCTCCCTCGGCACGGGAACGTTGAATAGGTGCAGTATGGTGGGGGCGAGGTCGTAGATTTTTACGTCTCCGATTTTTCCACAGTTCTTGATGTCTGGACCGCATGCTAGAAATACTCCGTGAAGCTTGTGATAAGCGGACCAAACCCTATTCTCATAGTCCCAAACACTCCTCATCAAACTATCATAAACACGGTAACCCTCACTCGGTATTACTATCAGGTCTGGCGACAATTCCAGATGTTCCCCATGGTAAATTTCCTCCTTTCTTTTAACGTCAGAGACCGGATTTTCCCCTGTTTTTGGATTTTTTATCGTTTTTATTTCTTTGATTAGTAGCGTCCTTAGTGTTTCGTAATCTTTTTGGTTAAGTTCTGGGTTTAAGAATACCCCACATTCTCCGACACAAATGGCTTTAGTTGAGCCCCAGTCCACTTGCCATATTAGCTCCGGGCTTGAAACCTCTGGTGGAAGAATCTTCTGCTGGAGACTCATTAATTTTTCTGGAGGTATTATTCTTCTCACCATTTTATCCAGGCCTAATTGGCGTACAACATGTAATATTTTCTTATTGAATAGTCGGAGCCTGCTTAGTAATATGTTAAAAAGGGACAGATTCAAATATCCATTCTCCAAAAACCAGTTATTCAGGCAGAAGGTTGCCTTTAAGCTTGTAAAGCCATGATCGGAAATAATTAAAATATTAGTATCTTCTCCAACTTCTTCAAGAAGTTTTCCTATTTCTGAATCAATCATCTTCCAAATATTTTCAATGACTCTACCAAACCGTTCATCCTCTGTTTCCATTTCTTTCCAGAAAAAGTGTTGCACCGCATCGGTGTAAAAAAGGGTTAGTTGAACAAAATCAGGCGAGTAAAGTTTGATTAGGTATTTGGTTACTTCGAATCTCTTTTTAATAAGCTCCTCCACTTCTGAGACAAACCTATCTTTTCTAGCCAATTGGTGCTGCGGATCGAGAGTATATTCACTGGGATTTATTTTATAATCAAACTTTTCAACTAAAGTCTTTTTCAAATCTTTTGGAAAAGTGTAATCAGCGGAATTAGACAGGGGAAAACCAGAAACTATAAAACCCTTAATTCTCCTTGGAGGGCATAACAGTGGAAGATTTATAACACCAGAAGTTAAACCATACGCTCCCAAATAGTCCCAAATTTCCCTACTCCGAAAAGGATCAGAAACCATCACATTCAATTCCAAATTTTTAATATCGAAACTGCACCAACTGTACAACCCAAGCTTCCCAGGATTCTTACCCGTAGAGTAACATTTCCAAGCTGGCGCCGTTGTAAAAGGAAACGTACTCTGCAAATCACCCCAAATCCCACCTTCCATAAGCCTTTTAAAAGTCGGCAACTTCCCCCGCTTAACCAAAGGCAAAAGTATGTTCCAACTTGCACCATCCAAACCGATTACCAAAGCCCTCAAATTGCATGCCACCATTCTTACAAAATATACATAACCGGTTTGTGTATAGTTTTTAGGTTTTCCTTTAAAAAATCAATATTAAAGCCAGAAA